>JGI994J12354_10000983_pt1 | contig 28865 bp, 24 predicted proteins | sample IntmicLarv3ML3BL_FD_12354 | JGI IMG/M metagenome (IMG submission 12354) | reverse complement strand
ATACAATAGTGCCAAACTTTAATCATGGGCCTAGTGATAATAAAACACTGACGATAGAAGATTTGGCTAAAGCGCAAAAGGCCATTAAAGATATAAGCGGTGGAGTGAATACAGAAGCAAATATGCAAGAAATGACTCCGGTGAATATGATGAACATATTTTTGCTAGTCATAATCTGTATGACAGCTTATCGGGGTATACAGATTTTTGAAAAAATACGCAAGAGGATATTAGAACATGAGCAAAATTAAAAAGAGTATTTATTTCCTCATATCAATGATTTTATTATTCGCTATCGGATATAGCGCATACCAGTTAGAAATGTCTAATCGAGAGTATGTTAAAGAAAGACGAGTGCGTGAAGAAGTAATGGAATATAAGCCAGCGCTACTAACCAGCGACAAAAGTACAAATGCGGATGCCCCAAGCGAAGAAAAAATAGTAAACCAATCAATTATTGATTTACAAGAAAAAAATGCGGATGTAATCGGATGGATTACTATTCCGGGGACGCAAATTGATTATCCGTTTTTATGGTCTGATGATTATGATACTTATCTAAGAACTGATATTAATGGACAGGCAAGCACAGCGGGTTCAATATTTATGGATTATCGGTGTGATAAGACATTTAAAGAAGCTCATAGCATCTTGTATGGGCACAACATGAATAACGATTCGATGTTTGGCTCTTTGCCATACTTTCGTGACCGAACATTTTTTTTAGAACATCAAGACGGATATATTTATCTTCCTAATGAAAATTTAGAGCTTCAAGCAATTGCTTGTATGGTAGTTAGATCAAGTGATGTGGAGGTTTATGGTGTAGCAGAAACAGATAAGCAAAAGGAGCAATTTATTGAAGTGTTAAAGACAAGAAGTATCCACGGGAGTGAGAGCATACCAAAGGATTTATCAATAGATGATAGATTTGTTTTGCTATCGACATGTAGTTATGAACACGATGAAGCTAGAACAGTGGTAGTCTATCGCATTGTTGATTAGAAATCAAGATAGTGTCAAATGATTTATGAAAACACTGTCATTCTGAACGAAGCGAAGAATCTCAAAGAAAGGACGATTATATGAAATATGATGTAGGAGAAAATATACGTAGATATCGTCAGTTAAATGGCATGTCACAAAAGTATCTAGCAACTAAGCTAGGAATTAGTCCTCAGGGGTTGCTTAAGATTGAGAAAGGGCAGGTAAGTCCGAAAGCCAAAACGCTTGAAAAGGTGGTTGATATACTTTGTATCACGCCTAATCAGTTGTTTGGTGTGGAAGAAATAAATGAGGATAATAGCAGTATTTTAGATAGATTAAGACAAGAAAATGAAAAATAGGATAAGGGTCGCTGTTATCTGTGCGTACAAATTGGTATTAATTACCAGCTTGTATGCTTTTTTTGCGTGCAAGAAAAAGATAGAGCCGTTTTATAAGAAAACAATATTTACGAACTATGTTAATGGAAGATGCTTTAAATGAAGCAGAAACAAAAGTTTATGACGTTATAGTTCAATTAGAAAGTATGGAGACTCAAATCAATACTATCGCCAATTATATTATCACTGATCAGTCGGTAGTTGACTATCTGAATATTAAAAAAGATGAAAGTGTTAAAGATAGAAATGATGCGGCGTTCGAGATGAGCCAGCTTTTAACGAGGCTGGTTGTTATTAACGATTATATTACTAATATCTATATCGAAAGAGATAAGAGTGGTGGACAAGTAACAATGCTATCTTCACTTGGTGATATTTTAGCCATTACACGCTTGCAACATTGCATGGAATATATTGATGGCAATGTAATTGATATTACTAAGAGAATGAAAGAACCTTTAGAAATGGCAATTAGAGTTAGAGATGCGGGAATTCTTGGCGACCATGAAGAAGACTCACCTAGCTGGCATGCTGATTTTGCTAGTGGCAACAACATTTTCTTCCCATCAGCACCATGGTCTTGTGAATGGCATGTGTATGCTAATCACCCATCTTTTGTAATGCTAACTTTTGGAAATGAGCTATGCGCTAGCGTCAAAGGACATGAGCGGATGGACTGCATGCTTGAGCAGGCTAAGAAATTAGATAATACGAGACTTTATGCAAATGGTTCAAATGTGCACTATGGACAGATAGAATGTAGTCAGAAAAGTGATTTTTATACAAGTTCGCACCTGTTTGACCGAGAGTTGCGAGGGATTTTTGCAGGAAACTGGACGCCAACTGGAAAAGCGGGTGGATATATCAACAATGAATATCCAAATGCCACGAAAAATTTCGATGCAGAGATTGATTACATAAGGCAGTCGTATGCTGGTCCGATATTTGGTTTTGAAGTGGGACAATTTGAAGTGCTTCCTGATTTTGATGAATTGGCAGATTTCAAGGGTGTTTCAGACCCGATAAACTATGAATTAATTAAAGAAAAAGTCGTGGCATCTGGGTTACTTCCTAAGTGGAAAAGCTACGTTGAAGCGACAGGTGAGTTGTCGCGGATTGGTTATCGCGAAGAAGTCGAAGCGGTACTATGAACCAAGGATATGTCAGGGCTTTCGCTATTGGGGATACAAGATTTCCCAGGACAAGGAACAGCACTAGTAGGAATGTTAAACTCTCATTTACAACCAAAACCTTTTGATTTTGCGAAGCCAGAGGCTTTCGAAGCATTTTTTAGAAGCCAACTACCATTAGCTTGTTTACCAAAATACACGTATGAGTCTTCGGAAGATTTAGTAGCTGAAATAAAAATAGCCAACTATGGCAAAACAACCCTAACGGGATTGGTGTCATATGAACTAAAGGGGAAGGATGTCTTAATTAGTGGAAGCATACCTAAGAATAGTTGTCCTATTGGCGAACTCACTAGAATGGTTGGGTACACAAAGCGATAAATAACAAAAGACTAACCCAGTACGGATTAGTCTTGATGTTGGATTACTACACTAAATTCCTTCAATTGATTTGAGGGATACGGATATGTATAATAATTCTAGGATAGGGTGCCCTTTTTATCACAAGTTAGCTTTAGACTTTTTGATTCCGTCTGGGTCACTACACCAGCAAATTTTCTGTTCATTTTAGCCGTTGCCGATGCACTATTCGAAGAATAGGAGGCAGATTTACTCGCTATACTCCATGCAGAATCATATATTGAAACGCTACAAGAAGCACTTGTGGCTTTAGAGCTACTTCCTGTATAAGTAAAAGAACCTGACAATGTCATTTTCCACTGTGATACACCAGAAGCATTGTAAAATGTAATAGATTTGGAACCCGATTTTGTCTTGGTCGTAGTTGCACGTAGTAATCCATTATTAATCTCTGTATCCACACGCGCTAAATCTAAATCACTTCGTATTTCTGTTACATAATAACCATCATCTTCAAACTCGACTGTTGAGCTTATAAGAACTTGTTCGCTGGCATGTACCGTTAAAGGCCCTCCAACTAACAGGAATAATGCGCTTAATAATATCATTATTGTTTTTTTCATTATATTTTACCTCATTCTTTTTTATTCCCCACCATCTTCAACAATTTCTTTGCTGTAGTGACCGCGCCTCGCATTAAAAGAATCGAATAACTCAACACTGTAAAACAGTGTAATTACTGAAAAAATCAACACAATGCTACATATTAAGATTCTTTTTATCCAAGTAACCACCTTTAATTGTTCGTTTATACGTACTTCATCGGTATCTGCTATTAAGGAAGTTACAATCTGATCGGGGCTTCCAAATTTTAACTGGATATCATCCAAGGATGCAGTTGGGTGAAGTTCCATGTAGTCTTCGATGCTCTCTTTTAAATCAGAGATAAATCTTTTTCTCTTGTCTCTTTTAAATGTTAGAGAATTATAAACCTTTTTATAATAACTGTTCAAATCCATACTCTATGCCTCCTCGTCTGCTGTATGTTCAAGAATCAAGTTAATGCCATTTTGAACAAGTTTATACTCATGTATAAGTTTTGCCAAACGTTCTTTTCCTTTTGGAAGCATTCGATAATAAGTCCGTTGGCGTCGCTTACCACATAGTCTTTTCTCTCCGGCAATAAATCCGAATTCTTCCAAACGATATAAAGTTGGATACATAGATCCTTCAGGGATTACTAATATATCATTACTAATTTCTTGAATCATCTGAGCAAGTTGATATCCATACTTTTCGTCATTTTCATCGAGCAAAGACAAAATTATCATTTCGACAGTTCCCCGTTTAAAACCCTCTCGGGCACTTTTAATACTATCAGCTATAATAATCACACCCCTCACTGTTTAAGTCATTTTATGCTAGCATAAAAATATAAATTATGCAATGGGTAGTAGGTGGTTTAGAAATATGGAAATGCGTTCTGACCTTTTAATTCAGCATTTAAGGTATTATCAATATTTAGTTTACTATGGAAGGCTGATTTAAGTTCATTGTTGATAAAATACTCAATAAAAAAGTTGTAAAAAGTTTAGAAAGAGATATAGCTTGTGTTCTTAACTGAAACAGAGCTTGCCGCATTATTTGTAAAATATGCTTTATATCTAGTTGATGCAGGTGATTTTTTTGAACCCTTCATAGTTGTTGAACCTGATCCAGAGCAAGCTTGATAATTTGTGTTGTTATCAGGACGATAAATTCCGCCCTTAACATTTTTTTCAGCAGAGCCCATTGCAAAGTATAAAGTGGCACTGATACCATTGCTTATGGACCAACCATTTGTGTTATTTGTTGGATGCCAACGTGTTGTAGATCCATTTTTAACTGTTGCGGCACTAAAAGTTGTCTTTCCAGCATATGCAGGTACAACTAGTAGTGATAAGCATAATACAAAAAGTGATAACATTCCGATGATTTTACCTGGTTTCTTCATGATTTTCTCCCTTCGTTGAAATCAGCCCCATAAGTAAACATTATATTGAGTGCCAATATTTTATCACACACACCATATATTAGCAACAATAATATATAAGTAGCCTATATATTAATATAATTAATTATATATTGAAAATAATAAAATTGAGTAGTATAATGGAGTCAAAGGTCAGGAATGAAAATTTATAGTTGCTCTAGGAGGATAAGTATGAATATTTTTTTTGCTTCTTTACTTGAATGTGTAAGAAAATCACTACAAAATGTTATTTTATGCATTATTTTCATTTCAATATTTGTGGGAGAATTAATTGGTCTTACTGTATATGCCACTTCCCAAAATGCTAGACAGAATGCCCTGAAAATAATTGGAGCTAAAATTATGATGACCAGTAATGAGAGTACAGACATTGAATGCAGTATCAATGAAGAGATGATGTCACAGATTTTAACCGTGCAACATGTAGTTAGTATAAATCAAAATAGAGCCGAATATGCTATTCCAATTGGTTTTAAAAACTCAAAGGAAACTGATGGTGAACCGCCTACTGGTTCACCTCAAGATAAGGATTGGGTGGACATAACGCCTGAAAGTGTTATCATTGATGCTTTCCGAGAAGTAAAAAGTGCTGATGTTTTTAGAGAGAATCAAGTAACGTTAATAGAAGGAATATTTCCCGACACAAAAAATTTTGGTGCCATTGTAGAAAAAAGACTGGCAGAAGTCAATGGATTTCATATTGGCGATGTATTTACTGTTACAAGCAGCGAAAACATCAAAGTACAAATACCCATTATTGGGATATATGAAACAAAAGCCAACTTTCGTGTTACAGAAGAAAATAGCTTAGGCGAATCCATTTATGCTATGAGCCCGTATAATAGGATTTATACAGACTTGACCGTGGCTGTTCAAGTATACAAAACGGATATTACTAAATTACCATTAGAAATCTTTGTGGATGACCCTAAAAATTTAGATATAGTGGCTAATAGTATCAAAGAATTTGATTTTGACTGGAACAATCTTGGCTTATATAATATGACAGCATCATACATGAGGGATGAAGCAGGTCAAGTTGGTGTATTGGATAACTTTGCAAAGCTTATTATTTTTTATGTTTCTTCAATTGGTGGTATCCTACTATTACTTATACTATCAGTTTTTACTAAATATTTTGAATATGAGAGCGGTATACTTTTAGCTCTTGGAGCCACAAAAAAAAGAGCGCTATCCCAATATTATGTAACTACTGCATATATCATGGGAATTGCATTAATTATATCAGCTGCTATAAGCAGGGTTTATGCGGGGCAGTTAACAGATAAGATGATTGAGAATACCTCTATTGAAATAGATGTTATATCCACTTATTTAACTGGTTTTGAAACATCTTTGGAAGTTACGAAAGCATCACTAACTCCAACAACTTGGCTAATGTTTATATTTACAATAGTATTCTTTTTATTCATTTCTGGTTTGTTACCGTTGTATACGCTTTCACATTTAAAACCAAAAGATATTATAACAAAAAAATAAAAGGAGGAGAGTATTGTATGTTAACGCTTTCAAATGTTAGTTACAGTTATAAAAAAGGGAAAAAGTCACCCGCTAATTGTGTTCTTGAAAATATTTCTGGGGATTTTCATCCGGGGACTTTTTATACCATATTCGGACCATCAGGATCGGGCAAAACAACCTGTTTAAGTTTACTTGGTGGGCTAGATGTTCCAACCGAAGGCGAAGTACTTCTTGATGGGGTAAATATCAAGGAAATTGGATATAATCATCTGAGGAAAGTACATATAGCCTATGTTTTTCAAGACTTTCATTTATTTACTTATATGACGGCAATTGAAAATGTGATGATTGCTATGAATATCAGTGGAATTAGCAAAAGTAAAAAAGAAGCACAAATAAGGTCAACAGAATTGCTCCTAACGCTTGGCTTAGATGAGAAAGATCTCTTTAGAGTTGTCACAAAACTTTCTGGTGGACAGCAACAAAGAGTTGCTATTGCAAGGGCAATTTCCTCCAATGCAACATATATATTGGCCGATGAGCCTACTGGAAACTTAGATAGTAAAAATACTGACAATATCATATCAATATTGAAAGATTTAGTTCACGTGCATAAGAAATGTGTTATTACCGTTACTCATTCAAATAAAATCAAAGAAGCTTCGGATGTCTGCTATGAAATAGATAATGGTCAATTTCAAGAAAAATAAGTGAACACTACTTTTTATGTAGGGAAAGCGAGTGTGAAAAATGAACTTGTATAAAAGAGTAGTTTTAGGAATCATCAGAAGGCCTTTTCGTGTACTGACTTTTTTTGCTGTTATTTTTGTAGTATCAATAATAGGTATAACTGGGTCGTTTTTAAAAAAATGCGTTTCTTATTATGAAGATTCTATCATAAGGAATGTTGGGTATGCAATTATACTAAACAATACCTCGCCAAGTATCAGTGGAATTTCAGATTCAATTGTAGATACTATTGCAAATTTCCCCCATGTTGTGGGGGTCAATTCAGAGATCACAGAACTTTATGAACCTTATGATTTCAAAAATCATGTTGAGATAAACGAAAATGGATTTACTAGTATGAATGAGCAAACTTCTGTAAGACTTTTGGGAAATGTAGACACTCAGTTTTATAGAGATTTTCGTAATGAAAATATGGTTTTATCTTCTGGTGAATTTCCATCAGTTCAAAGTAACGAAGTGCTTATTTCTGACATATTATCAGAAGGGAATGGTCTAGAGTTAGGCGACACAATCCATGTTACAAATAGTCAAAATGAAAAAAGAATACAATTAGTTGTAGTGGGAATATATAATACCCTTTTATCGCCACTTGAGGCATTTTCACTTGCAGGAACAAACGAAGATATATATGAGCAAACTCCTTATAGTTATTTGTTTTGCGACTATGACTTTGTTAGCAATATGCAAGGCGAGAGCGGAGACAAAAGTTCATATACGTTTTATGTGGACAATAAGCAAAATATTGATTTCATATACAATCAAATCAAAAATCTTCCATTAGACTGGAATAACTTAGAATTGTATAATGCCCCGGAGAATGACTTTCTAGTAAACTCTCACGCAATGGTTGTGCTAAGAGATGCTACTACCTTTATTTTATTAGGGACTTATTTCACTGCTTTTTTTATACTATTACTAATGTCTATATTATGGATGAAAGACCACATAAATGAAATTGGAATTTATATTTCATTGGGTACAAGTAAATCAAGCGTCATCATTCATTTCTTTTTAGAAATTGTTATAATCTCAGTTATTTCTTTATTGCTATCAAGTTGTTTTGGATTGTGGTTTATTAATAGTTTTAAGGAGCAAATTGTAAATTTGATTCTAGGATTTAATGCGCTAGGCACCGTTTTTCAAGAGGTTGATACAGAGGCCATTAGTATGCTATATACCTTTAGAGACACATTTAGTTCAAGCCTACTTTTCTTCATGGTTTCAGTATTAACAACGCTACTATCTTCCCTGATAATTGTAAGATACAATCCTCGAAAATTATTTGTAATACAATGATTTATCGTATTGGGCGTACAAATAATATAGGCTGATAATGCATTGATAGTTAAATTTTGTACCAACAGCTCAGTAATCTATAGGCAATACAAATGTGCTAATATTAGAGGAGCATCTAAGAGGATTAGATTCTTCGGGAGCCAAGGGAATCAGAAAGCTTCTTAGAGAACCTAGCAGAAAAAAGAATGTTACAATGCTGACTTCTAGTCATGCATTAAATAAAATTGATATCTGGCACTATGTTTGTTGTATGTAGAAATTCAAGATAGAAGAGGTAATTGTAAATAGTACAAAAATATAGCCAATAAAACCATACACAAGAGCTTTGTCATTAATAAGGCACAAATAAACCATAATTATTCATCTGGGTAAGCAGATTATTTATGGCACGAGGAAGGAAAATAATTTAATTGACACCACTGCTTTTAACAAGTAAAATAAAAGAAATGAGTTACAAATAAAAGGTAAAGGAAGTGAGTAAATGGACGACAAGCCGCGAAGTTACAATGGCGCATTTAAAACCCATGAAACAATAGACCGAACGGTTGCCATCAGTTTGGGTCAGTTGTCCGTTGCCCTTTTATTGTAATGGATTAACTGGTTCATGTCTTGACGTCGCCTTTCGGGGTGACTTTCTTTTTGTCTAAATATTCTTTCATGGGAGCACTAATCGAGAGGGGTGATTCCAATGAGAATTTTTCGAACAGATACAGCACAAATCCAACAAAAGAAAAACGAAAGTGAAAAAAAATTAAAAAATTACGCATTTTTGCCTTCAGAAGAATTATGTACTGCTATGTCATCAACGCCGCGAGGTCTAAGTGATGAGCAAGTAGAAGAGCTACAAGACGAGTATGGTAAGAATATTATCACATCAGGGAAAAATAACAGCGTACTACATCGACTAAAGGAAGCGATTGTTAATCCTTTTAACATCGTGTTACTTGTTATTGCCGTAATTACGTTTTTTACAGATGTTATTTATGATGAAAATAGTGACTATTTGACAGTGGTTATTATTCTAGCATTAGTTGCACTATCTTCTTCGGTGGCATTTGTGCAAAACCAGCGTTCAAATGCAGCGGCAGAGAAGTTGTCGCAGATGATTTCCAACAAAGCAGATGTATTGCGAGGCGGAAGGCGAATTGAAATTGCAATGGATGAGATTGTTCCGGGTGATATTGTACAACTTTCGGCTGGCGACATGATTCCGGCCGACCTTAGATTTTTAACGACAAAAGATACATTTGTTGCGCAATCAGCGCTAACTGGTGAGTCTAATCCAGTTGAGAAGTTTAGTGATATTCGTAACAGCCCAGAGGACTCTTTGACCGATTTAACCAATATTGGTTTTATGGGAACTAATGTTATCAGTGGGACAGCGATGGGAATGGTTCTGGCTACAGCCAATGATACTTATATCGGTGCGATGGCAAAATCGCTATCAGGAGACCGTGCTAAAAATAGTTTTGAACGTGGCGTTGACTCTGTTAGTACACTACTAATTCGTTTGATGATTGTTATGATACCCGTGGTATTACTTATTAATGGTATCACCAAAGGCGATTGGGGCAGTGCGATACTATTTGCGATATCAATAGCGGTAGGATTAACACCTGAGATGCTTCCAGTTATCATGACCTCCACTTTGGCGAAAGGTGCTATTTCGATGTCGAAACATCAAGTCATCGTTAAGACCCTTGGTGCTATTCAAACTTTTGGCGAGATGGATATCTTGTGTACAGATAAGACGGGGACATTAACCGAAGATAAAATTATTCTTGAAAAATACATGGATGTGCATGGACGTGATGATGAACGTATTTTGCGTCATGCATATATGAATAGTCATTATCAGACAGGGCTAAAGAACTTAATTGACCTTGCGATTATTAATCGTGCTGAAAAGGATGGTCTATCAGAGCGACTTTCGCAGTTTATTTGTGTTGACGAAATTCCATTTGATTTTACTCGTCGTCGTATGAGCGTCGTTTTGGAAAGTGGCAATGGCAAGCGACAACTCGTAACAAAGGGTGCTGTGGAAGAAATCATTTCCATTTGTAAGTACGTGGAGCATGATGGTTCTGTGCAACTTTTAGATGAAGAACATCTAAGAGATGCGATGCGCGTCTATGGCGAACATAACCGCGATGGTTTGCGTGTAATTGCAATAGCACAGAAAAATAATGTTTCGGGTGTTGAGACGTTTGGTGTGCAAGACGAGCGCGACATGGTGTTGATTGGTTTTGTTGGCTTTTTAGACCCACCAAAAGAAAGTGCAAAGGCGGCAATTACAGCATTACAAGAGCATGGAGTTCGCACGGTGGTACTTACTGGTGACAGCGAGGGGGTTGCGGTAAAGGTTTGTGGCAAAGTGGGGGTAAATACAAAGCAATATCTTTTGGGGGCAGACGTTGAAGCAATGGACGAAAGTGAATTGCTCAAGGCAGTTAAAACTTGTGACTTATTTGCCAAGCTTTCACCATCGCAAAAGGAAAGAGTAGTAAAAGCTTTTCAGACAAATGGACATACGGTGGGATATATGGGTGATGGAATTAATGACGCACCACCACTACATTGCGCAGATGTTGGGATTTCGGTTGATAGTGCCGTTGACATTGCCAAAGAGACAGCCGACATTATTTTGCTTAAAAAAGATTTAATGGTATTAGAACAAGGCGTTATCGAAGGACGTAGGACTTTTGGGAATATCGTCAAATACATCAAAATGGCAGCAAGTGGAAATTTTGGTAATATGATTTCAGTTATCGTAGCTTCTATATTTTTGCCGTTTTTGCCGATGCTTCCGATACAAATTTTGACACAGAATTTATTGTGTGACTTTTCACAAATGGGCATTCCATTTGATAGTGTGGACAAAGAGTACCTAATGAAGCCAAGGAAGTGGGAAACCAAGTCAATTAAGTCCTTTATGGCAGTCATGGGTCCGCTTAGTTCGGTGTTTGATATATTATGTTTTATAATTATGTGGAAAGTCATTGGCGCAAATAGCATGGAACTAGCAGCATTATTCCAAGGCGGATGGTTTGTTTTCGGTACAGTATCACAGGTTTTGGTTATTCATATGATTAGAACTGCGAAAACTCCATTTACACAAAGCAATGCGGCCACCCCATTATTGATATCTACACTAGTTGTTGCCGTAGCAGCACTAGTGATAGCATTTTCAGGACTGGCAGCAGGGTTGGAAATGCAGACTTTACCAATGAGCTTTGTACCATGGCTGGCGCTAATATTAGCAGGGTATTGTTTGTCAACACAACTTTTGAAAGCAGTTTATGTTAAAAAGTTTGGAGAGTGGCTGTAGTAGAAGTCGTAACCTTATATTATACGAAAAAGTCAGGGCATAAAGAGAAAAATATTAGTCTTTGACTGCTAGGAGCAAAGTGCCCTAATAAGTATTACATCAAAAATCATATAGCTGTCGATTTTTTCTGGTGGAATAGCTATTAGGGCGGTTAGTGTTTGCAAAAATCACATGAATAAGGTATTATTTTCATATGATGAAAAACTTTCTTAAGAGCGTTTATTCTATTTTATTGAAAATAATATTACTACCGTGTCGGCTTGCTCCAATTAGGCAACAGCGGATTGCTTTTATTGGATTAACGGGCGGTCAAGCTTATGAATATAGTGGCAATCTCAAGTATTTGTGCGAGCATTTGCAAAAGCAAGAAGCGGGGCAATTTGAATTTATTTGGCTAGTATCAAATCCTGAAAAATATGCCGATAAAGAAACGTCTAATCTACACTTTTATAAACATCACCGCCTTGGCACATTTGCCAAATTATTGACGGCCAAGGTAGTCATCACAAGTGGTGCTTATGTGCCGTGGTTTGCTTTTCGCAAATCGCAGTATGTCATCAATACTTGGCATGGTGGCGGAGCTTATAAGAAAATTGAAACCGGCAAAAGAGCATCGTTTTTGTCTCGAAATATTGATTTGTTTTTATCAAGTTGCCAGAAGGCAACGGATTACTTAATCCGTGGAGCATTTATGTATCAAGGGGAGGTCATGAACTGTGGCTTACCACGTAATGACTTTTTGGTTAAAGGCGAAACTGTGAAAGCACGTGCCAAAGTTTTAAAATATTTTGGGCTAGCGGACAATGAAAAGATTTTGCTATATGCACCGACCTATCGTGAAGGTAAGGGCGAGGTTATTTTTGATAGTGATGCACTGCACCAGCAATTGGCTAAAGCTGGCGAGAACTGGCGCATTTTAACGCATGTTCATCGTTATGAAAGTGAACAATCGAACATTTATATTAAGGGAAGTTTGACAATTGACGCTTGCGGGTATCCTGATGTGCAAGAATTGCTATGTGCGAGCGATTTACTCATTACTGATTACTCGTCAATAATTTGGGATTATTCTTCGCTAATGAGGCCTTGCGCCCTTTATGCTCCGGATGTGGAAGAATACCTAAGGACGACAGGCTTTTACGTTGATATTCATAAGTGGCCGTTCCCGCTTTTAACTAGCTGGGAAGATTTAACCGCTTTTGTAATAGATTATAATTTACCAAAAATCCAAGAAAATATCCGCGCACATCACGAATACATGGGTAGCTTTGAAAAAGGCAATGCTTGTGGCGAGGCGACAAAACGGATTTTAGATGTTTGCAGGCATTAACAAAGGAGGAATTAAAATATGAGCACAAATGTTTATGGCGTTATTCTTGCCGGTGGGGTAGGTAGTCGCATGGGTAATGTTGAGAAACCAAAGCAGTTTATTGAGATTGGCAAAAAGCCGATTATTGTTCATACAATTGAAAAATTTACGATAAATCCAGAGTTTGATAAAGTCATTGTCCTAACACCAAAGCAATGGGTTCCGCATACCAAAGATATCATCCGCAAAACTTTAGGCGAGAATGAAAAAGTAGTTGTTATCGAAGGTGGCGATACACGTAACGAGACGATTATGAATTCCATTAGCTATATTGAAGAAAATGAAACATTAGATGAGGATACTATCATTGTAACGCACGACTCAGTACGACCTTTTGTGACACATCGCATCTTGGAAGAAAACATCAAGTACGCCAAAGAATTTGGTGCTAGTGACACGGTTATAGCTGCGAGTGATACCATCGTTGAAAGTACTGATGGTGAGTTTGTTACCGCCATTCCTGAGCGTAGCAAGATGTATCAAGGACAAACACCGCAAACTTTCAAAGCGAAAAAATTGCGTGATATGTATATGGCACTATCTGACGAAGAAAAAGAAATTTTAACCGATGCTTGCAAAATTTACGTCTTAAAAGGTGAGGAAATTCATCTTGTTGAGGGGGAAGTTTTCAATATGAAAATTACGTATCCTTTTGATTTGCGTATGGCACAAGCAATCCTTGGAGGAGAAGATATATGCTAAATACTGTTTATCAGTTAAAAGGGCCACGCCAGTTTGAGATTGCTTTTTGTGATGTTGAACTCGATGATAGTAATGTCTGCGTCCGCCCGACCCATCTTTCTATTTGTAACGCCGACCAACGTTATTATCAAGGCAAGCGAGCTGAGAAAGTTTTAAAAGAAAAGCTCCCAATGGCATTGATACATGAAGGTATTGGCAAGGTGGTTCATGACCCAACAGGGACCTATGCGCCAGGTACAGCGGTTATTATGATTCCTAATCAACCAGTAGAACAAGATGAAGTAATCGCTGAGAATTATTTGCGCAGTAGCAAATTCAGAGCCAGTAGTATAGATGGCTTTTTGCAGGAATACATTTTTATGGCACCTGACCGTTTGGTGGTCTTACCTGATGATATTAATCGCATCGTTGCCGCTTACTCTGAATTAGTCAGTGTGAGTTTCCATGCTATCAGCCGTTTTTTAGAGACGGCACACGCTAAGAGAACAACTATCGGTGTTTGGGGAGATGGCAACCTTGGATATATAACTTCTTTATTATTGCGTTATCGGATGCCAGAAAGCAAGATTATTGTTTTTGGCATTAGCGAATATAAGTTAAGCGATTTTTCGTTTGCGGACGAGACCTACTTGGTTTCGGAAATTCCAGATGATTTGAAAATCGACCATGCTTTTGAGTGTGTCGGCGGAGCACCAGCGCCTTCAGCGATTAATCAAATTATTGATTACATCACGCCAGAGGCAACCATTAGTATTCTTGGTGTGACCGAAGAATTAGCACCTATTAATACACGAATGATTTTAGAAAAAGGGCTATATTTATTTGGTACTAGTCGAAGCGGACGTGAAGATTTTGTAGGACTTATTGAACTTTACAAAAAGCATCCGGAAATTATAACATATCTCGAAAATATTACGGGCTCGGTTCTTGATGTTAGGGGTGTCAAAGATATTGCCGCTGCTTTTGAAACTGATATTCACAAATTAATCGGGAAAACGGTGATGGTCTGGAATGAATAATCTATTAAAGAAGATATATCACTGGGCAGCTTTGGATATTTTATTTCCATGGCAATACTCCAGAAATGCAAAACATTCCATACAAAAAAATAAAGCCGTCTTTATTGAGGCGAATTTGCAAACCTTGCCTAAAAGTTTGCGACACTTTCATGATGAATTAGATAGACAAGGTGGATATACGCTGTCATTTCATTGCTTAGGAGAGGCGACGCTTGGAAGAGTGCAATATATAATCAATGCCCTAAGGTGTCTCAAGGATATTGCTACGGCAGACATGGTTTTTATCTGTGAAGGCTCAAGGCTAATAAGTTGCATCTCACCACGTCCAGAGACATTTATCACGCAATTGTGGCATGGTTGCGGTGCTTTTAAACGTTTTGGGCTTAGTAGTGCCAAGTTAAAATTTGGTGGCGATTACAAAGACAACGCCAAATATCCTTACCATAAAAACTTGAATTTGGTTACGGTTTCTAGTTCAGAGGTGATTTGGGCTTATGCCGAAGCGATGGATATCAAGACGGAGGATAATATTATTCAGGCGACAGGAATTAGTCGTACCGATGTTTTTTTTGATGAAGATTTTAAGCGGGAAGCCAAAGAGCGAATTGCGACGGCACTACCAGTAAAAGACCATCGCAAATGGCTTTTGTGGGCGCCGACTTTTCGTGGTAATGTAAGTACAGCAACAGTCCCAGAGTATCCGGATTTGGAATTCATGCAGGCGACTTTAGGGGATGAATACATATTATTAATTAAGCAACACCCATTGATTGCTAGGCGACCTAAGATAACAGAAAGTGTTCAAGGTTTTGCATTCGACGTAACTGATGAATGTAGTATTGAAGACTTAATCTGTCACTGTGATATGTGTATTTCGGATTATTCTTCGCTTGTTTTCGAATACTCATTAATGGAACGACCAATAATATTTTTCGCTCAGGATAAAGCTGATTATGAAGACTGGCGTGGTTTTTATTATCCATATGAGGAAATGACACCAGGACCAATTGTAAGTAACACCGATGATTTGATTGCGTCCATCAAGAAGCTAAGTGATAATTTTGACCCTAGTGAAGTAATTGCTTTTAGAGAAAAATTCATGAGTGCTTGCGATGGAGCGGCAACACAGCGGATTATCAAAATAATTAGGGGCGATATGAGAAATCAGTAATTTGGTACTATGAAAGGTATTAAATGAACTGAGAAAAACATTTTAAAAAATGGTTTTAAAAAATGTAGACATCAAGTCTTGACTTAAACGTAGTATCATGACATACTAAGGAAAATGAAAAACGAGGTGAAGGATGATTATTATTTCTGCAAACAACTAATTTTATAATCAGTGCGCAAAGCAATAGGTGCGTACATTTGCAGAAAATCCATCTTTTTATACGTGATAAAACCGACGAAGTTCGTGTAACCAAAGTGCTACACGGAAAGTTTGTTGATAGAGCTAAAAGTGTTAATGAGATGTTGCAATATAACATCTCATTTTTTGTGTTATAAGAAATTTAGACAAAGGTTTTTTGCAAGTGACGAAAACGTGTGAAAGATAGTGTCAAATGATTTATGAAAGCGCTGTCATTCTGAGCAAAGCGAAGAATCTTAAGAAAACTGGAGGTAGCAAAATGGCACAAATCAGGGTGAATGATTTAACATTTTATTATGAGGATAGTTACGATAATATTTTTGAAAATGTTTCATTTGAAATTGACACGGACTGGAAATTAGGATTTATAGGGCGCAATGGCCGTGGCAAGACAACATTTTTGAAACTTTTAATGGGGCAATATGAATATCGCGGAACAATTAAAGCGCCAATGGCATTTGAATATTTCCCCTACCAAATAGCGGCGGCTGACAAATCAAAAAATGTGATTGATATAATTGAAAAATGGGATGCCAGCTATGAATTATGGAAGGTCTGTCGAGAACTTAACCTACTAGAAATTGAAGCAGACTTATTGTATCAGCCCTTTGAATTATTAAGTGGCGGAGAGCAGACGAAAATAATGTTGGCGGTTTTATTTGCCAAGGAAGATGCTTTTTTACTCATTGATGAGCCGACCAATCACCTTGATATGGCGGGACGCAGACAGATAAAAGATTATCTTTGTCATAAAAAGGGGTTTATTTTGGTTTCGCACGATAGGTGGTTTTTGGATGCTTGTGTGGACCATGTTTTGGTGATAAATAAAGCGAACATTACTGTATCGCGCGGGAACTTTTCACAGTGGTGGGATAATAAACAACGTGAAGATGCACATGAATTAGCGGAAAATGAACGACTCAAAAAAGATATTAACAAGATGACTAAAGCAGCCAGACAAGCGAGTTCATGGGCGGATAAAGTAGAGTCAACGAAAATCGGTAAAAAAGCCGCAGGGCAGGAAAAGAGTCTTGATAGGCGAGCATACATCGGTGAAAAATCACGCCGAATGCAAATGCGTCGCAAAAATATCGAAGGGCGTCAGCAAAAGGCGATTTCTGAAAAGGGCGATTTGCTGAAAAACATTGAACAGACTTCTGAGTTGCAACTTAATGCGTTAGAGTATCATAAGGAGGTTTTAATCCGTGCGCGTGATTTGGCGCTGTACTATGGCGAGCGAAAAGTCGTGGCTGATTTAGCAATAGAGCTTAATGTCGGCGAATGTCTTTTTCTAAAAGGGAAGAATGGTAGTGGTAAGACAACACTTATTAAAAAAATCATAGGACAAGATATCAAGGCGACAGGAACTTTAGAAGTACCGCCAAGCCTTAAAATATCATATGTGTCGCAGGATACGTCATTTTTAAAAGGTTCTTTAAGTGATTTTGTCGAAGCAAGTAGGATTGACGAGGTATTGTTTAGGGCATTGTTGCGAAAAATGGATTTTGACCGCGAGCAATTCGATAAAAAGTTGGAAGATTACAGTAGTGGACAGAAGAAGAAAGTACTTCTGGCAAAAAGTTTATGTGAGCGTGCCCATCTATATATTTGGGATGAACCCCTTAATTATATTGATATTTTTTCGCGGATGCAGATAGAAGATTTAATTAAGAAATTTCGCCCTACGATGATTGTGATTGAACATGATAAAATATTTATGGATAAACTGGTGAAAAAAGTTGTCGAATTGTAAATGTTATGTAAATTTAACAAAATGCTAATTGTATCTTAATCAAAAAAGAGGTATGATAGGAAGTAATTATAAAAACAGTTTGATAGGAATATAATATAGATGGATAGCAGAGACAGACAGTCAAGAATAGAGCGAATGAAACGTGAAAAACAACGTCAAGAACGCCTTCGCCTCCGACAGATAGCGATACTTAAAAGGTGCCTAGTAGTTGGTGCTATAGTTGGTGCACTTTTGCTTTTAATTACAGGCGTTTGGGCTTTAGTAAAGCCAAATGAAGAAAAAGAAGCGACGCAACAAGAAAACCTTGAAGTGCAAGAAGATAATCAAGCAGGAGAAACCGATGCGATAAATCCTAATGATGAAGCAAACCAAGTAGAGCCGGAGCAAACCAATTCAGCTCAATCAATTAATGATGGGCCAGCAGCTCAAAAGCCGATTAGCAATTTAGAGGAACTGCGACATGCAGTACCAGGATGGCAGATTGATGATGATGGTTGGTGGTATGCCAACAGCGATAACACTTATTACGAAAACGGCTGGGCGACGCTCGCGGGTAAAAAGTACTTCTTCGACACGAACGGTTATATGCAGACTGGTTGGGCGGCAATTGGGGGACAAGGATATTTCTTCGATGAGACAGGCCAACACTTAGCGGAAAAGAAAGCCAATATGATAGCTTTGACTTTTGACGATGGACCAGGTGTACATACGGAGCGACTTTTGGATATGTTAAAGGAGAATAATGCTAAGGCGACATTCTTTATGGTGGGCAAAAGCTTAGAGGGTGACTATGGACATTTGGTTAGCAGAATAAGAGATGATGGGCACGAATTAGGCAATCATACATATTCCCATGCTAGCTTGATGTCGCTAGACGAAGCGGATATTCGTGCGGAGCTTAGTAAGGTGGATGAGCTTATCGCTGGATTGGCGCCAGGGGCAAGGTCAGAATTAATTAGACCACCATATGGTGCTAGAGATGAGAGGGTGTTAGAAACTATTACTACGCCAGCAATAATTTGGAGTATAGACACCAATGACTGGAAGAGTAGAAATGCCGGTATGATTGAAGAGGTGGCGCTAAGTGCCAAAGCTGGTGACATAGTTTTGATGCACGACATCCATAAGGAAACGATAGATGCTTGTGAGACGATAATTCCTAAACTAATAGAGGCAGGATATGAATTAGTAACCATTGATGAATTAGCAAGAGCAAATGGTATAGAGATGCAGGTTGGCAGGACATATTATAGCTTTACCGAAGAGGCATTGGCGGAGATGAGGTCGGTGCATATGAGTGATGATGTGGAATAGTAAGGCAAGTAGTAATAGGAAGAACGCTTGGAACAAAGAGTCTGCAAGCAGACTCTTTGTTCAGATTCTTCGCCCGGCTCGGGATGACAGATGTTGTTTTATTACTTACTCCGTTTGCGCATCCGTGCATCCAAAGTTTTCTTGCGAATTCGTAACGACTTTGGTGTAACTTCCAAAAGTTCATCACTATCGATAAATTCTAGTGCTTCCTCCAAACTTAACACTTTAGGTGTTGTTAGGCGTAGTGCCTCATCGGCTGAAGATGAGCGAGTATTAGTCAAATGTTTTGTCTTACAGACATTAAATTCGATATCTTCAGGCTTACCAGCTTGTCCAATAACCATACCAGCATAAACCTTTTCGCCAGGGCCAATAAATAAAGTTCCACGGTCTTGAGCAGCGAATAGGCTATAAGTTACAGACTCGCCTGACTCAAAGGCAATCAAAGAACCTTGTTTGCGATATTGAATTTCACCCTTGTATACATCGTATCCATCAAAGGTGGTATTCATAATTCCAGTACCGCGAGTCGCGGTCATAAATTCCCCACGGTAGCCAATTAACCCACGAGCCGGGATTGAAAATTCCAATCTGTTCGAGCCATCACTAGAAAGACTCATACCGGCTAGTGTTCCTTTGCGTTCGCTTAGTTTTTGAATGACTGAACCAGAAAATTCTTCTGGCACATCAATGTAAGCAATTTCCATTGGTTCACAAACTTCTTCGCGCTCATTCTTCTTATATAAAACTTCGGCTTTGCTAACGGCAAACTCATAACCCTCGCGACGCATATTTTCGATTAATACTGACAAATGTAATTCACCACGCCCAGATACCTTAAAGCACTCTGGTGAGTCGGTATCTTCAACACGAAGGCTAACATCAGTATTTAATTCGCGCATCAAGCGTTCACGCAGGTGACGTGAGGTAACGTATTTGCCTTCCAACCCAGCAAGCGGGCTATCATTTACCATGAATTGCATAGCAATAGTCGGTTCGGATATTTTTTGGAAAGGAATTGTCTGTGGATTGTCCAAGTCGCAAAGGGTGTCGCCAATGTGTATGTCAGCAATTCCCGAAATCGCAACAATCGAACCAACATGGGCTTCTTCAACCTCAACTTTGCCAAGTCCTTCAAATTCATATAATTTATTAACCTTAACTTTCTTTTTCTTGTCAGGGTCGTGGTCGTTCGCTAACATAATTTCTTGGTTAACTCGAATTGAACCATTTTCAACTTTACCAACGCCAATACGTCCAACGTATTCGTTGTAATCAATGGTGCTTATCAACATCTGCGTGCCAGCATCGGCATCACCTTCTGGCGCAGGGATATATTTTAAAATAGTTTCAAATAACGGTTGCATATCTTCTGGTGATTGATTAAGGTCAAGCACTGCGTGCCCAGCTTTTGCCGAAGCAAATAAAAACGGACAATCAAGTTGCTCGTCAGAAGCATCCAAGTCCATTAGTAATTCTAACACTTCGTCGATAACTTCGTCGGGGCGAGACTCGGGACGGTCAATTTTATTGATACAAACAATGACGTTTAAATCAAGCTCTAATGCTTTTCTAAGAACGAACTTAGTCTGTGGCATTGCGCCTTCAAAAGCATCGACTACCAAGATAACGCCATTTACCATCTTAAGTACGCGTTCGACCTCACCACCAAAATCAGCATGCCCAGGTGTATCGATAATATTAATTTTCACGCCATTATAATGAATAGCAGTATTTTTAGACAAAATCGTAATACCACGTTCGCGTTCAATATCATTAGAGTCCATGACCCGCTCTTGAACCGCTTGGTTCTCTCTAAAAACCCCACTTTGTTTTAACAATTCATCTACCAATGTTGTCTTGCCATGGTCAACATGGGCGATGATGGCAACATTGCGAATATCTTCTCTTTTGGTTATCATTGTTTCCCCTTTGAAATTTTCATTTTTCTCAACTATACAAGTCTATCACAAATCGCGTAGATTACAAGGTTTTTCGCCCAAAAAACATTGTATAGTAATTAGGGATGTAGTATAATCTAAAAAATCTTAAGGGCAATTCTGCCAACATAATTCCAAGATAAAAATCAATACATACAAAAGAATATATATTATACCCTACCTGGGGGAGGATATTTTTGGTTGAGAAAAATGGTGAATAGATTAATTAAGCATTGAATAGTGTGTATTGAGTGTGTATAATAAAGGAGGAAGAAGTGTGAAACAAAGGATTTTGATTAAGAAGTTAAAGAAAGCAGGGTTCGTGTTTGGTAGGCATGGGGGTAATCACGATGTATATGTGAGAGGAAATGAGACGGAAGAAGTACCAAGACACAAAGAAGTCAATGAAAGATTGGCAAGAGACATTATTAAAAAATGGGGGCTTAAGTAGCCTTAGAATATAATAGATAGAGTCAAATGAGTTATGAAAGCATTGTCATTCTGAGCGAAGCGAAGAATTTTAAGAACTAGGGAGGATGAAAATATGAGACAAGTGTATCCAGTATTTATCGCGGAAGATGGAAAGTTTTTCTTGGTGTACATTCCAGATATGGAACTTTATACCCAAGGTACGAGTATGTCGGATGCTATTTATATGGCGAGGGATATTATAGGGTTGCATGGGATTGCTATGGAGGATGATAATGAAAAATTGCCAGAGCCATCAACAAGCGAAGAAGCAATGGAAAAGGCAAAAGCGAACACAAGAGTAATGGATTTCTCACAAGGAATTTTAACTTTCGTAGATGTTGATTTCGCAGAATATCGCAGAGAGCAAGAGAATAGAACTGTGCGAAGAAATGTAAGCTTACCGAATTGGTTAAATACCGCAGCCGAGAAGGCAGGTATTAATGTATCGGCAGTTTTGCGAGAGGCGCTCAAGAAAGTATTGGGTAAGGAAAGTGCTAACTAGTGTAATGGAAAACATGAGGATATTTAGTAAATAGCAGTAGTGTTATCGTCATTGCGGGCTTGACTTGCAATCTTATAAATACGAAAAGATACAATCGTTTAGGAATAAGTTCCGCCGATTGTATCTTTTTTGCTTTATAGGAAAGTGCTCTATAAAGCAAAAACGCTCCGCTTAGATGTACACCTTAATAAAACCTTAAGTTTTATCATCGTAAAATATCAATAATCATCTGCTAGGATATACATATCAACACGAAATGACGAAGCAAACAAAGAAATTGCCGTATGGCAAAGATACATCAAATCAGTTATACTTGGGGAAGTGAGGTGATTATAATGATTAAAGTATTAGTATGTGATGATGACAAAGAAATAGTTGATGCAATTGAGATATATCTTTCGCAAGAAGGGTATCAAGTTTTAAAAGCATATAATGGAATAGAAGCAGTAGATGTCTTAGGGAAAGAAGATGTACAGCTTTTGATTATTGATATTATGATGCCGAAGTTAGATGGACTGCGGGCGACTTTAAAGATTAGAGAAAACAATAGTCTGCCAATTATCATTTTATCGGCGAAATCAGAAGACGCTGATAAGATATTAGGCTTAAGCGTGGGTGCTGATGATTATGTGACTAAGCCATTTAATCCACTTGAGTTAGTGGCACGAGCGAAATCGCAAATTCGCCGCTATACCAAGCTTGGCAATATCAACGAAAAGCCACAAGAAAGCATTTACGTTGTCGGCGGATTGGTAATTAATGATGAATTAAAGCAAATTACTGTGGACGATGAAGCAGTGAAGCTGACACCGATTGAATACAACATTTTATTATTCTTAATGCAAAATCAAGGTCGAGTATTTTCGATTGAGCAAATCTATGAAAATATTTGGCAGGAAGAAGCTATTGGTGTTGATAATACAGTAGCGGTACACATTCGTCATATTCGTGAGAAAATAGAGATAAACCCAAAAGAACCACGGTATTTGAAGGTGGTGTGGGGAGTTGGGTACAAAATAGAAGCATAATACAATAAAAAGTGGAGACTGGAGTACTTAGCAAAGACGAGTGAAATGCAGTCCGAGTTTAGTCTGAAGGTTGTTCGGAAGAACTTAATGAAAACGAGGCGAAGGCGAAGTTTGAATTTAGTGAATCGAACTTATTTATTAATAGCGGGAGGAATACATAGATGGAACAAACAAAAGCAAATGAAATATATAAATATAAAAGTAGAGTAATTATTAGAGTTCTTTTAACACTATTCACGATTACAACGATAGTTTTTGGGAGCATGAGCGTATATATCCTAGCAATGGTTGGACCAAATGAAATATTCAGTAAGGGTAGCGTACAAAGTACGCAGAGCTATCAGCAAATGGTTGCCATGGAAGTGAATATGCTAAAAGTTAGTTTAGATGCACGAAAACCATTTGAGACAGCGGGTGAACTTGATTTTGATAAAACGATTGATATCATGAATCCGCAAGAGATGGACGAAAGCAAGAAGAATAAAAATACGACTTTCACAGTAGAAGACATAATCAAGATGAATAACAATGGTATTTTTAATGATATTGAGAATATTGCTACTAATATAGCGCAAGGAACAGTAGGATATTCCTATGGAGATGGAGCAGTAGGATATTCCTATGGAGATGGAGCAGTGCAATATTATGATGAAGATGGAACGCCTGTCACAATGGAAGAAGCATATGCTGGTTTGGTGGACTCAGTAGGACGTGAAAGGGTGTTAGTGGAACAGATGAGTGCATTGGCGTTGGAATTTCCAGTTTCGGGTAAGTCGCTCATGGAGTATATCCAAGATAATAATGATAACGCCACCCCGTTGATAGTACTTCATGCGCTAAATAATACGCGTGGAATGATGTACGAGTATGATGAATTTGCAGGAAGATTATCACCTATTGAGACTAATCTACGTTATTTCATCAAGGATAATGAAAATAATCAAGTTATTACTAATTACGGCTGGGAAGAAGTAGCAGCGGCAGAAAAAGACGCTAAAGCAAGCGACCTATTTCTTGAGGCCAAGAGAGGAGCGAGTGGTGTCTTTATTGGCGAGGAGTCGACGGCTGGATTTACTGAAGCAAAGCAAACGCTAAAGCAACGACCATTAGTGAGCGAAAGTGAAGAAGTGATTATTGGGGTTGCTAATAATTATCCAGCAGACGATGAAATGAGTAGACTAGTTTATAGCTACAATAACCTAAAACCAAATTTCAAGCCATTCTTAGTACTGGCTATTTTAAGTCTAATCGGATTTGTGATATGCTTTATCTTGGCAACTTTGACTACTGGACAAGATGAGAAAAAGGGCACAGTTCGTCTTAATATATTCGACCGTATCCCAACAGAAATTGGTGCTAGTATAGTTGTTTTGCTTGGTCTTATGAGTTTGGGAATGAATGTTGGGATATTTGAGATGGTAACAAATGGTCGCAGAAATAGTATTACGAATATCGTGTACATGTTTGGGATGCTGATGATAGCACTACTTATCGCAACATGGGGATATTTAAGTCTGGTAAGACGAATTAAAGCGAAAGATACGTGGAGAAATAGCGTGTGTCGCAGAATTTTGGCTATTGCGAAGAGAGCATATCGTGCGGGGAAAATGAATGTTCGTTTTGTTATTGCATTTGCTGCCTTTGTATTTGTGAATGTTCTCTTAGCAATGTCAACAGGAGTAACGGGAATACTAGGATTGATGATATTACTAATTGTCGATACAGCTATTCTAGTACGCTTGCTAAAAGAAGTTGCTGAACGACAAAGGATTAAAGATGGCCTAGATACGATTGCTGGTGGCAACTTAGATTACAAACTGGATGCCAATAATCTACAACAAGACAATCAAGAGATGGCGAATGCGGTTAATAAGATTGCTGACGGACTACAAGGTGCTGTGGAAAAGAGCATGAAAAATGAACGTATGCGTTCAGAGCTTATCACTAATGTATCGCATGATATCAAAACGCCATTAACTTCAATTATTAATTACGTGGATTTGCTAAAAAGAGAGGACATTCAAAATCCACAAATCAAGGGATATATAGATATTCTAGACGCTAAGTCACAAAGGTTAAAGCATTTAACTGAGGATTTGGTTGAAGCGAGCAAGGTTAGCAGTGGCAATGTTGAGTTGCATATGGATAATTTGTTTGTTCAAGAGTTATTGCAACAAGCAGAGGGTGAATTTGGCGAAAAGCTAAAGCTACGAAAGCTGGAATTGGTTTCGAGTCTAGCTGCTGAGCCAGTCATAATCAAAGCCGATGGACGACAGATGTGGCGGATATTTGAAAACCTTTTAAATAATATTGCAAAATATGCACTTGAAGGTACGAGAGTTTATGTGGACCTTGTCAAAGAAGGTAAGAAAGCAACATTGACGTTTAAGAACATGTCACAAGAGGCATTGAATATCAACGCAGACGAGTTGACCGAACGATTTGTTCGTGGTGATATTAGCCGAACGACAGAAGGTAGTGGACTAGGACTTTCGATAGCCAAGAGCTTGACAGAATTGCAAGGTGGGAAGTTTGATATTTATCTTGATGGAGACTTGTTTAAGGTTACGTTGGAATTTGATACGATGTAAATAGCAATAATTAAAATGTGGAGTAAGCGCGCACCTCGGATAACCATGTTGCCTTGGTCGCGGGCTAATCGCCCGATAAAGCTAGAAAGAGACAAACGATTAGGAATAAATTCCATCGCTTGTCTCTTTTCGCTTTGCACGGCTGTCAATAACTTTTGAAAATGTCACTTTTCATAAGAATAAACAAAGAAGTCTCTTCGGGTTCTACAGAAAACTTTTCGTTGTAGAGGAAACGGTAGGATTGGAGAAATTCATTTGCAGTACTTATTGTTGTGATGCCTCTTTTTCTAAACTCAATGGGTAAATGACCTTGTAAAGTTCCCCATAATCGTTCTATACGTCTCTTTGCCTGAGGTGTTTTTGCAAATATCAAGTGATATTTTCTAAGATTAATCATTGCTTTTTGAAATTTATCCTGCTAAAATAGCTATATATTTATACTTAAGTTTAATAGGCAGGGAGAGTGTGCTGTATTATCATTATGCCAATATAATCGGGCGAAAAATGGAGAAAAAAGACGAAAAGAGGTTTAAAATAATGATGAAAAAAAGGTTTTCGTTATTTTTGATTTTTTTGATAGTATTTATGCTTATTTCGACGGGCAAAATTGCTGCTTCGCCGAATGAGCAACTGGAAATAGCGGATGCAGTAGAGCTAGAGGAAGAAGTGCCAGTAACATATGCTACAGGTGTTATTCCAATTTCGGAAGCGGAATATGATGAACTACCTAAAGCGCCTTTAATGGGTCTATCACGACTGGCACCTAGTCTACCATATAGTGTAGACTTATCTAATTCAGTTCCAAGCCCTGGAAATCAAGGGAGTCAAGGTAGCTGTGTATCATGGGCTGTAGCCTATGCTCACAAATCTATGCAGGAAAAGGTCGAACGAGGTTGGAGTTTATCGTCAAGGAATCATCAATTCAGCCCAGCATATATGCATAACCAAATCTCAGGGTCTCTTGATAGTGGAGCAAAGATTGCCACAGCATATGGACTGTTAGTAGAACAGGGAGTTTGCTCTTTGGCGGATATGCCATATAACCAAAACGATGCCTCAACAAAGCCTAATGTCGCACAACGAGTTGCTGCTGCACAATATAAAGCCGCAAGTTGGGGAACATTGCCACGAGGTAACGTTGAGCAGGTAAAACGAAGATTGGCAAGTAATGACTGTGTTGTAGCATCAGTACGGACCCATCCCGATTTTAACAACATCAACCCCAATAATATGATATACGATGTTGTAGGTGGAAGTAATCCCGGAAACCATGCCATTTGTATTGTAGGATATGATGATGGTCTTAAGGCATTTAAATTTATCAATTCGTGGGGTACAAATTGGGGCGTTGGTGGTTATGGGTATATATCTTACAATATATTTTATGATGTGTGTCCAGAACTATATGTTATGACAGACAGCAGTGAGCAGACGAATGAAGCATTAAGTGTTTCAAGAACAACTTGGAATCAGACAAGTTCGGCACAAAGTACAACGGCGATTATTACGACGAATCAAAGCAGTTGGTCAGCTAGTTCAAGTGTCTCGTGGATAAGTATTAGTAGAGCAGGGGATACGTTGACGATAAATGTAGCTGTCAATACAAATACATCACCACGGACAGGAACGATTACAGTAACAGCAGGGAATCAGTCGCGAACGATTACAGTAACGCAGAACGGACAGGGAGCTAGCATGGGAACGGCAACGATTCGCTATAATGCAAATGGCGGCAATGGAGTACCAGCAAGCCATAGTGTTACTAAAGGCGACGATGGTTCTGCACGATTTAATCTTGCATCAACAATTCCAACAAGGAGTGGCTATACTTTTCTGGGATGGATACTTGAAGGTTTAATAAATAAGATTGAAAACCCGGGACAGAGTATAAAGATAGGTTCTATCAATGATAGTTACTACACTACATATACTTATTATGCGCAATGGATTGAAAGTCCAACATTAAGTGTTTCAAGAACAACTTGGAATCAGACAAGTTCGGCACAAAGTATAACGGCAATCATTACAACGAATCAAAGTAGCTGGTCAGCTAGTTCAAGTGCCTCATGGATAAGTACTAGTCAATCAGGGAATACGTTAACTATAAATGTAGCTGCCAATACAAGTACGTCATCACGGACAGGAACGATTATAGTAACAGCAGGGAATCAATCGCAAACGATTACTGCAACGCAGTACGGACAAGGAACTAGTATGGGAACGACAACGATTCGCTATAATGCAAATGGCGGTAGAGGAGCACCAGCAAGCCATAGTGTGACGAAAGGCGACGATGGTTTTGCACGATTTAATATTGCATCAACAAGTCCAACAAGGAGTGGCTATGCTTTTCTAGGATGGAGACTTGAGAATAGGGCAACATATAATATTGAAAAGCCGGGACAGAGTATAAGGATGGGTTATAGCGATGGTAGTAGCAACTCTACGTATACTTATTATGCGCAATGGTCAGCTATGGGAACGGCAACGGCAACGATTCACTACGATGCAAATGGCGGTATTGGAGCACCAGAAAGCCATAGTGCGATTAAAGGCAGCGATGGTTTTGCACAATTTGATATTGCATCAACAATTCCAACAAGGAGTGGCTATACTTTTCTGGGATGGAGACTTGAGAATAGGGCAACATATAATATTGAAAAGCCGGGACAGAATATAAGGATGGGTTCTAGCGATGCTAATAGCAACTCTACATATACTTATTATGCGCAATGGGTAGCTATTGTAAGTCCAACAGTAAGTCCGACAGTGACACCGACGCCAACGGCGAGTCCAACAGTGACCCCAACGGTAACAAGTACGCCAACACCTACACCAACAGCAAGTCCAACGGTGACAAGTACGCCAATGCCAACGGTAAGTCCGACAGTGACGCCAACGGTAACAAGTACACCAACGCCAACGGCGAGTCCGACAGTGACCCCAAGGCCAACGGTAAGTCCAACACCAACGGCGAGTCCAACAGTGACGCCAACGCCAACGGCAAGTCCAATAGCAACACCGACAGTGACGCCAACGGTAAG
>JGI994J12354_10000982_pt1 | contig 28866 bp, 29 predicted proteins | sample IntmicLarv3ML3BL_FD_12354 | JGI IMG/M metagenome (IMG submission 12354) | reverse complement strand
TGTGGTAGAAGAGATTGGGTATGGTGTGCCTCAATATAAAATAGAAAGAAAAAGAGTGGGACTTTCTGTTGCGAAGGCACATGTTACAATCGGTTTTGATTATGGATTAATTTCTGATTTTATAAGAAAAGAATTGGAGCGTAAAAAATACAAGTTAGGACTTCAAACTTTACAAATTAACTTCAATCAAGATGTACCTATTACAGAATTACAAAAAATTTTAAATACGATAAAAACTATACAATAAAAGTGGCAGAATACCAATTCCTGAGTTGGTAAATCAACAAATAATGGCTACATTGAGGGATTTTGAAGTGCTATGGAACAAGAAGTAATTAAAAAAATATTACTCTACTAATGAATATATTTATAATTTACATCTATATTCAAAATTTTATAATTATTCAAGAATTAAATTGTAAATTTACATTGTATCCAGAAAAAGATATCACTACATGAATTTTTTTTAATTTTATTTAAGAAGTTTTTTTTAATCTGATAAGATCAACATGTAAATTTATTAGATTAATTATTTAAAAATTAATCTAAAAGGAGAATTAAAATGAAAAAACTTTTATCAGGACTAATGGTAACTATTTTAGCGAGGAACATCTTTAACAACAGTTGCTTGTAAAAAAACCACAAACATTAACAGATTTACAAAACGAAATGATTGATGCTGCATCAACTATTTCAAAAATTATCGTTTCTTCACGACATGAAAATTTAAATTTCAATGTTAATGAAATATTATCAATGTATATAAATCCAACTACTGGACTTAACAGGTTACCACAAAGTTATGAATATGATAATAGAATTTTTGATATTTGAAAAAATATAAAAAATTTTAAATCATTATTAGCACCTAATTTAGAAAAATTAGATAGTGACGGTTACAATGCGATGTATGCTAGTATATTATGGGTATGTATGAAGATGGTTTTTATAACACGATAATTAATGGTGATTCAGATAATAAATATTATTTCAATGATTCATTTAGTAGAACAGGACATTCTGGTTTTAATAAAGAACATAAAAATGGAGTAAATTTAAATGGAGAAGGTTATTTATTAGGATTAAATTCTGATTATTCTCTTTCTGAAAATAAAAATAGAAGAAATTTAGCATGAGCAATCCAAGATACAGGAGTACTTACAAATTATTTATTATTGAATAATTTTGATGGTGGTTTACCTGGTGATGCAAACTCAATTTTATCACCATCAATGGGAAAGCATACTATTGATGGTCCTCTGGAAGGAACGAATTTTGGAGAATATTCTTGGTATAATGATTTAATGCTAACGGGGAGTAGTGGATCTTCTGTTATTGAAGAAAATAAACAACTATTTAATGTTGCTAAAAGATTATCAGATGCTGGTATTGACTATAAAATTTCAAGTTCACCTCCACAAGCTTCACAAATTAATGATGAAAGTTTTAATGAAACAGGAGTGCTCTTTTCATATATGAGCAAGATAATGAATGTTGCTGGAGGTATGGTTTAATTACATCAATGTTTGACCAAATTTCAACAACTCAGAGCGGTGCTGTAATTACAGGTGAACTATTAAATAATTTATTACCAATTTTACCTGCAGGAAATTATCAAGATAAATTAATTCAAGCAATTGCTTTTAGTATAATTACTGGAGTGTGAGATGGATTTAATAAAATTGCTTCTTCAAATGATGAATATCTTTTAGACATATTAGATCAACATGATGCAGATTTTATTAATGATGCAAAAAAATAGATCAATCTTTAAAACCAATAGAATTAAGTTTTCCATTATTTTCAATAGTTTTTAATGAAGAACAAATAGGTTATGATAAATTATTTAATTATACTGAAAATGATATTATAAATAATGGAAGTAATGCTAAAATTATTGTTAATTTAATTGATCGTTTAATTAATGTTGTTGATAAATTAGATAATGACTATAAAAAAGAGTTTATCAATTCTTTATTTAGTCAAGAAGCAAATTCTCCATTTGGAAAAGCATATGAGTTATTATTAGTATACCTAACAAATGATGTTTGAGAAAAAATAACATTAACTGATGAGGGTAATGGAGGTTTTAATTTATTAAAATTGGCTCAAAATGTTTATAATAAAGTACGCTGATGAAAGTTATCAAAAGGTTATACTTGATGTGCAAACAAAATATAAAAACCAATCATATAGAGAAATGTCTATTAATTTAAAAAGAAATTTTTTATCAGAACTAGGATATAATGGAGTTTATTTAGAAAAATCAATACTTGGTGATTTTTATCAAGGAATTATTAATCCAGATATATCTGGTCAAAAGGAATTTCAAATGCTTTTTTCAGGAATTAAAGATCTGGTTTCAGATGGTTTTACAGATTTTCATACAGATTCATTACAATATCTTACAGATGATAGATTTTGAAAAATTTCTCAAAAAAACTTAAATACTACATCAAATACGCAAATTGGAGGAACATTGAATTTTACACTTGAATATATACAGGAAAGGATGATAGCACTTCAACTGCTTCACAACAATTTAAAGAAGTGAACGTGCCTCGAAATTTTAATCCTTATCAAACTATTATTTCAAATCAAATTCCCGATATTTTAGGAGAAAATAACACTGTTCCTTGAAATTTAATCCAAGAAGCAGAAGCCAATTTTCTTTCAGGTAAAGTTTTAGGTGTCGAACAAGGTATAATTGATAAAGAGGATGTAATCTATGATGGTTTTGGACGAATTTCAGATTTACAATATGTAAATTTTAAATATGATATAGAATGACAAAATATCAGTTCTTATAGAGATAATCCTTTCTGAGTTATTACAAAAATTGAATCATTTGACAGTTCATTGACAGTTCAAATAAACAATTTTATAATATTTATTAAATATTTGTTTTTTAAAGATGTTTTAACATCTTTTTTATTTTATAAATAATATTGGTAAAATAATAAAGGTGAAAATTATGAAACGCAAAGAAAGAAAAATTGATAACACCTTTTGAATAACAAATATTTTTAAAGATGAAGACTATATATATTTTATTGATGCAAAATTTGAAATAAACTACACAAATATTTATAGAATAAAAAAAATTTTTTTTCTAGAGAATTTAAAAGATAAATCAGATATTGGAAGAGTTTTTTTAGCAAATCCATTATCATATATTAGTCAAAATAACCTTGCATCAAGAGACACAGATGTTGAATTGATTGAACAAAAAACAGGTTATATTCAGAATATAATATTTCATTGCGGGAAAAAATATATAAGTTATTTAAAAAATAATAGCATAATAACATTCATTAATGATCTTGAGTATAAAGAAATTAGATTATTACAATCTACAAATAAAGGAATTTTGTCTATCAAAAAATCAAATTTAGAGTTAGTAGATGATGAACTAAATACAATTTTAAATTATGATATAAAAGCTATCAACGCTATAGATTTTATAGATTGTATTATTTTTCAAAAAGAAGATAATACAATTTGAAGAATATCTAATTCAAATAGCGAATGCATTTTTTTTGATACAGCTTTTAAATCAATATCCTTTTTAAACAAAAATAATATTTTAATAAGTTTTAAAGATGAAAATAAAACAATCGTTTTTAATATAAGAGAAAAAAAAGTGATAAATTTTGTAGATTTTTATATGTTCAGATCAGTTATGATTGATGATAATACTTTAATATCTAAACCATTATTTGATAGTAAAATGAAGCAAAATTTACATAACAATTTAATTATTATTCAGTAGGTTATTATGCACACTATAAATTTAATAAAAAGTTAGTTATCAAACCATGAGTATAATCCTCTATGTATATAGATATAGAATAAAAAAATTCTATATAATTTATATAAGAGGATTTTTATATGTTCAAATTTTAAAGGAAATAAATCAAATATGGTTTCTTTAGAAACTAAAATAAAAATTGTAGAAGACTGAACAATAAATCAACAATCATGAAAAAAATTAGCAAAGAAATATATTGATTTTTATAATTATTCTAGAATCAGAGCAAAACCAAAACATCACCATGTGCTCAATATTTTTTTAATTGATCAAAAAAATAGAGGTAATAGTTATATAACTCATTACCTCTATAATGAACATAAGGTATACTTGAACTTGACAAAATTTATACACTATTCTTGACAGAATAAGTTTATAGTCATTAAACTAACTCTTTTTTATTAATATTATTATTGGTTTGCTTCTATAGCATATTCTTGTTCTGTTTGTGCTAGTTTTTCATATCGAGTATATGTGAAATTTTCTTTCGCTCATATTCCTTTGATACTTTTTCAAGCAGTGAAAAGTATCAATATTCTAACACCGATCATCATAGAAATCATCATTGAATTTAATACAGCGCTAAATATGTTGCTTCTGCGTTGGAAGAGACTTCCAATTAAATTAATAATAGTTAAAATTGTTTCAATGATTATAAATATTAATGTTATTGTTCCAAAGATTAAATTAATAGTTGAAACAAAAACCATTAAACCTCTAGCTCCTGAAGTTTCATATCTTTCTTTAACATTATTTCCTGAAAATAGAGAAACATTTATAATTCCTCAAGCGATTAAAACCATAGAGATAATAACAAGCGCTGAGATCATAACTTCTAATGCGTCACCACTGAACATATTTGTTCAATTTATTACAGGTCCTAAAAAAGCTAGAGTAGGGATTCCTGCAGCTAAACATACAGCACCAAAACCTTGTGAAATTGCAATTCTTGGTGTTATTGAAGAAGAAATATTTGTATTTGGCAATCTCATTAATATGAAAGGTGTTCAAACTCCTCCGATTGATAATGAAAACAAAATAAGAATATATCTATTATTTAAAAACGTAATGTCATCAACTTTCCTATTAAAATTTATAATAAATGCATGTGATGCTAATGACATCCCACTAAATAGTATAGCTGCTGAATATAGTAGGTAATCATCATTTAACAAAACATCACCATTTAAGTCAAATAAAGATGACGGGTTTATAAATGTAAAGTAAACAACTACTGCCGCTAAAACTACTGCGCCAACTAAACCAACTCAGTTTGCTAAAGCAACAATCATCCTTGTAGTAGATAATGAATATCCGAAGGCTCTAGGTCTCATAATAAATTCCTCTCTTAACATAACTATTATACCTATTTTATATTATTTATTCTATAAAATATAAAATAAATTAGTATTATATTTATCATTGATTTTATTCTTTTATGATAGTGTATAACTTTAAAACTTGTTCATAATTTTTTGATTGTTCATCATTTAAGTTTTTAATGCATTTTTTGTGATAAAGAAAATATGATAATATTGCGGCAATTAATATTGCGCTAATATATATAATTTGAAAAATAGCCATTATAAAAGACTGAATATCAAACATACCATTAGCATCATAAGGATCTATAAAAATAGAAATTAGTCCCCATAAATACATATACAAGATAAAAACTATAAACCCTAATGTTAAAAATCATCCTATATATTCTCATAGTTTGACTTTCATATTCTTTTTAAAGCCATGCGTTAATGCCGCAATGATTATAATAAAATATATTGAAATTAGTAGAATTGATGCAACACTTGCAAGTGTTGCATAATTAAATGGACTAGGTCTGTTTGTAAAACCTTGAATTAGTCCTGGAACAAGAACAAACATAATAAAAGTAATTGTTATTGCGACAATAGTTACAAAAATACCAGCAACAGGAATATTTTCTTTATTTTCTTTATTCAATACTTCTGGAAGAAATTTTTGTGATGCTAATGGTTCAATTGTTGAGCCACCAAATAAAGTTACTTGTATTGACGAGTTAAATCTCATAAATATTGTGCAAATAATAATTAATCATGATCCAAATTGTTGCAATCAAACGCTTGAATATCCTGAAAAAATTTGTGTGTTTGGATTGCTAGATCAATTTTCTTGTCTAACAGCAAACATTACAAGTGCTGTAAATAATATATAAAAGATGGTTGTTAAAATCATGATAATAATAATTGCACAAGGCATGTTTTTTCTACGATTTTTAATATTTTTTCCAGTAGTTATAAAAGTTTCAATTCCAGCAAAAGCAAAAAAACAAGTTATAAAAGTATTTGCAAAGTTATTAAAACCTAATCTAATATCTGTGATCTGCGCTACAAATCCAGTATTATTAATTTCGTTTAAAGGTTGCACAAAACCAACAATCAAACCAAAAATAATTAATATAATGGTAATTCCTCAGGTTATATAACCAATTATAGTAGCTATAATTTTATATTTTTTTAATCCAAACAAAATAATTGATGCAGCGAAGATATATAAACCATAAGAAATAAGATCTAAGTATAATCCACCAAATGAACCTCATTGTCCTCATTCACCATTATTATATCCAGCAAGATTATCAAAGTTTGCTCTTATCATCGTCACCATTAGAGCAATACCGATTACAGGAATCACTGAATAATTTAATAACCCAACGATTAATCCTCAAAATTTTCCAAAAGCTGTTCTTGCATATTGACTTCCACCACCATTTGCCTGAGGATGAATTTTTACTAATTTTGCAAAAGATCATGCGCATAAAAAAGCGATTAGTCCTTCTAAAACAAATATTCAAAAGATATGATAACCAACACTGCTATCATTTTGAGTGTTTAATATATCTGCAAAACTAGCTGTAAAAGTAATTCCCGCAATAAATGTAAATCCAATCCAAACAAGATTGAAGAGATTTAGTTCTTCTTTTTTTGTTTTCATAATCTTATTTTTTATTTAAAATTACGGGAATAATAAGCGGATTTCTTCTTTTGTATCTAAAAATAAATGGAGAAAGCGTTTCTTTTACAGCAGTTTTAATAGCACCAAAGGTTGGTTTTGCAGAATTTAAAACAGATAGAACTGCGGTTGTAATAATGCTAATTGATTCGTTGATAACATCACCGCTTTCTTTAACATAAAAACTACCTCTAGAAACTATTCTTGGCGGAGCTATCAATTTGTTTGTTTGTGAACAAATTGAAATAATAATCGCCATTAAACCATTATTACTTAAAATGTTTCTTTCTCTAATGATATTGGTTGTTTTTCCAGTCATATCTTTACCATCAATAAATATAGCATCAGCAGGGATACGTTTCCCAACTTTAGCGCTACCATTATGTAATTCAATTTGATCTCCATTAGCTACAACAAATACATTATGTGGTTTTACATTTACAGAACAAGCTGTTTCTCCGTGTATTTTTAACATTCGATATTCTCCATGCATAGGCATAAAAAATTTTGGTTTTAATAAAGAAAATAATAACTTTTGTTCTTCTTGATTCGCATGACCTGATGTATGTATTTTTAAATCAACACTATTTTCAATAACATTTGCACCAATTTTAGTTAATTTATTGACCATTTCACCAACGTCTGCTCGGTTTCCTGGAATAGGGGTTGAAGACATAATAATAGTGTCTCCTGGAATAACTTTTATTACTGAGTGTTCCATTCTAGCTATTCTTGAAAGAGCAGCCATATGTTCGCCTTGGCTACCAGTACATAAAAATAAAATTTGATTTTTTGGATAATTTTCAATTTCATCAGGTTTTATAAACATTTTATCATTAATATTTAAGTGTCCAATTTGACGAATTATTTTTATAATTCTTTCTAAACTTCTACCAATAACAACAATTCTTCTTCCATATTTATTTGCTAATTCAATGATATGTTGAATACGATGGACATTTGAAGCGAAAGAAGCGATCATAATTCTTCCTTTTGCCTTTAAAAAAAGTGTGTCTATGTTTTGAATCACTTTTCTTTCTCCAAGTGTATACCCTTCAACTTCAGCATTAGTAGAATCAGCTAATAAAAGTTCAATACCTTCACTACTTCATTTTGCCATTTTTTCTAAACTAGCTTTATGTCCTAAAGGCGATCAATCAAATTTATAATCTCCTGTTGAAAAAATTGATCCATTTGGGGTTGTAACATAAATTCCAAATGCATCTGGAATTGAGTGGTTTACTGCTGCAAATTCAATTTTAAAGTGTTTTGTTCCATAGATATCAACTTCTAAATATTCTCTAACAACAGTTTTATTTTGTAGTTTAAACTCTTTTAACTTTTCTTTAATTAAAGCAGCAGCAAGTTCGGGTGCATAAATCACAGGAATTTCTACTTGTTGTAATAAATAAGGTATTCCTCCAATATGATCTTCATGACCGTGTGTTATAAATAGAGCTTTAATTTTCTTATTATTTTCCACTAAATAACTATAATCTGGAATAACTGCACTTACACCTAATTGAGTTGCGTCAGGAAATTTTACACCAGCATCAAGCATAATGATTTCATCATCATATTCTACGCAGTATGTGTTTTTTCCTACCTCTTCTAATCCTCCAAGAGCATAAACTTTAGTTGGATAGGGATTTTGTTTTGTTATTTGGTTTATTTTAACTACAGGTTCGTTGCTTTTTATTTTTTTTACTTCAATCTTGCTTTCTAATTCTACAATAACACTATCAATTTTATTATTTTCCATTTTTCTCTCCTTTATAATATTTATTTTAAAACGCATAAATAAATGTAAATGATATAAAAAGTGTTTTAATTATTATTTTGTTTTTAAAGTAAATATTTCTTTTAAAAATTCCTATGAAAATATTTTATCAGTTTTTTTAGAATAATTAATTAAAATCATGACAAAATTTCTGAAAAAATCGTTATGTGTCAACGTAAGAAAAGACATAGGCGACACCTTTAAAGAAAGTGGACGAATTTATGACGCAAGAAGATTTGTAGTGATTCCTTTTTCCGGACACAAATTTAAAAAGCATTTACTTTAAATGTAAAATATATGCGAAAGAAAAGATGTTTTATTATGAGAAGATACACTTCTGAAGAAAAAGAAAAAATAATAATAAAATATAGATAATCAAACGCAAAAGCAGCCCTATTTGCCAATAGTTATAATATATCAAGTCAAACTTTAATAAATTGATGTGAAAGTTATGATAGATTTGGAATAGATGGATTAACCACTTCTAAAATAAGTAGAAAGAATATATTGATCATTTGCAAAAAGAAATCAAGACGTTGAAACAAGAAATTGAAGAGTTAAAACTTAGAGATGCAATGTTTGCAGAACTAAGGAGACTTCAGAAAAAGTAACTAAATTAGAAAAAAATATATATAAATCAATGACAGTTTATAAATTTAAGCAGGAGAATTTAGACTTATTTATAAAGAGGCTTTGTTATTTAATAAAACTTCCCAAGAGTGTTTATTATGATTGGTTAGCTAAAGGTAAACCAAGATATAAATGCATTGATTTTAATTTCTTATCTGAAGTAGAAAGTTCTTTTAAAACAAATGGTAGAATTTATGGTGTAAGAAGAATAAAAACTTTATTAAAAACAAAATTTAGCTATAAAAAAAATTTTAAGAGTTATGAAGTTTTATGATTAAAAACCTAATAACTATAAAAAACCAATAAAAAAGATTGATAAACCTGAAAAAGTTGGAAAGTATGAAAGATTATTTACTTCTAAACATGATTTAAAGAAATTTGGTGATGTTTTTTCTGTTGATATGAAAGAAGAAAAAATAAGTGGTCAAAGATTATACACTTGTGGTTTTTATCATGTTAATTATAAAAAAATTATGGGTTTTAACAAAGGGAATAAACTAGTAATTAATTCGTTCTTAAAAGTGATTGATCAATTTGGGTCATTTAAAGCAAACTCATTAATTCACTCAGATAATGGGTCAGAATTTAAATCATATAATTATAAATTGCTTATGATGATGATTGATGTAAAATTAAGTATGTTTAGAGTTGGGCGTTCAACAGATAATGGATATATCAAAGGATTTTAAAGTACTTTAAAACGCGAAAATATTAAAGAAAATTATAAATATTATTCAACTAATGAATAAATTTATAATTTACATCTATATTCAAAATTTTATAATTATTCAAGAATAAAATTTAAAATTAAAGTGTTCGAAAAAAGGTAACAGCACAATCTCACATTAAACATAAAGAAAATAGAAAATTACTATTAAATTTATGTTAAATCTATATAATGATCCAGTCGTCTTCTTTAAAATATGTATCTTGTTGATTGATTTTATCATAATATAGTTTACCTTGGTTATGTTCGATTTCATGTTGAAAAACTATTGCTTGATAACCTCTTAGTGTGAATTTAACATTTTCTTTTCTAATTCATTCATAACCTTCAAGCTGTATTTTATAACTTCTTGGCACTAAACCTTGGTAATCTTTATCAACACTTAAACAACCTTCACCATCAGATAAACACGTAATTTGTTCACTTTTTGCAGTAATTTTTGGATTTATCATTGCAAATTCTTCTGCATCATTATCTTCTTTTTTATATTCGAAACGTACAAAAAACATATTAGTATTACTCCCGATTTGTGGTGCTGCTAACCCAACAGCAGGTCTTAAGTAATCTGAATTTGTTGAAACATTTAAATCTGAATCTTGAGAATAACGAACAAAATCTATTAATTTTTTTAAAATTAGTTCATTTTCTTTGTTTAATGGTAGTTCAACATCAGCGCTAGTTTTTCTAATTATTTTTACATTTGAGTCTTTAACCAATCATTTATTGGTAGGAATTTTGGTTTGTAATAAATCTTTTTTTATATCTAATTTCATATATTTACCTCAAAATTCATTATATCGTAAAAAAATAAGTTTTTGAGTTATATTATGTATAGGGAGATTTTTATTGATGAATGTTATAAGTGGAAAATATAAAAATAGAAAATTATTAACTTTAAAAGGTTTTAACACTCGCCCAACAACACAACGAATAAAAGAAGATATATTCAATATTTTAGATAATTACTTTATTTTTTCTCAAAAAATTAGTCTTGATTTATTTGGTGGCAGTGGAGCGCTAAGCATTGAAGGTTTATCAAGAGGTATTTTAAAGGCATATATTAATGATAATCACAAACCCGCTTTAGATGTTATTAAAAAAAACTTAAGAAATATTGACAAGACAGATTTTGAATTATTTAATATAGATTATCAAGAATTATTAAAATATTTCTCTTTTAATAAACTAACAGCAGATTTAATTTATTTAGACCCGCCGTTTGAGATTGTTGAATATTATTATATTTTTTTTGCATATATTTCAAAAACTGAAATATTAAATAATTATGGTATTGTTATTATCGAATCTAAGGTACAATTAAATTTAAGTAAGATTAATCATTTAGTTTTATTGCGATATAAATCTTATAAAAAAAAGCATTTATATATTTTTAGACGTGAAGATAAGAGGTAAGATACTTAATGAAAAAAGGCAAGATTATTATTCTTTCAGGTCCCTCTGGAGTTGGAAAAGGTTCAGTGAATAAAGAATTGTCAAAAAATAAAAATTTAAAGTTAGTTCAATCAGTATCTATGACAACACGTAAACCAAGACCAGAAGAAATTAACGGAGTTGATTATTATTTTGTTAGTAAAGAAAGTTTTTTAGAAGCGATTAAAAATGACGAATTGATAGAATATGCAGAATTTATTGGTAATTTTTATGGAACACCACGAAATTTAGTGTATGATCAAATTTCAAAAGGAAAAAATGTAGTTTTAGAAATTGAAATGATTGGCGCAACCCAAGTTTTAAAAAAAGAATCAAAAAATTTAATTTCTATTTTTTTAATGCCCCCGAGTTTAAAGGTTTTAAGAGAAAGATTAATGGGAAGAGCCACAGAGGATGAAGAAGTTATTAAACAGAGACTTGATAAGGCGTTAGTAGAAGTGCCTTTAAAATATAAATATCAATATGTTATTGAAATTGACTCTATTAAAAACTGTGTTGAAAAAATTAAAGATGTTTTAGCGAAAGAAAATGTATTAGAAAAAATAAGTTATGAACAAAGTTTATTTTTTAGTTTAGAAAAAATAGTTTTAGAAATTGTAAACAAAAGTTATTTATTTTTTATTGAAAATTGAAGAAAAAATATTTCTAGAACAAAAAATAAGGACGTTAAAGAATCATTTGATTTTAAAAAATGCTTAATAAATATTTTAACAAATTTTATTTATGAAGATGTTTTAGCTCATGAATCAATAAATTTATTGACAGATATTAATTTTATTGAATCAAAAATTGAAAGATGCATGTTAGAAATTAGTTTTTTTGACATCGACTTAAAAAAATTTATATAATGATCAGTTCAAGACATAGAGCATTAAATATTCTATTTGAAGTATTTGAAAATAATAAATTTTCAAATGTTTCTTTAAATAAATTAAAACAAACTATTTTTTTATCTAAGAGTGATATAAATTTTATTTTTATATTAGTTTATGGTGTTATTCAGTATAAAATTTATCTTGAATATGTTATAAATAAAATTATTGATCCAAAAAAAACTAATAGAAAAACTCAAATATTATTATGAATGAGTTTATATCAAATGAAGTTTTTAAATACTCCAAACTATTCAATTGTAAATGAAGCTGTAGAAATTGCTAAAAAAATAAATATATCACCATCTTTTGTTAATGCTGTTTTAAGAAAAATCATAAATAAAGATTTATGAGTCGTGAATATAAAAAATAAAAAAAACGTTTTTTGCTTAGAAAATGGTTTTCCATACTGATTATATAAACAATTAGAAGATGATTATGGAATTGAAAATGCAAAAAAAATAGTTACTTTTTCAAATGAAAAACCATTGATTTCATTTCGAATAAATATAAATAAAATCTCAATTGAAGAGTTTTTAAAGCAATTCACATCTAAATTTGAAATCAAAAGATCAACAATTGCAAAAAACGCTTTTTTAACTAATGACAAAATTTTTATATCAGAAGCCTTTCTTAATAATTTAATCTATATTCAAGACGAAACCAGCATTTTAGCTGTAGAAATTTTAGACCCAAAACCAAATCATTCCATTCTGGATATGTGCTCAGCACCTGGTGGAAAATTAACATATATTGCTCAGCTGGTTGGACAAAACACAAAAATTATTGGTAATGAAGTTAATCGTTCAAAAAAAACAATAATTAAAAAAAATATTTTAAATTCTGGATGCAAAAATATAGAAATGCAATATCTTGATGCTAGAGATATTAAAGATAAATTTGATTATATTTTAATTGATGCTCCTTGCTCTGGATTTGGAGTCATAAGAAAAAAACCAGAAATAAAACTAAAAAAAAGAACTAAAGAAGAAATGAATATATTATATAAAATGCAAGAAGACTTATTAAAAAACGCTTATAATTGTTTGAATGAAAGCGGGGTTATTTTATATTCAACCTGCACTATGAATAAGAAAGAAAACCAAGATCAAACCGTTCAGTTTTTAAAATCTCATAAAAAAATGAAATTAGAATATGAAAAACAATTTTTTAATTTTGAAGCAAATTATAATGGGTTTTATATTGTTAAAATAAAAAAATATTAATATAAAAATAAATTTTAAAAATTATGTAGTTATGAATTTAAAAATAATGCAATCATAAAATTTATAAATCATAAAAAGAAAGTACTTTACTATTTAGTAAAGTACTTTCTTTTCTTTCTTTCTTTCTTTAATCTCTTGACAAAAAAACAAAAAAATAGAGAATTATAACAGAAAGGAATAAAAAAATAAATAATTATTTCAAATTTAAATATACACGTATATTAGTTATTAGAAAATTTGTTTAAAATTATTAAAGAAAATATTTATAATTTAATGAAACGAAAAGAATTAAAAAAAAGATGATGATTTTAAATTAATATAAATTTATTTTGAAAAAATATTTGCTAATTTATTGTTTTATAGTATCTGAAGAGCGCATTATACAAGTAATATATTTAAAAATAAACTTACTTAAAACAATATGATTCAAACTATGTTTAAACTATAGTGTTATATTAATAGTAGTTTGATGAAAGGTTTTTATTTTAAAAAAAATTATGAAAAAGAGCGATTATATAATTATCAATTGCTAAGTATATAAATTTTTACAATACAAATAGATATCAAAGCACATGAAAAAAATTTAACCATTATTAAATACAAATTATAATTCTTAATTAATTTCTTCAGGTTTTTAATTATTTAATGAAGTTATTTCTACGAATTAGTTTAAATTTTTAAAATATAATTTTTGCAATCAAATAAATATAATTAAATTAAGAGATCGTCACCTTTTTTTGATACGCCTAATATATAATTTTAATCTTAATAAAGTAATTCACCATAAAAAAGAAAGGAGTTTCTTATGAAGAAACTGTTGTGTATTTTTAGTTCTGTAGCAATAATCACTTCGACTGTATCATCAGCATATTTTGGAGTAAATTTAAATAATTTTAATGAAAATCAAAAGCAAGATAAAATAGATATTTCAACACAGTTAACAAATTACTTTGAATCCGCTTCAAATAATCATTCTAATTCTAATATTACTCGAAATATTTCAACATTTGATGATACGTTTGTTTTAAATTATATTGAATTTGAGAATAATTTTTTGTTTATAAATTTTGAAAGATTAAGAGAAAACATTGATGTTAGCGATGAGTTAATTTCTATTTTAGAACAAGATGAATTTAGTCATCAATTAAATGATGCATTTCAATTGGGGTTATTTGAATATACTGGAAGTGCTGTTGTATATGTTCCTTACGAAGAAGAAAAAACCATATCATGCCATTTGAATTTTAATGAAATTCAAAATGGTAGTTTATTAAGAAATTTATCTCAAAGAATTGGGGGAAGAATCTTTACTCGTTGATTTTGATTTGGAACATTTGAAGTTCAATTAAATAATGCCTCAACACAAAATCTAATAAACATACTAAATAATGTTATTGTGGGTATGGATTTAACTGTTAGGATTCTTGATTTTTTATCTATTGTATTAAGAGGGGTTGGTCAACTAATAACAGGAATCATTGCTATCGTTTTATCAATTCTTTCACTTTACTTAAGTAGTGTTTCACCAAGAATAGAGAATATAAATAATGGTAATGGAATATTTTTCAGAGTTACAATTATTATTGTTCACAGCATGCGAGCTCTTTAGCGTATGAACAAAAAAATAAATATTGCACTTAGTATGAAGGTGATAAGTTTTATAATGCTCGTTCTTGGTAGTACCTCGTTTTTAATTACAGGAGAATTTGGTATTTGATCTATTATCAGAATTATCATAGCAGTTATAATAGATTTACAAACCAATATTACTTTAATAAAAATAATCAAAAAAGATAATACAATTAGAAGTAATCAGAAAATAGTAAAAATTTTTAAAAGTACAATATGAATGTTAAATATAACAACTTTTTTTTGAATATTTTTAATCAAAAAAGAAAAAAATAATGAAGATAATGTTAAAAAATCACCAAACAATTTTAATGATTAATAAAAAAAGACATAAAATTAATTTAGATAACCATATGGTTATCTATTTTTTTGGCCGTGAGAAAAATTAAGTGGGTGGCTATTTAAATTTACTCACCACCTATTATTTTTTCAAACACAAAATAACCAAATATAAAATCAATAAATCAACAGATAATGAATATATTGAAGTGTCATGGAAACGCAAAGTTATTAAGATATTATTTATTTAGTGAATATATTTATAATTTGCATTGTTATTAAAAATTTTAAAACTGTTTAAAAATTAAATATAGAATGAAAAGCAAACGAAAAAAAGATAATAGTACAAGATATTTTTATTTTTTTCTTTAGATTTTGTTTATTTTGATATATTAAAAATATGATATAATAAACAATGGAGTTTAGATCTAATGGAAAAAGAAAGTATATTTAACTATACAATTCAAGATTTACAAGATATTTTAATCGAAAATGGTTTTAAAAAATTTTCAGCACAACAAGTTTTTGACTGATTATATGTTAAGCTTGAAACTGATTTTAATAATATGACAAATTTAAGTAAAAAATTAAAAGAATTTTTAATAGATAAATTTAACACTTTATTATTAAGCGATTTAACAATTAAAGAATCAAAAGATGGAACTATTAAAATTCTTTTTATGCTTGATGATAAAAAAACTATAGAAACAGTTTTAATGCCCCAAAAGTACGGACAATCAGTTTGTGTGACAACACAAGTTGGATGTAAAATGGCGTGCACTTTTTGTGCATCGGGATTAATAAAAACCGAAAGAAATTTAACAGTGGACGAAATTGTTAGACAAGTTTTTTTTATGAATAAATTATTAAAAGAAAAATTTAAAAATGATTTAAATAACCCAAAAGCTAGAATAAGTCATATTGTTATTATGGGAATCGGTGAACCGATGGATAATTTTGATAATGTAATAAAATTTATAAAAATTGTAAATGATCCGCTTGGATTTGGTATTGGAGCACGTCATATTACTGTTTCAACATGTGGAATTGTTCCAAAAATTAAACAATTTGCAGATTTAAACATTCAAGTTAATTTAGCAATATCTTTACATGCGCCAAATGATGAACTAAGAAATCAATTAATGCCAATTAACAAAGTTTTTAATATTGAGAAATTAATTGATGCGATTAAATATTATATAGGTGTAACAAACCGTAGAGTTACATTTGAATATATTTTAATAGAAGACACTAATGATTTACCTGATCATGCTGAACAATTGGCCCGTTTAATTAGAGGTATTAATAGTTATGTAAATTTAATCCCTTATAATGAAGTTGAAGAGAACCCCTTTAAAAAATCTTTAAAAATTAATCAATTTTATAAAATTCTGAAAGGCTTAGGCATTAATGCGATAGTTAGAAAAGAATTTGGTTCAGATATTAATGCAGCTTGTGGACAACTTAGAGCAAAAAGAGAAGGTGTAATAAAAAATGACTTTTAAACATGCTATGCTTACAGATATTGGAAATTATCGAAAAACAAATCAAGATTATTTTGATTTTGTTTTAAATAAAGATGGTGATGCCTTTGGAATTGTTTGTGATGGAATGGGTGGTCACGCTCACGGAGATATTGCTTCAAAAATGGCTGTAAATAAATTCATTGAATATTTCAAAAACCAAAATTTTAAGGGAATGGAACAAAAACAAGTTAATAAGTGGTTGCACCAATCGATTAAAGATATTTATGAGTTTATGAAAAAATATGGTTTAGAAAATTATCAAGCACTTGATATGGGAACTACTTTAACTGCAATTTTATTTGTAAATAATGAAGGATATGTAGTAAATGTGGGTGATTCAAGAACATACAAAATTGTAAATAACAAAATGTTTCAAATAACACAAGACCAAAATTTATGAAATTCAACCCCAGAAAATGAAAGAGACGATTTTCAAGCAACAAATTTTCCAAATAACAGAGTTGATGATGGAACATTTTGAAAGGTGTTAACAAGTTCACTGGGTCCACAAAAAACTTTAAAAATTGATACTTATTATATAGAAAGACCTGCTGGTATATATATGCTAACAACAGATGGAATTCATGATTATATTGATGAAGAAATCACAGCATCAACACTTTTAAACCCAAAAACGAGTTTAAAAGATAAAACAAAATTAATAATAGAAGATGCAAAAGAAAATATGTCAACAGATAATTTATCAATTTTAATAATAGATGCAAAGTAATAGTTATATTGTTTTGCTTTTTGTTATTATATATATAACATAAGGAGTAAAGTTAATGGAAAAATATGAAGCCGGAACAATAATTGGTGATCGTTATGAATTACTCCAAAAATTAGGATCTGGAGGTATGGCATCAGTTTATAAAGCTGTTGATCGTTTTACTAAAAATTATGTTGCAGTTAAAGTGATAGATCAAAAAACTGTCATTAATCCTAATGGTTTAGAGAGATTTCAAATTGAAAAAGAATCAATCGCAAATTTAACATCATCAAAATATGTAGTCACTTTATATGATGTAATTCAAGAGAATTCAGAGTGACTTTTAATATTAGAATATGTTGAAGGCTGAGACTTTAAGAAATATTTAGCTACTTTTGCTCCATTAAATACTTATGAAATAAAATATTTTTTTGGTACTCTTTGTGATGCTTTAAGTGAAGTTCATAAAGGAAAAATTGTTCATAGAGACATTAAACCAGAAAATGTATTATTAACAACAGATAAACAAATAAAACTAACAGATTTTGGAATCTCGATAATGGAAGGTTATGTTAAAGAGGAAACAAAAGTAATAGGAACACCAAAATATATGGCTCCAGAAGTTCTTGAAGAGCAAAAAGCTATTCCAAGAACAGATATTTATGCTCTTGGAATAATGATGTATGAAGCAGTCACTGGAATTACACCATTTAGAAAAAAAGACCATAAAAAAATAATTGTTGAACATTTTTTACAAAAACCAGTTTCTCCAAGAAGTTTAAATCCCACAATCCCACAGTCATTAGAAAATATTATATTAAAAATGATTGAAAAAGACCCATCACTTCGTTTTCAATCCACAAATGAAGTTAAATTAGCCTTAGAAAACGTTAATGAAAATATAGTAGTTAAACCATATGTCTATAATGGTAGATATAAATCAAATAGAAAATCTAAAAAAACTCAAAAAGTTACTAAAGCTATGGATTTGTATACAAGAACAAGAAAATTCATTAAACAAAAAACTATTATAATATTTATTATTAGTTTTATCATGCTTTTATTTGCGTTGCTTGGCATTTTATTATGGGTGATATAAATGTTTAAAGGTGTTATTCTTAAAATATTGAGTGAATTTTCTTATGTATGGTATAAAAAAAAGGTTTATGAATGTAAAAACAAAGGTAAATTAAGACATAAAAACCAAATTCCAATCGCTGGTGATTTTGTGAATTTTGAAATAACTGATAATGTTAATTTCAAAGGAGTGATTAGTGAAATTTTGGAACGAAAAAATGTTTTATATCGCCCAAGAATAGCAAATATAGATCAAGTGATAATTATTACTGCTGTTAGAGAACCAAATTTAAATATATTTACACTAAATAAATACTTAGTTTCAATAGAATATTTAAACATTAAACCAATTTTAGCGTTTACAAAAGTAGATCTTTTAAAAAAACGTGATAAAGATTATCAAATTTTAGATGAATACAAAAAAATGGGTTATGAAGTGTATTTAATAAATAATATGATCAAAACCAACGAACAACGAAATTCTTTTGTTAAAAGTTTAGAAAAAAAAGTTTCTGTTTTTACTGGCCAAACTGGCGCTGGAAAATCAACGACTTTAAATCATATAATTCCCAATCTTTTTGAACCAACTCAAGAGATTTCAAAAGCTTTAAATCGTGGTAAACATACAACAACAAAAACTGAGTTATTTATTTATAAAGATGGTTTTATTGGTGATTCACCTGGATTTTCATCATTTGAATTTAAAGACTTTGATAAACAAAAATTAGCGTATAGTTTAACTTTTTTTAAAAATAATATTGGAAAATGTAAATTTAACGATTGTTTGCATCTAAAAAATTCTTTTGATTGTTTTATAATTGAATGTGTAAACGAAAATAAATTTCCAAAATTTATTTATGAAGATTATTTAAAAATGCAAAATGATATAATTCAACAAGAAAAGAGGAAAAAATTCTAATGAAAAAATATATTGTAGCTCCAAGTATATTAACAGCTGATTTTTTAAATTTAGATATTGAATTAAAAAAATTATGAGATGCAGGTATACGATGAATTCATTATGATGTTATGGATTATAATTTTGTCCCAAATTTAACTTTTGGACCAAAAATTTTAAGTGATATTGTTGAAAAATATGATTTTAAAATTGATATACACTTAATGGTTATAATAAACAATATGACGGTTTCGAATTATTTGTCCCCATTTATAAGCAAAAAGGTTAATCAAATAACTTTGCATGTCGAAGCGCTAACAAATGTTCAAATTGCAGAATTTATAACATATTGTAAACATCTGAAAATAAAGTCTTCTCTAGCATTAAGTCCAAATACAGATATTAAATCTTTAAAAAAATATTTACCAGAACTAGACAATATTTTAATAATGTCAGTACAACCAGGTGCTGGTGGTCAAAAATATCTTCCACAAGTTGAAACAAAAATAAAAGAGTTAATAAATCTCCGTAATCATAACAAATTTTCATACACAATAGCAATTGATGGTGGCATTAACGAAGATACATACAATATTGTACAAAAATTAGGTATTGATATGCTTGTGGCAGGGAGTTATTTAATTAATCAACCGCCTCATGTATTAGAAGAAAGAATAAAAAAACTTGAAGGATAAATTCTTAATCGTTACTTGTGAAACAAAAATTGATTTTAAGGAATATGATGAAACCTATTTTATTATAGGTGTCGAAAGAGGATGCTTAGATTTAATTAAAAAAAATATTTGTATAGATTTAGCTGTATCTGATTTTGATCAAATAAACGCTAAAGAACTTAAATTAATCCAAGGTTATGCAAAAGAAATTGAAATCTTAAAATTTGAAAAAGATCTGCTTGATGGTACGGTTGCACTTGAAATTGCTTATAAATTAGGCGCAAAAGAAATTGTTTTTATAGCAAAACCAACAGCAAGAATTGATATGAATTTATCAGTCATTGAACTTTGTTACAAATATCGCGCAGTACTTTTAAATGATAACTCTATTGTTTATTGCTTAACTGTTGGTAAAAATAAAATAGATTATCTGCAATTTTTAAATTATAAATTTATTACTTTATTTCCAATAACATCAACAATTATTAGTATTTCTGGATTAAAATATGAAGTTTTAGATTTAAAATTATCACAATTTAGTACTAGAGCATTTTCTAATTGTTTTAATAAAAAAAATGCAACAATTACCACTGATAGACCGATAATGATTATTTTTAACAAATAAAAAAATCAGTTCTAGAACTGATTTTAATTTCTAAATTGGTGCCCTTTATCGGAGTCGAACCGATACGAGTTGCCTCGGCAGATTTTGAGTCTGCTGCGTCTACCAATTCCGCCAAAAGGGCAAAGAGCATTTTTATTATATCAAAATAATTGTTATATGAATAAAAATTATAATAATTATTTTGAATAATTAAATCAGATAAACATATCTGAACTTGTAAGACACCAAAATTAATAGATATTAATAAAATGCCAAGATTTTAATTTAAATAAAGTGTTAATTATGTTATAATTCATTAGTGTTGTCTGTATGATTAAGATAATTAAATATTATTTATTTAATGAAAACACAAATAAAAAAGGGTAGATCATAATGGATTTAACAACATATGAATATGATATTATAAAAAACGCTGTAATAACCATTCCAGGCGTGAAGTCATTAGCAAATTATCAATATAAAGATAGTGATAATTTCACAACTGATGATATTCAAAAAGCTGTTGAAATTATATCCACAGGAAGTGTAAATAAAGTAAAAGTGTATGTTGTATTAGCGAATGGATTTAATATTAAAGAAGTTGCTAATGAAATTCAAATTCGTGTAAAATACGAATTAGAAAAACAACATCAATTTAATTCCTTGTACACAGTTGATGTCGTTGTTGAAAATTTATAAAAAGTTGAAAAATAAGCTTATATCTAAGCATATAACTTTGCATTTTTTTATGTTTAAATAGTAAAAGTAATAAATATAAAGGGTTAAAAGAAATATGAAAGAAATCAAAAAATTAAAGGGTATGATTGTAAGCGGGATAAACAATCTATATAATGATTACCCAAAAATTGACAAATTAAACGTTTTTCCAGTACCTGATGGTGATACAGGCACTAATATGAATTTAACATGTACTAATGGCTTTAAAGAGATTGAATCAGAAAACTTTAATTCAATGGAGTCTTTAATGACAAAATTTGCTAGAGGATTAATAATGGGAGCTAGAGGTAATTCTGGGGTTATTTTTTCTCAAATTGTTAAAGGGTTTGCCAACGGTATGAAAAATTGCGAAACTTTAGATTTAAATACTTGAAAATCAGCTTTCACTCAAGCGACAACTGTTTCTTATGCAGCTGTTATGAAACCTGTTGAGGGAACAATTTTAACAGTTATTCGTGAAACGAGTGAATATGTAAACTCAATTTCAGATGAAACAATTGATGAAAAGAAATTTTGAGAAGGTGTTATAAAAGCTGCAACCACTTCACTAGAAAATACTCCTAATCTATTAGCACAACTAAAAGAGGTGGGAGTTGTTGATAGTGGAGGTTATGGTCTTGTTAAATTTCTTAAAGGGATGCAACATTTCGTAGTTAAAGGAAAATCAATTGAAAAACTAAAAAAAATTGAAGAAAATATGGGCGGTAACTTAGATTTAAATTTAGATGAAGATGAATTTGGATATTGTACAGAAACCATTGTGACACTTAATAAAAAATTTATAAACGAATTACAAATTGATAGTATAAGAGACACATTAGACCAATATAAAAACACTTCAATTGTTGCTGTTCTTGATGAAGACATTTTAAAAGTGCACACTCACGCTTTAATACCAGGCCAAGTTTTAACCTATCTACAACAATTTGGAGAATTTAAAACCATAAAAATTGAAAATATGACTTTACAAGCAGAAAAACAAGTAAAACACCATAGTATCGAAGAAACTAGCGAAACATTTATCTCAAAACAAAAACAAAGAAAATTATTAAATGATATTGGAACAATTGCTGTTGTTAGATCAAAAGATATGAAACAATATTTTAAGGATGAATTAAATATTGATTATGTTATTGATGGGGGTAAAAAAATGAATCCATCAACAAAAGATTTTTTAGACGCAATTGAGAAAGTGGATGCAAAAGTTGTATATATTTTTCCAAATGATAGTAATGTGATATTAGCTGCAACACAAGCAAAAATAGAAGAGAAATTATCAAAAGTAATTGTGATAGAAACAAAAACAATACCTGAAGGAGTTACAGGTTATTTAAATTTTGATCCTAGTGAAAAACCAAAACAAAACCAAGCAAATATTAAAAAAGCTATCAAAAGCATTGTTTCAGTTTCTATCAATAAAGCTGTAAAAGATACTGTACTAGATAATGTCCAAATTAAAGAAGGTCAATATATGATGACTGCAAACAAAAAAGTGACTATTGCCGCAAAATCATTAAAAGATATTTTTAATAAGTCACTAGCAAAATTCATTACCTCAAAAACAGAGATTTTAACAATTTTTATTGGAAGTGATGCATCACCAGAAGATACAAGTTATTTGAAAAAACTTTTAGATGAAAAATTTAATGTCGAATATGAACTAGTTGAATCAAATCAAGAAGTTTACACATTTATAATTGGTATTGAGTAATCTTTAAAAAGTAAAAGGTGTTAATGACAAAAATATTTTAAAATCATATATTTAATAAGTTATAGATTATATGATTTTATTTTAATCTTTTTCATAATTTATCAGAAAAGAAAAAAATAAGTTCCTTTAAATACAATGAAGGAACTTATTTTTTTTGTTTTATTTATTATTTTTAGTTTGATAAATTTATTCCTTATTTTTATCTAAAATTTAGTCGTTTTTTAAATATGATATAATACTTTAGATGAATGGAGATGAAATAAGATGGGCTTTGGAGATTTTTTAGCAAATAGAATGAAAAAATCTATTGAAAAAAATATTAAAAAAACTTCGCTAACAGAAGAAAGTATTAAAGAAACCTTAAGAGAAATTAGATTGGCACTAATTGAAGCCGATGTTAATATAGATGTTGTAAAAAAATTTATTAAAAAAGTAGAAGAGCAAGCGTTAGGTCAACAAATAGAACATGGTGTTAGATCAGATCAACAAATGGTAAAAATTGTTCATGCTGAATTAATAAATATTTTAGGTAAAGTTAACCAACCATTAGATATAAACAAAAAACCATCAATTATTATGATGGTTGGATTGCAAGGTGCTGGAAAAACAACCACTGTTGGCAAATTAGGACATTTATTGACAAAAAAATATAAGAAAAAGCCGTTAATGGTAGGTTTAGATATTTATAGACCTGGAGCCATTGATCAGTTAGAAGAACTTGGTAGAAAAAATAATTTACCAACCTTTTCAAAAGGGCATCAAGACCCTGTAAAAACCGCAAAAGAAGCTGTTGATTATGCAGAAATCAACGAATATGATGTAATTATTTTAGATACAGCAGGAAGATTACAAATTGATAAAAATTTAATGTCAGAGTTAAATAATATAAGAAAAGAAGTTTCGCCACAAGAAATTATTCTAACAGTTGATGGAATGACAGGGCAAGATATTATCAATGTTGCACAAGAATTTGACAAGTTATTAAAATTAACAGGAGTCATTGTAACAAAACTTGATGGTGATGCACGAGGAGGAGCAACCCTTTCGATTACAGATATTACTAAATTGCCGATTAAATTTATTGGTGAGGGTGAAGGGATTGCAGCATTAGCTGAATTCCACCCAAAACGTATGGCTGATAGAATTCTTGGGATGGGAGATATTGAAACTTTATTTGAAAAAGCAACTGATGTTGTTGATCAAAGAACAATGGAAAAAACTATGAAAAGAATGTTTTCTGGACAATTTGATCTAGAAGATTTAAGAAACCAATTAGGTCAACTTTCAAAAATGGGTAATTTAAGCGGAATTATGAAATTAATTCCTGGACTTAATAATAAAATTTCTGAATCACAAACAGAACAAGCACAACAACGTTTATTTGTTGCAAATGTATTGATGAACTCTATGACCATAAAAGAAAGAAGAGATCCAAGAATATTAAAAGCAATAAATAGAAAAAAACGAATATTAAAAGGATCAGGAAGAAGCGAAAAAGAATTTAATGATTTATTAAACCAATTTGATAAAGGAAAAAAACAAGTTCTTGAAATGGCTAAACAAGCAAAACAAGGTAAAATGCCAAATCTTGGAGGACTTAAATTTTAATGGACAAAAAACTTATTGTAATAACAGGAGCAAGTTCGGGCATTGGAAAAGCATTAGCCTTAAAGTTTTCCTTTGAAGGTTACCCATTATTACTTTTAGCAAGAAGAGTCGAACTATTAAATCAATTAAATTTATCAAATGTTATTTGTAAATCTGTTGACGTCAAAGATTTTGAAAATTTTAAAACAGCAATTAAAGAAGCGGAAGAAATTTATGGAAAAGTAGATTGTTTAATTAATAATGCTGGTATTATGCCTTTAGATAAAATTTATAATTTAGATTTAAAAACCCAACATGATATGATTGATGTAAATGTTAAAGGCGTTTTAAACGGTATGAATATTGTTTTAAATGATATGAAAAATTCAAAAACAGGAACAATTATTAATATAAGCAGTACTGCAGGAAGATGAACTGCAGAGAATAGAACAGTATATAATGCTTCAAAATTTGCAGTGCACGCCATTGGAGAACAGTCAAGACGAGAACTAGCTTCATATAATGTTAGAGTTCTTACAATAGCCCCAGCTTTAGTAGATACTGAGTTAATCTCTTCAACAAAAAATCTTGAAGTTATTCAAAAGTATGGGGAATGAAAAACTCATTTAGATGGAGGATTAAAGCCTTCAACAGTCGCTGATGTAATATATTATGCATTCTCATTACCACAAAACATTTCTTTAAAAGAAATTGTTTTGTCTGCAACAAAACAACCAATTTAATATTAAAAAAACAACCTTAGAAATGTAAATAAATTTTACATTTCTAAGGTTGTTTTTCGCAAAAAATATCACTATTAATTTACATTATAATTATATTTTTTAGCATTTAGTTAATATTAATTTCTTATTTGTTTTGTTGCTTTTAACTCAGCTCTAGCTTCTTTTTTAAGATTTTTTTCTTTAATTTTTTCTTGTTTTTCATTAATTAAAATCACTTTAAAATCTTGTTTTGAAATTAGTTTTAATTCATTAACATCTTCATTAAAATCTTCTAATATTAATTGGCGACTTCTATTTCAAAAGAATTTTGTTTTACCAAGAACAAAAGTTAAAGTGAAAGTCACTGCAATTGAAGTGATAATCCCAATAGTTCCTCATAAAAAACCTCCACCAATTCATGTGGTTGCTCCAGTAGCAGCAGGAGCTTGATGTTGAAACATTAATATTCCAAAGATAGAACTTGCTCCTTGATAAGCATAAGTTTGTGAAGCGACTAAAATTAAGGTTCCACAAAACACGCCAATACTAGTAGCAATTAAGGGGAATAAATGTTTTAAGTTAATTGTAAATAATGCAGGTTCAGTAATTCCTCCAACAATCGCTGCAACTCCATTAGATGCACCTAAATTTTGCATTCTTCTAACTCTTTTATGTAGTAATGTGAACGCGGTTGCACCAACTCCTTGAGAAATATTTGAAATTGTAATAAATCCTTGTAAAATTGTTCCATCAAAATCTGCTTGACCTTGTAAAATAATTGGTGTTATTGAATGGTGTAAACCTGTAATCACTAAAGGACCATACAAAGCTCCAAGTAGAGGAATTGCAATATATTTTGCAATATTATTTGTACTTAATCAGTTAACCGCAACTGATAAATAGTTTGTGAATAACATTCCGATTGGAGCGATAATAAATATTGCAAAAATAAATGTTACCAAAATGATTAATACGGGACTTAAGATAGTTTTTGTTGTTACATTACTAATTTTTGAACATCATCTTTCCATATATGCTCCAAAAATAGCAACCACTAACATTGGTATGATTAGTCCATTAAAATTAATTTTTCATGGATAGGTTGTTCCATCACCAAATAATGTTCATCCAGGAAACGATTGTAATAATCCACCTCCATCATTAGCGACATCTCCCATCGTTAATAAACTTGGTGCTGTTAAAATAATTCCAATAATAATTCCATATATTCCATTTCCTCGCATTGCAATAAATGTAGTATATGATAATGTTACTGTGATGAATAAAGTAAATGTTCCAGTTAGTACACCTAAAATTGAATTAAGTTGCTCAAAAAAATGAATACTTTCAGCAGAAGTATTAGTTCCAGCCCCCCCTCATTCAACAGTTAGAATTGATCAAAGTGATAAGATTAGTCCATAACCCAATAGCGGGTATACTATTGGAGAAAACACCTTAGAAATAAAGGTCATAGAAGAACTTAATCATCCCTTTATTCTAAATTTGTTTTTAATACTTTTTATTGATTGATTTACATTTTCAAATTCGCCTTCTTTATTTGTTTTATTTTGTTGGCTACATGATTGTATTAGGGTGCGCCCATCTAAATCGTAACCATTAACTTCGCAAAATGTTTTATAAAAATCTGCAACCCCCATCCCAATGATTATGTGATATTCATTAGATGAAGTATTTTTTTTAATACCTGTAATTGCTTTGTCATTTTTAATAGTTTGTTCATCAATTATTGTCCAATCTTTTAAGTGAAAACGCATTCTTGTCATACAATGTGTGAAGAATTCAATATTTTCATATCCACCTAATGCATTAAAAAGATTTTCTACAGCTTGAATATATTTTTTTTCCATACTTTCTCCTTTTTATTTATTTTTATTTGTAATCATTTCTTTAAACCAAAATGCTGATTTTTTAAATTTTCTTGATTGATCTTTTATGTTTACTTCTATTAATCCGTATCGGTTTTTATAAGCATTTCTAAAACTCCAACAATCAAGTACTGATCAAATGTGATATCCAAAACAATCACTATCTTCATCCATTGATTTTTGCAATCAAGTTAAATGATCTGTTATAAATTCAATTCGGTAATCATCTTGAATAATTCCATTTTCGTCTCTAAATCTATCTTCATTTTCAACACCCATGCCATTTTCTGCAATGAATCAATTAATGTTGTTAAAATTATTTTTTATGTCAATTCCAATATCATATAAAGCTTGTGGATAAATTTCTCACCCACGGTGAGGATTGATTTTTGCAGTTGATGGAATTTCTGTGGTCATTTCATCCATAATTCATCGATTCTTTCCATTATTTTGTTTTTTAACGCGACAAGGAAAATAATAGTTCACTCCTAAGAAATCTATCTTAGTTTCTTTGATTATCATTATTTCTTCGTGAGTATAATCGGGTAAAACATCATATTCTTTTAAAGTTTTTATTAAAATTGGATCAATTACTCCATTATACATAATTTGTAATGGCCCTTTATTAACATAAGCATCATAAATTTTTGAATATTTTATATCTTCATCGCTTTCAGAAAATGGGTATGTATAATTTCAATTGTATACAACTCCAATAGGTGCCATAATATTTAATTGTTTAAATTCTTTTATGACCATAGCGTGTGCTAAAAATATTCCATAAGCTTGTTGTACTGCTTGCTTTGGATCATCAATTGCTGGAGGATGTTTATCATTTAAATATCCTTCATAAACTGGAACTAGAGGTTCGTTAAACGTTACAAAGTAATCAACTTTATCTCCATATTCTTTAAAACAAAATACAGCATATTTTACAAAAGCGTTAATTACTTCTCGTGAACTTCAAGCACCAAGTTCTTGTGCTCATTGAGGCATATCAAAATGAAATAGTGTCATATATAATTTAATATTATTTTTTTTATACTCATCAATATAATTATGATAAAATTCAACCGCTTCGCGGTTTAAAGTTTTTCCCTCAGGAAATAATCGTGCTCATGAAAAACCTGTACGGATTGAATCTAATCCAATTTCTGCAAACATAGCAATATCATTTTTATAATGATTGGTGATATCTGAAGTTAAACCAGGTCCGACTTTATCAAAAAATAAAGTCGGGTTTTTTTCAAAAAATTGATCAAAAGCTAATTTGCCAATTTTTGTTATTCCATAACCTTCAGTTTGTATGGCGCTCATTGCGCCACCAATCTGAAAAT
>JGI994J12354_10000981_pt1 | contig 28914 bp, 30 predicted proteins | sample IntmicLarv3ML3BL_FD_12354 | JGI IMG/M metagenome (IMG submission 12354) | reverse complement strand
AATGATAATGGTTATCACTAATGCTATTAATGTGACACCATTATCATTTCTCCTATATATTTTCTTTTTATTATTACTTACCTGTGTGTGTGTGTGTGTGTGTGTTACAGCCCCAACGGTTTCATCTCCCATCATATTTTTCTCCTTTGTTTGCTAGGTTGCATACCATGCAACCCCTACATCGTATTTTTTATTATTATATACATTTATTATTTTTATTTCAACTATTTATCGAAAACTTTTTATTTAAATTTCGTTATCCTTTAAATTATTCTCTTCTACTATTTCAGAAATTTGTTTTAGCTTATCTTCTAATAATTTTTTATCTATTAATTTTAAAGTATATTCTGAAACCATTGTTGGAGATAAATTCCTGCTCATAGCATATTCAACCAATTTTTCTTCCTTGCTTGCACATAAAATAACACCTACACTCAGATTTTCATTTTCTTTTTTGACATCTCTATCTAATGCTTCTAAATAAAAATCCATTTTAGATATATATTCTGGTTTGAACTCATTTATCTTTAATTCAAATGCTACTAAACAAGATAATGCTCTATTATAAAATAATAAATCAATGAAATAATCATGTGTTCCAACCTGTATTTTATATTCTTCTCCCATAAAGGTAAAATCTTTTCCAATTTCTAAAATAAAATCTTTTAAATTATTTATTATAGCTTTTTGTAAATCTTTTTCTGTATAATGATTTGGTAAATCTAAAAACTCTAAAGTATATGTATCTAGTATTTTGGTGTTTGGATAATCATCTTCATCAATTGTTTTTGTTAAACTTTCCTCAGCTTTACCATCAGATAACATATATCTTTCAAAATATCCACTACTTAATTGTCTATCAAGTTCTCTTTTTGAATAATTATTTTTTATTGCCATTTTCAAGTAAAACTCTTTTGCCTCAATTGTTTTAGCTCCACTTAAAATAAGCAAATTATTTGTCCAACTCAATTGTGTCACCAGTGGTGACAGTTTCTTAAAATCTTTATATGTATCATAAAATTGCATCATTCTCCACAATCCACGTTCATTAAATCCTTTTAATTCTTTATATTCTTTTTTTATAAAATCAGCTAATTTTTTAATAATTCCTTCTCCATAATTACTGCTTTTTACTTGATTACTTAAATACTCTCCAATCTCCCAATATAACGTAACTACTTCTTCATTCACTTTTCTATATGCATTTTCTCTGCGATTTTCAATCATTCTTATAACTTCTGAGAAATTTAAATCTAATTCATTCATAAGGTTCACCTCCTAAGTTTTTTAATTATGCCATATATCTCCTCATGAATATCTTCAATTGTACGAATCTGTTCATTTTCCACACATTCTATATTCATCCAATCATATTTTTTAGAAACATATAAACCTGCATTATATGCATCTTTTATATGATTCAAATCTTTTTCATGTATATCTTTATTTGTTTCACCTGTAAATTTATTTGCCCTATTTTCCATTAACTTCATTGCATATTCAGGTGGCATATTTAAGAAAAAAACTTTATTAGGTATTGGTAGTTTATATAAATTGAATTCAAAATCCCATAACCATTCTAAAAATTTATCTCTTTCTTTTTCATCATTTATTTTTCCTGCTTGATGAACCATATTAGCTGTTGTGTATCTATCTGCTAATAAAATTCCACCTTCATTATAAAATTCTTCAAACTCTTTTTTATATGTAGCATATCTATCTGCAGCATAAAATGTTGATGCTATATATGGACTTACTTCTTTTGCATTGTGTCCAAACTCACCAGATAAATACATTTTTACTAAGCTTGATGATGGGCTATCATAATTAGGAAATGTGATTTTCTTCACATTTTCCCCTTCTTTAATTAATCTATCTGCTAACATATTATATTGTGTTTGTTTTCCACTTCCATCTGTTCCATCTATTACATATAAATTCCCCATATATTTTACCCAAAGAACCCTTTCTTTTTTATAGGTGGTTGTTCATTCATTGTTTTTGCAAGTTCTGTTAATAAATGTTTTTGTTCATCTGTTAGTTTTTTTGGTACTTGAACTATTGCTGTGAATACCAAATCTCCTTGACCATATCCATTTATACTTTTAAACCCTCTTCCTCTTATTGCAAATTTAGTTCCTGTTTGAGTTCCTTCTGGAATTCTATGAGTTTCTTTTGTTCCATCTACTAATGGAATTTGTATATCTGCACCTAGAGTTGCCTGTGTAAAGGTTATTGGAATATCACAAAGAATATTGTTTCCTTTTCTTGTATATATGTCATGTCTTTTAATATGTACTACCACATATATATCACCCTTAGGTCCGCCTCTTTCTCCTGCTTCTCCTTCACCTCTTATTACCAAAGTTTGTCCATCATCTATTCCTGCTGGAATAGTTAACTTTGTTTTAAATGGCTTTCTAACTTTACCTTTTCCTCTACATTCTGTACATGGTTCTTTTATAACTTTACCAACTCCTCCACATGTACTACATGTTTTTGTTGTTTGGATTTGTCCTAAGATTGTAGTTTGCATTTGTCTAACTTGACCAGAACCACCACATGTTTTACATGTTTCAGCTGTTGTACCTTTTTTAGCACCACTACCACTACATGAACTACATGTGTCTTCTCTTGTTATAGATATGTCTTTTTCAACACCTAATGCTGATTCTTCAAATGTTATTTCTAAGTTTAATTTTAAGTCTGCACCTCTTCTTGGTCCCGCTTGTGCACTTCCTCTTCCTCGTGAACTTCCACCAAAGAAACTTGAAAAAATATCTCCTAAGTCAAAATCAAATCCATCAAAACCATTAAACCCATTCCCATATGAGTAATATCCATTTTGCCCTCCAAAACCATCAGAAGCAGCATGACCAAATTGGTCATACATACTTCTTTTTTGTTTGTCAGACAATGTTTCATAAGCCTCATTAACTTCTTTAAATTTGGCTTCAGCTGCCGTTTTATTTTCTTGATTTGTGTCTGGGTGATATTGTTTTGCAAGTTTTCTAAATGCACGTTTTAGTTCATCATCTGTTGCAGTTTTTGACACACCCAACACTTCATAGTAATCTCTTTTTTCAGACATTATTTATTTTCCTCTGCATCATTTTTATCATTTTCATTTTCTACTTTGTATTCTGCATCATATACATTTCCTTCTGGATTTGCATTTGTTGCTTCACCTTCTGGACTTGCACTTGCTGCTGTTTGTTTATATAGTTTTTCAGAAATTTCATAAAATACTGTTGTTAATTTTTCTGTTGCTTCTTTTAGGTTTTCTACATTATTTCCTTCTAATGCTTTTTTAACAGCTTCTATTTCAGCTTCTACTTTTGCTTTTTCTTCTCCTGAAATTTTATCTCCTAATTCATTTAATGTTTTTTCACTATTATAAACTAAGCTTTCTGCATTATTTCTTACTTCTACTTCTTCTTTTTTCTTTTTATCTTCTTGTGAATGTGCTTCTGCTTCTTTTACTGCTTTTTCAATATCTTCTTCAGAAAGATTTGAACTTGCTGTTATAGAAACTTTTTGTTCATTATTTGTTGCCATATCTTTTGCAGATACATGAACTATTCCATTTGCATCAATATCAAATGTTACTTCTATTTGTGGTACTCCTCTTGGTGCTGGTGGAATTCCTGCTAATTGGAATCTTCCTAATGTTTTATTATATGCTGCCATTTCTCTTTCACCTTGTAGTACATGTACTTCTACACTTGTTTGTCCATCTGCTGCTGTTGAGAATACTTGTGATTTTTTTGTTGGTATTGTTGTATTTCTTTCAATTAATTTTGTGAATACTCCACCATATGTTTCAATTCCCAATGATAGTGGTGTTACATCTAACAATACTAAGTCTTTAACATCTCCTGATAATACACCTGCTTGGATTGCTGCACCTGATGCAACACATTCATCTGGATTTATTCCTTTATGTGGTTCTTTATTTGTTATTTTCTTCACAGTTTCTTGTACTAGAGGTACTCTTGTTGAACCTCCTACTAATAAAATTTTATTAATTTTATCTGTTGTAAGTCCTGAATCTTTAAGTGCTTGATTAACAGGCCCTACTGTAGCTTCTACTAAATCACGAATTAATTCTTCAAATTTTGCACGTGTTAATGTTATGTCTAAATGTTTTGGTCCAGATGCATCTGCTGTTATAAATGGTAAGTTTATTTGTGTTGAAGCTGTACTTGAAAGCTCTATTTTAGCTTTCTCTGCTGCTTCTTTTAGTCTTTGCATTGCCATTTTATCTGCTTTTAAGTCTATTCCTTGTGATTTCTTAAATTCTGATGCAAGAAAATCTATAACTCTTTCATCAAAATCATCTCCACCTAATTTGTTGTTTCCAGCTGTTGCTAAAACTTCAAATACACCATCTCCAATGTCTAGTATAGATACATCAAAAGTTCCTCCACCTAAGTCATAAATCATTATTTTTTGTTCTGTTCCTTCTTTATCTACACCATATGCTAATGCTGCTGCTGTTGGTTCATTTATTATTCTTAATACTTCAAGTCCTGCAATTTTTCCTGCATCTTTTGTTGCTTGTCTTTGTGCATCGCTAAAATAAGCAGGTACTGTTATTACAGCTTGTGTAACTTTTTGTCCTAAATAGTTTTCTGCATCTGTCTTTAATTTAGATAATATCATTGCTGATATTTCTTGTGGAGTAAATCCATCATTATCTATTTTTACTTTTTTATCTGTTCCCATATCTCTTTTTATAGACATTACTGTTTGGTCTGGATTAGTTACTGCTTGACGTTTTGCAATTTGTCCTACTAATCTTTCTCCATTTTTTGAAAATGCTACTACAGATGGTGTTGTTCTATTCCCTTCTGCATTTGGTATTACTACTGATTCTCCACCTTCCATAACTGCAACACATGAATTTGTTGTTCCTAAGTCAATTCCTATAATCTTTCCCATAATTTAAAATCCTCCTATATTTATTTAAAAAATATTAATATCTAATTAATGTACGCAGAAAAAACTTAATAGTTTTTTTGCGTAAGATATCTGTATCTCGCTCTGCATATAGCCAACTCATTTTCATGCTATGCATTTCGTGAGTTGCTTAGCATTCGCTCAAACAGCTATCTTAGTTTGCTACTACCACCATTGCATGGCGTAACACTCTTGTTCCTAATTTATATCCTTTACGATATTCTCCAATTACTTCTTGCTCTTTATATTTTGTGTCCTCAACATGGCTTACTGCTTCATGAAGTTCTGGGTCAAAAGTGGTTCCTATTGCTTCTATTATTTCTACTTTATAATACTTAAACACATCTAAAAATTGTTTTAGTACCATTTCTACACCTTGTTTATATGATTCATCTGTTGTCTCTACTTGTACTGCTTTTTCTAGGTTGTCCACTATTGGTAAAAATGATGTTACTACATCTATTATTAATGAATTATATAAAAAGTCTCTTTCTTTTGAATTTCTTTTTTTGAAATTATCAAATTCTGCCATCAATCTTTTGTATTGGTCTTCAAGTTCTTCAATTTTTAAATCTTTTTCATCTTTTTCTTCAAGTATTTCTTCTTTTTGCTCTTCTTCCATTAATATCCTCCTAATTGTTTTATATATTTTATTACTGAAATAACTTTTGAGTAATCCATCCTAGTTGGCCCAATTATACCTATTGTACCTATTGGTTCTTGATTAAGAGTAATTATACTAAAATCTTGATATTCTGTTTCATCTCCAATGTATATGCTTATATCTTGAGTTTCATTTATGATGTTGATTACCTCTTTTTCATATAGCAATTTTATAAAGTTTTTTGCCATGTTTGGGTTTTTATTAAATTCTGGTAAATCTAATATTTCACCCAATAAAACAGCTTTTATATCTGCTTCTGCTATAAGTAATGATGTATAGTGTGTTATTTTTGATATAATTTCTGTAATTGCTTCTGTAGCAAACTTGGCTTTTATATATGCAATTTCATCTTGACTTAAATCATCACCTTTAACTAATTTATCAACATAAAAACGATAGCCTTTTTGTGAGGGTATTCGTCCTGCAGATGTATGTGGCTTGTCTAATAAACCAATACTTTCTAAATCTGCCATATCATTTCTAATTGTTGCTGAACTATAGTCTAAACCATAATTTTTAACTAAAGCTCCTGAACTAACAGGTTCTGCTGTTTCAATATATTCTTCTATAATTGCTTGTAAAACCCTCTGTTTCCTATCATCTAGCATATCTTTCCACCTCTCTTTTAGCAGTTAGATGCTCCGAGTGCTAAACTTCTTATATCTTATATCCATACTTCATGTTTGTCAATACTTTTAGATAAATTTTGTGATTATTTTATTAGACTTATATCATATCAAAGTCTAATAGGTTACTATAATAAACGAAAGTTGTGGAGCTCTACTGTATATCTTTAGGATATATGGTATCTTCTTTATATAAAAAATTTGTAAAATCTTATTGATTTTACAAGTTTTTTTACTATTAAATTTAATATTTTTTATCTTCCATCAGCAGCACTTATCTCTTCTATCTCTGGGGTAACAACTTCTTTTTGAAACTGTTGAGTATTTGAATCATAATTATCCATATTACTTATTTCATTTTTAAATGATGATTTTTGTTCATTCGATGTTGTAATTCCTTCTGGCAAGCTTGCTACTTCATTTTTATGAAGTACTCTATCTAATAGTCCTTTTACCTTTGCTTTAAAATTTTTCCAAAATGTTTGAGCTCCTGTATCTAGTCCAGTAATTATACCACTTCTTTCTAATTCTTCTAATACTTCACTTTTTAAACCAGATAATTGACCTTTTGCATTTACCATTTTTCCCATAATACTATCATGAATATATTTTAACCTAGCAACTGCTTGTGAGTTTTCTCCAAATTGTGTAGTTGCCTTTGTTGCTATATCATTAGAATACATATGCTTATCATAATTTGTATCAAACTGTTTTGATATATCATTGCTTTTTGCATCTAATTCTCCCATTTTAGAAATAGGAGCTCCCATTAGCTTTCTAATCCCTATATTAATGCTGTGTAGTTCAGCATCAAAATCACTTCTGCTTGTATAATTTGCTATTCCTATTTTATCAGTTTCTTGTAACAATTGTTCTATTGCAAATACTGCAACTGGCGCTTCTTGTGTATCAAGTTTTGTAATAGCCTTTCTAATAATTTCAGCTAATTCAACTCTTGGATTTGCATCAATTAGAGTTTCATTTTTCTGCCTAATTCCATCTTTTGCTCTTGCTAATTGTGATAATTCATACCTATGTTGAGATGGATGAAAAACTTTATCTTTTAAATTTAGGTTAAGTTTTAATGTTGGAGCAACTTGTGCTCTTAATTGTTCTTTATTTTCTCTATATTCAGAATTTCCTGTTTCTTTTCTACTATATTCACTTGCAACACTTTGTCTCAGATACTGTATTGCCTCATCAATTTGCTCTTGTGGATTTTCACTTTTGTAATAACTCATATAAATCCTCCTAAAATATATCTACTAATATATATTTTAACACAACTATTATTATCTTTCAATAACTGTAAAATTATTTCACAACAATCTTCCCATCTTTTTCGGTTATCTTCACAGTACTTCCTGGTTTAACTTTACCATCTAATATTTCTTCTGCTAATTTGTCTTCAATTAAATTCTGTACAGCACGACGAAGTGGTCTTGCTCCATAAGTTGCATCAAATCCTGTTTTTACAATTAAGTCTTTTGCTTCTTTTGTTACTTCTATTTTTATATCTTGTGATACTAATCTTTCTTCAACTTGTTTTATCATTATTTCTACTATTTGCCTAATTTCATCTTCTGATAAACTGTGGAATACTATTATTTCATCTATTCTGTTTAAAAATTCTGGTTTGAAAGATTTTTTAAGTTCTGATAATACTTCCTTTTTTACTCTTTCATATTCCGCTTCTTTGTCTCCTTCTTCAACCCCACCAAATCCTAATGTTTTCTTTTCTGTTATCAGCCTTGCCCCTACATTTGATGTCATTATTATTACTGTGTTTTTAAAATTTACTGTTCTTCCTTGTGCATCTGTTAGTCTTCCATCTTCTAATATTTGAAGTAACATATTCAAAACATCTGGATGTGCTTTTTCTATTTCATCAAATAATACTACTGAATATGGTTTTCTTCTTATTCTTTCTGTTAATTGTCCACCATCATCAAATCCAACATACCCTGGAGGTGAACCTACCATTTTTGATATTGAATGACTTTCCATATATTCAGACATGTCTATTCTTATCATTGCATTTTCATCACCAAAAAGTGCTTCTGCTAATGCTTTTGATAATTCTGTTTTTCCAACACCTGTTGCCCCTAAAAATACAAATGAGCCTATTGGTCTTTTAGGGTCTTTAAGTCCTACTCTTCCTCTTTTAATTGCTTTAGCAACCGCAGAAACTGCCGCTTCTTGCCCTATTACTCTTTCATGTAAAACACTTTCTAAATTTTTTAATTTTTCATTTTCTGTTTGACTTATTTTTTGCACTGGTATACCTGTTGATTTCGCAACTACTTCTGCAATTTCCTCTTCTTGGATTGTTACTACTGCCATTGTATTTCCTGTTTTCCATTTGTTCTTTTCTTTTTCTAATTTGTCTTTTTGTTTGCGTTCTTTATCTCTTAAATCTGCTGCTTTTTCAAAATCTTGTATTCTTATTGCTTCTTCTTTTTCCTTTGTGAAATTTTCTAATTTTTCTTCTAATTCTTTTAAATTTGTTGGTTCTGTATATGTTTTTATCCTTGCTCTTGATGAGGCTTCATCTATTAAGTCTACTGCTTTATCTGGTAAAAATCTATCATTTATATATCTTGATGATAGTTCCACTGCTGAATTTATTGCTTCATCTGTGATTTTAACATTATGATGTGCTTCATATTTGTCTCTTATTCCTTTTAGTATTAAAATTGCATCTTCAGCTGATGGTTCATTTACTATTACAGGTCCAAATCTTCTTTCAAGTGCTGCATCCTTTTCTATATGCTTTCTATATTCATTTAATGTTGTTGCTCCTACTAATTGTATTTCTCCTCTTGCAAGTAATGGTTTTAAAATGTTAGCAGCATCTATTGCACCTTCTGCCGCTCCTGCTCCTACTATTGTATGAATTTCATCTATAAATAAAATTACATCTCCTGCTTTTTTTGTTTCTGCTAAAGATTTTTTTATTCTTTCTTCAAAGTCTCCTCTATATTTTGCTCCTGCTACCATAGAAGTTATATCTAATGTTACCAGTCTTTTATCTTTTAATGTTTCAGGAACATCATTTGCAATTATTTTTGATGCTAACCCCTCCACTATTGCTGTTTTTCCCACACCAGGTTCACCAATTAAACATGGATTATTTTTTGTTCTTCTACTTAATATTTGAATTACTCTTTCAATTTCATCTTGTCTACCTATTACTGGGTCTAATTTCCCTTCTATTGCAAGTTTTGTTAAATCTGTACCAAATTGGTTTAGAGTTGGAGTACTGCTATAACTTCCTGAATTTTTTTTACTAGATGTTTTTTCTGGTGCTACTAATGTGTCTTCCTGATTTAATATTTTTACTATTTCATTATATAATTTTTGTGGACTAACTCCTAAATCTAACATTATTCTGGCCGCTACTGAATCTGCCTCTCTCATTATTCCCACTAATAAATGTTCTGTTCCAACATAGTCTAATCCCATTTTCTTTGCTTCTTTATATCCATTTTCTATTACTCTTTTTGTTCTTGGTGTAAGTCCCACTGATGAGTTTATCTTATTATCTTCACGTCCTACTAGTTCCTCTATTTTTTCTAATATATTTTGAGGAACTACATTTTGAGTTTCCAAAACCTTACTTGCAACTCCTGTTCCTTCTTTTGATAAACCATATAGCAAATGCTCTGTGCCCACAAATTTATGTCCTAGTTCTATTGCTATTTCATTTCCTATTTCTAATGCCTTTTTGGCTCTACTTGTAAATTGATACATGTTTAATCCTCCTTAATTATTTGCTTTATTATATATGCTCTTTGAATATCTCTTTCATAATCATCCAATGTTTTATCTAAATACTTTTGTAAGTTAGCTGGCTTACTGTATAACTCTAATTTATTTACCTTTAAATCTGTTAATTCTTCTATTATACCTAAATCTGTTCCTAATCGAATATTAGATAATAAATTATTACATTCAACTGATGACATTTTTTTAGCATTTGCTAATATTCCAAATGATCTGTAAACTTTATCTTCTAATTCTATACTATTTTTAGCTAGATATTTTCTTGCTAAACGCTCTTGTTCTATTATTTTTTCTGTAATTACATTTAGATTTTTTATTGTTTCTTCTTCTGAAATTCCAAGTGATGATTTATTTGATATTTGATATACATTTCCCTGACTTTGGCTTCCTTCTCCATATATTCCTCTTATGTTCATTCCAAATCCATTAACAACTTCTAAAACTTTATTTATATTTCCCGTCATACTAAGTGCTGGCAAATGTACCATTACTGAAGCTCTCATTCCTGTTCCTACATTTGTTGGACAAGTTGTCAAAAAGCCATATTTCGCATCGAAAGCATATTCTAAAATTTCTTCCAACTTTCTATCTATCTCATAAATTACATTTAGTATATTATCTAAGTCTAATCCTGCTCCTAGTACTTGTATTCTTAGGTGGTCTTCTTCATTTATCATTATACATATATTTTCTTCATCATTTATTAATATTGCTCTACTTTCATTATCATTAAGTACAAATTCTGGACTTAATATATGTTTTTCTACTAAACTCATTTTTGTTATGCCATCCATATCTGACAATTTAAATAGTTTCAAGTCAAAACCTATATTGCATTGTTCTATCTTATCAATTAATTCTATTGCCTCTTCTTTTGTAAGTTTAGTTGAGAATGGATAATTTATTAAGTTTCTTGCAAATCTTATTCTTGTACTTAACACTACATCTGATTCTTTTCCACTTTGTAAATACCAGTTCATAATTTATCCCTCCATTTTCTTTATTTCATCTCTTAGTTTTGCTGCATCTTCATATTTTTCTTCACGAATTGCTTCCTTTAATGCTTCTTTTAATAGAGATAATTTTTCTGCTTTAGTAGGCTTTGCTTTTTGAGTTTGCTTAACATCAGATGTTGCTGCTTTACCTTTTACTTTGCTGTTAGCAATTCCTTTACGTCCGACATATGTATCACTTACATGTAATTTTCTTAATACTGGGTCTATTTTTTTCGAAAATGTTTTATAACAATTGCTACATCCAAATTTTCCTGTTTTTGCAAATTCATCATATGTCATTTTACATCCATTACATTTTAATACTGCTGGCTTTTCATATGACTGAAGAAATGATTCATTATATTCATTCAAAAATTCTCCAAAAAAGTTATTAAAATTTATTGGTATATTAAACCCTACATTTCCTATACCAAGTTTTTTACTGCATTCTTCACAAAGATTCATTTCTATTTTTGCACCATTTACTATATGTGTATATTTTACATTTGCTTCATTTTTACCACAATCTTCACAAACCATAATTATTCCTCCTCTACTAAATTCAATAACATATTTTTAAATATATCTGCCCTAAGAATATCTCTATATTCTTTAATCTTGTTTAATACATTATCACTTGTTGCAACTTTTAAAAGCTTAGCTTCTGTTGCTGTTATTATACTATATGATAGAAAATTACTTATAAAAATATCTGCTTCACCCGCTGTTAATTTTTCTCCTATGTTTGTTATTATATGCATTAAATAATTACTTTTTGTAATGCTTATTTTCTTTATTTTTATATGACCTCCACCACCGACGTTTGCTTTCTACATAATAACCTTGTGATGGTCTAAATCTTGTTGCAATAACATAATTTATTTGTGATGGCACACAATTAAACTGCTCTGCAAGCTCATTTCTTTGTATTTCTATAAAATCCACTTCATCTTTAATTAAGTCTTTTATGAATTCTTCTATTGTGTCTGATAACCTCATAAGTCACCTCCAACATATTTCGACTTTGACTATCTTTGACCTTATGGAAATATTATATTGCATTTGTTTTAAAAATGCAATATGTTATGAAAAATTTTTTGCAAGTTGTATGTCTTCTTTAGTTGTTATTTTTATATTAGTATAATCTCCTTCTATTATTCTTACTGTTTCCCCTATTTCTTCCATTAGCATACAGTCATCTACAACATTAGAAATATCATTATTATATGATTCATGTGCTTTTATTAATGTTCCTTTATCAAAACATTGTGGTGTTTGTATTTGCCAAGCTTTACTTCTATCTACAGTTTCTATAACCACATTATTTTCATCTACCAATTTTATAGTGTCTTTTACTTTTACACCTACTGTAGTAGCTTTGAAAAATTGCATAGTTTCTATAGAATTATTAATAAAATCTTGAGTAATAAATGGTCTTGCACCATCATGAATTATAACAATTTCTCCTTTTGCTTCTTTTAATGCATTATATACTGAATCTTTTCTTGTTTCTCCTCCATATACTGTTTTAATATTATAACCTAATTTTTTATATAGTTCATCTTCACCATCTTTTATAACTACTATTATTTCATCTATGTACTTGTTTAAAAGAAATTCATCTATACTATATTGTAATACTTTCTTTTGTCCTAATTCTAGATAAACTTTATTTATATCTCCACCAAACCTTGTCCCACTCCCTGCTGCTAAAATAATAGCACTTACTGTTTTTGATTGAAACATAAAAACACCTCATATTTTTCTTTTAATTTTCTATATGCTTTTTCTTGTTCAGTTTTATTTTTATAAAGTCCATAAACACATGAACCACTTCCTGTCATTTGTGCAATTACTGCTCCTGTTTCTATTAAAGCTTCTTTAAATTCATTTATATCTTCAACATATTCAAAATCATTGTACATTGATTTTGACAACAATTCTAAGTCTCCACTATCTAATGCATAAATTGTATCTTTAGTTATAAGTCTGTTATGTATTTTATTTTTATCTATACTATCTAGATTAGCAAACATTTTCCCTGTACTAAATGATTTATCTGGCTTTATTATTAATATATTTAATTCATCTCTTATATTAATATCAGTTAATACTTCGCCTATTCCGTGTGCTAATACTGGTTTTGAAATCATACAAGCTGGGACATCTGCACCTAAGTTTTTTCCTATCTCTAATAATTTTTCTTTTTCTATATTTAAATCAAACAATTTATTTAATGCTATTAATGTTGTAGCACAATCTGTACTACCTCCACCTAATCCTGCTTCAGTTGGTATGTGTTTTATTATATTTATCTTAATTCCATCTACATTTAAAACCTTAGCTACTTTATAGCATAAATTTTTTTCATTTTCTAATTCCTTTACATTACAAAATATTTCCACTCCTGAATCAATTTTTTCTATATGTATTTCATCATATAAATTTATTGGGCATATAATTGTTTCCAAATTATGATACCCATCTTTTCTTTTATCTAATATTTTTAAGCCTAAATTAATTTTTGCATATGCTTTTACATTTATATTTTCCATCATACTTCCTCTACAGTTAATATTGTAAGAACTTGAATTCCCTCGCCTTTTCCAAATTCAGTCAGACCTTCACCTGTTGTGGCAGTTATTCCTATTGATTGTTTTTTTATATTTAAAATACTAGCTATATTTTCTCTTAATTCTTCTATCCTAGATGAAATGTTTGGAACTTTACATTCTATAGAAATTGATAAATGATTTATTTTATAATTGATTAAGTATTCTAATGCTTTTTTTAAGTATTCTTTACTATCTATTACACCATTTTTGCACATTTCATCTGCAACTGTTCCAAGTATATTGACACAAGTTATTCCTGAAACTGCATTAGTAATAGAATGCAAAATAACATCTGCATCACTATTACCTTTTAAAGGAGGACAACCTTCAAATATTAGTCCTCCTAAAATTAATTTTTTATTACTGTTGCTAAAATCAAATTTATGGCTATCTTGTCCTATTGCTACTTTTACCATAAACTATTTTCCTCACTTTTTATTTATCTTTATCTGTTATATTTTCTAATTCTTTTGCTCGCTCTTTTTGTTCTTCTGGTATAATCCAATGATGAAATGTTGATACAAATTCTCCATATTTTGTTGTGTCTTCTGAAAGAACCTTTTTTTGAATTTGTTTGTCTTTCTTATTCATAACTTCTCCTAACATATACTTCAATATATGTTATTTACAAATTACAAATATTTTATTCAATTACATTTTTCTAAATACTCCAGCTACTTTACCTAAAATTTCACATGTTGGTACTATTATTGGGTCTAACCTTGAATTTTCTGGTTGCAATCTTATGTGGTCTTTTTCTTTATAAAATGTTTTAACTGTTGCTTCATCTTCAATTAATGCTACAACTATTTCTCCATTATTAGCATTGTTTTGTTTTTTTACTAGTATGTAGTCTCCATCTAAAATTCCTGCTTCTATCATACTGTCTCCTCTAACTGTCAGCATAAAGCTTTCTGAATTTCCTACAAAGTCTATTGGAATTGGAAATGTGTCTGTTATATTTTCTACTGCTAAGATTGGTTCTCCTGCTGTTATTTTTCCAATAACAGGAACTTCAACCATTTCTTTTCCACTATAAAATGCCTTATCAACAGGTTTCTTTTCTGCTGCTCCACCTTTTAATACTCTTAATGCTCTTCCTTTTTGATTTTCTTTTTTTAGAAATCCTTTTTCTGCAAGTTTTGCTAAATACCCATGTACTGTTGCTGTAGACCTTAAACCAACTGCTTTTCCAATCTCACGTACTGATGGTGGATATCCGTTTGATACCATATTTTTTTCTATGAATTTGATTATATCTTTTTCTCTTTTATTAAGAACATTTGGATCTTTTTTCTTCATTATATACCATCTCCTTTTTAATTTATTCCATACTATCATAAGAACAAAAAATTGTCAAACATAATTTTGCATAATTATGTTTGACAATAAAAACAATTATATTAATTATTTAATGTAAAGTGCTGGTCGGAAACCTGTATACCCAGCTTCCCATTCAGCAGTACCATTACGACATGCTGCTGGCAGACCAGTACCAAACTTATCAAAATTACCTCCACGAGCAACATATGCAGATACACCATATCCTTCTTGTGTCCATTCTTCTAGATTTCCTGCTATATCATATATATTGTTTATCATGTGTCTATTAGCTGGAATTGTTTCTACTCCTGTATTAAATAATCTAGGGTCATCTACCCACTTTTGACCACTTGATACAGTATTAATTGTTACATTTACGTAATTACCCCAAGATGTACTATTTGCTCCTATAAGAGTATTTTCATTTCCAAACTCAGTTACTGTTTCTTTAAACCATTGTAATGTAGTATCCCATTCTGCTCCAAATGGTAAATGTGCTACTACTTTTGCTTCACTGCCATACATCTCCTCACATCTTGTTGTTGCATCTGAATTTGTTATTAAATTCCATAATATTCCATTAGTAGGTGTCCATGAGCCATAATTTGCTGTTACTGTTGTTGATGGCTTACTTGCCACCTTCCCATTATTATAACTTGCTTCATATCTTGCTATATAAAACCCTCCATAGTCTTCCACACTTTTTGTTAATGCTAGTGGCAATACCTCTGTATATTTACCAGCCACTGGTGATGTTCCTCCTAGTAATTCTGTTCTTCCAAATAATCTTCTTCCAAACCTTTGATTATCAGTTCCAGATCCATCTATTGTTCCATTCTCTGCTAAGTCTTTTACTGGTACCCAAACAAATTCATTACCTTTATCATCTATTATTACTAATCCTTCTTCTTTTGTTCTCTCTGTTGCTACTGAACTTACTTTAAATCCTTTTGGTATTGGCACTCCATCTACAACATCTCTTAAACTTTCTGGATTTCCTTGTATACCTGCTGCTGTCATCTTGTCTCCTATTGCTTTTGAAACTGATTCCATATAATCTTCTGCATAATTTAAAAATTCTTGTTCATTTTTTGCTGCATCTTCTGTTTTCCTTGCTGCTTCTTGTCCCTTTGTTATGATCCCATCTTGTCCAAACAGTGTTGTTATGCTCACACTTGCTAGTATTAATAATACTATTATTGTTATTACTAATGCTATTAGTGTGACCCCTTTGTTTTTTGTTACATTTTTCATAAAAAAACCTCCCATTCTTTCCTTTATTATTTGTAATATATCCCTAAAAAAATTTATTAATCACAATCAAATATGGTTTTACTTAAAATAAGCTGTCCATATGCCTCCTTCCATTGTTTATGTGGTTCTGATTCATCATATACAAGCAAGGCAGATTCAGTTAGTTCCATTTTTATCATCAGATCATGCCTGTTAACTCTTTTAGAGTTTGATACTCTTACTTCTATACCACTTATTCCTTCAATTTTTAAACACTCATTAAATATATCTTCTATTGGCTTCACTAATTTATGAAAATCTACTGTTTCTTTAAACTTCACAATAATATAATGTTTCAAATTTCTTCTCTCCTTTACCCTTCTTGTTTCTTAAGCTTTGCAATATTCTTTTTTAAATTACTTATTGAGCTCATTACTTTTTTTATTTGTTCTAAATATAGTATACCTACTATATTTATAGATATCAATGTATAGATGATTACATTTACATTAAATTTTTATTACAAAAATATTAGTTCACTTCTTATAATTCATTCTCATTAAAAATATTTTGTCATTTAATATCTATTTCAATACTTCTATTTTTATTTCAATATTGTTGTTCTCTATATTTAATTTACAAAAACCACCAATTGGAATTGTTATCATTGGATTTGTATGTCCAAAATCTACATTAGTAACAATTGGAATATCTTTTAGTTTTACTTTATTTTTAATAATATACTCCATCTTTTTCATAGTCATATTACTACATAATTGAAACCTACCAAAAACAATCCCTTTTATATTACAATTTGGTAGCTGCAATAAAGATTCCAAATTCCTATCAAATTCTAGCAGAAACACATCATTTTCAAAGTCATCAGCATCATCTTCAATAAATAAAATTGTATCATTTAAATTTGGCATATATTCAGTTCCTTGTAGTAAATTTAATGTACATAAATTTCCACCAATAATTTTTCCTCTAGCACTACCATTTTGAATTCCTACCATCCCAGTATTTTTGAAATTAATATTTTCGATTATATTATTCACTTTTTGATAATCCATAATCTCTTTTGATGCTATAATAGTAAAGCTTTCTCTTTTTAATGCCTTTTCAAAATATTCTAATGTATATTTATTATTTGTACTAAATCCTGTTAGCATTGGTCCATTATAAGTTATTAAATTTGTTTTGCTCATAATAGCAACTAGTAGTGCAGTTACATCAGAATATCCAATTATTATTTTTGGATTATTTTTTATAATATTATAATCTAAGTATGATAATATTTGATTAACACTATAGCCTCCATTAGCACATAAAACAATTTCAACATTTTTATCAATAAATGCATTCATTAAATCAGTTACTCTATTTTGAATGCTTGAACACCCAAAATATTCATCTTTATCAAAGATATACTTTCCTAAAGTTACTTCATATCCTATCTCTTTAAAATATTCTTTAGCTTTTTTAATTTTAATATTATCTTTTTCATCTAAACTCTTTGATGGTGCTACTATTCTAATCTCTTTCATATTCGATTTCCTTTCTAAATTCTTCTATTTTATTTTTGGTAGTATCAATAATTGCTTGTGGTCTTTTTTTATCTTCCATTTGAATTCTTGTCAATAATTGTTTTAACTGTTGATTAGAAAATAAGCTTCCACAAGTATCAAGCACATAATAGACTACTTCATCATTTACATCTAAATATTCTTCTAAAAAACTATATAGGTTTTGTTTAAAATCAGAATAATATCCATTGTAATCATTATAGGACTTTTTAATTAAACTAAACAGATTCTTTTTTAAATATAATGCTCTTACATTTTCTTTATATTCTTTAAAACTTTTAATATTATATTTATCTAAAATAGCTGAACTTGTTTTTTCAAAACGACTTCGTAATTCAATATCATTAACAAAATTATTTAAATTTTCCTCACTAGATAAAGAATCAAATTTTAATTTTAAAATTGTTTTCCATTCATTATTTTCAACCTCATAATTCCTGTTTTTAATGAATTCACTTCGACTAAACGCTTCAATAAAATCTAATTCCTGGACTTCCAAGCTATCTGTAATTTGCTCTTTGCTCATACTTTCTATAAAACTTTTAATATTTTCAGATAAATCTTGATTAAATACATTCTTTCTATTCTTTATTTCATTATAATTTTGAACCATTGTTATTAGTTTGGTTACATCTGATTTTTCAAATTCATTCTCAATTTGAAAATACTCACCATCCATAAACAAATATATTTCGCCATAAGAATATATTTTATCTTTAGCTATTAAGAATAAACTATTTGGTTTACAAGCAAAAAATGCTGTTTTAAAACTATCAGGCTTCAAAGATTTTTCAATAAATTCTAGTGTTTTTTCATCGCTAGCATCATTTGGATAAAAATCTGGCTCCATAGTAACAGGATTTAAACTAAGCGAGTCAACCCTTAGAGGATAGTTGTACACATCTTTTCCATAATAGAAATTATCATATGTTCCACCATATATTCTTTCAGCAGACATTACACTTCCAGAACAAATTGATGTAATCAATATGTTTTTTTGTGCTATTAGTTCATTTAAATAAACACCTTTTTGTTCTAAACTATCTAACATATCATTAAATATTTGGTCAGTTCCAATACCTAAAAATAATAAATCACATTGTTCAATTTTTTCAATATTTTCATCAATATTATTCGCTTCTAAAACTGTTAAATTATTTTTAGATAGCGAGCTATATCCTAAAGCATTCAAATAATAATTATATGCACTTATGTATAGCTTAGAGCGACTAATATTTTCAGCATTAGAATATCCCCCTATATAAGCTATGTTTAATTTTTCTAAGTCACCTTTCTTTTGTAATAATTCACCAAATATAGCTATATATTTTCTTAAGAATATATTATCTATTAAATCTTTATTTACTCTTGGATTTCCTCCACTAGTAACAATCGCTGGATAACTTCCTGCTATCATAGTACTTTCTCTCATAATTAACATCTCCTTTTATTTCATTATCTTAAAAATGATGCTAATTGCTAAAATAAAAACTATGATTCACACAGGCAACAAGCATCACAGTACTTGTTACATACAACAGTTTAATGTCGTATTAACAAGTACAAACTATGATGATGTCTGTTTAATAAATTAATTTTTAGCATAATAACTCTCCTTATAATATATTTACAAGTAATTTTACTTAAAATAAAAAGATACAAGTTTTATATTTTAAACCTGTATCTTTAATTTCATTTATATTATACAGGTACAAGTATGCAAATACACACCTATACCTTAATCAACTTTTAATGTCGATGGTATAGATGTTCATTGCAATGATGTACCATATTATTTAATTGTTTCTTACTCATAACAAAACACCTCTTTCTGAATTTAAGTAAAATCAATAAATATATCTTACTATATTTTTATAATCTTGTCAAATTTCATTTTTAGTATTACATAAATTTTGTAAAAAGTGTAGGGACACCATACCAATTTGTCAGAATTTGGAATGTCGGAAAAACCAACAGTATTCTTTTACCTAATATTCAATATCTTTATACAATGTATTGCTCCCAACTATTATTTTTTATTTCTTGGTTACAGCTACACTTCCATGATTATCGGCATCACAATGGCTAGATTTTTTGCTATTTCTTGTATCACTTAATATGACTATCTTTCCCTTGATACTCTAGTTTTGTTGGATTTTCTGGCATCCTAGGTAGTCTTGATTGAAATTAGTCTGTGGGTAAAAATAGGGTAAAAAACTCATTTTTTAAATTTTTACCCTAAATCCATTTTAATAACAAAATTTAATTTTGTAGGATAAATTAACTATTAATCATCTGCTATTGGTAATAATTTTTCAACCTCCCCTTTATTAAATGTTTGCTCCTCTTCATTTTGTAATGCATTTTGTGCTTCAACATAGCTTTTTTTATCTGTTCTAGGTGCATTTGTATATATTTCTGCTGTTCTAGTCTGTAAACCATCCCTTTTATTTCTAATATCTGTGATTTCTAAATCTTCAAAATCAGTTAATAGACTTACATATTCATTTCTTATCTTCCACAAATAATCAGAAGTTTTTTTATGCTCTATTATCATTTTTGGTAAATCTGTATTCTTTGAATAAGTATTTATAACAAAAATGACCCTATATATTTACTATGATATATATCAGATGTTGAGTTCCAATAGTCTAAGTTAATTCTTTTGGTTATTTGTTTATATCTATTACTAATGTTTGCATCATTTATACTTATGTTATTACAAAATGTCTTAAAATCTTCTGCTATTCCCATTTGTTAAGCCTACTATAATCCCAACTTTTTTACTTCTTCATTTATCATATCTAGTACTTCTTTAAATTCTACTTTTTCAACAAAGCTATATTTACTTCTGTACACTTCCCAACGTTCTTTTAAAAACCTATTATTATACAAGCTATCTACTACTTCCAATATATCTTCTAAATTCATTTCACGTCTTTTAAATGTTGCTTTGATAGCTTCTTTTGTAGTTGCAATATCAAAGTATTTTTCATTTTGTTTGAATAGAAAATATAAATCGTAGAAATCTTTTGTCCTGCTGTTTAGTCCTTTTAAGCTAACCAATGCTTGTAGCTTTTCAGCAATTATTGTTTCAACATTATATGAATAAATAGGTAGCTTTCTCTCCTCAAACATAAGTGGGTAGAAGTATTTTATTTCTCTTGGAGTTATAATATCTCCTGTTGCAATATCAATACTTAAATTAATACGCAAATTTTCTAGGCTTGCTACCATGTTAAATCTGTATCCACCATATTCGTCTTGTTGCCTAATAGGTTTTGTATTTGTTAAACTAAAACGAATATCATCATCTATTTTTATATTTATAACTTCTGTTATTATTTCAGTTAGAATCTCTTCTGTAAGTTCAATTCCTTTTAGGCAAGTATCAATGTCAATAGTTCTTCTAAAATCTATTCCAACAATAGAAGAAAGAAGTAGTCCGCCCTTTTAGTACTAAATTAGTATGATATTTAGAAAGTGACAATCGCTCTAGAAATCTTTCAAACATATAGTTTTGTATAATCTCTTGTATGGTAACTATACTTTTAAATTTCTCAGCAGTATTTTTTGCTCTATCTTTTAGTGCTTGTGCAGATAATTTCATATATTAGCCTCCATGTATATTTTTACCTTTTTGTAGATATGCATTTTCTCTGCATACTCCCACATTAAATTAGCATCAAATTTCTTATCTTTTATACACATTTTAATAGCTTTGCTTACAACTTCAGAATCAATAAATTTAGGATTTTTAATAATATCACATAGTGTTCTTTCAAGATTATAAGCTTTTACAATTTGCCCTTGTGGTGTGCAAATTTCAGTTGCTCCCATATCTAATAGTTCTTTTTTGCATCTATGGACATTTACAAAGTCTCTAAATTTTTTGTCATTGTAACCACTGTAAATTGTTATATCCATTTTGGTAGGTATTCTTTCTGTTTTATTTTGAAAAAATAGTGATGTATTATTAGAGAATATAGTTTTAGGATATTGTAATTGGAAAAGATAAAATTCATCTATAAGCTCATCTTTTAGACCATAAAGTCCATGACCTAATTTATCAATATCACTATTTTTGTATAAGTTTTCAATAGTAACACGTGTCATTCCTTCTTCTAGTGCTTGTTTTAAGGTTAATACATTACCATTGTTTTTAAACTTTTCTTTAATTATATTATCTAGCATTTTCAAACTCCTTTCAAAAACATTTCACACATAAATTATATATTTTTCATGTGTGAAATGCAAGTGTTTTGTTTAATTTCATAATAGCAAAATACTTTAATAATGTTTTTTCAATTAAAGATATGGAAAGGCTTCTAGCATTCTTGCTATTTCTTTTTCTCTTAATAGTTTAACTTCCGCTATTTCCTTTTCTAATATAGAAATAACTTTCGTTTTTAGTCCTACATATTCTAAAAATTTAGACTTAATTATAAGGTAATTCCATTGTCCTGTTTCGCCTTGCACTGCAGTTCCAAAATAATCAAATTTGCCTTGTCGTAAACCGGCCCTTATAAACTCTGCATTTTTTCCTATTACTCTTCCTGCTTCTATTGGTGTGATTGTCTCTATTTTGGGTATTTCATTATCAATAATTAATTCTTGTTTATTTTCTTGCATTTTATCCCCTATAATAGTCGCCCCTACATTTGCAAAAAACTCTAACGCCTCTACTAGACCTCTTGCGTTCTTTATCTCCCAATGATAGAACCTCCATGATAACACCTTTACTTTATGTATAACTCTTTGTGTTACTGGCTTTCAGCTAAATTTTCTCATTCAAATCTGTTTTAGGAATAAATAACAGGGTAAAAATCTCTTTTCCTAATTTTGTGTAACCATTGGTATTACTAGTTTTGACTATACTTCCATGATTATTGGCATAAGAATTGGGTGATTTTTTTCTATTTCCTGTAATCCTGTCTATGCCTCTATTTCCCTTGATATTCTAAGTTTGTCGAATTTTCTAGCGTTCTACCTAGTTCTAGGTAATTTTAGGTGGTGGGTAACAAATTCATTGTTTATATTTTATATTAAGCATTTCTTTTATTAAGTTTTAATGTATTATCCATATTTTCTAATCTTTTAATTCCTGTATTATTTTTTAAAATCTCTAATTGCTTTCTTGCAGCTTTATTTAATTTTTCAATTCTTTCACTTTGCGATAATTTCTCAGATATCATTTGTGCATTTAAGTTTTCAAGATTTGCAAGTACAACTAAATGTAATGTATCTGTGTAATCTCTTATATTTCCATCCAGTTTAGGGTTTTTATCTCTCCATTCTTTTGCAGCCATTCCAAATAAAGCTACATTTAAAACATCTGCTTCATCAGCATATACATATTGTTTTTGTTTTTCCGTTAAAGTAGGTACTATGTATTCTTTTATACTATCTGTATGTATTAAATAGTTAGTTTTAGAAAGTTCTCTTTTTATAGACCACTTTATCTTATTCTGGTATGCTTCATTCATTTTTAGTCTTGCAAATTCTTTTATTAAATATAATTTGAATTCCACATTTATCCAACTAGCAAATTCAAAAGCAATATCTGGATGTGCAAATGTTCCCTTGCTATATTTACCACTACTTGGGATTATGCCGATTGCATTTGTTCTTTTCTTCCACTGAGTTGGAGACATAGTAAACGCATTATATCCAACTTCTTTAATTTTAATCTCGCGGGATTCCGCGAAATTAAAATTTTCATTAGATAACTCTTCCCATAGATTATAAAAATCAAAAGAATCTTTATTAGACATCCATTTAATTATAACATCAGCAGGATTCTCTGGGTTCTTATATTTAGCTAAATCCGTTATTGAAATATAATCTTCATTTCCAACTCGAAGTATGTTTACTTCTTTTTCTTTTACATTAAGAATAGTGTTAATTTTCTTTCCCATAAAACCACTCCATCTCTATTACAATTTTAGAACATTAGTTTGTATTTGTCAATTATTATTTGAAAAATTGTTGAATACATTTTAAATATAACAAGACTCCTTTACTATTGTTAGATATTATCTAAACAGATTAGTAAAGAAGTCTTTATATTGTTAGACTGCAAATCTTTATAATTATATCATTAATTTGTTGTTTTGTATTAATTTTCACACAATTTCACTAACTATCTATCTCTATCTCTCTGAATAATTGGTTGTAATACTAAGTAGTGCATTTGTATTGTTTCATCGTCATCAAAGAAATTTGGAGTATCTTCTATGACTTCATAATCTCCATTGGATACCATCCTTTGTATCATTCTATATGATGTATCTTGTTTTGCATTTAATCTTATACTCTTGCCTGCATTACTTGCTTTTACATTTATTATCTTTGTAAGGTATTCATGCACTTCTCTTCTACTAGCCTCCTTATCCTTGTTTGGCAAAGAGGCAATATCTACTATTTCTATACCGTCTTCCTCTTCTGCATAAATTATATACCAATCATTATTTCTTGCAACAGTTATCTTATCAACTTGTGTAGAATATACATTAGATAAATCATTTAAATCTTCTACCTCTTGCATTGTCTTCATATCTTCTGGATATGCCGTATCTTCTATACTTTTTATAAATCTAATCGTATCAGAGCTAATATTTCTTCCATCTTCAGAGACTAATTTTCTCATTGCTGACTTTAATATTTGTTCGGGAACTCTGTCTTTAATCTCTTGTAGCTTGCTTTTACATTCTTCCATAGCTCTATCATCAAATTCTACTATTTTGACTTCTATATTCCCATTTGCTTTTATTCCTATATACCAATCATCATTATATGCTATATAAGAATAGTCTTCCACATTAATTTTAGGTTCTGCATTATCTACATCATAAATAATAGAACTCATTTTTTTTGAAATTTCTTTTTTATATTCTTTTGGTAAATAATTAAAATCTATAATTTCTTGTATTTGATTTCTTGAGTCTCTATATCTATGTATAACTTCACCTAAATATAAACTATCTATAACTTTTTTAGCTAGAATATATTGTGTGTGTTTTGCATCACTATAAATGTTCCCTTCAACTGGCATTGGTAATGGGCTTATCTTGCATTGTTCATTAGGCATATTCATCTTCGAAGAATTTTTTCCAACTGCAACTAACTTGATAGTTTCTTCTTCATTTTCACTATCTTCTGATATTTGCATTAATTCTTCACTTGCTTTTTCATATATTTGTAACAACTTATTTGGGTCGTAATTTCCTCTTGTTTCAACATTATCAAAGCATAATACATTTCCATTTCTCCACACCCAACTTTGTGCAACAATTTTATTATCTTTTTTTACTACAAATATTCTACCATTTTCACTTGTAGCTGAGTGGTACAATGAATCTTTTGCCTTACCATCTATTAAGAAACAACAATGTGTTATATAACCCACTGCCAATCCTAGTGAATCATCTAAATCCAGCATTTCATACTCATAATCATCTGTCTCTCCACTAACTTTAGGTATGCTACTATCTACTCTTTTTCTCATTATAGAATATATTTGCTTTGTTTTTTCCACTACTTCTTGATTTCCTACTCCTATTTCCCTTAAAGCTGTTGTAATTTTATATTCGTTTGGTTTTAAAAAAACTGGAATATTGTGAAAAAAATCTTTTAATCTTTCTAATGTAATATTTCCATTCAATTTTCTATATATATCATGCCAATTATTATATATTACTGAAAAATAATTTGGCATCTCTCTTATTACTCTTGAACCATCTTCACTTTTGAATAAAAAATTAGTCAGTTCTTTATCTAAGATTGGCTTTCCAAGGTTATCTATTTTAATATTTTGCATATTAATTGCATTAAGTAAATATTCAATTTCTGTGAATTCTTCAAATTTATTTATTAGTTTTTTAGCATTTTCATATCCACAAGATATAAATAATTTAAATGCTATTTGCTGTATATTATTCACCTTGTATTTTTTATTAAGTTCCTCAGATATTCTTTTATAAAGTTTTATGTTATAATTAATTATTTGCTCTCTAGTTAGTTCTTCTGTTGCTCTAATAGATGAAGACAAATCTTCTTTGCAATTGTTTCTAATAAAGTTTACTACCCCATTAAATTTTCCTAAATCACTAATTCCAATGTTTCCATTTATCAGATTATTGAATAATGCATTATGAATACTGCTTGTATCTTTTTCTATATCCTCAAAAAAAGCATTTATAGTTTTTTCTTTAAATCCTTTAAATGTTGAATTACTACTATCTATTAATTTGTTTTTCCATAATAACCTTGTCATTGCTAAAGCTCTCATATATTTTTCATTTAAGAATATTTCAGAACTTGTTTCTCCATATATTTTATTAACTAAATCTTCATATTCTTCTTTTATGCTTTCATTTCTGTCAATCTTACTCTGATATTTTTTTAGTAAACTCTGATTTAATTTTCTTTCAAAATCCTTTATCAATCTATTTTCAAATTCATCTAAATTTACAGATAATGCAAATTCTTCTTTATAATTCCTAAACATATCAAAAAAATTCATGTATTGATAATAAATATTACTAGAATAATCATTATCTCTAAAATGATTTTCTAGGTTAGATAATACTATTGAAAAAAACTTTTTATGTAAGGTTAAAGGAAGATAGAGTGGAATATTTTTTATATATGGGTCTTTTGACTTTATTAAATCTACAATTTGACCTTCAAAAAGAATTAACAATTCTTCCTGCTGTTCCTTGTTTGCAGTAAGCAATAAATTGTGTATGTTTTTAACTCCCACACGCTTAATATAATTATCAAATGCCTGAGACATGTCTTTATCATCAAAACCATAAGATTCGCATATTTTATTTATTCTATCTAGACCTTCAAAGAAGGTCTTATTGTCTATAATAATACTACTATTTTTAAACATAACCTCTAGTTCTTCTATAGCACTCATGTTTTCTATACTACGCCCTTTCAATTAACATAACGATTTTACCACATTTTCCTTGTTTTTACAATATGTTTACCCTTTTTCAAAATATGTAATTGTATATATTACAGTCCCATTCTTTTTAGAATATATAAGTTATCCTAGATTTAAAAATATAAAAATACCAGCCTTTAAAAAGACTGGTATTTTTATATTTTTTATATTTCTGTAATTATCGGCAATATCATTGGGTTTCTCTTAGTTTTTTGATATAAGTAATCTCTTAATTCATCTTTTAATGTTGACTTGATTGTTCCCCAATCTTTGATATGGTTTTCTTCACATTTATTTAGTTCTTCTTTTATTAATTTTTTTACCTCGTCCATTAAGTTATCTGATTCTCTCACATATACAAACCCACGAGAAATTATGTCTGGTCCTGATATTACTGTTCCAGTTGATGAATCCATTGTTACTACTATCACAATCAATCCATCTTGTGATAAATGTTGCCTATCACGTAATACTATATTTCCTACATCTCCAACACCAAGTCCATCTACAAGTACCTTTCCAAATGGCACTGTTCCTGTTAATTTTGCATTTTGTTCTGCATCAATTTCTAGTACTCTACCATTAGTCATTAAGAAAATATTCTCTTTCTCCATACCAACTTTTCTAGCATGGTCTGCATGATGTTGTATGTGTCTGTATTCACCATGTATTGGTATAAAATATTTCGGTCTTGTTAATGACAACATTAATTTTAGTTCTTCTGCACAAGCATGACCTGACACATGAATATCTTCTAATGCACTGTAAACAACTTCTGCACCTATCTTCATTAAATCATCAATTACTTTTGAAACTAGTTTTTCATTTCCTGGTATTGGACTTGCTGAAATTATTATTAAGTCATTTGGTGTGATTTCTACCTTCTTATGGTCACCATTTGCCATACGTGTTAAAGCAGACATTTCTTCACCTTGACTACCTGTTGTAATTATAACTAATTTATCATCAGTATACTGTTTTATCATTTCTATATCTATAAACACATTATCTAATACATCTATATATCCTAATTCCCTTGCTGTATCTATCATGTTTATCATGCTTCTTCCACATACTGCAATTTTTCTACCATATTTCACTGCTGAATTTACTATTTGTTGTACCCTATGAACATTTGATGCAAATGTTGCAACAACAATTCTCTTTGTACAATTCACAAATAGCTTGTCAAACACTTCACCTACAGAACTCTCAGACATTGTATATCCTTTTCTTTCTGCATTTGTACTATCTGAAAGCAATGCTAACACACCCTTATTTCCTAGTTCAGCAAATCTTCCAATATTCATTTTTTGCCCATCTATTGGAGTATGGTCTACCTTAAAGTCTCCTGTATGAATTATTGTTCCTGTGTGTGTGTGTATTGCAAGTGCAACAGAGTCTGGTATGCTATGGCATACTCTAATGAACTCTATTCTCATTTTACCAAGAGTTATTGTTTGTCCTGGATTTATTATTTTTAATTTAGTACTTTTAACCAACTTATGTTCTTCTAATTTATTTTTAATTAAACCTGCTGTTAATCTTGTTGTATAAATTGGTACATTAATTTGTTTTAAGAAATATGGTATCGCACCTATATGGTCTTCATGACCATGTGTTACAACCAATCCTTTTATTCTTTCCTTGTTTTTTTCTAAATAACTTATATCTGGTATAACTAAGTCTATTCCTAGCATATTATCTTCTGGAAATGCCAATCCACAGTCTATTATGATTATGTCTTGACCATATTCATATACTGTCATATTTTTGCCTATTTCTTGTAGTCCCCCTAATGGGATAATCTTAAAGTTTTCCTTTTTAAAAGTTTCTTTTTTTAATTCCAAATTTTATCTCTCTCTTTCTTTTTTCTTTTGATAAACATACAAAATTACATAGAAAGAACTCTCTTCATTCTTTCTTATAAGTGTTATTTAATTTTACCGGTCATCACATTAAATACTTTTTATATTTTATCTCTTCTTTACCATATTTTTGGTAACTATCTTAATTATTATACATTGTTTTTTAGCAATTGTCAATGAAATTCATACAAAAAAGGCGTATATCTAATTCATTTATGATAATGTCTTAACAAATCATTTGAGAAAATGTCCCAACCCAAATTAAATTATAGATACTTTCAATTTAAATTTATATAATTA
>JGI994J12354_10000980_pt1 | contig 28927 bp, 39 predicted proteins | sample IntmicLarv3ML3BL_FD_12354 | JGI IMG/M metagenome (IMG submission 12354) | reverse complement strand
GTTGACACCTGTCTTTTTTGGTGTTCAAAATTATTTCTTTTGTAGTAACTTATATTCCGCCGAATTGATAAAAACAGCATGAGTAGATTCTTTTGTTGCTCTGCCTTCTAAAATGTTTTTCACATGACCTTCTAAGCCTTTTTTATCTGGATTCCTTTTTAATAACCCTCTGTACAATATATCTGTTACAAATTTCGTAACCATTTCTTCACTACAACTCATTGCTTTATAAATATCTATAAAACTCATGCCGCCTTGTGCCTTATCTGCCCAGTACTTTAAACCGCCTGCATCTGCCTTTCTTTGCATTAAGCTAAAATACATATCTGCTATAACTGCCTCTATTTCTCTTCTATTCATGTTTTCAAATCCTCCTCTTGTTGTTGGTACCGACATTTGTGCCGGTGCCACTATCTCTGTATGCGGAAAGTTTTTTCCCGGACAAGCTGTTGGGGTTACATTTCTATGCGGAATTACATTTGCTACTGCTATCCCGTATTTGCTTCTTAGATGGGCTATTAGTTGTTTTCCTGCTTCTCTCTGCCTACTGGACATGGTTTCCGTCTCAAAATTGCCGTTAAAACAAATACCTATACTATCTTGATTGTTATTTGTTGCGTGCGCTCCAACCGTGTTCTCTGGTCTGCCTGTGTAGATGGTTCCGTCCTTATCTACAAGGTAATGATAGCCGATACCTCCCCATCCTTGCCCTGCGTGTTGGCTGTGGATTTGTTGCACTGTCCTAGTCACTGCCGCATGATGTAAAATAATTCTTCTCGTGCTGCTTCTTGTATACATTCCGCTAAACGCTAAATTAGTTTTTACTATGTTCATTTTTTTCCTCTCTTTCTATACAAAAAAGAACACCTCTAGGGATGCTCTAAATTATTTTTTAATTAAATCTTGAATTATGCACTAAATAGTGTATAATTAGCTTATAAAAAGGAATACCGCCCACAAAGTGGTTGACCTCAAGTGAATTTTTTAAAGCAACAATCCCCTTAACTCGGTCAAAGTACAAGGGGGTTGTTTTTTGTGTTATCTGATATTAATAATCAATAAGACTATTAAGGTCAGCAACGATATGATTAATGACGCAAAAGCAATTAAGTCTTTAAAGTCAAAGTTTTTCATATCCATCACCTCCCATCTTATGTAAAATGAGAGGTCAACACACCTTGTACACGGTATTCCACTTTTATGATATCATGCGAGTCTTTTTCTTGCAAGGAAAACCACTATTCTTTTAACTCTGGCAACCCTGCTATAGATGTTAGAATAGATAACACCCCAGCCAAAAGTGAAGCTGATACTACCGTTATCCAATTTACTTCTGTGACAACTAATGCTGTTCCTATTGTTGCTCCTGCTGTCTGTGCTACTGTTTTCAATGCTCGCACTCCTGCCGCCTTAAACCATGTTTTATTCATTCTCCTTCCCTCCTTTAAATGCTTATTTATTTTCTATATCATCCAGTCTGTGATTTGCTACCTTTATCTTTTCTTCTAAGATATAAGTACGTCTTATTACATCATTATGTTTTTCTACCTTTTTCTCTAACTGCTCTATTCTGTATGTTACGTGCTTTGTGTTTTGCCTTGCACCCACTATAGTTCCTAGTGCCGTTCCTGCAAAGGCTAATAAAGCTACTATTATACTTGTGTCCATCATTCCCCTCCTGTCATCAAAAGAACCACTAGCAGTATTAAAAATGCCAGTGGCTCCAATATTCGTTTTATTCTGTTCATATTGCCTCTATCTAGTTATCCACGAACCAAAAACCGATATTCTTTGATTAGCTGAATAAGTGGTATTTGCTCCCCCTGATATAAAGCGTATTCGCTTCTGTGCAACATCCACTGTTAAAATATACGATGCTCCTGTGTTTTGATTAATTCCTATAAGGTTCATATCTGTTTCAGGAAGATATGCATCATTCGTGATGTTGAATACTAGAATATTCGAGAGTGTTCCGCCAGTGGTGCTTTCTATAGTTGTGTTAAAGTGTACCGTCCTTGCTGTCAGTGACACATGAAGCGCCAATCGTGTGAAGCGACTTGCAAGAGTGAAAGCATTGTCTATCTTCTGAGCCATGCTAGAAGTCGCCAACCTTGTTGCGCTATCCGCATTTCCTGTTAGATTTGCCTTTATTGTACCGGGCATTCTTAAAACTATGTTTCCACTTCCGTTTACACTTGTCGTTGCTCCTGCACCTGTTTCGTCGCTACTTGCTACCGTTATATTTCTTGCGGTTCCCCAGTTGGCGGTAGTTATGTTTGCCGTTCCATCAAAGTTTGTTCCATTAATTGTTCGAGCTGTCACTAACCTCTGTACAGTCGTTTGTGCTTGGTGTACATGATCGCCCCTTGAATACCCCATTTCGTTTCCTGCGCTTGCTGTTCCCGCTACTCTAGGTGCTGTTGTTGACGGCGAAACAGCCACACTTTTTATAGCATTCTCAATATCCCACGGCGATTGACTCCAATCGGTAGCTTTATTGCCACTCTCTAGTTTTGCCCCACAAATTTCAACAATTCCAGTGTAAGTAGTGTTCAATCCGATTATTATATCTGTATTTGCTGTGGTTGGCACAAAAGTTACACTATATCTTTCCCAATTACCTGTGATATTCTGCCCTTGATTTCTCCAGTTTCCAGATACTCCATACTGAAACTTAAAATGTGCACCTTCAGTTATTCCTCTTGCGTAACAACTAAGAGTATATTCTTGCCCTATAACTAAAGGGATGGTATTTTGCCTAACCCCTGAATCTGCTGCCGTGCCTGTTTTTTCCATTCGCCAGCCATATATAATATTGGGATTTGGAGAATTCACTGTACTTATATTTGTTGTATTCGCAACTGCAATCCCAACACGTATCCATTCACCATTTTTCCAAACTGCATTTCCTGTAACTAGAGGTATGTCAGTGTTTGTACCTCTAAAAATCTGCGTGCCACCCGGAAACAAATTCGCTAATTCCTCTTGCATCTTAGAAAAATCAGTTTTCTTTATATTGTCTAAGACTGTCTTTGCTTCAGCGGTAATACTATTCGCACCTGTTGCTGCTGTATTAGCGTTAGTTGTGGCAGTTTTGGTTGCATTAGTTGCTGAATTAGCATCACTTACAGCCTTATTTAATGCACTTGATGTCTTTGATATAATATCCGCTGTGGCACTTTCTATGTTCTCTTCCATATCCTCGTATGTTGCCATGCGTTTTGTCTTTCCAGGTTCGAAACACATATGTACACTTCGCCCGTCTTTTGCATTATCATCTCCACCTAAGACAGTTGCCCACTCTCCTGGCACCATCTTTTGCCTGTCAAAGTCCTTTTGTAATCCTCTTCTTGTTTGTGTTGCCATTTATTACCTCCTCTATGACATATAGCCTGTTATGTTAATTACTGCCTTTGCAACACCGTAACTATCAGCGGCCTCTTTTCTTGTAGTTGGTTGTTTTGCATCTGTTTCTATTTTTAGTAGATTTAATCCAGTTTCTAGGTTTGCGGTTATGTCTGTAGATTTTATCATAACTAACTTTTCTGCATTCCCAGTAAACCCATTTGCTCCAAAAGCATTTTTTATTTCCGCATACATTACGTTATCTAACATTTCATATTCACCACCATACCAAGCCATCCATTTATAGTTTTCTAAATCATTTGCTTTATATAATTTTAGATTTCTGGCATAACCTATCCCACTAAGTTTTTCAGGGACATTCATCGAATAGCCCAAAGGTGCATGGTGCAGCGTAATTGATGCTTCTGTTATCGTAAAATCATCTGGAACATTCACCCATAAATACGCATTCTTTTTCGCTGCACCATCATCAAGAGTTGATTGATAGTAACCACAAAAGCGAAAACTTCCCGCACCTCTATCATCCACGGAATCCACTTGTATATGGCTTAATACACCATTACCGCCCATTAATCTTGCACCATTGGACATTTGTATACCCTCTTTGCCAATCCTTATAAACTCCTCACCACTTGCATTCTTGACAGATATAACACCGTCTGCGCTGCCACCTACATTTAACCAGTCTGCGTTAATTCCTATCGCTGTCAATACACTGGCCAACACATTACCTTTTGCATCAACCCCAGCATTCCATGTCTTTCCTCCATCTGTACTTACTGCAAAAGCGTCTATGGTCCTTTTCCATATAGTTAAACTATCGGATAGGCTCGGTTTATCATGCATATAGGCAACAACAGAACCGTCTTCTAAAACTTCTCTTGTTTCAAAAAGCCCCATGCTATTTGACATTAATTGCCCTAACTGGGATTGTGCTTGGTCGTATTGGGTTATTTTTGTTTCTATATTTTTCCTCGCTTCTACGATTGCCTTTGTCGCCTCCGTTAGATATGTACTAGAGTTTCTTATTGGACTATCTGCACCACATTTCAATGTTGTATAGCCCCAAAAAGAAAAGTTTATATCCGTTATAACAGTCCTGTATGAGTTCATCTTTCGGTCTAAGATAACTGCCAAATCTCCGAACTCTACTAAAGGATATGATATATGGTCAGCGGTAAATGGTCTAAATCGTATGCCTATTATCGAAGCACCTATCAAATTAACTCCTACCTGTTCAATGCCTAATAGCAAGGGATTCTCTATACTCAAAACATAACCGTCCACACCACTACTATAAACAACTTCATCAACGGTTGTGCTGATTCCAGTAATCACAACATCATCTGTCCCAACATTTAAATTTTTAAAATTGTACAACATATGTACATCTTTCATGTTTGTAAAATTACCACCATCTGCTACATAACCAATATCCCAAGGATTAAAAGAGCCGCCATCAACGTTATCACCAGTAGCGTACGGATTGGCGCTATCAAAAACTCCACCATCTAACCTATCTTCTTTTTCAAATGGACTAAAATCATATGTCTTAATATATAAATAGCCATTTTCATCAATTCTTGCATTCCCACAAGCTATTTGTGCCGCACATGCAATAAAAGTTCTATGCGTTATTCCTTCTGGCTTATTCTGTATTACAAAATTGTAATTTTTAAAGTTTGTATCTTTAAGCGGAACATTGCACCTTTGACAGCTATCCCTAACCAATGCACCTAACTGTGCTGGATAAGATAAACCTGTTTCATATGGAATATCCAACTTGTGCATATCGTCTATTGCATCTAAAAATATAACTGTTCCATAAGTTTCTGGTGCAATAACTGTGTACCTTCCTAACTTTATAGTTTCGGTAGTTTTTGATAAATCAAACTTTAAATCAACTTGAAAAATAGCACCATAAAAATCATACATGGAAAACTGGTCCTTATCATTCATAATTGATAAATGTATTGTTTTTGCTATTGCGATACCAAGAGGAAACACATTCGCATCACTAGCATCTACAAATGAATTGTCTGATATCGTAAAATCACCTTTATTCAACGTTATTTGCTTACCGTCTTTGAAAGTGACATTTGCTTGCAAATAAAAATCTCTTCTTTTTGCCATCAATTCTTTAAACTCTGTACTTACATTTCTCATAACGGATTCACACTCCTTATATTAAAAGCTAATTCAGACCATCTCTCAAAACCTTCTTCTAATGTTTTTGCTCCTGCGTTAAAATTAGAAGCATAAAAATAGGCATCTTTCCAGACACCTCCATAAAGGTCAAAATAATGGACTAAGAATTGTGTTTTATTTAATACTTGCTGCATGATTGTAGATGCCTCTTTCGGAGTCAAATCACGCCACTTAAAATCATATCCAATAACGGTTCCAATAGGTGTATTATGCATTACAAGGTCCATTGTTCTATCACTATCACTTGTAGATGTTGTAGCAAATACCGCACTGTAAGAATGCGGTACTGCCACCTCTATATTATCAAACTTAAAATTATCTATCGCCATTTTTCCTCCTAAGCTAACTCGAACGGATTTCTACCCGTTGTCGTCTGTCTAAGCTTTGCTTCTGTTATACACTCCTCAAATAAGGTTCTTCTGCTCATCTGGGCAGTGAATGTATAACTACCCCCACCACTTTCGCCTTGCACCTCTCTTAATGCTTGCTTAATTGTATCAAGTGGTGCCTCAATATTCGTACCATTCTTCTGATCACCCAACATAGCCATAAATGGTGCATTTGGAGGAATTACCGCACCTTTTGCAAGAAATGGGATTTTAGGTGTGCTAATTGTCGGTAGCCAACTAAATGGTCTGGCTCCCATAATGCTTATGCTCCTGATTCCACTTAAAGCGGAGTTAATTCCACTAAACGGAATGGATATCACTGTATTAATTCCACTTATCAAGCCATTTATAACAGATTTCAGGGCGTTGAGTATGCCTTCTTGTATTCCAGCAAATACTTGTCCACCAGAACTAAATACTCTTTTAACTCCTTCCCATGCATTTGAGAAAATGTTTTTAAACCAATTCGCTACATTGCTAAACACATTAGTTATTCCATTCCATACACCACTAAAAAAACTTCCAATTCCACTAAAAGCATTTTTTATACCAGTAAGTGCAGCCGTGAACTTGTTTGAAAACCAAGAACCTATATTGTTAAACACGTTCACGATATCCGACCAACGAGCAGCAAACCAAGAGCCTATGGCACTAAATGCATTTTTTACATTTGTGTATGCTCCTGTGAATATTCCTGAAAACCATGAGCCGATTCCGCTAAATACTTTTTTAATATCTTCCCATCTATCCGAAAACCAAGAACCAATTTTAATAAAAGCATTTATCACGGATTCCTTTGCAGCTTCAAATTTCTCTTTAAACCATGAGCCGACCCCTTGAAAAATATCTACTAGACCCTCCCATAGACCTACAAAAAATCTCACTATTTGGTCGATTGTCTCTTTAAAGGCATCTTTTATAGCACCCCATATTTCAGAACACCATTTGCAAATATCTTCCCAGTTTTTATATAAAAGAACTCCTATTGCTATTAACGCCCCTATTATCACTATTACTATTCCGATTGGGCTTGTGAGAAATGCTATTGCTGCACCAAGAGCCGTTGTCACGGTTGTTGCTATTGTCGCCACCACATTCCAGGCGACTGTTGCTGCAGTCATGGCAATTTGTGCCACTGTATCAGCCACTTTTGCTGCTGTGCTCGCGATGAATGCTGCTGCCTGCTTCGCCAGGGCTATTGCTCCATTAACTAATGATACTATAAAATCTTTAGCGTATAATGCTGTTAGATATATTGTTTCGGCTTTATCTGCTATTTTCGCAGCGGTTGCCCCAAATAATGCTGTAGCTATTTTGGCAAGTGCGGCTACAACCCCACCAGACATTTGGATAAATGCCGCCAGTTGTGTTATCTTCCAAGCAATAAAGAAACCTGCTACCGCTTCTGTAATTCTTTGTATAACTGCATGATTATTAGATGCCCAATCACCAATAGCCGACAAAGCTTCACCGATTGCACCGAGGACATCAACTATAACTCCACCCGTCCAACTTGCTATTGGTTTTAGAAAACTATCAAAAAGCCATAAAGCTAATGGCTTCAATGCTTCTATTACCTCATTTACCACACCTATCGCACTTGATAATAAATCTAAGAATACTGGTATCACTTCACCAATAACGTAACTTGCAAGTGGTAATAAAACATTTATGTAAAACCACTCAAGACCCTCAAATATATTCTTTGTAAGAGGTTCTATTGCTTGCAATAATCCATCTATAGACATTAAAATAGGGCTAAAATCAATGGATTTCGCCCAGTCTGTTGTTGCAGTTACTATATTCTTTAACGAAGTAAGTACATCATTTATAATCTTCAAAATAGACTCAAATATCTTCTTTCCAGTATCATTTTTATTCCATGCCTCTTGCAGCCTACCTGCCAATTCACCAACAATATCAAAGATACCTTTAAATATCTCAAGTATATTTGTTGCTATTTTCTGCCCTAAACCATTATCATTCCACGCTTCTCGAAAAGCCTTCCCTATATCCTGCAAAAGAGTAAGTATATTGTTGAGCATATCGAATATACTTTGTATCAATGAAGTACCCAAGCCGTTATCGTTCCATGCATCTTTAAAGGCTTTTGTTATATCTCCAATGACTCCTAAAACAATCTGTAAGAGCAGCAATATATTGCTTAAAAATACCGTTCCTGTTCCATTTGTCCATACATCTAAAAAACTTACTCCAATGCTTTTTATAAGCTCCCATATTTCACCTAAAGCGTATTTTATAGCATTTATAGTTGCTTCACCTTGATTGCTCCATGCTTCTTTAAATGGCTGAAATATTTTACCGAAGATTTCCTTTACTTTTGCTGCAAGGTCTCCAAATCGCCCCTCTAAAGCAACCTCTTCAAACATTGCATCGCCCACATCTCCTGCACCACCTCCAGAACCACTAGAGGAACTGCTTTTATCGTCCATCTTGTTTATTTCATCTATCGGAGAAAGGTACTTTTTTGCTGCATCTGCTGCGTCATTTAATGCCCCTGTTGCGTCCTCGGTACTGGCTGTAAAATCCTCTTGTTGCGCAATCGCTTTTGTGTATGTATTTCTTCCTGTTAATGCTGCAAAAAACATACTTACATAGGTGGCTGCTGTCGCCAACATATTTATAAACTTTGTTAGAATTGGAGCGATCGCATTAAGTATCGGAGCAAAAGCAGTTGCAAGTGAATTTTTCAAAGTAGACAATGAGCCTTTCAGATTGGATAAACTTGTATTTGTTTCACCTGAATACTTCGCTAGATTTGTGAAACCATCTACCAAAGCACGCCGCATTGCATTGAATACTTTCATAATTGTTCCAAATCCCAATGACATTGCAATTAATTTACCAATACCCATCTTTGCCTTACCAGAACTTTTATTTAATCTATCTGTTGCTTTGCTCTGCTTGTTTATGGATTTTGTGGCTTTTTCCGACGCTTTGCTTTGTTTATTCTTTGCACTTGCTGCACCACTTACTGCTTTGCCACAACTCTCTACTTTATTTTTTATAGCCTGATAAGAAGTTCCTAAGCGATTATTCATGTCCTCTAGCCTTTGTTCTTCAGTTATCAGCTTAGTTACTGTCTTCGTGTATTTTTCAGTGCTTGTAGGGTCTATAAAAGCCCTTCCATCATCTTTCATTTGCTGTTGTTTTGTTGCCGCTTCATCTAGTTTAGTTGTGTAATTTTCCATCGCTTCTGTTGCTTCGTTTATTTCGGCATCTAAATCATTTTGGGCGGCGATGTGAAGTTGTTCCCGCGCCTCACGTGCATCATCTAATTTACCTTCGTATTTTTCCACAAGTTCGCCTAATTTTTCAAGTTCGCTTCGGTTTTGCTGATATTCACGGTCGATTGCCTGCAGGCTCTCAACTCTTTCCTTTGACCCATCTACACTTAACATATCAGAATAGTTATCATTGAAAACTCTTTCCATTTCAGTTTCTAACTCTTGCGCTTTTTTTATCGTTTCATTCAATTTTTCATGATATTTTTCAATATCTTTACTAGTTAGTTCTGTATTGTTCAGTTTTTCTTTCTTTTCTTCCAATACCTCTAAAGCATCAGTCGATTTTGTTAAATCTTTTTGTACATTATTTAATTCCTTACCTAAAGCCTTAAACTCTTCTGTTTCAATTTCTACATTTTCCAAATCAACTAGTTCTTCTTTTATTTCCTCAACCTTTTTCTTTTGTTGTGAATACCTTTTATTTGCAGCTACAAATGCATCTTCTTGCTTTTTTAAGGCTATTTTGGCTTTCTCACCCATCTCTTCTACTTCGGAAGTCATGCGGCGCACTGCTGCCTCCACTTCTGCACTACCTGCTTCCATGCCATCTGCATTTATTTCTGTATCTATAATTATGCTTCCATCAGCTTGAGCCATTTAATCACTTCCTTTTAATCCTAATAAATTTCTTAAAGCCTCCTTTTCCTCTTCTGAACGCTCGTATTTATCGACTTTTAAATCTATCAAGTGCTTATTTTCTTTTTGAAATTCTCTTTCCCATTTCTCCAGCTTCTTACCTTTTTTAATCTTTTTTCTTATAGAAAGGACTTGACCGAACAAACTCTCTCCTATTTCCATATAGTAACCCATAAAAGTCCACCAATGTATAGGCTCCCCTGTTCGCACATCAGTATGAGCCACCTTGTTTATAGCCGGTGCTATAAGAGAGGCATCTTGCTCCCAATCCATCAACCTTAAACTTGTTTTTCCGTCGTCTTTTAACCCGCAATCTATAAAGTCGCATAGTTCCTTAGAAGCATCTCCCCAATCTCTTGTTGGTAACACTTCAAATTCTGGCAACATAATAATTAACATAGTTTCGGTTCTGATTAGATTTTTCTCTTGCTCTTCCATATCTGCTGTAAATAACCCTTGGTCATTCATAGCCACCAATACTTCTAAAACTGTAAGATAATCTGCCCTAATCTGATACTCTATGTCTTGTACTGTTATAGATTGCGGTAATTTCCACCCTATCATTTATGATATTTTTGCGTGTATTTGTTCAGTCTTGTTTTCGTCTTTTTCAAACGTATGTCCATTTCTTTTTCAATAATACTCGCAATGGCTGTTAAACAGTTTTCAACAAAAAGTTCCCCACTTGCAAGCGGAGATAATGGACCCAAAATCTTGAAAAATGCCTCTTCTGCATCTGCCCCTATTAAATAACTTATCTTTTCTACCACCGTATCGCCAACGGTTTCTAATGCTTCCATATCTGTTCCATCTTCTGGAATTTGTAATTCTTCAAACGCTTTCATTACTTCTTCATAACGCTTTACTATATTTGTATCAGTTGGGCGAAACTCAAATTGCCCTAATAATTTACCTGCTTTATTTTTTATATCATAAATCTTACTACCATCATCAATAATAATTTCATTGTTTTCTATTTTATTTGCCATATTTCCTCCTAAATTTAAAAAGGCGCAAGTTATTCACTTACGCCACTCTCTGTCCATGTTATCCCGCTACTAAATGTTGTTCAAGCAGTTGCTGTGAATACTGGCACACCTGCTGTAATCTTTACCGTTCCTTTTTTTCTTTCCCCATCTTCCATGATGTTAAAGGGAATATTGACACCAGCCGCTCCGCCACCATATGACTGTGGTTTTACAATAACCTCTTGAATATAAGCAAGATGGTCCGTATCTGCTACATCTTCTACTATTACTTCTAATAAAAGTGTTTTACAAGCATCGCCTTTCTTTCTGTCTAGCGCTATATCTCTAAGAGGTTCATACAACTTAGAACTTGAGTCTGCATAGTATGGGTCTGCATCAATACTTGGCTCATATCCATTATCTGTTACTTTTGTTTGCCCTTTGATATTTTTAAAGGTTTCTGTATCTGGATTTAACTCTACTGCCAACTCTTCAATATCATCACCAATCCATTCCCAATCTGCTCCCGTTGGTGCTGTTGTAAATTTCGTGTTAAGAAAATGCATTAATGCCTCTCTGTTTAATTTTGCCATATTTTTAATTCCTCCTAAATTCATTTTTATATTTTAATGTTATTAAAATCGCCCAGTCCTCTACACCATCATTTGTGGTATCCAAGTAACTGGGTGTTTGCCTTGCAATTTCTATTATTTCTCTATTTTCTGTCAATGCTGGATAACTTTCTAATCTGTGTGTTTCTCCATCAATAATCAGCGTTTGTCTTTCTAACCATTTTCCCATATTATCCAGAAACTCTTTTATAATTACTTTCTGCTTCGAGCGTCCTTCTCCGGTTCGATATATTACATAAAATGGATAATTGCAAACCTGTTTTGTTATTCCTTTTATGGTTGTTTTCTCTTCTGCAATTATTGCACCAGACACTGGAAACCAACCTATACCACTCTCTTTTCCTAACGTAGAAAATAGTATTTCCTCACCTTCTAAATTGGGATATTTATTCAATATTTCGTTAATCGCATTTGTTACTATATCGTGACCATCAATATCATACTTGACCGTCTTTTTAGCTTCCTCCTGCACGTTCTTTTACCCCCTTAATCCAGTTGCTTGAGTTCAACATTTCGGCTTCCTCAAACCACTTCGGCTTCGCACTCGCTCTGCTATACTTTAAATCCTTATCAATGACTTCTTTTCTTGCTCCTTTTCTTGCCCAAGGACTTTTAGTTAATTCGTCTACCATAACTTTACCTTCGTACAAAAATCTGCCTTGAGGACCATAAGCCGCATAAACTTTACCACTCCCCTGTAATGCTGCGCTGTGCATTTTGGTAACATCTATAAAAGTATCATCTTGCATTGGCATAAATGGCACCATATCATTCATAATCTGTCCATCTAACCAAAACTGTGCTTGCTGAAATTGTTTTTCAAACCTAGTCATGTTAAGACTGGCTTTTACTGACATGCTGCCTTTGTTTATTTCAATTCCATTAAACTTAAACTTTCTTAATTTCATTATGCACCACCTATCTCAAAGTGGGGTATCAGCTTATAAAGCCCTACATTTGTAATTTTAAATACAAAGTCTTTACTTCTGTTCAGGTGGTCAAAGAATCCGTTTGCTCCTGCCCGACTAATATAATAATCATCTTTTATTGGAACCTCTGGATATTCTCCCAAGATAAAGAAGTCAATCCCCTCATTGAATGTTAAAGTTGTACTTTCTTTTTTTCTATTTATCCATTCTTTCGGTGGTAAATACTCTTTACTGCCTACTACAACTATTTCACCCTCTTTGACATATTTGATGTGCAATTTTGCTGTATCCGCCTTATCGGTTCCCATTCTTTGAATTTGTGCGCCTTTGTCTATATTTAGGTCGACACTTCTCAATACTGTTGGAAACCATGTAAATCCTGTGCTTTCCTTTCCAAAGCGATTAAACAATGTGATTGTATCTGTGTACATTATTCACCTCACATCCCAGCATATAAAAGTGACACTCCTTTGTCGTCGATAGCGCCACTTAAATACTCTTTTGTAATTCCATATAGCAATTCATTTACCCTTACTTTATCATTTGCCACTGAATACACCGCTGACAATAATTTCAAGCTATTTATCTGCTCCGATGGAGTGGTATAGGTTATACTTTCAGAACCTGAAGATACTGATTTCACTGTCTTTTTTGTATCTTCTCCCCTTTCTGATATAGCAAAACTTGCACTTTTCTGCGCTTCATCTAATTGAAAGAAAATTTCTCCCAATGCACAAACGCATTTTTGCACCTTTTTAGCTACAAATTCATCACTAGGCAAGCTATTTACCAATCTATTAAATGTAACTGTATCTAGCCAGTCTGACGCTCTTGTCGCCCACCTAGGAAACGTTTCAAGAACGAGTACATCTCCAAAATATTCATTTTTGTAAAAATCATAATCTGTATACGCCATATCGTTACTCCTCGCTTTTTGGCTCCTTTGGTTTCTTTTCCTCTAGGCTAGATAATATCTCGCACTTGGCCAGAACCTCTTTTGCTGTATAAATACCTTTCACATCTGTTTTCTTTCCTTTTGCCGCATTGTATGAATAATCCCCATTATGTTCAATTTTTACTGGTATTGCCATACCTTTATGTATTAGATATGGCAATCCTTTGATTATTCCAAACATCAACCGTTAGACTTAATCACACCAATTTTTACATTTTTGTGATTAAAAGCAAGTTTCCAATTATCTACATCAGTAAGTTCTACATGAGTTGGGGATTCCTCAGCAATATTATCTGCGATTATAGATAATCCATTAGGGTGCAATACTTTTCCTTGCTTAGTATATAGTTTTCTCACACCTGCAAATGTTTCCGGGTCATAGTCTGTATAGTATGGGTCCTCATAGTTTGTTTTCTGCGCCGTTAAGAACGCACCACTTCCAACAATATAAGAGTTGTATACAATATTGGTGCCACTGGAATCTACTGTGTATCTATCCATAACGATAGGAATAAGCCCACCAATAGTTGGCAATGTAATTTCTCTTTCAAGAGCATTACCAATCGTATACTTATTATATTCCACCAATCCTAATGCTTTGTATTGTGCATAAACCATACTATGCATAACAAGCAAACCAAAACCATCTGCCATGTCACCAAGCGCTTTTTGCTGTGCATAAATCAATGTAGTTTCATCAATTTTATTTGCACTTGTTATGCTTCCTGATGCTGAAATATCAAATGTATGCTCTTCCATTCCGGAAACTCCCAGTATTGTTTTCATAATTCCTATTAACTCCCTTACCCACACTTGGTTATAATAACTTCCTGTTGAGTTGGCAATGTGCTGAATTGGGTCAGCTTTGGTTAATTCTTTTGTAAAATCCTTTTCTTTCCATGCTTTCATTCTCTGAATTAACATGCAAGTCTGCTTTCCACCACTTATTTCCGTTGGTACATTATCTGTTTTACCATCATTGTTTAGTGGCTCATTGTCATTGATGTCTAATGGTTGGTAGTACGGCATTGTCGCCACATTTCCATCTGTTCCAATCAAATTCATGATTGTTTGGTCTTCTGTTAAAATTCCAGATGCTAATATCGCATCACTCCATGTTGGTTGTTCTGTCATGTAGTCTGAAAAGACTTCAGGGTCGAACACAAACCCTCCAAATTCTCCTGCTCTTGGCATAATTTAATTCTCCTTTACTGTCTTAAGTTTTTATACATTTCTGGGTTACTTGTTTTTAGCTTAATGCGTTCATCAACACTCATTGCTGCAAAATCAGCTTTCGTGATTGTTCCGCTTCCACTATTTCCTTTTGGTACTGTGAATTGTGGCTTATTGCTTTCTAACTGCTGCTGTGCTTCGTCAACTAAGATGTTTTCAAGTGGATTTCCTTCAGTATCTGCAATCAGACTTTTGAATATATCTTCGATTGATTTTCCTTTTGCAGTGTCCTTATCCAGTTCAGCCACCAACTCTGCTTGAATACTTCTTTGAGTAATCGCATTTACAAATTTCTTATCTGCTAAAAATGTTGTTATATTCTTTTCTAACTCCATTTTTCGTGCATCCTCTGCTCTTGCGTTTTTCTCATTTGCTAAATCGGTTGTTAGTGTGGAAATCTGCCCTTGTAATTCGTTTACATTTTTCACATCGATGCCCTTGAAAGCATCTAGTTTGGTCTGCACATCATCAAGTGACTCCTTATACTTGTCGCGCTCCACTGTCAAAGCTGCATTTTCACCTTTTAATGTGTTGATGCTTTTTCCGTGTTCACTCATTACAAAAGCTATTTGTTCCTCATTCAGCCCCTGTGCCTTTAAATCTTCTGTTTTCATATTTCGTTTCTCCTTTTTTGCTTTATAGGTTTTATTTTAGGTGACTTAACCACTCCACCAAGCAATCGGCCATTTTGTAGGACTTGGCTTGTCCGATAGTTTAACGTCGTTTCGGACATAAAAAGATGTTCTTCATTGAATTTCTTTCCGCTTCCTTTTATAATTTTGTATACAGGCTATTACGAGTAGCCAAGTATAAACGAAAGGGGAATTTATATGACTAATAACGAAAAACGCGCTCATGACTTAGCCATGTTATATATGGAGATGGAGATTCAGCACGAGGCAATTCTTCCACTTGGCAATCACGATGAATTTGCCAACAATTATATCCATCTCTACAATCAATTTATCAATCTTTTGGATGGCAAAATTTAAAATTAGTTTTTTCTTCCATACTTATGATTGCCTTGTCGATTTCCCGTGTCAGGAGATTGGCAAGGTCTTTCATATCTCTCACTGTAAAATTGCTCTGTTCACAGTTCTTGATAATTTCTTTTGTGTACTGCTTTACTTTTTCATTGTTTCTTGCCCTGTATAATTCGGTAAAATTCATACTTTTTCCTCCTTAAAATTGCATAAAAAAGAACACCCCTAAGGATGCTCTCTTGTTGTTATTTGGTTATGCTACTTCACTTGCCTTTATTTCAATAGCCTGTTCTATTAATTTGATACACATTGCCTTTGCATTAAGCGGCATTTTTAATCGCTCTAATTCTGTTAGCCAAATATCCTTAAATTCCTGTATCTCCAAAATAGACATTTCCATTAATTCTTGATTCAACTGCTGCAATATTTCTTTCATTTCATTTTTGGGGTTACTCATACTATGCCACCTCCCTGTTCTTATAGATGACATGATAGTTCTTCCTTTGACCGTCAATCTGTTCAAATTGAATTGATATAGGATTTCCGTTTTCCAGCAACCAGTATGAAATCTTATCAACTACTGATTCAGCATATTTTCGTACTGTTCCTTGCCACTTTCCTTTTGACTCCCATGTTTCTGTATATTCATCTTTATCAAGCCCAACTCTGCGAATAATCTCGTTAATTGCCTTATCTGCTGGCTTTCCAGATGATTTATAATAGATACCAACTTTTCTAGCAATATGAACTGTATCAAAGTATTGTTTATCTGCTCCAATTTCAATAGGGATATTAACTCCTGCCTTCTCGTAAAGTGATTTGGCTGTAAGTAACTGAATTTTACTGTTACACCCTGCTTTTTCTAGCATTGGTGTAAGGATTTTCACCGCATTGTTTATACTTGCTAGACGTTCAGCACTAGCCTTTGATTTTGGTGTTTCATAACTTCCTGTTTTTCTTATTGATGGAAGTACTTCACTTGTTACCCAACGTTTGAATTTCTTTGCATTTGGTAATTTACTGCTTAGAATTAAGGAATATAGACCACTTTCATTAATAATTATCATATTACGATTTTGACCTGAGTCGGCGATTCGCCTTGTCAGCTTATCCTCTTCATCAACATGTTTCTTTAATGCATCAGCAGTATCCTTGTACCCCAAAGCTTCTGCTACATCTTTTCCTATAAAATAATTTTCACCATTTAATTCAATAATTCTTACTTGTCCAAATTCTTCATTGTTAAATACTTTTAAGTTATTCATTTAATTTCCTCCATTTTCAATTTGCCAAAATAGAGGTATGGTGATACAATATTTATACCAATATTTTGGTGATTGAAACACTCTGTTGTCTTGGTTGGATGAAGAGTGTTTCTTATTTTTTTAGTTTATCGTCAATTTTTTCATTAAGCCATTCTTTTTTAGTCTTTTTCTCTACTGAAAGTCTTTCTTCCAATTTTTCCATTTTTTCTTTTTCAATTTCAACATAGAATGCTTTTGTTTCTTTTCTTCGCTCTTTGAAATAATTGGCTCTGCTTTTTGTTGTTATTTATATCACCTCCCTGTATCTTGATACAAGTTTATCATGTATCAAGATACAATGTCAAGTACTTTTGAATACTAACTTGTATACTCCACTTTCGGTTAGGAAGTTTTCGCCTGTATTGTGTAATTTCCTAAAGTCAGTACTACTGACTTTAGAATTTGTCAGCTTTATGACCTGTTTATCATTCATGTTTCGGATATTTTCCTTTACATTTTTAATTCCCAATATCTCTGCAATATGATATGGATTGAATAACACTTCTCCATTTAAATTCAATACTTCTACTTCATTTCCTTCAAAAATCATTAAGTTTTGCATAGTTCATTTCTCCTTTTCAACTTGAATTAGTTTGCAAGGAATACCATTCAATGCTATAATGCTTTGAAGAGGATATTCCTCGCTTGTTTAAAACACTCGTGCTTACTTGGTAGGTTGGACGGGTGTTTTTACTTATAATCTCTGTAGTCTAATCGCTTTTTCAGATATTCTTGAGCATCTTTTCCATCACTCTTTAAGTATGCCTGTGCCAAATACCTAAGAAGTATTTTCAGCTCAATTTCGACATCGCCAACTGTGACTGATATACTCTTTGTAAACTCTTCATTAATTCCATCACGTTCCCCTATATGGTGCACATTGTAAAATCCATCCTTTTCAATCAACTCTACTTTAAGACCATCCATTTTAAACACAATGTCATATTCAGCTCCTGTATGCTCAAATATCGGAGCATAATGCTCTACAATTGCATTATTAAGAAACCATTCTTTGTTTTCCAATATGAATCTCTCAATCGCATTTCCTACTAAATCATTTTGAGTTCTACCTGTTAATTCAGCTAACAAGTATAAATCACCTTCTAATACCTGCTCAAAACGAAATGTTTTCTGTACAATGTTTTTTCTTTTTAAAGCCATCTTTTCCACCTCCTTTTTGATATCATTTTTAATTACATTTATATTTTGCATCAAAAATGATATCATGTCAAGAGGTTTTTCAAATTAATTTTCAAAAACAAAAACCACCTATAAAAATAAGTGGTTGATATTCTCTCAATGTTATAATATAATATAGACATAAAAAGGAACAACTGCCACACAAGGTGGTTGCCCTCATGGTTGATATGAATACCTACCAGTTGGTCAGAACAGGGTAGGTATTTTTTTGCTTATTTACGCTTATTTATGTAAGCGAGCAAAGCTATGATTAACGTTCCAAACATCATCATTAAAGATATTGCTTCATACGTTGTCATAAGCATCACCCCCTATCTTTTTCAAATAGAGGGCGTACCACCCTGTATACAGTTGTCCTTGTTTGAATTATAACATGATGTTTCCAATCTCACAATATTATTTTCGCCCTACCTACGAAAACTAAAAAAAGACACAGCATTTCGCTATATCTTTATCGGTATCTTTGGCGAGGTTGGGAACATACCCTAACATGACTTCTCGCCTATATTCAATTTTTTGCATTACCTTATCCTCCTAAATTTAGGTATGAAAAAACCACCTACCGAAGTAAGTGGTTCAAAATATCTATTTACTTTGTTTTCCATCTCTTTCCACAATCCATGCAAAACACCTCATATTTCCCCTTTTTTCCTGCAAAGCCTGCTAATGTACCTATCCCACCTGTTAGCAATGCTCCCCCTAAAGCCTTGCCAACTGAAAAACCTTTTTTGTTATTTCCCATAACTTGAATATTCGTACTTTTACATTTTGGACACTTCATACTTGCCATTTCATTTCCTCCTTGTTTTTTATATAATCATTATACCAAGAAATTGCAAAAAGCAAAGTATTTCTTCAAGATTTTAAATTTAGGCATTGAAAAACCACCTAATCATTTTCGACTAAGTGGTTTTAGTTATTAAAATATTCTAATAAATTACTAATTGTACTTTCATCACTTGCATAAATACTTACCCCATAATTTATATCTAGTAATAATTTAAACTGTTCTTCATTTAATTCACAGTTGTAAATATCCTCGCTTGGACCTACTCGCTTCTCTGAAATACTGATTTCTTTATTCTGTCTAAGTCTATCCAATACTTTTTCCAATATCTTCTCTTCTGATTCCCTTTCATAATTTACAAACTCTATATGATTAGGTCTATCGCTTAACTGAAATGCTTTCACTATCATCACTCCTTTATTCCTGATTTTACATCATAGGTTTTATTGGTTGTAGTACTACTTCGAATAATATCTTCATAGGCTTCATCTATAGATAAACCATATTTCTTCATTTTCCGTTCTATGAGTTGTTTGAATGTGGGATTAGGATGTAATTCATCTAATTCTTTTCTTGTAATCTGGTCAGACATTAAATCTCTTGCTTGAGTTCGATATTTATTTCTAAGGTTTGTTGCTTGAAGTGCCTGTTCTTTAATAGTTGCTGTCTTATCCAACAAGTCTGGTATTTTCTCATCATGCGACTTATACCAAACTCGAACTTCTTTGTTCCCTAATTTCCCTACTAAGTTTTTCATTGATTTAAAATCCATGCTATTCAAAGTACTTTGTTTATCTGCCTTTAATGCATTCCAACTCTCAATACTATTATACTTTAAATCTTCAAATTCTGCAAAGCCTTTTATTTTTTCAGGAAATATTTCTTTGTATTTTTCATACTGTTTCATATCTGCAGTTTTAGCTTTTACGGTATCATACCTCTTCGCCGCCCCTGTTGCTCTCCTGGCTTTCTCACGGTCCCATTCTGCTATCTGTAACCGTTCATTCAATGGTTTCAACTCATTATCCTTACAAAACTCTTTATAGGCTTTATTTTGCTTTTGTAGCTGATATGATTTCTTATCAAGTTCTTGTTGCAACTCAAATTTAAGTTTTTCATCTGTAACATTATCTACAGAAGTTTGCAGAGTTGCTACTTCACGCTTTGTATTTCTGATACGTCTTTCTAAGGCTCTTTGCTTTTGCGATAACTCATATGCTTTTTTATTCTCTTCCGAATCATATTGTTCAAATGGATTGTTGACACCATCACCACTTCCAAAAGAATGGCGACAATTTATTCCCTTTAATCCAGATGCCTTTTTGTATCCACATACTGAAAAATGTGGATACTCTTTTGTCCTTCCAGTTCTGCTGTAAAATTTCCCTTGCCACCACTCATGGTTTTTGTGATTCTCTTCCCCATCTCCTGGGCGTGCACCTAAATGAGATGATACCAAAATGATATCCCAGTCCATTTCTTCTAAACGTGCAAGTATTACATCACCACTCGCTTGTGAAATCCCTGTTCTAACTGCTCTTGCTGTAGCAGTTTCTATTGTATCTGTATGTCCGGACGGATATGTTATCTTTACACCTGTTTTTGCGATTTCCTCTACTGCTTCTTTAACTGCCTGCGAATAAGATAATGCCCCTGTTGTGGTTTGATGGTATGCTTTATCAACTGCCTGTATAAAGGTTTTTTGTGCTTCTGTTGCCATTGTTCTAGTATAGTTTTTCCATTCCCCTAGAGTAGCCTCATAGTTATGCTGCATAAGTCGCATAAGTTCCGGTGATTGCCTTAGTGGTATTGGAGATAATCCGGCGGCAGCATATATTGAAGCATCTGCCTGTAATGCTTTTATTCCAGCATCAAACATTGCTTTTTGTATTTCTATTTCTTGCAACTTCGTTCTTTTTTGTATTTCTCTTTGTATATCTTCAAGTAAATATCCAGATTGTTGTAGTGTTTGTAATTGCCATTTATCTGTAGATGTTAATAAATAATCTTCGCCTCTACCTAATCTCACCAATACTCTTTCAGCTATTCGATTTACAATGTCTATATGTAATTGAGACGCTATCTCCTCGGCTCCCTCTGTTACTTTTGTTAAGTAATCTGGTGTTAGCATTTAGACACCGCCTTGCTTGATTACTGCCTCCTCAAACGAATATCCTCTTGAAAGGTGCTTGTGTAGGAGTTTATAATTCAGATTAAAAATCCTTGCCCATTGTGCCATTGTTCTCGTTTTGCCATTATGCGTTATCCATCTATTATTTCTCTTATTGTTTGCATTTTCTATTCTTCGCACCCACTGGCAATTTTCAGGACTATAATCACCATCATTGTCAATTCTATCAATCTCCAAACCTTGACTATATCCACTATCAGTTGACCACTTCAAAAACGTACTAAAATCACGCCACTCATCACAAATTTTTATACCTCTTCCTCCGTAATCAGCATAAGACTTGTGATTTTTGTTCTCTGTCCTGTTTGTTATACTATTCCAGACATTATATAATTTTGAACCTGTTCCTCCATGCTTGACGTTGTTTTTCGCAAGTTGCTTAAGTGCACATTCCTTGCATTGCGTGGTGTGCCCTGACCTTAAATTTCCTCCTGATACAACAATCTCACTTCCACACTTACATTTACAAAGCCACATTTTCTTTTTCCCTGAAATATCTCTAATTAGCTTACTTACTGATAATCTTCCATAATTTTCTCCCGTTAAATCAACTCGTACACTCATGCGTCCTCCTACTCTTCTTCAAATAAGTTTGGTGTTTCTAATTCTGCTTGTGCTTCGTCTACCATTTCTTTTGCTTCTGACTCACTCATGCCTTCAAATTTCACAAAATACAGCCAAGGTGGCACATCTCCCTGTATTCTATACTTCCACCATGCTAATTTGTCAAACTCATAGCTATATGTAATATCTCCGAAAGAGTAAGTTGCTTCATATTCTCCTGTTGGAGAAAAATTATATAAATCTGCAAATACATTTAAAGCATAAATCAGACTGTTTAAACAATCTTCTAGTTTGTCCCTGTGGTCTTTAATAAGCTGTATTGTCCTGCGGTCATCTGCTTCCACCTGTGTCGCTGTTACTGCACCTGACCTGCCATCAAACTTGAAGTAGCCTGGACTATAACCCGCTTTAAAACCAACCATGTCTAGCTGTTGATTTATTCCTACAACACGTTGCTCTGTGTTTAGTGTCGGATTTATTTCTTGAAAGAAGTCTTTTACTTCACTACTAAATGCATTCCTTATGAAGCGTGGCATCTTTTCTATAAGTTTTTTATTGGATATTTTATTGCCAGGACCTGCGGAAAGCAATCTATCATCTACTAATGCAATTCTCTTGCTTTCAAAAATTTCACTCGTGCAACGACTGTAAGCGATATCTAAGTCTTTCAATTCCTCTATTGCCTCTTTAAACAAAGAAAGTCCTAATGGACTATCTAAGTCTACATTATTCGCTTCTGCCGTTCTATACACCCCAAATAATGGCTTATCTATATTCTCTATTGCTATTTCTTCTAGCAATCCATTCCACTTAGTTAATTCTAGCTTTACCGCCACGCCTTTATCGGTTGTTGTTGCGCTTTTAAACGCTTTGTTGGTGATTGCATAGACTCCCTCAATAAATCTGTGATACTCCAGCCTTGTATAATGGAAACCACTTTCAACATATGTATCTTTGAATACTATTCCATCTATCTCTCCACTTGCATTTACAGAAGTTACTGCAAATTGACTAGGCAAGAACATATCTATTCCCTGCCCTGTTGGCTTTAAGATTATAGTGCCATATACATTTCCGTATTCTACCCAGTGTCTTAATCGGAAATAAGAGCCATCAAACTGTTGTTGTAGCCATTGCCCTCTTGGATTCTCATTGAATTGCACTCCGATTGCTAATGTGGTCAATCTAGCAGTTTCAGAACATATTACTTTTGCAAAATTGATTGTTTTAATATTATCTTCTTCATTCACCCATGAGGGTCTACCTTGATAAATTTTCCCACACTGCTCAATTAACATATGCATTTCTTGGGAAGTGATATCGCTCACTCCAAATTGTTCCTCTATATCTTTTTCTAATAGCATATTTATCACCCTTTTTATATTATTTATGATGCCCATTTAAGCACTTGACCCCCTTCTAAAGAACAAAGGAGTAAGAGAGTATCTTGTTGCATCTATGAGATGATTATCTTTATCCGGATAACCAGATATAACCTCACCCTCCTTATTCCTATCATATTCGTATTCGGTAAACTCTTTGTATGCATGAGGTGTACGCTTAGGGTCTATTACTATTCTCTTAGTCTGCAACCACTTCATGCCATATTCTACGCTGCCTGGACCTTTTGCAACTCCTCTTGCAAGAACTCCTATATCTCTATAGTCGTTTATGGATTTATTTTCAGCACTATCACAAATAACCTCATAATCAGCGTATTTTTTATCAATAATCCATTGTGCCGTTTCTGCATTGCTCGTCTTATTACAATAGTTTTCGTCAAGAATATAAATCGTTTCCCTTGCTCTATCGTAATAAACTCTTACAAAGGCATAGGGGTCAGGATACCATCCCCAGTCGACACCTTGATATATTCGGTCAAATTCTGACATTTCTTCTCTCGTGATTTCTCTGATATCTAGGAACTCAAAGACATTACCACCAGAGCCATTTGCTACCCCCATATACTCATTTTCATATGCGTTGGGATTTACTTCTGCTAAATGCTCCGCTTCGTCTATAAAGGGCTTTCCTAGCCACTTCTTAGGCACATCTTTGTATGTACTATGTGTTACAAGCCTGTTATCCTTTGGCACTTGTATATACTTATTTGCCCAATTCTGTGCTGACCTTGGAGGGTTGAAAGACTTGAATATATATGCTTCCTCTCCGCCACGAATAACCGATTGTTCTATTTTTCTGACCGCCTCTTCCCCTGTGAATTGGTCTAACTCCTCCAGCCATAGTATACCAATGTGACCAAATGGAACCTTGATAGACTTAATCTTATTTGGGTCATCTGCTCCTCTGAAATATATTTTTTGTCCTGTTCGTCTTCTTGTAATCTCTAAAGGGCTAACTGTTGCATGAAATTCTTCCGACAACCCCATTTTATCTATAGACCACAATATTTGCTGATACACTGATGTTCTTAATGTGTCTGCTACCTGTCTAATTACACAAGCGTGTATTTTATCGTTCTGCATTATTAAGTCTATTACTTGTGTTCCAACAAAAGAGGACTTTGTAGAACCACGACCACCAGGAAATACATATTCTTGATAATCTCTATCTGCTATAGCAAATAAAACTGATGCGAATACTGGTGCCACCATTCCTGCCGGTATACCATGGTATATTGACTGCTCTGGTATATCTGGTTGTAATTTCTCCGCTTGTGCCTCTGTATGCTTTATTTTAGCCTCTTTCTCCATTACATCTATATCGTCTTTGATTGATAGTCCTAATGTATCTCTAATGACTGAATAGGCTCTTATATCCCCCTCTAAGGCTTTCTTTATGATTGCTGCATTAACTGCACTCTCTATTGTACTTTCTAAGCCCATTGCTTGCAATGTCGGTGTCCATTCTGGGCTATCTATTTCAGATGTCAATATCATGTTTAGTGCTTTCTTGAAGTCGGCTTTTCGTCTTCTTGTTTCACCTGAGTTTTTACCCCCTCGTGAAGTTATTTCCCGTAGTTCATCCGTAGTTCGTGAGTCAAATCCTTTGCCTTTTATGTTTTCGTATCCATTCAATTTCACCTCACCTTCCCATCTTTTTATTCTGCCTTCTTTAATGCCCTCTAGGCTCTGTTATTATTTTCTATTTCTCCACAAAAAAACCACCTACGCTATGTAAGTGGTTTGGGTTGTTGTGTTTTATAATTGTCCGCTTTCTTTTAATTTATCTACGATATATTGATATGTTATAAGTGCTTCCTTGTAAGCATTATTATTATTTATCAAGGCTAATTCTGTCAAAGTCATCCACTTAGTTTTTATTCCTTTGCTGGACTCATCTATTTCATACACTATCATCTCTAATTTTCTACTCTTATCATAGCCATTGATTAAAACAAATCTGGCTATTATATAATGCTTTTCAGATTTTCCATCTATAATTCCCGTAAATTCAAAAGTCCTTTCTTTCCTAGAGTTGTATTTAGTCATTCCTCTTCCTTCATCTACAAGTGGAAATATTTCTAACTCGCCATTATCTAACACTTCTATGAACATTATATCTCCAACCCTACCGCTTTTTACATTTATTTCTACCGTGGTATTCATCTTGTTCCCACTATCTTTTTTGCTTCTACTGTTAAATAGTAATTTAATGGCTCTGATGCCGAAATCCGACAAGCGTTAAGGGTTGATAGCACCCCTCCGTATAACCCCAAAATTAATCCTGCCCATTTTAACACCCCATTTGCTATCTTTTTTCCTTTTTCTTTAGCCATAATTCCCCCTAATCCCTTTTTTCTATATGATACCCTATAATATATCATTTTTCAACATTTATCGCATATTATAAGTTAAAAGACACCCACGCAACATGGATGCCTTTCAAGGGGGAATTTATTTTTTTGTAAACTTTCACAAATATATTATATCATGTCAAGCTAGTGAAATCAAGTGCAATGTTGATTCATGTTTTTTTCAAAATTTCTTAATGCATTCGAATGAATTTGATAAACCCTTCGTAATGATGTACCTAATTCAGCTGCTGCATCTTCCCATGAATGTCGACACAGATATCTGTTTGATAATACCATTTTTTCATCTGTTTTTTCTAGCTGTTCTATTATTGCCACAGCTTCAGCTTTCATTCTTCTAAATTCCCTTATGTCCTCTGCCTGTTTTACTACAATATCCTCTTTTCTGTCTACGCATTCGCTAAATTTACTATCGCCCCCTTTGCTTGTCTGCACTCTATCTCTTGCATAATCAACCCCTGTCAACGTCGTACTCATTTCTTTTTCTTGTTGTATAAGATACTCTTTCCAGTAAATATCTTTATGTAAATCCCTTATTTTATTTAAGTATTGCTTCGCTGTCATGTTCCACCTTCTCTCGTATTTTCCTAATTATCTGCTCTCCATCCAAATCTGATAAGACAGAAAACCAATCACTTTTTAAAAACCTTTCACATTCTATTCGCATGTAATTAGCCTCTTCATCATGTTTGTATTTCCTTATATTTTTTAGTGCTCGCCTATAATCTTCACAAGCCTGTCTTATAATTCCACATGCTAAGCTTTTATATTCTTCCGTCATACATTCCCCTTTTAATATTTCTATCTTTGCGAGGTCTTCTCTTTGTGCTAATTTTTCATCATTCATTCTCTTTTAGGAAACCGACATGTCTTTACCTAGCTAGGGTTTCGGCTCCTTTCTTAGATAAAATTTAATCGTTTTTTTATCTCTTACGCTACCAAACCATACTTAATCGCCATATCTTTCATAATCATAATGAATCCCTCTATCAATTTTTTATCATCTGCAATTACATCTAGCTGATTCATTTTCTCCCTTTTAGACTTACACATACCTTCTTCCGCAGCACGAAGACGTTTATTTCTTAATCTGGCATTTAGGCTTACTGCAAATCTTTCATCTAGTAACGCATACATTTCAGAACGAATTAACGAGATATGTTCATACCCACCTAGTTTTTCAGCAATCTTATTAATCAACTTATTTGACTCTCTTCTCCAATCATTTGGATTTAACGCAACTACATCTCTGATGGAATCAATCTTTGAATCAAGTTTCTCTAATTTTTCAGCTTGTTCCCTTTGGGACATCTCCATGTTTATGAGTAATTGTAATTGAGGTGATAAACCATTTAATTTGCCTTGATTTTCTCTCATGTTAAAATATTCATCTATGAGTTTGTCGTGTATTTCCCATGCTAAGTCCGAATCCATAATTTTAATTAATTTTGCGTAACCTCGTTCAGACAGAAGGTATATATGATTGGCTTGTGATATTGATTGCTTTGCATAGCCCATATTTTGGAGTAATTCCAACGTGCCGACCTCATCGGCACCTTTTTTCAAGTCGATAAAATCAACCCTTTCCATAAATCTTTTCCTATTTCTGCTGATAGTCTCCCTTACATCACGTGCTCTTATATCATGTATTTCTGCAACCATCTTATCCGATACACATTTCTTTCCTTCTCCAAATCCTCCTAATACAACTAATATTTCTCTATCCATGAACTTCTGCGTTCCTGTTATTTTTAAATTATTCATTATTTTTTTCTCCTTTTCTTTGCTTTTTCCGCTCTCTGTCCTTTAATAAATCCAAAACAGAAAATACTGTGAAAACTATTTATCGCATTATTGTTATAAACTTTTGCTATTGCCAAAACTTCGCTTACTGATGCGGAATATCTTCCAACTTCCACATCTTCAATCATTTCAAATAACTTCTTTTCCTTGCCCTCTAGTGCCTCTCTCCTTGCCTTTGTTGCTAAATAACTTTGATGTGCCCTTTCGTATGCTGCTCTTTCTTGTTCGTTCATTTTGTTATCCTCCTTGTTTTTACGATACCTGTTTGCATTATGTTAGCACTTTGTTTGTATACAGTCAAGTTTTTTTTTGCTATCATTATGCTAACACTTTTAGGAGGTAATAAAATATGGCTACAAGTAAGATTCAGACTGGATTGAGGTTAGACGAAGATTCTTTGCAAAAAATCACATATATTGCTAAAAAGAATAAACGTTCCCTCAATTCTCAATTAGAATTTCTTGTTCAAGAATGTGTTGAACAATACGAACTATCTAAAGGCTCTATTCCTTTGGATTCTGAATAACATATCCATTTTTTGACACTGTCATTCCAATGTGTAACATCATGATGATAGTGTCATTCATTGATAAACCAATTTCTTTGGCTTTCTTTGACACTTCATCTCTGACTTCTTCTGACAATCTCAAACCCGTTTGTATTGTATTCTTCATCAATTATTCCTCCCTCACTGGTAAAAGTAAAAAATCTATATCCTTGCCAAAAAACCGCTCTATCCTCTTTACTTGCTCATTGTTTGGTTTAGTAACTGCATTTTCTATATCTCTATACCTTCCAAGCATTATTCCAATACTACGACTTACTTTTGTTGTTGATACCCCTTGGTCTTTCCTTAATTGCTTTAGGTTTGTCAAATACCTCTCTGAATGCCTAGCAAGACCATGTCGTATATTTTGCTTAGTTGTGCACCATTCAAGATTAGTAACTATATTGTTTCGAGTATTCCCATCAAGATGGTTTACAACTGGATAATTATCAGGATTAGAGATAAAAGCCATCGCCACTAATCTATGAACTAAATATCCTTTTCGTTTTCCTCCTACCTCCATGTTTGTAGCCAAATAACCATTAACCCTACTTGAAAGTTTTGCTTTTTTCCATTCTCCATTTTTCCATCGTCTGTAAACGTCGCCCTTTTCCGTTACAATCAGTCGCCCCTCAAACATCTCTTTGTATCCACAATTTGCTTTATTAAGTGAATCTGTTATCTCTTGCTTTGTTGTTTTCTGCTTATATTTTACTTTGATTTTTTGTACGTTGACTTTCTCTTCCTGATTATGATAATTACTTTGAATCTCTCGGAGTTTTCGTTGATGTACCTCAAATAAATCCTCCAAGGCGTCCCAATGGACAATTGCACCAGTGATTTTTCCTGATTCAATTTTTTGATAGTTTCTAACATCAATCCCTAGATAATCAGCCACCGCTTGTTGTGTCATGTTGGCTTTATTTCTTGCGTCTTTAAGATTTTTTCTCATCTTCTCTTACTCCTTTTTTTAGATTTTAAAAACTCATAAACTCTCTATACCATTTTTTCTTTTTCTTGATTTATCTCCAAATTTGACCCATCTTTTCGGAATAACACTACCATTTTGTTTTAATAAATTATTAATACTTATCACCGCTTCCTCCAACGAAACACATTCGTCAAATGTAAAACCTATGTGGAACTTTC
>JGI994J12354_10000979_pt1 | contig 28980 bp, 31 predicted proteins | sample IntmicLarv3ML3BL_FD_12354 | JGI IMG/M metagenome (IMG submission 12354) | reverse complement strand
CGGACGGCGTGATTATCGATGGCAGTACATCAATTGACGAAGCGATGCTGACGGGCGAAAGTATGCCTGTGAACAAAAAAATCGGGGACAAAGTTTATGCGGCGAGTATGAATATTAACGGAGCAATTTTGTTCCGTGTGGAAAAAATCAGCGGTGAAACGGCACTTGACGGGATTATAAAATTAGTTCAGCAAGCACAGAATACCAAAGCACCTATCGCAAAAATGGCGGATATTGTGTCGGGATATTTTGTGCCAATTGTATGTTTTATTGCGATAACGGCGGCGATTGCGTGGTTTATCGGCACACATGATTTTGAATTTTCCATTACTGTTTTTATTTCGGTTTTAGTTATTTCGTGTCCGTGTGCGCTTGGACTGGCGACTCCCACGGCGATTATGGTTGGGACAGGCAAAGGCGCAGAGAACGGTATATTGATAAAAAGCGGTGAAGCGTTGGAAATGGCTCACAAAATCAATTTGATTGCGTTTGACAAAACAGGAACGATTACTGAGGGAAATCCGATGGTTACAGACATTTTTATCAATAAAACAATCGATATTTCCGAAAAATATTTGTTACAATTGGCAGCTTCCGCCGAAAAGAATTCGGAACATCCGCTCGGACAAGCTATTGTGAAATATGCGAATGATAAAAGCTTAGAAATGCTGAAAATAACGTATTTTGAGGCAATTGCGGGACATGGGATATTAGCACGGATTGACGAAAAAGACATTTTAATCGGAAACCTTAGATTAATGGACGAAAAAAATATCGACATCACGCAAGCAATAGATACAAGTAATAATTTCGCACAAAACGGCAAAACGCCGATTTTTGTTGCGATTGACAATAATTTTTCGGGAATTATTGCCATTGCTGACGTTTTGAAACACGACAGCAGACAAGCGATTGAAAAACTACATGAAATGGGCATAAAATCAATCATGTTGACGGGTGACAATAAAAAAACGGCTGAAACGATTGCCAAAGAAGCGGATATTGACATTGTTTTATCGGAAATTTTGCCCGAAAATAAAGCGAATGAAATAAAAAAATTGCAGGAACAAGGTTTGTGCGTAGCGATGGTGGGCGACGGTATCAACGACGCTCCGGCTTTGGCACAGGCTGACATCGGTATTGCAATAGGTTCGGGTACTGACGTGGCTATTGAATCGGCGGATATTATTCTTCTTCATTCGAGTTTGTCCGACGTTTCAACTGCCATTTTGTTAAGCAAACGAACTATTCGGAATATTAAACAAAATCTTTTTTGGGCGTTCGGTTATAACGTCATTGGTATTCCGATTGCTGCAGGACTTTTGTACTTATTCGGCGGACCGCTACTAAATCCTATGTTCGGTGCGGCGGCGATGAGTTTGAGTTCGGTTTCGGTGCTATTGAATGCTTTACGATTGAAAAGATTTCGGGTGAAAAAATGAACACTTTTCCGACACTGGAAACAAGCAGGTTGTTTTTAATTCCGTTAAAAATAAATGATTTAGAAAAAATGTTTGATTTGTATGCTGATTCAAATGTATCTAAAAGCATGGAACATTTTAATGAAACGGTTGATTTTTCAACATATAAAAAAAACTTTACGGAATGGGTAGCGGGCGGAGAAATTTTTACCATTCGTGACAAAGAAACCATGCAATTTATGGGTTATATTTTTTCACATCAATATATAAAACAGGCGAAAGTAAGTTATTCGCAAATAGGAGCGGCGTTAAAACCTGATTATTGGAAAAAAGGCTATGGCACTGAGGCTGCGAAAAAATTGCTGGAGTTTGTTTTTATAAACATAGACACGCCATGGATTTGTGCGAATCAATTTCAAGATAATTTCGTTGCCGAAAAAGTCTTGCAAAAATGCGGATTAAGTTTTTATAAAACATATAAATTGAAAAATCGGTTATATAATCAATATCGTTATATGAGAACAGATTATTTGAAAAATATGAATATTAATGATCTGCAAAAAGACAAGTTTATTTATAAATTACCTGAAATTTTAAAAAGTCCGTATAATTCTAAAAATCCGATTCGCAAAATCGATTATATTAATTATATAAAACAACCGACCGAATATTTATGCGGACAAGCGGTAGTCGCTATGCTTGCAGATGTTTCGGTAGAAGAGATAATTTTTGTCATGCAAAATGATAAAGGAACGGCAACGGCAGAAATTCGGAACGCGCTAAAATATTACGGATTGAAAACCGTCACAAACGCACGGTTGAAATATACAGACGAAACCCGTTTGCCCGAATGTTGCATCTTGAGCTTAAAATTGCCCGAATACGGACATTGGTCACTGTATTACAAAGGAAAATATTACGACCCGGAATTCGGCGTATCGGATAAATTGCCCGAAAATGCGATTTTGAAGTATTATTGGGAAATTATTAATTGAAACATAAAAGCTTCTGTTAATTAATAAACGGAAGCTTGAAATTTTATTAAATTAACTGTTGACTCTTAACATTGCTTTAGGTATATAATATAAAAAAGTACTTTTTGAATAAATTCATGGAGGTAAAAAACTTATGAAAATCGGTGAATTTGCTGAAATTTGCGACACAAAAATATCAATTTTACGGCATTATGATAAATTGGGATTGATCGTCCCTGATTATATTGATACATTTACAGGATATAGATATTATAACGTGGAACAAATTGGTATTTTCAAAAAAATAACAGCATTAAAAAAAGCGGGTTTTTCTTTGAAAGAAATAAAAAGCATGTTATCAAAAATAAATAATACGCAAATAATTTTAAATTTAATTAACAAAAAGAAAGCCGAATTCATGAGTTTAATTTCCAATCTTGAAAACGCAAAAATGATCATGTTAGGAGATGAAAATATGCAAAAACCGGTATGTATTATCAATGAAGACAATAGTATTGAATTTAGCTTGACTGTAAAAAATCCTATAATCGATTTTCGAAAATCGTATATTCTACTTGAAGAAATGGCAAACGCACAGGATTATCAGCGTATTTCGTCCTTTCGGACATATGGCGAACCCAATTCGGATGAGATTGAAATTCGGATTGATGTGATTAGATTAACCGCATTAGATCCCAAAAAAAGGCTTGATACAACAAATATTACTTTTGAAAACGATGATGATGTAGGTAAATGGGCAGTTATCGGCGAATACGCGGTGAAAGACGATTTTTACGCAGATATTGATACAATCGATACTATTTATAAAGATAAAATTAAAGAAATCTATTTTCTTCCGAACGGCGAACCATATTGGATATACAGATGGTCAAAAGGTTATCTTATAAGCCAAACAGGTGACGGTATTCAATGCAACAGTTATGAATTGCAAGAATATAACAGCAATCAATATATGTTTGTGCAAAATAAATCGTATTATTATCTGCGAGGCGGACAACCGACTGTTCTTGTATTGCAGCGGTTGGATAATAAGGAATATTCAAAATATGATATGGCGAAAAAAGATAATATTGATATGCCGTTTGTTGACGATAAAAATATACTCGGAAAATGGAATTCGATTTATTTTTTACATTCAAAACAAGCGTTTGAACCTGACAGACGAGATGATGTAAAATCATTGACTATTAAAAGTATTGAATTTTTTGAAAACGGCAAATGCGACAGTATTTTTGCAGATAAAAAAATTTCCGGTGATGAAATGCAAACATGGACGAAAGGTTATGTCCTGGAAAAATGGAACAGCATGGCATGTGCATACGAGATTCGCAAGATAAAAGGCATTGAATATCTCATTATGGAATGGAAAAGCGGTGATTATATTTGGGGTGGATTTGACACTAATTATTATGTTTTTATAAGAGAATAGCAAAAAGCAGGTACTTGGATTTTTCTGGTACCTGCTTAATTTTATATTTTTTCTTTTATTTTTAAGACTATTTCGTCTATGGATAAATTCCCGTCAATGATTAAATCGGATTCGTTTCGAGCTATACTGTCGCCGAGAAGATATAATTTCCGACCTTTTTTCAAGTAAAAATCTACATCAGAAAGAATTTCTTTTGTTGACATTTCGGAATAATCCCGTAATAAACGTCTGGCGAAAGCTATATCGAGAGGTGTATCGATGAATATGGTAAAATCTAAATATTTTGAAATTAATTCGTGTCTATAACCCCATGGATAATCAAGAAAAATATACTCGAAATCATTTTTTATTGCCTACTCGATATCTTCGGCGAATAATCGTAAATCGAAAAGATTTATATCCGCTCCGTTTTCAAACCACTGGTATAAATCGTCAATTCCGCTGTCGTTGTCGTAATTTCGGTCGTCAAAATACAGAGCTTTGGCATTGGGTATTTTTTCGGATAACATGCGTGTAACAGTCGTTTTTCCGCCGCCGGAAGGGGAATATATGGAAATGACTTTACATTTCTTATTTTTCATAATCAACCTTTTTTATAAAATTATACAGTATAATTTTATTATTTTTGACATAAACAAAACGGATGTCCTGAAGGATCTGTTAATGTTAAAAATTGTAACGCCCAAAAAGTTAAGTCACACTCAAGCGCATATTTACGTTTATGATCTGATTCCAATACAATATCAACATATGCCGTAGGATACATCGAAAAACTCGATTTTTTATACTTTGTGCATAAAACACCGTCGGTATTTATCGCTTCCTGTACATTAATAACACTTTCTCTGATAATATCAACCGTTTCACCCACGCCGAGCATAGCGATTTCAGTTAATAAACGACGGTACATCACCGTTGACATATTATCTGCCGTAAACGGTTTAATCGGTCGGACTAACGCCCATAACGGCCCATAATATTTGTTTCCGACTTTTACTGCGACGCTGTTGTCTTCCCGCATGATTGCGTTCAAATGGTTTAATGCCGTTGCTATTTTCCGAACATTTTCCGAAGTACGCCAAGATTGAGTATAAGCAAGAGTCGTCAAATGTCCCGAACACGGCAAATATGTATCCGCTTCAACATACGGATAATTATTTTTCGGATTTTTACTTTTTCGTAATTTTGTAATTTCGTCAATTGAATTAAGCGATAATAAATTTTGAAAAGCATCGAGTGAAATATCACGGAAATTTTTGATATATTCATCGTCTCCATATCCGAGCAGTGCTTGCATTGTATAAATCATAACCATTAAACTGCTGCCGCTGTTCAATCCGACATTACGTCTGTTAAAACGTTCAACTTCAGGAGGAATATACGAAAACTCCTGCCGTAAAATTTCTTCATTTCGCATAGCTTCTACAAAATTAACGATATACGGATGCTTTTTCGGGACAGCATAATAAGAAAGCAATCGTACTGCCGTTTCGCCGTCTTCCAAATATGTTCTGTGCAAAACTTCTCCGCGCCAATTATCCCAGCTGTGTGCGCCTCTTCCGATGTAACCGTTTGGCTTGACATATGTTGAAAGCAGTTTAAAATATGGCGTTTGATATACTTTTTCGAGCAAATTTTCTTCCTGCGTTTTTGTTAAATCATGCAAAATTTCCTTATGTAATCGATATTGTATCACACTTCCCGCATTTTCAAGCAAGAAATCAACAGATTTTGATAAGTTCATAGATTACCCCTAATGCAAAATTATTTTATAGTTTTTTTGAAATCAATGAGAGTAAAAAGATCATTGAATAATATATCTGCCGATATGTCAAAAGTTAAGGGAAAAAACTTGAGTTTACCTATTTGCACAGCGTTTTCTATCATTTTATGTGTTTCATTATTCAAAGGAAGCGTAATCGTATTTTGCCGGTATTTTTCCGAAATATAAAAAGTTACTTTGAAAAAACCATCCCAAACAGACAGCCAAAAAACAGTCGATTCTTTTTGAGTTCCGCGTGAAGTTGACCATTTATATAAACCTTTTCCGAGCCATGATTTTCCGTCGTTGTAATATCTCCAGTCCAATTCGATTTCATGATTTTTCAATTGTTCCGTAAAATCTATATAGGTTTTATATGCTGAACTCAACGCAGCAGCAAGGACTTCGCCTGTCGGTTTTATATCAGGATCACGCAATAATTGTTGTTCGGTCATATTTTACTTATACCTTTCTATAACTTCGTCGTCCCAAACATGAGCTTCGATATATTTCAAATGATCGTTTAACGGTTTATCAGCCGGATATACAGAACGTTTAAAATCATATTCGACATACGGCGGAAGGCCGTAACGATCGATGATTTTCAAAATCTCATCGGCGAAATAGACTTTATTCCAATAATCTTCGTTTCCGAATAATTGCGGATTGAAAACTGTGAACGAATCTCCGTAAGTGAATGAAACACTTTCGCGAGCAAACTCTTTTAACGGAATTTTAATTAAGGCAGGTTCATCATACGCAGATTCCCACTGTTTATGTTCACCCAGCATCATATAAATCGGCAAAGTTCTTTGGGGATTTCCTCCTATCGCAACAAAAGCTTCCTTCAATTGCTTGTCCCTGTCATAGCGTTTTTGCAAAAAAAGATCAATATTCGGATGACTGAACTCCCCGGCAAGTTTTTTAGCATATAAAATTTCACGGGCTTTTTCAAATGGTAAGGATGTCAGTGTTTTGAACGGACCGAAACTTTTTTCGTAATAATGGTATAAAAACATAATAAATCCTTTCTATGATTATCCTATTCCAAGCAACTGTTTTTGCGGAATAAACCTTTCGTTCGAAATGATTTCGTTTATAAATTTTTCCGAAAAACCATTTTTTAATAACGCAAGTTTACATTTTTTAAATATTATTTTATTACACTCATATAAAAAATCCCGTTCAGCAGAATCCATTTCAGACAGCACAATTGAAACAGTATTGCGATACTGCGGGACTGCATCATAATAACAAGGAGTAAAACAATTCCAAACAATAAGTTGTTCAATGTTCGGCTTTTCTTCAGCAATTCCGTTTATATAATCGAAATGTGCGTTCAAATCGATGAATTGAAAACCGATTGTGTTATGATAAAAGAAATTATCTTTGCCGATAAAATCAATAATAATTCCCGCTTCGATAATTTTAATGGCATCTTCTATATACTTATCGAAATGATCTTGAAGTACATTTGATAAAAATTCGACTCTTTTCAAAACGTAATTTTTTTCGTATACTTTGTCTCTATCGTACATTTCATCGCCTTTTGCTCTTTGCTGCACGATATATCCGTCTTTACCGTCACTTCGAAAAGCCAAAATTGGTACAACATTTACCTTTTTCGCTTGTAAATCCAAAAGAATTAAAGCCAATTGTTCGAGATATTTTAAATCAAAGTCTTGAATTGTTACATTCCGATAAACAATATTTTTCATTTTGAGAACCGCATAGTCATCAATCAAAAACACTTTTGTTGATTGAAAACCGTTGTCACCGCTTTTATCGTTAGTTATATTTTCCGTTGAATTTATTAATTCTTGAACCGTTTCGGGTAATATATTAAAATATTTTTCGATAAACATTTTTATTATTCTCCATATGTTCTATTTAAAACTCAACATAACTGAATCGCAAACAGGTACATAACCTATCTTTTGATAAATACTGTTCGAAATCGGATTTGCCAGATCCGTATACAATACGCACTTAGAAAACCCTTTTTCTAAAGCCATTCTGCTTAATTGTGCCACACATGAAGTCGCATAACCGTTTTTTCGGAAATAAGGAGGGGTATAAACAAACGCCACACCGACAGCCGTTTCCATTTCTCTGGTATATCCTGCCATAGAAACAGGTATACCGTCAACTTCCAGAATATAGAGTTTTTTCGCAGAAATACGATAAAGATACGGATCGGCGTTCTGCGGAACAAACATCTCTGTTTTTCCGTATCCTATATTGAACGCTTCAAGCCAATATGGAAAAAAATATATGTCATTTTCATTGAGTAAACGAAGCTTTCCCAATAATTTTATATCGGGATTAATTGCCGTAAGTTCATAAATACGCTGATTCATCGTGACAGTAAAAGCACCGCTTTTTTGTGAAGTATATTTATGAGTAAAACATTCCGCCAGTTCTTTTTCGGTTATAACTCCCGGAACTTCGATATCTTTCAGTCCTTTTATCAAACAATCGACAGCGGCGGAATGTATAACATTATCCGTTGCATAAAGTGTAATATTGTGCGGCGGAGTCATTAAGGCCGTAAGTAATATGCCGTTTTTGTCCGAAACAGTCGCCATGAACCAATTTTTGTGATCACGCCAATCAGTTTTATCTTTACCTTCATGTCCGATTATGATGTTTCCGAGCAGAATCATATTCTGGGATTCATGACGCATTAAAACTTTATATGTATCGTCATAAAAATCATGTATATTCGTATATTGTTTAAATTGCATTTCATTGTCTCCTAAAAATCTCCAAGCATCTATCGGCGAGAATCTCCGCCGTATCTTTTGCGTTTTGTTCATCAGCAGCTTCCACCAATATTCGCACTAAAGGCTCAGTTCCTGACGGACGCACGATACAACGCAAATTATTTTTCTTTGAATTTTCTTCTATAAAATCTTTTAATTCAATATTACTCTTTATCAAATCTTTTTGTTTTTCGGTCGCTGTTAAATTAATGGAAATTTGCGGAAAATCAACATAACTTGAAAGTATTTTATCAAAATCCGCAAGATCAGACATAGCTGAAAGCAAAGTTAAAGCAGTTAGTTGTCCGTCACCGGTTTCCAATTTATCAGATAAAATAATGTGCCCTGCACGTTCACCGCCGATGACCAAGTTCTTCTCCGCCATTTTTTCGGAAACATAGCGGTCGCCATATTCGGTTGAATAATAAACTTTAATATCATGTTCAGCTAAATATTTTTCAAGAGCCATATTCGAAAGTTTCGTAACGGCTATAGCATTGTTTTTTAATTGATTGTTATATTTATAATACTTCGCAACTGCCGCAATCATGTGGTCTCCATCGATAATACCGCCGAATCGATCCACACAAAGACATCTGTCTGCATCGCCGTCAAACGCAAAACCGAAATCCGCTTTTTCATCTTTTATAGTTTTTATTAACGAATCCAATTCCGTTGAACCGCATTTATCGTTGATATTTTTGCCGTTTGGTTCGTTGTTTATGACGATTATATCATTCGAAATATCTTTAAAAATTTTATGCACTGTTGCAACTGCACTGCCGTTTGCACAATCCAAAACAATTTTCGCTTTTTTAATTTTCATGTTTTTGGAATTTTTTATATATGTGCAATAATCATCCAATAATTCTGGGCTATGTGTAATCGTACCCGTTTGTGCGGATTTTTCGTCGGTTATATTTCCGTTGAAAATAAAATCTTCGATACACAATTCAATTTCGTCCGATAATTTATGCCCGTTTTTATCAGAAATTTTAATCCCGTTATATTGAAATAAATTATGCGAAGCAGAAATCATCACACCCAAATCAAAATGTTTGGATTTAGTCAGCATCGCAACGGCAGGTGTCGGTGCAACGCCGAGTAAATATACGTCCGCTCCCGACTTTTGGAAGCTTTTTGCCATTGCCATGGACAATTTTGATGAACTTTCACGTGTGTCTTCGCCGATGAGAATTTTAAAGTTATCTTCAGTAATATGTAATTTTTTCATTGCTGAAATAATTGCTGTTGCCGTTTTATCGGCGAATTCTGGGGTTAAAAAACTGTCCGCTAAACCTCTGATACCGTCTGTTCCGAATAATTTACCCATAATTTTCCCCATAACTTAATTTTTTAATAAGATTTGATTGATGAACAGCTTATTTACGACTGTTCATCATTTGTAACTTTTAACGTTTTTATATTTTATTATATGTTTTTATACAGCTCATGTTAAATCAACGTTTGCTGATCTTCCACGTTTTTTTCTTCCGGCAGCTTAATATTCAAGTGCCTGTACGCGTTTTGCGTCACACAGCGGCCTCTTGGCGTACGCATCAAAAATCCTAGCTGCATTAAAAATGGTTCGTATACATCTTCGATTGTAATGGTTTCTTCGCCAACAAACGCGGCGATTGTGTCCAATCCGACAGGTCCGCCGCCGAAGTTTAAAATAATTGCTTCAAGCATGCGTCTGTCAATATTGTCCAGCCCCAGTTTATCGATTTCCATGCTTGTCAATGATTTGTTTGCGATATGTTCGTCGATAATTCCGTCGCCGACAACTTGCGCAAAATCCCGTACTCTGCGTAACAAACGATTTGCAATCCGAGGTGTCCCGCGTGAACGTGACGCTATTTCCATTGCTCCTTCAGGAGTTATGTCAATTTCCAAAATTTTCGACGAACGCGTGACAATTTCGCATAATTCATCGTTTGAATATAATTCCAGTCTGAACAAAACACCGAATCTGTCTCTGAAAGGTGATGATAACTGCCCCGAACGTGTTGTTGCCCCGATCAGGGTAAATTTTGGTAAAACAAAAGGTATCGACCGTGCCGACGGGCCTTTACCGATGAAGAGGTCGAATTTATAATCTTCCATCGCCGGGTATAAAACTTCTTCGATCGTGCGTGAAAGTCTGTGTATTTCGTCGATGAACAATATATCCCCTTTTTGTAAATTAGTGAGCAATGCTACAATATCGCCCATTTTTTCCAAAGCGGGACCTGATGTTATGTGAATGGATACACCCATTTCAGCGGCAATTATATTAGCTAACGTCGTTTTACCAAGTCCCGGAGGACCGTATAATAAAACGTGATCTAATGAATCTTCACGTAATTGAGCCGCTTTAATGAATATACTGAGATTTTCCTTAACTTTAACCTGTCCGATATATTCGTCGAATTTATGCGGTCTGAGTGATTGTTCTCCTTCATCTTCGTTCAAGTTTCGTGATGAAAGTATACGTTCGTCAAAATCCATTGACATGTTTGTGTTACCTTTCTAATTTTTACTTAAAAGTTTAAGCGCTTGCCTGATCAAATCACTCGTATTCTCCGCCGAGCACTTCATAACCGCGTTCTGCGCATCGTTTTTATTATAACCCAAGACAACAAGTGCCGAAACAGCCTCACTTTTTGCGTCATCGTCTGTTAAAACCATGCCTTCGTCAACAACGTCAATAAGATGTTCGGATTCCAGTTCGCTAATTTTTTGAGAAACCTTATCTTTTAATTCCAAGCAAATTCGTTGTGCGCCTTTTAAGCCGATTCCCGGTACTTTCAGCTTTTTATAATCGTTTGTCGCTACAGCTCTGAGAAATTCTACGGGATCTAATTCACTAAGCACTGCCATAGCAGACTTCGGACCGATTCCGCTGATTGAGATTAGCATCGTAAAGCATTCCAATTCTCCCCGATCCCAAAATCCGTACAGATCCAACGCATCTTCTTTAACACTCAAATGCGTGAACAAGCTCACGTTTTCCATTGCCGATATGGCCTTGTATGTATTTGAAGTAATATTGCATTTATAACCCACACCGCCGCAATCAATGACCACAAATGAACGATCGGTAAACGCTAATTTTCCGTCTAAATAGTAATACATAAAATATCCTTAATTCAAGTTATTTTTTTATCGTAAACACCTTCGGCAACAAAAACAATATATTCCGAAACCCATGAATCATAATGAACAACTAAATAAGCTTGCGGATAACTGGAACTCAATTCATAAACTTTATATTTGGGATCTTTATTGATAATTCCGATTTGATTGCTTATATCGTCTTTTGTAGTCGTATAAATCGGCGTATATGTAATATTTCCCCAGCGCAGTCTTTCGTTGCTCAGTTCCATATTTTCGTATTCCAAATCCGTGTCATCTATATCTGAACAGGAAGTACAAAAACTTAAAGCAATGATAAAAATTAGTAATATTGATATTTTTTTCATTTATTATCCTTTATAATCAATTTTATTTAAATAAAAAGAAGTACAAGGATCAGGCATTTCCATATTAAACCCGGTTGCTTTATAAATATTTTGCGCTCTGATATTTTCAGTTTTCGTATGCAAGTATAATTTTTGTGCGTTTAATTTATTAAAAGCTAAATCCTGCGAAAGATATAACGCCTCTTTGCCGTAACCTTTGCCTTTTTCAGTGATACAAATGCGTTTCAACTCGATATGTAAATCTTTGTTTAACAATTCTCTGAAAATAATAAATCCAACTTTTTGCCCGCCTTTTAATTCAATAATCGTTTGTAAAACATCAGGATTTTTAAATTGTTCCAAGCGTAATTCATCATTCCAATGTCCGATCCAAGGCGAATTTTCTGCGTCGGTTTCAGCTTTTCCCATAAATTGTATATCATCAGTAACAGCTTTTCGAATTATTAAATTCTTCCCGGTAATCAAAGTATTTTTCATTTTTATACCTTTCTTAATCTTTTGAAGATTTTTTTCTGATCATCAACAAAATATTTGAAAATAACAAAATAAAAGGACTGATTTTAACGATTTTATTAAATTTTTCAGCATGTTTTGAACCGACTATTACAGACGTAGGTCCGTCCGCACTGCCGATTATACCGATACTGCCTGAATTTTTTACATCTAAATCAAATTTTAATTTCATAATTGTTCGAAAAAGAATATCTCCAAGTGTTATGATACTGCTGATTAACGCAATTACTGATAAAAGTTTATCAAAAATTTTCATTAGTCTTTCCTTTATACATTAAAAACGTAAATTATGTGCATGACAAACAGCGATTGCTAAAGCGTCCGCAGCATCGTCGGGTTTTGGTATTTCAGACAAGTTTAATAACATTTTTACCATAGCCATTACTTGCTTTTTTTCCGCTCTTCCGTATCCGGCAACAGCTTGTTTGACTTGCAACGGTGTGTATTCAAAGATATCCAGCTTATGTAATTGTGCTGCCAGCATGAGCACTCCGCGTGCGTGTGCGACATGTATGGCTGTTTTTGCATTGGTATTGAAAAATAATTCTTCAATACCAACAGTGTGCGGTTTATAATATGCGATTAATTTATTCATTTCGTCATAAATTTGTTCTAATCTGAATTCCAAACGCGTCTTGGCGGGTGTTAAAATAACTCCGTGAGTAATATGTTTGGCTTTGTTACCTACATATTCGATAAAGCCGTATCCAACCGTCGCAATACCCGGGTCTATTCCTAAAATAATCATCTGTTCTTTTCTCGAAACTCTCTGTCCATTTCACGTTTAGCGTCACTTTTTGCGATGCTGTCCCGCTTGTCGTGCTGTTTTTTACCCTTGCATAAACCCAGTTCCACTTTAACAACAGGACCTTTTAAATAAAGAGAAAGCGGAATTATCGTATAGCCGTCTTGCTTGATTAAACCGAATAGTTTCAATATCTCTTTCTTGTGCATTAACAGTTTCTTTTCGCGTAACGGATCTTTATTAAAAATATTCCCTTTTTCGTAAGGACTAATATGCATACCCTGAACATAAATTTCACCTTGAATAATCTGGCAGTAACAATCTTTGAGCTGCACCTGTCCGAGCCGCACGGATTTGACTTCCGTACCGCTTAAAACAAGCCCCGCCTCGTATTTTTCTTCTACAAAATAATCGTGAAACGCTTTTTTGTTTTGTGCAATTATTTTAGCCACAATTCAGTCCTTTTATAACATACTATTTCTTTATAATATTTCTGAGAATACCGACATTTTCTATCTCTATTTCGATAATATCTCCCGGCAGCATCGGAGCCACGCCGAACGGTGTACCCGTTGCAATAATATCACCTTTTTTAAGAGGAATAACGCTTGTTACGAATTCAATTAAAATTTGTGTGTTAAACATCATGTTTTTAGTATTTGAACGCTGCATAATATTGCCGTTTAAACGCGAAGTCAATTCAAGATTATCGTAATTCAATTCCGTTGCGGCACACGGACCGATCGGACAGAATGTTTCGTAATTCTTTCCTCGAATCCATTGTCCGTCTGCCTGCTGAATGTCCCTGGCTGTTACGTCGTTAAGGCAAGTCACGCCGAAAATATATTCGTTTGCGTCATTTCGGGACACATTTTTACAATCTTTTGCTATAATTAAAGCCATTTCAGCCTCAAAATCCAAACGCTGAGATACTTCGGGATAAACAATCGCTTCGTGCTGCGCAATGACCGTGTGTTTCATTTTTACAAAAATAGTCGGGTTTTCAGGAACTTTTTGTTCGCCGAATTCGTGTACATGATCAAAATAATTCAACCCGATTGCAACGATTGTCTGCGGATCGGTCGGCGTTAATATTTTAACTTCGGAAAGCTTATATATACCGCCGTCAAGCGTTGAATTATCTAAAAAATCGCCGTTTAACGACGAAATGGTTTCGTCGTTGTTTAATATGCCGAATTTTATATCTTTATCGGCTAAGAAACGTACATATTTCATTCTTTTTCCTTTCTGAATCGTTTAGTTTTTATATGTTATTTTGAAAATTCGAGCGCTCTTTTTCTGAAATATAAATAATTTTCGAGTGATACTTCTTCAGGCACGCCGTGGTCGCAAGTCGGTATAAACCCGCCGCGTTTATACATCGGTTCAAAAACATTTTTTATCATATTATCGATTGCCTGCGGTCCCTGTGCTAAAACTCTTTTATCAACGCCGCCGCTGATAACGATATCAGGATATTGTTGTCCTGTCCGAACCACGTCGCAGTCAGAAGCTACTTCAAAAGGTGAAAACATGTTGAAACCGAGTTGTCTGTATAGTGGAATGACTGGATCGCAAAAACCGTCCGTATCCAATTGAATGAATAGTTTTCTCGATTTATCCAATTGTCTTTTTTTACAATTTTCGATTAATTGCTGATAATACGGAAATAAAAATTCTTTTATCATGTCGGGTGAAATGAGCGAACCCGTTTTGTAGCAAATGTCTTCCGCGAAAAAAACCTCGTCATATGTAAGATATTGCTGATTAAACGCACACGCTGCGTCGATTATTTCAAACCACTGTTTCATACAGGCATGTATTAATTCAGGATCATCATAAAACATATAAGTCAGTTCAAGAGGACCCATTAATGAACGTAAATACATATATCCGCCGCCGACCGCCTGAACAATTCTGCAACCGTTATTTTGTGCGTTTATAGCGGTTATAACGCCTTTTTTCAATGCTTCTATTCTTTCGGGAGTATTGGTTTGCATACGCCATTTAACGTTTTTCTCCCATGTATCAAAATCCTTGACAGGATGATCTACATATTCGGGCATAAAACCGTTTCGTCTGTTTTTAAAATATAATACATGTCTGCCCGCAAAATCCTGAACAAGCTCATATTCACCGCGGTCTTCGATGACAACCGTATCAAAACACGGGTGAAATTCCATTTCGCACCAGCCGTTTCCGCCCAAAGACTGAGACGCCCAACCGTCATAACCAAACTTTTTCCAGGTTTCATCAGTCATTCCCTGGTCTTTCCATGTATCTAAACAATAAAAACCAAATTCTTTCTGATAAAACGGTGCATTCGGTGTGATATCATATGTAGTTCTCAGTTTTTTTGCATCAGCCGTTATGTTTTTTGAAATAGTAAAAGGCGGAAGACTTAAATCCGTCGGTTTAATAAGAGTTGTTTGTTCAGTCATACTGTCACCTCAAATAATATTTTTTATTTTCTGCATATTATAATCTTAATTACATTCAACAAAATTTTTCAACGAAAAAATCTTTTAAAAAGGCATATTTTCGAATTTTACAATAAATATCATTTTTATACATTTTCCCGGTATAATTCAAGCGTTCCGAAAAAACATCGGTCGAATTGTTTCAAAAAAAACTTCATTATTCACAATTATTATAACATAAATATACATTGTTTACAAGGGTTTTATATATTATCTGCTGATGTTCTCTACTTAATACAATATATAAAATTTTTATAATATAATAATGTGCAAAAATTTTACTTGACTTTTATGTTAATAATGGTATATTATATAGAATATAAAAAAATATGGGTAAAAAAATGAATATTATAGAATTGAGCAGTAAAAAAAATCCTGTTATCAGCGAAGTAGAAAATATTAAAAAGAAACCGAGTGCCGGTGCTTTTGTTTTAGAAGGACAAAAATTTATCAATGATACAGATTTTGCTCTTATTAAATCATTGTTCATTGTTGATTTGGATAAATATAAATATATTACCGAAAAATTATCGGACAATGTAAAAGTTTATCATGTACAAAAATATATAATGCAGAAACTGTGCGAAACATCTTCTGGAAATGATATTATATGCATAGCAGAAAAGAAAAATCCTAAAACAGATTGTATAAAAAAAATCATTATATTGGATAATGTCCAGGACCCTGGTAATGTCGGGACGATTATTCGAACCGCAAAAGCGTTTGATTACAGCGTTGTTTTAACCAAAGACTGCGCTAATCCTTTTTCTCCGAAAGTTGTCAGAAGTTCGGCAGGAGCAGTTCTTGACACATATATCGATGTTGCGGATGATATTCTTTTATATATAAAAACTTTAAAAGATAAACATTATAAAATATATGCGGCGACAATAGACGGTAACGCTTCGCAAATAAAAAAATCCGAAAATCAATGTTTTGCGGTTATAATCGGTTCGGAAGGTCAGGGAATAAGTAAAAACATCTTGGATTCTGCAGATGAAAAAATGTTTATAATGATGAATAATCAGCTGAATTCATTAAACGCAGCAGTCGCAGCCGGGATTTTTATGTATATGTTATAAAATCAATAACGAAAGGAAAAAGCCATGGATAAACAAACGGAAAAATTATATGCAATATGGCTTTTGACTGTCTGCGGCCCCGGTTCGTTCAATAGCTATAAAATGCTGAAAACTTTTAAATCTGCGGAAGAAATGTATCGTTCGTCCGGCGAAGATTATTATAGAAGCGGATTATTTAAAACCCGCGAAATGACGGTCTGTGCTGATGATAAGTCTTTAGATAAAGCTAAACGTATTATTGAAGACTGCGAAAAAGAAAAAGTTGATATAATTACATATTTTGATGACGATTATCCTGAAATGTTTAAATATATCAATTGTCCGCCGATTGCATTATTTATAAAAGGAACTTTGCCCGACACATACAATAATCCTTCCATTTCGATTGTCGGAACACGAAACAGTACACAGTACGGACAAAAAACAGCTGCAAAAATTTCCCGTGAACTGGCACAATGCAATTTCATCATTGCGAGCGGAATGGCGGAAGGAATCGATACATATGTGCATAAAGGTGCATTATACGAACAAAAACCGACTGTCGCATTTTTGGCATCGGGTGTTGATGTTGTTTATCCGCACGAAAATAAACTTTTATACGATAAAATTCAACAAAACGGAGCTGTTGTATCCGAATATTTTTTACAAACAAGACCCCATACGTTTAATTTTAATCCCCGAAACAGGCTGATCACGGCTTTCACGCACGGATTACTGGTAGTTGAAAGTGCAGATAACGGCGGTTCGCTGTTATACGTAAAACATGCGCTTGATCAGGATAAAATGGTTTTTGCTGTTCCCGGACCGACAAACAGCCCGTCGAGTAAAGGAACAAACGGTTTAATAAAAGCAGGTGCGATTATATGCACAGCGATTGAAGATATAATCAATGAATATGAAGGAGAAATCGGTAATAAAATAGACAGAAAAGCTTTGCAAAAACTTATTGATAAAGGAAAACAAAATAAACCGGTAAAAGAGAAGAAAAATTATAAAATAACAGACAGTGTAACATATGAATATCAAACAAAAACAGAACATAATACATCAAATTTAAGCGAAAAACAATTGAACGTTTATAATATAATCGATAAAGAACCCGTTTCAATAGATACATTGACGCAAATACTGCAAATATCTTTTCCCGAAACATTAATGATAACGCAATCACTTGAAATAAGCGGTTACATTCAGTCCATTGCCGGCGGAATGTATATAAGAAAAAAGAATTGAGGAAAAACCATGGCAGAAATTAAAGATACAGAAAAAAAAGTGAAAAAGACGGCGGCAGCAAAAAAAGTTATAGCGAAGAAAACAACGGCAAAAAAAACTTCAAAATCTAAAAATATAAAAACCGTTAAAAACCTGTTGATTATGGAATCTCCGCACAAAGCTAAAACGGCTAAAAAATATCTCGGAAACAAATACGAAGTAGTGTCCACTAAAGGACATTTACGTGATTTACCTGCGTCACGACTGGGCGTTGACGTGGAAAATAATTTCATGCCGGAGTATATAGTGCCGAGACGAGACGGAAAAAGTCAGATTATAAAGGAATTAAAAGTTCTTGCGAACGGATGCGAAAATATTTTATTGGCAACTGACCCTGATCGTGAAGGCGAAGCTATTGCATGGCATTTAGCTGATATTTTGGGTATAGACCAAGAAAAAGCGGTGCGTGTCACATTTAATTCAATTACTTCAAAAGTTGTGAACGAAGGTGTGTTAAACCCACGAAAAATCGATCTTGATTTAGTGGATTCTCAGCAAGCTCGCAGAGTTTTGGATCGTTTAGTCGGATATAAAATCAGCCCGTTTTTATGGAAAAAAGTTAAAAAAGGTTTGTCAGCGGGAAGAGTTCAATCAGTAACAACCCGATTAGTCGTAGACAGAGAACGTGAAATAGAAGCGTTTATTCCGAACGAATATTGGAATCTGAATGCGGTTTTTAATAATGGAAAAAACACATACACAGCTTATTTCTATGGCAATAAAAACAAAAAAATGGCTATTGAAAATCAAGAAACCGTTGAAAAAATCCTTAATGATTTAAAAAATGCAGATTATATAGTAGATGAAGTTAAAAAGCAAGAAAAGAAACGCAATCCCAAGCCACCATTTACAACGTCATCTTTACAACAGGATGCGTCAACCCGACTAAGTATGCGTCCCGTAAAAACCATGTCAGTCGCACAGAATTTATATGAAGGAACCGAAATAAAAGGACACGGACTCATCGGACTAATCACATACATGAGAACCGATTCAACGCGTGTTTCACCTGAAGCTCAGCAAGCTGCTAAAGAATTTATTCTTGATAAATACGGCGAAAAATATTATCCTGAAACACCGAGAATTTATAAATCGAAAAACAATGCACAAGACGCGCATGAAGCTATCAGACCGACTGAAATTTCCATAACACCTGAAAGCGTTAAAGACGTTTTACCGAATGAACAATATCGTCTGTATAAATTAATTTGGGACAGATTTGTCGCAAGTCAAACGACATCGGCAGTATATGATACGATATCAGTAGCTATTTCATCAAGTAAATATATTTTTAAAACAAACGAATCGAAAATAAAATTTGACGGATTTGCAAAATTTTATAATTTTTCAGAAGATGATGAAGACAGCTCCAATAAATTACCGAATTTAAAAGAAGGCGATAAGTTAGATTTTAAAGAATTGGTACATGAACAAAAATTCACACAGCCGCCTGCAAGATACAATGAAGCGTCACTTATCAAAGCCATGGAAGAAAACGGTATCGGGCGTCCGTCAACATATGCACCTACAATCGATACGATTTTAGCCAGACATTATGTTGAAAAAGAAGCAAAAACGTTAAAACCTACACAACTTGGATTTATCACGACCGATATCATGATCGAAAACTTTTCTGATATTGTAAACGTGGATTTTACGGCAAATATGGAACAGCAATTGGATAAAATCGAAGAAGGCGAAAAAACATATATCAATGTATTGAAAGATTTTTACGGTGATTTTGACAACACCTTAAAAGCGGCGGAAATAAAATTTGACGGAATCCGTATTGAAATACCCAACGAAGAAAGCGACGTTGTATGCGACCAATGCGGACGGTTAATGGTATATAAAATCGGACGTTTCGGACGTTTTTTAGCGTGTCCCGGATATCCCGAGTGCAAGAACACAAAACCGATTGTTGTCCGGGCTCAGGGTAGTTGTCCTGTTTGCAACAGCGGACTTATCGTACGAAAAACTAAAAAAGGCAAAGCTTTTTATGCTTGCGAAAAAGGTACGGACTGTGGTTTTATGACATGGGATTTACCGGTTGATGAAAAATGCTCAAGCTGCGGAAGTTCCATGTTTAAACGGTTTGGTAAAAATATCTGCGTAAAGGACGGTTGTCCGAATAAAACCGAAACGCCGGTAAAAAATAACGGTGAAAAAGATGTCTGAAAATAAAGTCAATGTCATCGGAGCAGGATTGGCAGGCTGCGAAGCTGCTTGGCAACTGGCTCAGCGAGGCTGCGAAGTAAATTTATATGAAATGAAACCGTTGAAAAAGAGTCCTGCTCATTCGTCAGATAACTTCTGCGAATTGGTTTGTTCCAATTCTTTTCGGGCAGACGGACTTTCCAATGCAATCGGACTGCTTAAAGAAGAACTGAGACGCTTGGGTTCGCTTATTATGCAATGTGCCGGTCAAACAAAAGTTCCGGCAGGCGGAGCGTTAGCGGTTGACCGTGAAAAATTTTCCGAAACAGTTACAGAAAAAATTAAGAATCATAAAAATATAAAAATAATAAACGAAGAAATCTTATCCGTTGATTTTGATATAAATACTGTTATAGCGACAGGCCCGCTAACAAGCGAGGGTCTTTCCGAAGATATAAAAAGATTTTTAGGTAAAGACTATTTATATTTTTTTGACGCAGCGGCACCGATTGTCAGCGCCGAAAGCATCGATTCCCAAAAAACATACGCAGCTTCGCGCTATGATAAAGGAACGCCCGATTATATCAATTGCCCGATGAACAGGGAAGAATATGAAATTTTTTATAAAGAATTAATCAATGCAAAAACAGTAACACTAAAAGATTTCGAAGATAATCGTATTTTTGAAGGCTGTATGCCTATCGAAGTCATGGCGAAACGCGGATTTGAAACGATGTTATACGGTCCGCTCAAACCGGTTGGACTTCGTGACCCAAAAACAGGAAAAATTCCGTATGCTGTAATACAGTTACGCAAAGATAATGCTGCAAGTTCTCTTTACAATATCGTAGGTTTTCAAACGCATTTAACATTCGGCGAACAAAAACGCGTATTCGGCTTAATTCCCGGATTGGAAAACGCAGAATTCGTCCGATATGGAGTTATGCACAGAAATTTGTTTATCAATTCGCCGGGATTATTAACAAATACATATGAAACCAAACAAAAAAAAGGTTTATTCTTCGCCGGGCAAATGACGGGTGTCGAAGGATATATTGAATCGGTCAGCTCGGGTTTTGTTGCGGGTATTAACGCTGTTCCGAATTTAAAAAATCCTATTATTTTCGATAAAAGAACAGCAATCGGAGCTTTGGCGGATTATATTTCAAACGAAAATATCGTTAATTTCCAGCCGATGAACATAAATTTCGGTTTAATTCCGGCTTTGGAAGGCAGATATAAAGATAAAAAAGCAGAAACATCGGAAAGATCATTGAAAATTATAGATGAAATGAACGTTTAACAAAAAGCAAAGGAAATGATTATGAAAATTATTATGGATTGTTTCGGAGCGGATCATTCTCCGCTTGAAAATATATTGGGTTGTCAGGCAGCAGTCAAAGAATACAATGTTGAAATCATATTAACAGGAGATGTTGCATTACTAAAAAAAATAATAACCGAAAATAAAATCGACGATAAAAATTTCGAATTTGCCGAAGCATCGTCGGTAATTGAAATGTTGGACGATCCGATGGATATTATCCGTTCAAAAAAGAACAGTTCAATGGGTATAGCGTTGGAGTTGTTAAAAAACGGCAAAGGCGACGCCATGGTTTCGGGAGGAAGTACGGGCGCATTGCTCAGCGGAGCAACATTCGTTGTCAAGCGTATAAAAGGTATAAAAAGAGCGGCGTTGGCGGGTGTCATGCCGACAATTAACGCAGGAAAACATGTCATGCTCATCGACAGCGGTGCTAATGTGGAATGCCGTGCGGAAATGCTCGATCAATTTGCAACAATGGGCAGCATATATATGGAAAAAGTCGAAAAAATTAATAATCCGAGAGTGGGACTGGTAAACAACGGCGCAGAAGAATCAAAAGGTACAGAATTATATATACAAGCTCATAAATTACTTAAAGAAAATACAAGCATTAATTTTATCGGCAATGTCGAACCGAGAGGACTGATGCTGGACGAATGTGACGTTATGGTTTGCGATGGTTTTGTCGGAAATATGATCTTAAAATCCGTCGAAGGTGTCGGAAAATTCGTTTCGGCTAAACTTAAATCAATGTTTTATGAAAATCTGAAAACAAAAATTTCGGGTTTAGTAATGAATAAACAATTAAAAGCTATGCGAAAATTAATGGATTACAGCGAAATCGGCGGAGTTCCGTTATTAGGTATAGCAAAACCGATTATCAAAGCACACGGATCGAGTAATGCCAACGCATATAAAAACGCAATTAAGCAAGCTGTTTTATATGCAAGTTCAAATATTATACAAGAAATTGAAAATAATGTCATTGTAAATAAAGCGGGAAATAATGATGAAAATAACGAATAAGTATTGACATAAGCACATTTTTTTCTTATACTTAAATTAAAGTAATATTTATTATTAAGAAATATTAATTGGTAGGTTTTATATGGTAATAGATAAAATTCGTTCAATACTAACGGATATTTTTGAAGTGGAAGAATTTAAGATTACTTCTGAAACGTCCTTGGAAATGGATTTAGGCGCAGATTTTGAAGATATGGTAGAATTATCCATGATTATTGAAGAAGAATTCGATATTTTAATGGATGAAGATGATTTTGATGATATTATAACAGTCGGAGATTTGGTTGAATATATACAATCAAAAAATTAATTATGAATAAATCAACAGAAGAATTTGAAAAAAAGATTGGTTATACATTTAAAAATAAAAAGTTTTTAAAAACAGCCTTGACGCATTCGTCGTATTTTAACGAACATCGTCAATCAGAAATCATATCCAACGAACGTTTGGAATTTTTGGGTGACAGCGTGCTTTCATTGGTAACAGCAGATTATTTATATAATCGTTTCAACAGCAATGAAGGCGAACTTACGAAATTAAAAGCAATTATTGTCTGTGAAAAAACACTATCAGTTTTTGCCAAGAATTTAAGTTTCGGCGATTTTTTACTAATGGGAAAAGGTGAAGATAATACCGAATGCCGTCAACGTCCGTCAACTTTAGCCGACGCATTCGAAGCGGTTTTAGGTGCAATTTATTGTGACAGCGGGTTTGAAAAAGCAAAGCAGTACCTGCTTCCGTTTATAGAAAAAGCAACGGATGAAAACGATAATTTACAGGATTATAAAACAGCTTTACAAGAAATAATCCAAAAAAATAAAGGTGAACGGTTGAGTTACAGAATTGTTTCGGACAGTGGGGTTGAACACCTGAAAACTTTTGTCTGCGAAGTTCTGTTAAATTCCAATTGTGTCGGAACAGGCGAAGGTAAGTCAAAAAAAGCTGCTGAACAGCAAGCTGCTTTTGAAGCGTTAAAATTATTGGGTATTATTAAAAACACATAAACATTTTTAATATAAAGTAAATAATGAGGTTGGAAAGTGTATCACGCGACAATTCCTGTTTTTGTTCCGCATTTAGCCTGTAAAAATGATTGCGTTTTTTGCAACCAGAAACGTATTGCGGGAAAAGAAAATCAATATTTAACACAAAAAGAATTGTATAACTTTTTAAATGACGCAGTAAAACAATTGGATAAAAAATTCACGCAAACAGATATCGCATTTTTCGGTGGAAGTTTCACAGGTATCGATGAAGCTGCGATGGAAAATTTTTTACAAGTCGTGAAAGAAATAAAACAACAATATAATCGCATTACAGGTATTCGTTTATCAACGCGTCCTGATTACATAAATGATAAAATTTTGAATATCCTGAAAGAATACGGCGTAACTGATATCGAATTAGGTGCCCAAAGCATGGATGACGGCGTACTTAAAGCATCAAATCGGGGTCACAATGCGGAAGATATTATATATGCTTCAAATCTCATAAAAACATATGGTTTTCGTCTTGTTTTACAAATGATGACAGGTCTTCCGAAAGATAATTACGAAAAAACAATGGAAAGCGGACGCAAAATCATAGAATTAAAACCTGATGGTGTGCGTATATATCCGTGTTTAGTGATAAAAGATACAAAATTAGAGCAAATATATTTATCAGGAGAATATGTTCCGCAAAATTTAGATCAGGCAGTAGCAATTTGTGCCGAATTACATGAAATGTTTGAGACAAACGGTATAAAAATCCTTCGGATTGGTTTGCATTCGTCTGATTTAACAAAAAATCAAAGCGTCGTAGCAGGTCCTTTTCACCCGGCTTTCGGCGAACTGGTCGCTCAAATTTCTTATTATAAAAAAGCCCGAATATTATTAAATGAACAAAATTTATCTTCAAAAAACGTAGTGATTACGGTCAATTACGGTTGTTTATCCAAAATGATCGGTAATAAAAGGGAAAACATAAAAAAATTAGAAAATGAATTTAATATAAAAATTAAAGTCGTTGAAAATAATATTATAAATAATCTAATGTTAATAAACAGTGAGGTATGAAGAATGAATAAACCTATGGTAGCGGCTCAAATGTACACGGTTAATAAATTTACGCAAAATGAAAATGATTTTGTTCAATCCATGAAAAAAGTCAAAGACATGGGTTATTTGGCGGTTCAGTTATCGGGACACAATAACGTAAGTCCTGATTGTATCGCTCAAACACTCAAAGATACAGGCTTGAAAGCATGTATTACGCATACGAGTTTCGACAGAATGAAAAATGATTTGGAAAATCTTGTTAAAGAACATAAAATGTGGGGCGTTGAACAAATGGGCGTCGGTTCGATGGCAGGAAATTATCATTCTTCCAAAGAAGGCGTGTTGCAATTTATCAAAGAAATCAATGAAATCGGTAATAATTTAGCAAAATACGGCATGAAATTCGGTTATCATAATCATTCATTCGAATTTAAAAAGTTTGACGGCGTTTCTGTTATGGATATGCTTATCAACAACACCAACGAAAACGTGGAATTCATACCCGATTTGTATTGGCTGCAAAACGCAGGAGTCAGTCCTTATGAATGGTTGTATAAAGTAAACGGACGCGTTTCAACGGTACATTTCAAAGATATGGCAGTAAACGAAAAGAATGAATCGGTTATGTCCTCAATCGGTGCAGGTAACATGAATTACATAAAATTAGCGGAAATTTGTGCGGAAATCGGCGTAAAATTTGCGGCGGTCGAACAGGACGTTTGTCCGAATGATCCGTTCGATTGCTTAAAAGACAGTTTGAATTATTTGATATCAATCGGATTAAGATAAATTAAATGCGGGTTAATGCGCTAATTTAAATAGTTCATTAGCCTTTTTATATTTAAATACGGAGGGGTTTATATTATGAGCAGATTTATATTATCAGCATTCGGAGATGAAATTGACGGCGATTTACAAAAACAAATGGAGGTTCTCACAGCGAACGGTATTTTTAATATCGAATTGAGAGGCATTAACGGTAAAAATATCGTTGATTATTCTGTGGATGAATTCAAAATTGTTGCAGAACAAATGAAAGCACGTAATTTCGGCGCATCAGCTCTCGGTTCGCCTATCGGAAAAATCGGAATAAATGAAGATTTTGACTCACATCTGGATAAATTCAAGAATCTCCTGGACTTGGCGAAAATAATCGGAACGAAAAACATCAGAATGTTCAGCTTTTTCATGCCGAAAGACGAAGATAAAGCTAAATACAGAGACGCTGTAATGGAACGCTGGTTTAAAATGGTCGAAGCGGCAAAAGGTTATGAGCTCATGTTATTGCACGAAAATGAATCGGCAATTTACGGAAATAGCCCTGAATGCTGTCTTGATTTAGTCAAAACAATGAATTGTCCGTATGTAAAATTGATTTTTGATCCTGCTAATTTTATAAACGAAGGCTATGATACACTCGAAGCTTTCAAAATGCTGAAAGAATATATAGTTTACATGCATATCAAAGATATGGTTAAAGAAACAAAAAAAATCGTAGTATCAGGAGCGGGTAACGGAAATATAGAAAATATTTTGAGACAATTATGGTTTAGCGGATATAATGGATTTTTATCGATTGAACCGCATCTCGGTAAGGACGAAGTAACTCAAAGCGGTAAAGAATCATTTGAAAAAGCAGCGAACGCATTAAAAGAAATAATTAAAAAAGCGACGGTGTAAAAAATGTATAAAACAGCATTAATCGGTTGCGGCGGTATTTCGGCAGTTCATTTTAAAGCAATAGCAAATTATAAGGATACGCAGTTAATTGCAATTTGCGATAATCAACCGGACAGAGTTGCTAAATTTTCGGAAATGTATCATTGCGACGGGTATAACGATTATATTAAAATGCTCGATGAAAAAAAACCTGATGTCGTACATATAACAACTCCTCATTTTTTACATTGCGAAATGGCTGTAGAATGCCTGAACCGCGATATAAACGTAGTACTCGAAAAACCGCTTTCGATAAATATCGAACAATGCAATAAAATTATCGAAGCAGCGAATAGCAGTAAAGGAAAAATCGGAATTTGTTTTCAAAACAGATATAACGCAGAATCTGCACAATTGAAAAAAATGCTCGACAGCGGCGAATTCGGAAAAATTTTATCGGGCAGAGCATTCGTAACCTGGAAACGCACCGAAAATTATTATTTGGCTGATGAATGGCGCGGAAAATGGAAAACCGAAGGCGGCGGCGTTTTAATCAATCAAAGCATTCACACTCTCGATTTATTATTATGGCTGATGAACAGCGAAGTCATCAATGTCAAAGGTCATGCCGATAACCGAACGCTTGCCGAATTCATCGAAGTCGAAGACACGGCTGATATCCTTCTCACTTTCGAAAACGGTGCGAAAGCCCTGTTTTACGCAACAATCGGATACGGAGAAGATTCACCCGTTAAAATCGACATAAAAACAGAAAAAGCACAATTTGTCATTGATAACGGTTTAACTGTTAAACATAACGACGGAAAAATCGAAAAATTCGACGCTAAAAATATAATAGTAGAAAATAAAGAAAAAGCATATTGGGGTAATTCTCACGAAAATTTAATTCACGATTTCTACGAAAAAATCGGACAGGAAAATGCGTTTTGGATAAATCCGGTTGAAGCAAAAAAGACTATTGATATCATCATGGCAGTTTATGAACAAAGCAGTTTGAAATAGGAGGAATATATATGTTTTCATTAAAAAATAAAAATGCTGTAGTAATGGGCGGCGCAGGCGTTTTAGGTGACAGTCTGTGCAGAGCTTTGGCAAACGCAGGAGCAAACGTGGCAATTGCCGACTTAGCACAGGATAAAGCTGTTGATTTAGCAGCAAAAATCACAAAAGACTGTAACATTAAATCCACAGGCTATAAAGTCAATGCAATGGACAAAAAAGATATCGAAAGAGTTTATAACGAAATAATCGCAGATTTTGGACAAATTGACATATTAATAAACGGAGTTGGCGGTAACATGCCCAGTGCGACAACCAACGCCGAAACAACCTTTTTTGAACTATCCGACGAAGCTATACAAAAAGTTCTGAGACTTAATTTAATGGGCGGTGCGATTCTTCCGAGCCAGGTTTTTGGTAAAGAAATGGTGAAAAACCAAAACGGCGGCGTTATCATCAACATTTCATCAATGAACAGTTTTCGTCCTTTGACGCGTATTCCAGGTTATTCTGCAGCAAAAGCGGCGGTCAGCAATTTCACGCAATGGCTGGCTGTGGATATGGCACAGAAATACGGCGAAAAAATTCGGGTAAATGCGATTGCGCCGGGATTTTTCCTAACCGATCAAAACAGATTTTTACTCACGGACGCTAAAGACGGATCACTCACACAACGCGGAAATCAAATTCTTTCGCATACGCCGATGGGACGTTTCGGAAATCCCGAAGACTTACAAGGAACGCTTGTTTGGCTGTGTTCGGACGCGTCGAAGTTTATAACAGGCATCGTAGTTCCGGTTGACGGCGGATTTTCAGCGTATTCGGGCGTTTAATCCAAAACTTTTTAAAATTAATCCACATCATTTCAGGAGTATAAAATGACTGGTTTATATGCAGGGGTTGATATAGGTACATCAAGCTGCCGATGTATAGTATTTGACGAAAATGGTTTCGAAAAACATGCTTTTTCTGTAGAATATTCGTTGATTACGTCAAAAATCGGGTATGCCGAATTAAATGCGGAAGAAATCTGTTCGGCGTTTAATGAAGTAGTGAAAAATGCAAAAAAAATCGGCGTAAAAACGTTTGGCTTGAGTTGTCAAATGCATTCACTCATTGCCGTCGATAAAAACGGTAATGCAATGACAAATGTCATAACATGGGCTGATACCAGAGCGGCTGACGAAGCGGTGTATATTTCGCAAAATTTCGACGTTCAGAAATTATACGAAAAAACAGGTTGCCGAACATCACATCCGATGTATCCGTTATCAAAAATTTTGTGGCTTAAAAAAAACCTGGATAATTTCGAAAATGTTTTTAAATTTATAACAATAAAAGAATATATAATCTATCGGTTGTGCGGCGAGTTTATCGTCGACATGACATTGGCATCATCTCAAGGTTATTATAATCTTAACGATTTTTGTTGGGACGAAGAAATTTTAACGGATATTTTGGGTATCAGTATCAACAAATTGAGCCGTGTCGTCGAATGTGACTATACTTTTTCCGATAATAGCAATTCAAAATATATCATCGGTTCAGGTGATGGAATTTTGGCAAACTACGGATGCGGAATTGTTGACGACACGATGCTGTCTTCTACAATCGGCACATCAGGTGCAATACGGACAGCCGTGAATAAACCGCTTTTAGACGTTTCGCAGCGAACCTGGTGCTACGCTTTTAAAAAAGACATGTGGGTCGCAGGCGGAGCAATAAATAACGGCGGAATCGCATTAAAATGGCTCAGATCGATTTTGGACGGAGATTATCGTACCTATGATATTTTGGCGAGCGATATTCCTGTAGGTTCGGAG
>JGI994J12354_10000978_pt1 | contig 28989 bp, 28 predicted proteins | sample IntmicLarv3ML3BL_FD_12354 | JGI IMG/M metagenome (IMG submission 12354) | reverse complement strand
AAAAGCAATAGTTTGAATACGATTAGTAATCGTTTTCATTGACATGGAGAGGAAATTATAGTATGATAATAACACAAAACCTGTGTTTGTAAAGGAGCGTGTTCAATTTGAGCGTAAAGATTAATTATAACCCCGGTGAAATCCTAATGTCAGTTTTGCGTGTTACCCAGCACATGTCGCAGGTGTTTCGCAGCCACTTCGGAAAGCTGAATTTGACCTTCCCGCAGGCTCTGGTTCTTACGGTTCTCGGAGAAGAGGGCGGCATGCCTCTGGGTCAGCTGTCTGAAAAAACGGGCAGCGCCAACAGTACCATTTCCGGTATTGTCGACCGATTGGAGAAGCTGGGACTGGTGCGTCGCCACCGCAGCGATCAAGATCGCCGCGTGATTTACGTGGCCACCACAGAGAAATATGAGAGTTTGAAAGAGAACTCGGTCACCAGCGTGCACAGCTATTTTTCAGAGATTTTAGGCGAATTGTCCGAAGATGACAAAAAAAATATACTTTCTTCACTAAATCGACTTGACGAAGTACTCAAAGATGCGCTAGAATGGGCAGACTAGGAGAAATATTTTGTTCCAATATTTCGCACCTTGAGTATTACGTTTGGAGATGAGCGCACATGGCCAATCGCACCAAAGGGTATGGCTCATACAGAGGACGGGAGCATCCGGTTTTCCGGCTGCTCCTTGCTCTGCTTGCCATAGCTGCCGTTTTGGTTGTGGTTGGCTTTTTTCTGCTTCAGCCATACATTATATATTCTGCCGATGGCGTGCAAATTAACCTGCCCTTTTTGTCGAAGGAGCTGCCCATTGACGAACCCATCGCCACACCGGAGTTGGTGGTTGAAACGCCGGCGGTCACGCCACCGCCGCCGCCGACCACATTTCAGCTGGCGCAGCAGATACACACATACTTGTCTGTGGATGCGAAGCATCTCACAAATGCGGATGCCGATTCGCTGCCCGCCGGGCCGAAGGATATGGGCTATGCGCTGCGCATGAAGGACGAATCCGGCGTGCTTCCTTACGTGAGCGCCGTGGAAAAGGCAATTTCTATGAGAGCCAGCGGAAGCGATATCGTCATCAACGAAACGATTGAGGGGCTGACGAGCAGATATCAGGCCTATACTGTCGCCGTGATGAGCTGCTTCAAGGATCAGGCCGCCGGCGACGGCGATTATGAGTTTTGTATCCTCTCCAACAGCGGCTACCGCTGGGTGGATGACAGCAATATCCGCTGGATTTCGCCGACAAAATCGGCGGTGCGGCAGTATGTGATTGATTTGGCGCTTGAGGCGGCAGATTTTGGCTTTGATGAAATTTTGCTCACCTATGCGCACTATCCCGCCAGCGGAACGTTTGGCTATATCAAAAACGGCACAGATTATGACCAAAATCAGCTCAGTACGGTGATTGACGGCTTCTATCAAGAGGTTCGCACAGCCTTTGCCGACCGGGACACGATGGTTTCCGTCTATGTCTGCGATGAGTTTTTGGAAAATCCGGAGGAGTTCCGCTCCGGTCAGACGGCGGCGAGTATGCTGGCCAATTTCGACCGGATTTGGTACAACAAGGCGCTGGAGCACTTGGTGCTGGAGCGGGTGTTCGGCGGTGACAGAGGTGCTATGGCCTGGCGTGGTGTAGCCATTCCAGAAGAAAATGTTATTTACAATTAGTTATGAATGAAATCCCCTCTGTTGAGTCGTGCTCAACAGAGGGGATTTTCGTCTGCAATTAAGCTATATTTCGCTTCTGTCTGCGTCTGATTGCTTCGCAGATGCTTCTTCCTGTTTTCTTTTTTCGCAGCGGAATTGTCCGAAAAACACGCCACAGCTCAAGGCCAGGCCGATAAGTGCCGATGCATTCGGCCTTATCTCGTAGTTCGTCACGCCGTTTTCGCTGTCAAGCATAACAGTCAGTCGGCTGAAGCTGAGTTCTTTGTTGACGAAACCAGTCGACTCCCCTATATTTGTGACCCCGCCAAACGCATGATAAAGATAGAGCTTCGTGAACGGAATCTTTTCGATCAGCAGGAAGCAATCGTATACCCCGCCATCACCCACGATACGCCCGTTTGCAAATGCAATCCGCCCATTATAGTCAATGAACTTGACATAGTCCGTGCCCTGCGGATTCCTCTCCCCAAAATTCCACAAGAAAATCGTTTCATACTCTTTTGCCGTTTCGGCAACGAAAATCGGAACCTCCTGCGCAAAGTTTTCCTCTGAAATGATATGAACATCATGCGCTATAAAAATTGTAAGTGAAATCTGCACTGCGATAAAGGTCAGAGGAATCAAAAGCGTGCGACCAAGTACACGCACCTTTTCCTGTCATCCCCTTATTCCGCCAGACAATTCGCCCACGCCTCGTAACGGGCGATGCGCTCGTCGCAGTCGGCTCGGGTGTCCGCCTTGGCGAGGATGTACACCTTCACCTTCGGCTCCGTGCCCGAGGGGCGCACAATGACGGCGGTGCCGTCCGCCAGATGGTATTTCAGCACGTTGGAGCCGACCAGCTCCATCTGCGTCACTGCGCCGGTCGCCACATCGGTTTCGCTGCCGTCGGCGTAATCCTTGCGCACGGCAACCGCTGTGCCGCCAAGCTCGGTGAGCGGGTTTGCCCGCAGATTGGCCATAAGCGCCTTCATTTTGGCGAGGCCGTCAAGCCCGGGCATGACCAAGTTGAGGGTGCTCTCGCCATAGATACCATACTTCTCATACATCAGCTGGAGCGCATCGTAGAGCGTCATGCCCTGGTCATAATACCAGGCCGCCATCTCCGTAAGCAGCAGGGCGGCGGTCACCGCATCCTTATCCCGCACATAGTCGCCCAGCATGTAGCCATAGCTCTCCTCATAAGAGAAAATGACCTTGCCCTCGCCGGCGGCCTCCAGCGCATTCTTCTTCTCGGCCATGAATTTGAAGCCAGTGAAGGTGTCGAAGCTGGTGATACCGTTGGCTTCAGCGACGGCACGAGCCATCTCGGTGGTGACAATGGTTTTCAGCGCCACGGCATTGCTCGGCAGCGTGCCCGCTCGCTTTTTTGCGCCAATCATGTAGTCGAGCAGCAGCACGCCGGTCTGGTTGCCGCTGATGGCGACGTATGCGCCCGCCTTGTTGCGCACGACGATGCCAACACGGTCAGCATCCGGGTCAGAGCCGAGGATAAAGTCGGCACCCTCCTTCTCCGCCAGCGCAATGGCGAGGGCGAAGGACTCCACGTTTTCGGGGTTGGGCGAGGCCACAGAGGAAAAGTTTCCGTCTGGAATCATTTGCTCCGGCACGCCGATGACGTGCTTCATGCCCAGACGGCGCAGCGTCTCAGGAATGAGCTGGTAGCCTGCACCGTGGAAGGGCGTATAAATCATCTTGAAGTTGTCGGCCACGCGGGCGACTGCTGCGGCGTCGTTGACCTGCGCCATGACATTTGCGAGAAATTTTTCGTCGGTCTCTGCGCCCAGCATGGTGATGAAGCCCTGCGCCTCGGCAAAGGACATGGTTTTGATGGAGGCGAACACGTCGAGCTCCTCCATCTTCTTGGCGATGGCAGCGGCGTGGTGCGGCGGCAGCTGTGCGCCGTCCTCCCAGTAGACCTTGTAGCCGTTGTACTCCTTGGGATTGTGGCTGGCGGTGACGTTGATTCCGGCGATGCAGCCGTATTCCCGCACGGCGAAGGAGAGCTCCGGCGTGGGGCGCATCGCATCGAATAAATAGGAGGGAATCCCGTTGGCAGCCATCACACAGGCGGCTTCTTCGGCGAATTTGTCGCCGTTGTTGCGGCAGTCAAAGCAGATGGCGATGCCCTTTTTCGCCACCTCCGGCCCCTCAGCGTTGATGACCTCGGCGAAGGCCTGCGTCGCATGGCGAATCACATAGACGTTCATCCGGTTCGTGCCCATGCCCATGGTGCCGCGCAGTCCGGCAGTACCAAATTCCAGATTTTGAAAGAAACGGCTTTCGATTTCCTTTGTGTCAGCGGCGATGGCAGCAAGCTCTGCCTGCTCGGCGGTGGTGAGGACGGGGCTGCTGCTCCAGAGCTGATAGCGTTCTTGATGGGTCATGATAGTTCCTCCTGTTGGTTGATGTGGGGGTTCGCCCTCACGGGCGGTTTTGCTGCGCACGGCGCAGGGGGAAATTTTCGCCTTGCAAGCGAAGAAGCTTTTGATTTCTTCTATTCTTTTTCGGGTTTCGCCCCGAGGGCGAGTGACTTTTGTTATACGACAAAAGTCACCAAAAACGTAGCGGGCTCCGCCCTGCACCCGCCGCCGACTTTCTCCACATTTCGTGCGCTCTTGCCGTGGGAACGCCCTCATGCGGCAGATTCGGCGGTGAAACGCTTGCCAAATGAAAACCGTTACATAGCATCACAGGATACTGCCGCAGATGACGGTAAAAGCTTTGCATGCGTGATGTTCTTCTGCCGGGCTATGCCCTCTTGCAGGGAAAATGTCCAGCTGTGCGCAAAAGCGTAGGAATCTCTAAATTTCCACGGAAAAAGCACACCGTGTGCCTAAAATACGCTTGCAAACACAAAGCCTGCACCAGATAGCCAGCGCACCTTGCCGTAAGATGATGGGCACTACCCTTGTCACTACATACCAAACCCCGCCCGCTGGGGTTGCCCATGAGGGGATTCCTCCGTGAGAATGCCCGAAATGGAACAGCAAACCAGCGGAAAGAAGCTTTTTTTGGTTCGTTTTTTTGAGCACACAGGGCTCCCAAAAGTGCTTGCACTTTTGGGAAGAGGAAGGGCAAGGAAGTGAACGAAGCGAACTTTACTTTGACGAGAACTCGCCTCAAGCGAAACCTGATGAGAGTATAGAAGAATAAAAAGATTCTTCGCTGCGCTCAGAATGACAAAAAATTCCGAAAGTGCGGCGGGACGCTGAGGACAGCGTCCCCTACAGAAAGCGAGGGAACATTTAGATTGCGGGTCGGGCCTGCAATGACGGAGCAGGTTGGGAGTCCCCGCCCGGCAGGGCGAAAACAAAAAGCCTACTTATGATATGCACTCCCGCCCAGAATCATGAAGCCGCGATACAACTGCTCGAGCACCATCACCCGGGCGAGGTGGTGCGGGAAGGTCATGGGCGACATGGAGAGCTTGAAATCCGCACGGACTTTGGCCTCGTCGGGTAAGCCTTCCGAGCCGCCGATGAGCAGCGTGAGTGGATTGCCCATGTGCTGAATGTCGTCGATGGATTTTGCCAGCGCCGGACTGCCGAGCAGCTTGCCTTCGATGCAAAACGCAATCACGTAGTCACGGGTGGAAATTTTGGAGAGGATTTGGCTCTCCTTGCCCTCGGGAATCTCNATGACTTGCAGCTTGCAGAAANCGGAGAGGCGTTTTTCATATTCCTTGCAGGCNGCAATGTAAAAGGGCTCTTTGAGCTTACCGACGCAGATTAAATTNACGTGCAACATCATGAGTCCTCCACTCTATTGTACTCTGCGTCTCCACNAAAAAGCTGCCACTGCTGTGAGCACAAGCGTGATGCCAAACTAAACCTGTACGATTTGAGTAAAGAGCGGTGCGAAAAAAGGAGCGGCGAAAAAGGATGCCGCCGCCGAACAACACGAGTGCTCAACAAGCAGACAACGGCAGCGGGACGGACCTTTTTCCACAAGAGAATACCGCAAATCGCCAGCGTCCACGAAAGCACGGCGAATATCGTTGCACTTAGGGGCAGGAAATTCCAAAAACTGTCATAAAAAAATTCACTTTCTAACGAGTGCCCCCACCGGATATGCTTTCGAGAGCGTATCCCGCGGCGCAAGTTCAATGGTTACATCCTCCACGCCGTTGACAGCGAAAGTTTCCTCCACCGCACGATAGGCGCTGTCGGGCGTGTTGTTCTCGGCGCTCAAGTGGGCGAGGACAACGGTTTTCGCCCCGTGGAAGGCCGCATGGCGGCAGAGCTCGGCACCGTCCTCGTTGCACAGGTGCCCGGTGGCGCCGGAAATCCGCTGCTTTAAGTAATACGGATACGGCCCGCAGCGCAACAGGTTGAGGTCGTGATTCGTCTCCGCAACCAGCAGGTCAACACCGGCGATGGCCTGCCGTACTTGGCTTGTGAGCATACCCAAATCCGTCGCCAGCGCCATCTTGTCCCGCTCGCCCGCCACGGTGAAGCCCATAGAAAAAGCGCTGTCGTGGCTGGTCTCAAAGCCCTGCACCGCAAGGGAATCCAGACAAATTTCCTCCTCCGGCGAAATTGACTGCAACACGTCCTGCGCAGCGGGCGCTTTGGCCGCAATGGCGGCGGCGCAGGGCGCAGCGGCGAATACGGGGAGGTGAAAATGCTTGCTGAGGGTTTGCAGACCGCTGATGTGGTCGGTGTGCTCGTGCGTAACGAAAATCCCCCGCAAATCTTGGGCAGAGATACCCAACTCGGCGAGGGACTTCACGATGCGGCGGCAACTGATGCCCGCATCAATTAAAATATGTACTGCGCCGTCGGACACCAGCGTGCAATTGCCCGACGAACCGGAGGCCAGCGTGTATACCACCAGCCTCCGTGCCTGCATCATTCCTGTCATTAGCCGATGTCCTTCTGGGCTTGGAGCGGCTCGTCCGGCTCGTCAATGAGACGAATGTCGCCGCCGAGCGCCATAATTTTTTCAATGAGATCCTCATAGCCCCGCTCGATGTGGTGAATCTGATCCACGGTGGTGACGCCCGGTGTACACAGCCCGGCGATGACCATAGCTGCACCGGCGCGCAAATCATAGGCGCGCAGCTTCGCCGCCGTCAGCTCGCCCACGCCCTCGATGATGGCGACCTTGTTGTCCACCTGCACCCGTGCGCCCATGCGGCGCAGCTCGTCCATGTAGCGAAAACGGTTGTCCCACACACCCTCGGTGAGAATACTCGTGCCCTCGGCAAGACAGAGGGGCACGGCGATTTGCGGCTGCATGTCCGTGGGGAAGCCCGGGTAGGGCAAGGTTTTCACGTTGGTGCGGGTGAGTTTGCCCGTGCGGCGAATACGCACGGCATCATCCAGCTCCTCCACCTCAGCGCCCATTTCCACAAGCTTGGCAGAGATGGACTCCAGATGCTTGGGGATGACGTTTTGCACCAGCACATCGCCACCCGTCGCAGCTACGGCGGCCATGTATGTGCCCGCTTCAATCTGGTCGGGAATGATGGAATAGCTCCCGCCGCCCAGACGGCGCACGGAGCGCACCTTAATCACGTCCGTACCTGCGCCCATAATGTCGGCACCCATCGAGTTGAGAAAGTTCGCCAAATCGACGATGTGCGGCTCCTTGGCGGCGTTTTCAATGATGGTCATGCCGTCGGCAAGGACAGCGGCCATCATAATATTCATGGTTGCGCCCACGCTGACCACGTCCAGATAGACATTGCCGCCGGAGAGGCGGCCGCCCTTGGCGTTGGCGTGGATATAGCCGCCGCGAATGTCCACCTCCGCACCCAGCGCATTGAATCCCTTGATGTGCTGGTCGATGGGGCGCGTGCCGCTGCCGGTGAGGCCGCAGCCGCCGGGCGGCGGCACCTGCGCCGAGCCGAAGCGGCCAAGCAGTGCGCCGATGAGGTAGTAAGAAGCGCGAATTTTCCGCGCCATATGGTCGGAAATGGGCGCATTGCGAATCACGGAGCAGTCGATTTCCACCGTGGTTTTATTCAGCGTGCGCACGCCGGCACCCAGCTCCTGCAAGATATGCAGAATTAGGGAGACATCGGAGATTTGAGGAATATTTTCAATGCGGCAGACACCGTCTACCAGCAGAGCAGCAGGAATAATAGCCACAGCTGCGTTCTTCGCACCGCTGATGGTCACTTCACCATGAAGAGGCTTTCCGCCGCGAATTTCATATTTAACCAAATTGACACCTTCTCGAAACGTAATGGGACAGGAAAAATCAAGCACTGACAAGGCATTATGCGCAGACTTTTACAACTTAGTATAGCATATACGGCGAATAAAATCAAAACAATTTTTGCCTTTGTTGCCAAATTGTAAATACTTGCGGCATCCGGAATTTTCCAGAGCTCCTCGCCGCACTTTCCCGACAGAAAAGACGGCTGCTTGCGGGTGCGGTCAAAATTAAATTTTTGCCTTTGTTGCACGTTTTTATGCAACAAAGGCCGCCTTTTTTCCCAAGGGTGATGAGGTTTCAAAAAAGCAACAAAAAAGAAAGGAAGATGCAATATGCCAAACAAGACAGAATATCTCGCACTCAACCAATGGGAGGGCAGCGATGCGGTGCTACACACGGACTTCAACGACGACAATTTGAAGGTGGAGCAGGCGGTGCTGGCCATCAATCAGGCGGTGAGCGCCACGGGGGCGAAGCTGGAGGCGCTGAAGGAAAAGGAGGCGGTGGACTACGAATTTTTGAGCTTTGCTCTGCTCAATGCACTCACGCTGACCAGCCTCGAAAGTCACTACCCCGGAGACAAGCGGGGATTGATTTATGATAGTTTTACCTCCCTCGGCAAGACAGGCCAAACGCCAATCGGCGTACAGGTGCTGCCGGACAGGCGCTATCTGGGCATGGGCAACGCAATCGACGAAAAGCTGTTACAGGCTGCGCGGTCACACACAGCGACAGATTCCATCCCGCAGGGCGGCACATGGCAATACTATTTCAACCAAACAGGCAGCGGCTATCTAAAAGGATTCTCCTTCTTCTGTGATTTTGGCCCGAACACAGTATCAATGACAATCAAAGTGCGTCGGGCAAATGCTGCGCACACGCAGGCGGGTGAGGAGCTTCGCAGCCAAAGCGCCTCCCACAGCAACTTTAACGGCCTCGCAGTACGGGCTTTCACCTTTACGCCGGTCTATCTTGCGCCGGGCGACTATGTCATTGAGCTCATTCCGTCGAGAATCATTACGGTTTCAAGACCGCTGCACACCTTTGTTTACGACTCCTGCGCCAGAGCGAGTGGTACGTTCACCAGCATTGCGTTCCCCTTTTCAAACTTCAGAGACGGGCAGGTGAAGGCACGTGTCACCCACGATGTCGGCACAGTGAGCGTCACTCTGATTGGCGCATCCGACGCGCGCTTTCCCATGACGGCCTTGAGCGTGGAGGCGGGGACGAATCAAGAGGGCGAGGCCTGCAAAGTGAGCGAATACAGTTTGCCCGACAGCTCTGCGCTCGGCGGCAGCGTGAAGGTGGAGCTGCTCATGTCCAGCTCTGCAACGCAGGGCATGCGGGTGTTTGACTACGGCGTGATTTTCCTATAAGCAGAAAGCCGGAGCGACAGCACCCGTCGCTCCGGCTTTTTCATATCGCTATAAGTCCCGCTGCAACCGCACCGCCACGCCGATGATGCGGGCCTTGCCCGATTCAAAATCCCGCACGGGGACAATGCGAGGCTCGTAGAGCGGGTTCTCCGGCTGGAGGATGACGTTGTTGCCCTGCTGGCGAAAGCGCTTGAGCGTGGCCTCCTCCTCGTTGACCATACAGGCCACAATCTGCCCGCTGGCGGCGTAGCTCTGATGGCGGATGAGCACCAAGTCGCCGTGGCTGATGCCCGCATGAATCATGCTGTCACCGCTTACCCGCAGAAAAAAGTGGTCCTCGCCGCTGTCCACATCGGTGGCGGCGTACTCCTCGGCAGACTGGAGCGCAAGCGCAGGATTGCCGGCGGGAATCGAGCCGAGCACGGGAATCATCCGCTCCCGCCGCTGCGGCAGCTCCTGCGCAAAGCGCAGATGATCCGGGCGACGAACGCCTTGCAGCCAGTAGAGGTCGGCCTTGAGCGCCTGCGCAATGGCGTTGGAAACGGAGACCTTCGGCTCCCGCTGCCCCAGCACATAGCGGTTGAGCGTTTGGACATTCATGCCCAGCAGCTCGGCAAGCTGCGCATAGGTGAGGCCGTTTTTATCCATAATTTCCCGCAGTCTATCACCGAATGTAGCATGCATTGACACCAATCCCACCCCATTTTTCTAAAAATAGCAGAAATCCGAAACCTTTTCGCTTTCATTATAACACAAAGCATCACCGGACGCAAGAAATATTTTTCAGAAAACAACTTGACCGACTATTCGAACGGTGATATAATAGAACATACGTACCATCACAAGAAAAGAGCCGCCCTTCGAGCGGTTCGCTTTTTCTCGAATTTCACCAAACGGTGACAAAATATAGGAGGAAACGCATGTCTAATTTGAAAGAGCTGTCCGCCATGTATGCGGCGCAAAACGAGGCGCTCAAGCAGCGGCTGCGGGAGGTTGCCGCACTGGAAGTGAGCGACGCAGAACTACATCAGCACACCCGGCGCTTGCGTCTGCTGCGGGACATGCAGCAGGAAGCCGGCGCACTGGCGACGCTCACGCGCCGCTACTATGACCGGAGTTATCGTAAGGGAGGGCGCTATGCACTTTAGAAGAGGGGAGCGATATCCGTCGGCGGTGGAGGATTTCACCGTGGAGCTGCTGGCGGAGCCGGAGCAGACCACGCCGCTGCGGCAGCAGCTTCACGCTGCGATTCAAGAGGAGCTGACGCCCCGCCAGCTCGAGATGATTTGGCTTTACTACGGCAAGGGCATCAGCATGGAGGAGGTCTCCCGCCAGCTGGGCGTGAACAAGTCGACCGTTTCCCGCACCATTCGCCGCGGCGAAGCCAGGCTCAGCCGCTGCTTGAAATACGGCTCGGCACGGCTTTTGAAGGCGGCCAAGCTTTCCTAATGTGACGGGAGACGAACCCGCATCGCCACCTTAGTGTTGCATTCCGCCGAAAGATGTGCTATACTATCACACAGTCGCACTTTAAAGTGCGACTGCAAAAGAGGTGAGAAAAACAGTGAGAGAACGGCAAGTTGCCCTGCGGGAATCTGCGCCGATTATACCCGCTTACACCATTCTGGGCATTGCCTTTGGCGTGATGATGCAGGCGGCGGGCTACCATATGCTCTGGTCGGTGCTGGCGGCCGTTTTTATCTATGCGGGCTCCATGCAGATTGTCATGGTGTCGCTGCTGGTAGCGGGCTTGCCGCCCTATGCGCTGGCCGTGATGACCTTTTTCATCAACGCCCGCCACATGTTTTACGGCGTGGCTTTCGTGGAGCGTTTTCGCCGCATGGGAAAGAAATATCCCTACATGGTGCTCTCGCTTACGGACGAGGTGTATTCCGTGCTCTGCTCCATCCGCTATCCGGAGGGGTTGGACGAACAGCGCATTGACTTTCTCATTTCGCTCATCTGCCACGTCACGTGGATTGCGGGCTGCACCGTCGGCGCCATCGGCGGGCGGCTGATTCCCTTCGACATGCACGGCATTGAGTTCTCCGCCACGGCCTTTTTCGTTGTGGTGGTGGTCAACCAGTGGAGTCAGTTTAAGTCGAAAATTCCGGTGCTCGCCGGTTTTGCCAGCGGCATTTTCTTCCGCCTCGTGCTGGGTGCGGACAACTTCATTCTGCCCGCCCTCTCTGTCAGCCTCATTGTGCTGGCGGTCTTGCGCAGCCGGGTCGAGCGGCAGCAGCAGGAGGTGGGCGCATGAACGAGCCTTTGTATCTGGCCGTCGCCATCGCCGTGATTGCACTGGTGACGTGGCTACTGCGGGCGGTGCCCTTCCTGCTTTTGGGGCGGCGCAAGCTCTCGGGTATGGTGCTCTATCTCGGCAAGATGCTGCCGCCTGCGATTATGGCGATTTTGGTGGTGTTCTGCTTGAAAAACCTGGATTTCCTTACCCCCGGATATGCGCTGGATCAGCTCATCCCGATTGCACTGGTCATCGGCGTGCAGCTCTGGCGCAAGAATACCCTGCTGAGTATTCTTGTGGGCGTTGTGAGCCATATGGCGTTGATACGGCTGTGAAGCTGAACGAAAAAACGAGGCATGAGCTTACGCTCATGCCTCGTTTATTTTCACTCGCTCTGCGCCAGCTTCTCTTCTGTCATCCGCTGCACCAGAAGCCGCAGCGCCTTTGTATATTCAAATTCGGCGCACTCCGCTTGGCCGTATGTCAAATTCAATTCATGCTCCAGCGGAATCCACGTTGCAAGCTCCGCCTCGTTGTGCTGAATCACGACCTCGAGCATATCCAGCGCCCGCCAGAGCTTGGCCTCCGCCGTCTTGCGCTGTTTCATCTCTTCGAACAGGGCGCTGTACTCTGCGCTCTGCGGGAGCGTTTTTAGCATGGCCGCCACAGCGTCATTCTCTATGCGCTCGTCCTCGCCGGTTTTCAAAAAGGACGGAATATCGCCCGTGACCGCCTCGCCCCAGTCGTGAATGAGGCACATGGCCAAAACCTTTTGCATGTCAACGCCCGGGAACTCGTCCTTCATCAGCAGAACCATCACGGCGAGCCGCCAGCTGTGCTCGGCCACGCTCTCCTGCCTGCCGCCGGATGTCCAGGAGTGCCGTGTGTTGAACTTGAGCTTTTCCAGCACGCCCAGAAATTCTATGAGCTTTTGTGGTTCCATTTTCTTCCTCCCGTCATGCCGCCATGCGCCGTCATCGGTCCGCTACTCTCTCGAAAAGGCATCCATCGTAAACCAGAATACGCTGCCCTCGCCCGGCTCGCTCTTTACGCCATACTGTGCATGGTGCTGCTCCAAAATGGAGCGCACGATGGTCAGACCCATGCCGCCGTGGAACTCCTCGCCGTCGGACTCGGTGTAATTGAGCTCCCAAATCAGCGCCTGCTTGTCCTTCGGAATGCCCTTGCCGTTGTCCTCAACCTCTATGCGCAGAATGTGGCTGTTGTCCTCGAGCGCCATGCGCAGCGTAATGAGCGGGCTGTTGCCGCTGTGGGACACGGCGTTGTTGAGCAGGTTGTAAACCACCTGCGTCAAGCGCGTGCTGTCCGCCCAAATCATCAAGCGCTCCGGCCCTTCGTAGCGGATGTAGCTCTGGCTGGTTTTTTTGAAGCGCTGGTAGCGCCCCACAATCTGGCGGCACTGTCCGGCAAAGTCGAACATGGTGCAGTTGAGTCCGGTGGTAATCATATCATACGGTTCCGGATAGGTGAGCACGTCGTTGACCAAGTCCGTCAGGCGCTTGGCCTCGTCAATGATCACCTGCACGTTCTCCGGCGTATTCTCCGCCGGAATATCCCGCATCAGCTCGGAATAGGCAATAATCATGGAAAGCGGCGTGCGCAAATCGTGGGAGACGTTGGAGAGCAGCCTTCGTCGCATCTTGTCCAGCGTTTCCAATGTGCGGCTGGTCTCGTTGAGCAGCTCGCTGAGCTGGGCAACCTCTTGATAGCCGCTGCTGTCGAAGGTGACAGTGTAATCCTGTTCCTTGAGCTTTTTTGTCTGCTCAATGATTTTCGTAATCGGCCCCACGGTGAAGCGGGTGACCCAGGCCACCATGAACACCGCCAGCGTAATGGCCGCCAGCGTAATCCAACGCAGCTCCATCTGCAACACCTCCAGCATGCCGCTGATGGGCGAGATGGAGCCGTTGTAGAAAATAGCCGTGGGCTGATGGTCTGCGGATTCAAAAATCTGCACATACATAATGGCCATCGCACCCGACGGCACCAACCGCCGCAAGCGGTCGCTGTTCATAGCATACACCGCAGTGAGGCTCCCCCCGTTCGCTTCCGCCTCGGCCCAGAGCGCCATCAGCTCCGCCTTGGACATGTTGTGGAGGTTACAAAAGGGCATGAAATCAAGCGAGAGTATCTCTGTCCCGCTGCTGCGCAGCACGCGGATGCAGGCGGTGTCCTCCCGGGCAATCTGCACAACCGTCTTGGAGAACAAGGGCGCTTCCAGACTGTTGCCTATTTGGTTCACCTGCTCGATGACCGTGGTTTTGCGGTGCTCCTGATACATGCTCGGCAAAAGCTCAATTTGAAACACCCAGAGAATCAGAAACAGAAACAGCACGTAGCCCAGCAAGTATCCGGCAATGCGCCGGGTGATGCTTTTATTGGACTTCAAAACGATACCCCAATCCATAGAAGGTCGTGATATAGTGGCCGCAAGGGCTCAACGCCTTGCGCAGCTGCTTGATATGCGTGTCCAGCGTGCGGCTCACAGACTGGTCTGCGGAGCCCCAAACGGCGGAGCACAAATCCCCTCTGGGAATCACCTCGCCCGGGCGGGAAACCAGATAGGCCAGCAAATCCAGCTCCTTGGCCGTGAGCTCTACCCGCGCACCGTCCACCTCCAGCCAATGGCCGCTCAGCGAGAGCGTGATGCGTCCCGCCACCAGCGGCTGCTGCTTGGCGGGGGCGGACTTTTTGCTGCGCTTGAGCATGGCGCCCATGCGCAGCATCAGCTCCTTGGGCGAAAAGGGCTTGACAACATAGTCGTCCGCACCCGACTCAAATCCAATGATGCGGTCGTACTCCTCGCCCTTGGCCGTGAGCATGATGATGGGCGTGTCGCAAATCTTGCGAATTTGGCGGCAGGCGATAATGCCGTCCATGTGCGGCATCATCACATCCAGCAAAATCAAGTCGAAGCTCTGCGCCCGGCACAGCTCCACCGCCTCCGCCCCGTCGGCGGCCTCCACCGCCTCGTAGCCTTGAAACTGCGCATATTTTACAATGGCCTTGCGCAGCTTTTCCTCGTCATCTACAATCAAAATTCGATACACGTCGATTGGAACCTCCCGTTTTCAGCGTTGGGATGCGCACAGAGGAAATAACGATCGGCAATTCGTTGCGCAAACAGACCGAAAGAATAGAAATTCTGCTGTTTCACGACACATTGCTACGATAATTATACCAAACTATGCCCTGTGTTTCAACGAAAAATATTTTCCTCAAATATGCGCAATGCCCTGCGCTGAAACCAGCGGCAGGGCTTTGCTTGTTCGCATGTTTGTCTTGCCGCCTATTGCAGCGGCTCTTTCTTTCCTCCGGCTGCGGTGGCGACGGCGCAGAGCGCAAAGCTCGCAGCCATGCCCACAAACAGCGGGTCAACGCTCATGCCCGTGAATTTGGCGACAAGCACACCGATGGGGCCCGCAACCTCCGCCGCAAACACAAAGCGGGGGTTGAGCCGTCCGCGCAGAAACAACGCACAGGTCAGAGGGATGAAAATCACCGAGCCGCGCAGACCCATGGACAAAAAGCCCATGTCGTTGATGACCGTACCCGGTACGCCCAGCGCAACGGCTGTGGCCGCTGCCAGTACGCCGAAAATGGTCAGTCTCGTCACCTTCAGCACACGCACAGGGTCTGTCAAATTGGTGAACAGGCGTTTGAACACGTCATTGACCAAAATGGTGGCCGCACCCAGCGACAAGCCGGAGCCGCCGCCGAGAATGGTGATGAATAGTGTGCCGAGCACGATGCCGCTAAAGAGCGGCGGCAGGTGGTTGACCACAAACACGGGGAAGGCCTGTGCCGTGGAGGATAGCTCCCGCAGTCCGGCGGGCACCGCCTCGCCAATGGCCGCCAGTGCGGCGATTTCGGCGGTGGTGATATAGTGGTTGCGCATGAACATGCCGATGAAAATGCAGGCCGCTCCGATGGGCGGAATCAAGCACGCCGCCAGCAGCGCACCCGTTTTGCCTTCCTTGTCACTTCGCGCCGACATCACACCCTGCGCATAAATCTGCGTGGACAGCACGCCCAGCAGCAGCGACAAGCCCGAGCCGATGTCCTTGGATGCGCCCCGGGCGAGCAGGCTGAAGAATCGCCCCGGAATCTCACCGGCAGAGCCCAAATCCTGCAAGCCGCCCAACGCCGTCCCGCCCAGCAGCGAGCCCAGACCCGCCACCATGCCGCCAAAGCCGCCGGAGAGCATGACGGCAACGATGCAGCCTGCCATGGAAGCGACGGACAGCAAAATCAACTTCACCACGCCGCTCATGCCCGCCCCCCACACGCCGCCGAAGATGACAAACAGCGCCATCAGAGCCACGGAGAACAGCGCCGCCAACACGGTGTTGACCGGAAAAAGCGTCGAGATGAGCGCAATGGCGGAAATCACCTGTGCGATGACACTGATAAAAATACCCACCGAGCTAAACAGTGAGCCCAGATACCCCGCCTTACTCCCGTACTCGTTTGAGATGGTTTGCAGGAGCGTGGTGTTGCCGCTGTTGCGCAGCGGAAGGGCATAAACCAGCGCCAGCAGCAGGCAGCCCAAACCCGAGCCCAGCGTGAACCACCAGGCCGACATGCCGTAGGTAAACGCCAGCTGCGCCGTGCCGATGGTGGCCTGTCCACCCACGAGGCTTCCCATGATGGTGCCGCAGACCATCCAGCGGCCGATTTTCCCGCCGCCGGTGGTGAAATCCGCTGCGCTTTTCACCATTTTACCGGAGTAAAGACTCACAGCCGCAATGATACACAGCACCGCAGCGATGCCGATGATATGCCAAATCCCGATGGACATTGTGACCTCCTTGCGCACGGCGGGCAGCTCCCCCGCACAGCGCTGTTTCATGAGAAAGTTGATTCATTGACACGCTCGGGCGACTCCAGCCTGTGATGGTTGAAGCCGTCGGCGATATCATAAGAATCGTGGTGATGCCATTGTATCACAAAATACAAATGATTGCGAGGATGCTACACCATTGAGCCGATTTTCGCCGGGATAATCAAATCCGCCTCGGTTTTGGAGACGACCTCCTCCACCGTGACGCCGGGGTAGAGCTCCACGAGCACGAGCCCCTCGGGCGTTTGCTCCAGCACGCACAGCTCGGTAATGACGTAGCTCACCTTGTTCGCCGCCGTGAGCGGCAGGGTACACTTCTTCAAAATCTTAGCACCGCCCGACTTGTCACAGTGCTCCATCGTAATGATAATCTGTCTTGCGCCGGAGACCAAATCCATCGCCCCGCCCATACCGGCCACGGTTCTGCCCGGAACGGTCCAGTTGGCGAGGTTGCCCTCCTGATCCACTTGAAATGCGCCCAGCACGCAGGCGTCCACATGCCCGCCGCGAATGAGGCTGAAGGACTCAAACGAGCCGAAGAAGCTGCCGCCGGGGCGGATGCTGTTGAAGCCGCCGGAGGCGTCCACCAAATCCGGGTCGCCCTCGCCCTCGGGCGGTGCACCGTTGAGACCGATGATGCCGTTTTCCGACTCAATCCAAACGTCGGTGCCCTCGGGGATATAGTTCGCCGCCTGCGTGGGGATGCCGATGCCGAGGTTCACGAGATAGCCGTCTTGAAAGAAACCGGCTGCCCGCTTTGCGATGATTGCTTTTTTCTCCTGTGTTGTGAGCACTTGCATATTTGACATCCTCCTCTCAGTGTGCGGGGTTCAGTGCGACGATGGCGTCCACGTAACAGCCCGGCGTCATCACGTAGTTCGGGTCCAGCTCGCCAACCTCAACAATGTGCTCCGCCTCGACGATGACATAGTCCGCCGCCGTCGCCATGATGGGATTGAAGTTGCGGGAGGAGTGGCGGTAAATGAGGTTGCCCATCTTGTCCGCCTTCCACGCATGGATAATTGCCACGTCGGCGTGCAGCGGCGTTTCGAGGAGATAGGACTTTCCGTTCACCTCGATGACCTGCTTTCCCTCCTGCATCAGCGTGCCGAGACCCGTGGGCGTGAGCACGCCGCCGAGGCCTGCGCCGCCGGCGCGGATGCGCTCGCAGAGCGTACCCTGCGGGGTGAAGGTCACGTCGATTTCGTTCTTGACAACTTTTTCCACGGTTTCGGTGTTGCTGCCGATATGCGAGCAGGTCAGATGGCGGATAAGCCCCTCCTGCACCAGCAGACCGATGCCCTTGCCCTTGACAGATGTGTTGTTGGAGATTACGTTCAAGTCGGTGACGCCTTTGTCAATGATGCTGCGAATGAGAAACTCGGGTACGCCGCTGTTGACAAACCCGGGAATCATGATTGTCATGCCGCTGAAGCAGCGTTCAATCGCCTGCTCCACCGAAACGACCTTAGATTTTGCCATGCTGTCTCAATCCTTTCCGTATCGGTACAGTTTTTTTATACCGGATCGTCCATAAAGCTTTTTTGCAGCCGGAACGCCTCAAAGAGCTGGCGGTCGCGCTTTGCCAAAAGCTCGTCCATGTCCATGTCGGTATAGTCGTAAAAGCCCTTGCCTGTCTTAATACCCAGCTCGCCCTTTTCGATGTGAGCGGCGAGCGAGCTCGGCATGTCCTTCGGCGGGGGCATGGTGTAGCTGTGGTTTGCGAAGTTGTTCGCCGTCATGGTCAGCCCGCCGAAGTCCATGCGCTTGCACAGACCCAGCACCATAGCGCGGGGAATGAAGCTTGTTTTGGCGGCGCGGTCAATGTCCTCGGCGGTGCAGATGCCGCTGTCGAGCAGGTTGAACACCTCTTGATTTAGGCACATTTGCAGGCGGTTGACGATGTAGCCCTGGATAAACTTCTTCATCGGTACGGCGGTTTTGCCGCACTGCTCCAGCAGCTCCACCAGCAAATCGGCGAGCGCCTGCGGCGCTTCGTCGCTTTTGACGACCTCCACCAGCGGAATCATCTGCGGCGGTGCGTACCAGTGCGCAATGATGGACATGGGCAGACGGCGGGCGGGAATCAGCTCAAAGATATTCAGCGCCGAGGTGTTCGATGCAATGATGGTGTCCATCGGCAGAATTTCGTCCAGCTCGGCGAACACGGTCTGCTTGACCTCCCGCTTTTCCACCACGCACTCCATCACCATGTCAGCGCCCGCAACGCCCTCAGCCATCGAGGTGGAGAAGGAGACCTTCGCCAGTGCCGCAGCGGCCTGCGCCGTCGTCGCAATGCCCTCTTCCACGAAGGTGTTGAGGCTGTTTTTCAGGTTGACCTTGCCCTTTTCCAGCGCCTCGGGGAACACGTCCACCATGGCGACCTCGTAGCCGCCCAGCGCAAAAATCTGCGCAATGCCGGGGCCCATGGTGCCTGCACCGATGACTGTAATCTTCTTGATGTCGGAAATTTGTTTCATATCTCAATATCTCCTCTTTTCTAGGGCTTCAGCAGCCCCAGAATCTCTCTGGCCTCCTGCGCCGTGGCGACGCTGCGTCCAGCCAGCTCGCTCATCTTGCATGCGCGCTCAACCAGACTCACGTTGGTGGCCAACACGCCCTTGTCATAGTAGATGTTGTCCTCGAGACCCACGCGTAGGCCGTCCGTGCCCTCAGCCAGACCCAGCAGCATACAGGGCATGTGATAGCGCCCGATGCCTGTAATCGACCAGGTCGAGCCCGCACGCATCTTGGGCAGCAGGTAGGCGAGGCTCTCCGCATCGCCCATCATACCGCCGGCCACGCCCAGCACGAACTGGTAATGCACGGGAGGAGCCAAAATGCCCTTGGCGACATAGTAATCCACGGCACCCATCATGCCTGCGTCGAAGATTTCCACTTCGGGCTTCACGCCCAGCTCCTGCGCATAGAGACCCAGCTTCTCGAGAAAAGCGGGGGTGTTGAGGAACACGGTCTGATAGCCCCAGTTGAGCGTACCCGGGTCATAGGAGCACATCTCCGGCTTGCACACCGGTAGGTGACCCAGCCGCTGTTCATCGGAGAACTTCGAGCCGGAGGTGGTCAGATTGAGTACGATGTCCAGATTCTCTCTGGCGAGACCCTCACGAGCCTTGTCGCAGACTTCCTTGAACACGTCGGCGTCCATGCAGTTCACGCCGTTTTCGTCACGCACGTGGATGTGGGCGATGGCAGCGCCTGCCTTAGCAACGTTCACCACGTCGGCAGCGATTTCATCCGGCGTGATAGGCACGTTGGGATTTTGCTTTTTTGTCGTTCCTGCGCCGCAGAGGCAGGCTTGAACAATTAACTTCTTTCCCATCTCATTTACCTCGCTTTATTTTATATCAGTTCCAAAATGGTGCTCTGCCCCATGCCGCCTGCAATGCAGAGCGTAGCGAGCCCGTACTTCACGCCCCGCTTGCGCATGGCGTGCGCCAGCGTGACCAGAATCCGACAGCCGGAGGAGCCGACAGGGTGACCCAGTGCGATTGCTCCGCCGCTGACGTTGACGATGTCCGTGCGCTTTTCCAATCCCATTTCACGAATACAACCAATGGACTGCGCCGCAAACGCCTCGTTGAGCTCAATGAGGCCGATGTCGTCCATCGTTAAGCCCGCATACTTCAGCGCCTTCTGCGTGGAGGCCACGGGACCCAGCCCCATTAGGCGGGGGTCGGTTCCCGCTGCGCCCATGCCGATGATTTTTGCGAAGGGCTTGAGCCCCAGCTCGGCGGCTCTCTCCTGCGTCGCCAGCAGCAGCGCAGATGCGCCGTCGTTGCGGCCGGAGGCGTTTCCGGCAGTCACCGTGCCGCCCTCACGGAATACGGCGGGGAGCTTGCCCAGTTGTTCCATCGTCACGGCACGGGGGAACTCGTCCGTCTCAAACACAATCGCCTCGCCCTTGCGCTGCGGCATGACGACAGGGACGATTTCGTCCTTGAACGTCCCCGCTGCGATGGCGGCTGCGGCCTTTTGCTGCGAAGCAAGGGCGAATTCGTCCTGCTCCTGCCGGGTGATGCCGTGCTTGTCGGCCACGTTCTCGGCGGTCATGCCCATGTTGAAGCGGCCGTAAATGTCCTGCGGCTGCGAGCAGTACTGCACCTCGGTGAGAGAGTCGTAAATCGTTGCATTGCCGGTGCCGAGGCCGTAGCGGGCACCGCGCAGGTAGAAAATGCCGTTGGTCATAGACTCCGTTCCACCGGCGAGCACCACGTCGTTCACGCCCGTGAGAATACTCATCGCGCCGTTTTGCACGGCAGTCATGCCGGAGGCGCACTGGCGCATCACGGTGTGCGCAGAGGCAGACTCGGGAATACCCGCCATCAGAGCGGCCACCCGGGCAATGTTGGGATTGTCCGAGGTCTGGCGGCAGTGCCCCAAAATGACCTCGTCGACGAGAGCAGGGTCTATGGCGGCCTGCGCCAAGGCGCTCTCCAGCACGACCTTTGCCAAGCTTTCCGCCTGCATATTTTTCAGCGCTCCGCCCATTTTACCCACGGCCGTGCGCACGGGTGTGGCAATTACGATTTGCTTCATAACTAAAACCTCCATTGCTGGGCATCATTTGTTTTCGCAGGGAAAAACTTCGCAGAATTTCCGCCGCTTAGCGTTTGTTTTCGCAGAAAAAAGCTTCGCAGAATTTCCGCCGCTTAGCGGCGAAAAGATAATTCAGATGAAATCCGAAGCAGGACATGGCCTGCGCAGGATACCACTGCTTGCGTCCACCGGGACGCAACCGTTTCTGCGGGCAGAAACGAGGGGGGTATCAAAAGTGCTGTGCCCAAAGGGCGCAACACTTTTGTCTCTAGGGGGGGACAACATCCCACCTGGAGGGGCCTACAGCCCCAAGTAAGCCGCCTTCAGCTTCTCGTCGTTGAGCAGGTCCTCAGCCTTGCCCTCCATGACGTTGTGCCCGGTTTCGATGACGTACGCCCGGTCGGCGATTTCCAGCGAAGCCTGCACATTTTGCTCCACCAGCAAAACGGTGGTGCCGCTCTTGTTGATTTCCACGATGGATTCAAACACCTGCTCCACCACGACGGGGGCGAGGCCCAGCGACGGTTCGTCCAGCATGAGCAGCTCGGGGCACTGCATCAGCGCACGGCCAATGGCAACCATCTGCCGCTCGCCGCCGGAGAGCGAGCCCGCCATCTGCTTGCTGCGCTCCTTGAGCTTGGGGAACATGGTCATACAGCGTGCAAGGTTTTCCTGCCGCTTGGCGCGCGTCACCTTGGCGTAAGAGCCCACCAGCAGATTCTCGTACACCGACATGTTCGGGAAAAGCTTTCTGCCCTCGGGCACCTGAATGAGACCCAGCGAGGAAATCTCGTGGAGCTTGTACTTGGAGAGCTCTTCTCCCTTAAAGGTCACGCTGCCGGACAGCGGGCGCAGCAGGCCGGAAATCGTGTTGATTGTGGTGGTTTTGCCTGCGCCGTTCGAGCCCAGCAAAACCACAATCTCGCCCTCGTTTACGTTGAGCGACACACCGTCGAGCGCTTGAAAGCTACCGTAGCTAACATGAATGTTATCAATGACAAGCATCAGTGTTTTGCACCTCCCAAATAGGATTCAATCACCTTGGGATTGGACACCACGTCAATGGGCAGTCCCTCTGCGATTTTTTCGCCCTGGCTGATGACCACGATGCGGTCAGACAGGCTCATCATGGCTTTCATCACGTGCTCAATGATGATAATGGAGATGCCTTGATTGCGAATCTCTTGAATCAATTCAATGATTTTGCCCACCTCGGTGGGGTTGAGCCCGGCGATTACCTCGTCGAGCAGCAGCACGTCGGGCTGGGTTGCCATCGCCCGGGCGACCTCCATGCGTTTGAGCTGCGGCAGCGTCAGCGCATTGCCGCCGGAATTCGCCACATGATCCAGCCCCACGCGCTTGAGCACGGCGTGCGCCGACTCTCTGGCATCTGCGGTTTTGGGATGGCGGATATAAGCGCCGACCATCACGTTTTCCAGCACTGTGAGGTTGCCGAAGGGCTGGCAAATCTGATAGGTGCGGCCAATACCCGTCTTGCACAGCTCGTTGGCCTGCGGCCGCTCGATATGCTTGCCGTGATAGGAGAGCTTACCCTCCGTCATGGGCATGGTGCCCGAGAGCATGTTAAACAGCGTCGTCTTGCCTGCGCCGTTGGGGCCGATGAGGCCGAGAATTTCGTGCTCATAGAGCTCGATATCCACCTTGTTCACGGCCACCAGGCCGCCGAAGCGCTTGGTCACGCCTTCACCGGCAAGGATGATGTTTCTTCCGTTTTTTTCATTCATCTCTGCCACCTCAATTCTTTTCGGCCGGCGTCGCCTGTGACTTCGCACGCATCGCTTGCAGCTTGCTTTGGCCTATCTTTAGGTAATGCAGAATACCGTTGGGCATGAAGAACACGCAGGCCATCAGAATGATACCGAAGATTAAATCTGCGATACCGTTGAGCGAGCTGGGGGCGTTCATGGTAATCATGCGGTTAATCGTATACATAATGCCTGCGCCCAGCACAGGACCCCACAGGGTATTCGCTCCGCCCACAACGGCCATCATCATGATATTGATGGACATGCTCGTGCCAAAGAGGGAGGCGGGAGAGATGTAATTGATGAACATGCAGTAGAACCCGCCGCCCACGGCGGTGAAAAATGCGGAGATAAACTGCGCCTTCACCTTCATGGAGAATACGTTTACGCCCAGCGAGGAAGCTGCGCCCGCATTGGCACTGATGGCGCGAAAGTAGTAGCCGCTCTTGGTCACGGAGAGGTAGTATGACACCAGCAAAACAATCACCAGCATGCCGAGAACAATGTAGTAATAGGGGAACTTGCTGACAAACTGCATGTTGGCCGGGTCGTTGCCCGGGCGAATCTTAAATCCGTCAGAGCCGCCGGTCTGAAAGCCGAAAATCGTCTTGAAGTTCATGAACGCAATCTGCATTGCCTTGAGAATTGCGCTGGTCGCCAGAGAGTAGAACACGCTCTGCAAACGGAACGTGGGAAAGGCAATCGCAACAGAAAACAGACCCGTAATCAAACCTGCAATGGGAATACCGATATAGGGCGTGATGCCGCCATAGGTGAACAGGCAGGCGGTGATATACGCACCCAGACCAATGTAAATGCCGTTGCCAAGGCTAAACAGCCCCGTGTAGCCGCCCATGATGTTCCAGGCGCTCGCCCAGTACATGTACAGCACCACCGTGATGAGAATCGACATGGTGGAAATACCCAGATTCATCGTGTTCGGAAGAACCACCATCAGAATGAGAGCAATGGGAATCAAGAAGAGAACCTTCTTCTCCATAAACTTATTCATTATATTTTTCATCGTCACTCACTCCTTCTTGGTCCGGACCAGCAGACCATCAGGCCGGACGATCAGGATAACGATAAACAAAATAAAGATAAAAATCTGGGCAAGGTTATCGCCCACGAAATAGCCGCCGACCTTTTCAATCACGCTGATGACGATGCCTGCCATCAAAGCGCCCGGTATATTGCCCTTGCCGCCCATGGCGACAATGATAAAGGACTTGAAGCTAAATGCCGAGCCGACATAGGGGTTCACGGAATAAAACGGAATCAGCAGTGCGCCGGACAGGCCAACCAGGCCGAGGCTGAGCGCAAAGGCGAGGCCGAATACAAAGTCAGCGTTGATGCCCATGAGCTGCGCCGTGCTGCGGTCCTGCGCCGTGGCGCGCAGGGCGCGGCCCGCCTCAGAGTGCTGGAGATAGAAGTACAAGCCCACGCAGCAGACAACAGCGATGACAAAGGAGATGGTCTTGGGCTTGGAAATCAAAATCTCTCCCACCCGCATCATGCCGCTGTACTTGGTCTCCACTGCCTTCACTTCAGCGCCGAAGCCCATGTTAAAGGCGGCTTGAAGCGCCATACCAGCACCGGCCGTGAACAGCAAAATATCCCGCCACGCCAATTTACTGCGATGCACCAGCGTGTTAAGCACGTATCTTTGCAGCAGGAATCCGGCCGACCCCGCCACCAAAATCGTCACAATTGCGGTCATATAGGGGTCGAATCCGGCAAATTTCGTAAGATAGAACGAAATGAACATCGAAACCATCAGCATTTCACCATGCATCCAGTTCACCACGCCCATCACGCCGTAGGCGAGACTCAATCCCAAACCGATTGCGGCATATACGCCGCCGATCAGGATTCCGTCTACCAGCGATTGAATAATCAAAACCATGGATGTTCCTCCTCGGAGTTCGTTATTGGAACAGTAAGTCCCTCAAAAAATCTGTGTTTTTCTAAAATTTGCAAAGACAATTATATATAAGTAGTTGTATGAAAAAATTCCTCTTGCACAGGATACCTGCGCCCCTTGTAGTATGCCATATTTTGTATCTAGGGGGGACGTTGTCCCCCCTAGACGGTGTTGCCCGCTGAGGAAAAAACGCCGGCAAGCGTTTTTTTCTCAGCAAGACATCAGTCACTTAAAAGCTTTGCTTAGTAGTTGATAATCTGCTCGCCGTCGTTATAAACTTCGGGGAAGGCAACAACCCACTTGCCGTCCTGCACCTGAGCCAGAACCATGCCTGCCTCAGCGCCTACGCGGTCGTTGTTGTTGTAGCGGACGCCGCCGGTGTAAACTTCTTTGTGCTGGCCGTCTGTGGCAAAGCGCACGCCCTCATAACCGGAGAACATCATAATCCAATCCTTCGCAGGATCGCCGCCGGCCTTGAGAATGTCGGTGACGTACAGGGCATCTGCAAGGGCTTCGCGGTCAGCAGAACCGGCTCTGTCCAGCGCATCTGCGATGGTGGCCATGCCCAGCCAGCCCCAGCAGGGCTCCATGGTCATCTCGTAGCCATAAATGCTTTCAAACTGCGTGTTAAGAGCAGCGGCTTCGTCGCTGGCACTGCCGTACTTGGGCAGCCAGGGTGCGGAGTAGAACACGTTTTCAGAAGCGGAGCCGGTGTTCTGGATGAACTCGATGTCGCCAACGCCGCCGCCGAGGCCTGCGATGTATGCGGGCACTTCGTACTCAGCCATCTGCTTGACCAGCAGGTTGGTTGCAGCGGAGAATGCCGCCACAATAACCAGGTCAACGTCGTTGCTCTTGATTTTGTTGACCAGCGTGGAGAGGTCGGTGGAGGACTCAGAAACGGCCTCATCAATGGTGATTTCGCAGCCCATTCTGGGTGCCATGTTTCTCCAGGATTCCACAGAGGTGGTGCCCCAGTCGCCGGAGTCATAGACCACTGCGATTTTCGTGGTGGGATTGTCGGGACGAACTTCGTTGAGGTAGTTGATGATCAGACCCCAGATGCCCTGGTTGTCAGAGGAGCCGATGTTGGTGCGGTAAACGTACTTGTTCTCCACGTTCATGAAGTTTTCGGAGGTACAGTTCACCAGCACATAGGGCATGCCATACTGAATGGCAATAGGAGCGGTCGCAGCGCCTACGGTGGAGTTGTAGGGTCCGATGACAGCGCTTACATTTTCTTCGATGAGCTTCTCAAACGCAGACACGCCGGTCTCGGGGTTGCCGGCGGAATCCTGCACGACCAGCTCAATCTTTGCGCCGCCCATGGAGGCGATGCCACCCAGGGTGTTGTTGACGTAGTCAACACAGAACTCAATACCGTCGAGCTGCACGCCGCCATAATAGGAGGAGGAGCCGGACATGGGAAGCAGAACACCAATCTTAATGGGCTCTACGGGAGCTGCGGGAGCAGGTGTCGCTGCGGCGCCGGAATCGGGTGTTGCGGGTGCAGCAGGTGCAGGTGTCGGAGCAGGGGTTCCACAGCCAGCCAGTGCTGAGACGAGAATCAAGGCCGCCAGAAAAATGCTAAGAATCTTTTTTGCCTTCATTGATAAATCTTCCTTTCCTTTTATCCTTTTTATATACAGGATTGTGCGATTTTCTTCGCTTGGTTTACAATGATTATCTAGAAGCAACCGGCGTGCCAAGCCGCCCACTCTGCGCCGCCTCGTTCTCAAAAACGACGAAAGAGCAGCAATAACAATGGTTTCATCGCTTTTTAATTTTCGTTTTCTTTCTGTGCGACGATTATTTTGTGTAAAGTGTTCACATTTGTATTCCGGCGTTTTTCTTAGAAATGACTCAACCGAGTGGTAAATCTCCTCACATTTGCCCCAAGCGCCTGTTTTGCGGTTATTTTCCGGCTGTTCATAAAATAGAAACAAACAAGCTGTTTTTGACTTGGCGGTCTAAAAAACGGCTTGTTTGTGCATGAATTGTGATTTTCAAACTTTTCTTCGAGTAAAAAATGAAGATATTTGTTTACTTTTACGGTGAATTCGCTGCATTTTATATGTAAAACCTGTCTATTTCTCCTACTTCACTTGAATTCCGTACTGCCTCGCCTTGCGCGCCAACGTCGACTGGCTGGTGTCCAGTGCCGCCGCCGCCTTATACGTGCTGCCGTATCGGGAGAGGGCATCTTCAATCACCGCCCGCTGAAACTGCTCCGTGGCCTCCCGCAGGGACAGCTGCTCGGTCTCCGAGATATTCGGCTGAAATTGAGGCGTCAAAATCCGCTGGACGTCCTCTGCGCCGACTTGATCGGCGCTGCCCAGAATCACCAGCCGCTCCACCAGATTGCGCAGCTCGCGGATATTGCCCGGCCAGCGGTACTCCCGCATCCGGTTCAGCGCCGACTTGGCAAAGCTCTTGCGCCGCCCGTATTTCGTGTTGAATTCCTGCAAAAACTGCTCTGCCAGCAATGTCATGTCCTCGCCCCGCTCCCGCAGCGGCGGCAGCGGCAGGGGAATCACGTTGAGGCGGTAATACAGATCCTCGCGAAACAGCTTTTGCGCCACCATTTGACCCAAATCCCGGTTTGTTGCCGCCAAAATGCGGATGTCAATGGGAATCGAGCGGCTCCCGCCGACGCGGTAGATGGCCTGCTCTTGAATGGCGCGCAGCAGCTTCGGCTGCATCGAGAGCGGCAGCTCGCCAATCTCGTCGAAGAGCACCGTGCCCTGGTGCGCCAGCTCCAAAAGTCCGGCCTTGCCACCCTTGGCCGCCCCGGTGAACGCCCCGCTCTCGTGGCCGAACAGCTCCGATTCCAGCAGCGATTCCGGAATAGCGGCGCAGTTGATGCGGATGAAGGGCGCATTTTTCCGTGCGCTCAGCTTTTGGATTTCGCTGGCGGCGACCTCCTTGCCCACGCCCGTCTCGCCCATCAGCATCACGGTGGTGTCCGTGGGCGCCACCTCCCGAATCACACCCCGCAGCCGCTCCATCGCCGCAGACGTGCCAATCATCCCGCTGCTGTGCGCAGCGCTGTCTCTCGTGCGCACAAGCTCACGCTCTGTCGATTCAAACGTCTGCGTCCACTCCAGCGTACACACGGCGAACAGCTCGCCGTCCTCGTTGCACACAGGATAGGCGGCGGTGCGGCTGCGCAGGTCAGCGGAGGCATGGATGACGGTTTTGCCGCTCTCCAGCGCCTCCAGACAGGCGATGCTCCCACCCTCATAGGCCGCCGCCGTGCCCGCAAGCTCGTGGGAAAACGAGTAATCCCACAGCACGTCCTTGATATGGCGGCCCAAAACCAGCTTTTCCTTCATCTCCATTTGCCGCAGCCACGCCGGGTTTGCGGCGACGAGATAGCCCTCTCTGTCAATCAGATAAGCACCGTCGGTGATGGCGGCAAGCAGCCGCTGCGCATGCAATTCTTTTGGCATCTCCCATCTCCTCCCGCCTCGCCGTTCTGGCCGCTTTTTCGCTGCTTCCATGCCATCTTTTCACTTTTTTACATTTTTTGAGAAAAATGACCGCATTGCACAGATGATAAATCCTTTGCGCTCATCATATCATATTTCATGATTGCTTGCAAGATTCACATGCGTGGGGCTTCGTGTTTGCAAAGGAAATGCGAGCGTTTTGTCATTCTGAGCGTAGCGAAGAATCTATTTCTTTATGTCAAGACTCAGAATGACCAAGATTGCGGCTCAAGCCCGCAATGACGAGGGTGAGAAAGCGGGACGCCGAGGACATCGTCCCCTACGTTTTGCGCACAGAACAGACATTTTCGCCGCAAGAGGGCACAGCCCGACAGAAGTGCATCACGCATGCAAAGCTTCCACCGCCATCCGTGGCACTACCCTGTGATGCTATGTAACGTCCTTCCTTTGGCAAGCGTAACCCCATCGGCTTTGTTGCATCGAGGACGTTCCCACACCAAGAACGTCCGAAATTGCAACTTCCAGCCGATGGAAGGGCGCTTTTTGGTTTCTTTTTGACGCTCAAAAAGCCCCCCCTCGCAGGTTGAGCGTGCTAAAAAATGAAAAGAAAAACGTAAGAAAATCTTATGATAGAAGAAGCACTGATTCAAGAGCCCTCGTGAAAACTCAAAAGCAACTCGCCTCAAGCGAAATATGAAAAGGGCAGAGAAAAGAGAAGTAAGATTCTTCGCTATGCTCAGAATGACAGATAGAAGAAATAGAGATTGCGGGTCGAACCCGCAATGACAGAGAAGGTGTGCAAAGTGCGACCGTCTGCGGGCGAACGAAGTTCGCCCCTACAGGTTGGGGGACAAAAAAGAAAGAGCCACCCAGTGGGCGGCTCTCCAAATCACACTTCCAAAATCACCGGCAAAACCATCGGGTTCCGCTTGGTTTTCTTGTAGAGATAGTTGCTCATGTCG
>JGI994J12354_10000977_pt1 | contig 29016 bp, 30 predicted proteins | sample IntmicLarv3ML3BL_FD_12354 | JGI IMG/M metagenome (IMG submission 12354) | reverse complement strand
GCCCCCCTCAAGATGAGATATCCCATAGAGTTAATCTAGTAAGACCCCTTGAAGACGACGAGGTAGATAGGTTAGAGGTGTAAGTGCAGTAATGTATTGAGCTGATTAATACTAATAGGTCGAGGGCTTGACCAAGAGATTGGTTTGGAAGGTAGAGAATGGATGGATATATATTTTAATGTGTAGTTTTGAAGATATATGAAAAGAGGCATAATGAGTAAAATGCTTGCATATAATCTTTAAGAAAGCAATAATCCTCAATAGCTCAGTTGGTAGAGCACTCGGCTGTTAACCGAGTTGTCGTTGGTTCGAGTCCAACTTGGGGAGTTTCTCTTTTGATTTAATTTAAAAGCGAATATGTAAAGTAAATGCTAATACAATAGAAAAATACGGCCCTATGGTCAAGTGGTTAAGACACCGCCCTTTCACGGCGGTAACAGGGGTTCAAATCCCCTTAGGGTCATTAAAAAAATATGGCGCCATAGCCAAGTGGTAAGGCGTGGGACTGCAACTCCCTGATCATCAGTTCAAATCTGATTGGCGCCTCTAAGGAAGCTCTTGAGAATGAAATGTTTTTAAGAGTTTTTTATATTAGGCGATAATGAATAGAATGTTTTCAATAAAACCAAATAAACGACGCGGGGTGGAGCAGTCTGGAAGCTCGTCGGGCTCATAACCCGAAGGTCATAGGTTCAAATCCTGTCCCCGCAATTTTTACTATGTAATTGATTTCTCGAGAAAGGGAAGTGTTTTACATAGATTTTTTAGTTTTATAGAAAGTAATATTCAATTTATATTATGGGAATAGGTTAGAACTTTTATTGCATTTTATAAAAGTTATTATTATAATAAACATTAGGAAGTTGAAAAGGATTGTTTACAGAGAGAAAGGAACAACATGGGAAAGAGAAAAAAGGAAACAAAGAAAAAGAAGAAAATTACTTTCGGAACGATTATTATGAATATTATATTGTTGTGTGCTATTGGAGTGTTTATATATGCGGCAGGTAGTCTGGTTATGATTTTCTTGGAGTATAAGCAGGGTACGGATGAGTATAAGGGTTTAAGGCAATTTGTAGTAGAAGAAACGGCTGCCCTGACAGGAGAAGAGAGCGAAATAGAGGGAATAGGGGAAAGGGCGAGTGATAATGCACCGCATGAGAGTGGTGAGACAGAAGAACAAAAAATTAGTAAAATACCTAATTTAAGTGTTGATTTTGATGGGCTTAAGGCAATAAATAGTGACGTGCTAGGATGGATTCGGGTGCTTGCTATTTCAGAAATAGATTATCCTCTGGTAAAGGGAGCAGATAACGAACAGTATTTGCACAAAACATTTGAAGGCAAGGCAAATGATGCAGGAAGTATTTTTGTGGACACACAGGCTTCGGATGACTTTTCGATAGAAATACGGTGATTTATGGGCATAACATGAAGAATCTTTCGATGTTTGGGAATTTAAAACGGTTTCATGATAAGACAGTGTATGATGAAAATCCTTATATAGTGATTTATACAAAGGAGAGAGACTATTTATATGAAATCTTTTCATGCCATGTTGGGGTATTGGGAGATGAAGGTATTCAGATATTTTTTGGAACAGAGGAAGACTATGGAAATTACTTGTCTTATATTTTTCGCAGATCTGAATATGATATGGGCGTAGAAGTTGGTGTAGAGGATAAGATCATTAGCTTGCAGACATGTGCCGATAATGATGTAGCAGTATTTTATGTATATGCGAAATTAGTAGAAACGCGTGAAAAAACTAATTAGGTGGAATGAAGTATGGAATATAAAGTAGGAAATATTATTAGATTGAAAAAGAAACATCCTTGTGGAAGTTTTCAGTGGCAGATTCTAAGAGTTGGAGCTGATTTTCGATTGAAATGCGTTGGCTGTGGACATCAAGTTATGGTGCCGCGTAAGCTTGTAGAAAAAAACACAAAAGAAATCATTAAATCACTTGATAATAAAGGGGAAATATGATAAAATTAATACTCGTGAAATAGTATTTATTAATTTTCCTTGCTCCTAAGAAAGTTAGGGGCCAGAGACCATAAGGAGGTATAACAAGTATGAACAAGTATGAATTAACAGTTGTTATTAGTGCAAAAGTGGAAGATGACGTAAGATTAGCGACACTTGAAAAGGTAAAAGAGTATATTGCTCGTTACAATGGTGTGATTACAAACATTGATGAATGGGGTAAGAAAAGATTAGCTTATGAGATTCAGAAAATGAAAGAAGGCTATTACTACTTTATTCACTTTGACGCTGATTCCAAATGTCCGGTACAAATTGAAAGTCATTTACGAATCATGGAAGAAGTAATCAGATACTTATGTATTAGACAAGAAGCATAGAGATATATTTTACGGACAGTGGCACCGTTGCTATTACACATAGAAGGTTCTCGAAGTAAAATATCAACAGATAAAGAAAGAGGAGACATATGAATAAAGTAATTTTAATGGGCCGTCTAACAAGAGATCCCGAAGTGAGATATTCAGCTGGTGAGAGTTCAACAGCAATAGCTAGATATAGCCTAGCAGTTGATCGTAGATTTAAAAGAGACGGGGAACCAACCGCAGATTTTATTAATTGCGTTGTTTTTGGAAAGTCAGCAGAGTTTGCAGAAAAATATTTTCGTCAAGGAATAAAAATTGCTGTTACAGGGCGTATTCAAACGGGTAACTATACGAATAAAGAGGGACAACGAGTATACACAACAGATGTAATAGTAGAAGAACAAGAATTTGCGGAAAGCAAAGCGAGTAGCGAGGCACAAGGACAAGGTAGTTATCAACAGTCAGCAGAAAGACCTACACCAAATGTAGCTTCTGGTGATGGATTTATGAATATTCCGGATGGAATCGACGAAGAATTACCATTTAATTAAAAGATAGTTTAAGAAAATATAAATAGGAGGTAACAACATCATGGCTTATACGAAAACAGATAGAAGCGATTCTCCAATGAAGAGAAGAGGCGGCGGCGGACGTAGAAGAAAAAAAGTGTGCGTGTTCTGCGGTAAAGAGAATAACGATATCGATTATAAAGATGTAAACAAATTAAAAAGATATGTATCTGAAAGAGGGAAAATTCTTCCAAGAAGAATCACAGGAAACTGTGCGAAGCATCAAAGAACTCTTACAGTGGCAGTTAAGAGAGCAAGACATATTGCGATNATGCCTTATGTTATTGATTAAACCTGCATAAATAGCGATTTTTTGGAGGTATNTCCAGTTTTATACCAATGATACAGCTAGGTATAAATAGGATNCATTGATAGAAATTAAATAGTAAGTCGTCATTGTATGAATTAGCAATGACGACTTTTATAATTCAAAAATATCCNTCTTTTTCATTCTAACGCTTTATTCAAAAAATAAAAAGGCCAGATGAGCATGAAAGCGTTTATCATCAGCATATATCTGTACTNAAAAGGCTTTAGGTCGAAGGGAGCAGGTAAATAATCGGTGAAATTCATAGATTTTAAACATACATTCGTAAGTTTTTACGTATTGGCTAGCTGGCAGATGTAGTATGATAAGGACATTATTAAAGGAGGATATTAGATGAATATGAGAAAAAGTAAAAAGTTATTATTAATGCTATCAGCAGGTATTTTGGCGGGGGGACTTTTGGGCTGTTCTGGTGCTGGGTCAACTAATGAGCCGCAACAATCTGACACAGCTCAGAGTGTTACAGAGAATGAGGCGACTAATCCGTCAGGTAATCAGGATAAGACTACAGTGGTGTATTGGAGCAATAACCGTCATGATCAAGAGTATTTAACCACACTTATCGAGGAATTTAATAATTCAAATGAAGACAATATTTTTATTGATTATCAGATTTATGCCGATAATTATTCGCAAATGTTGGATCTTTCTTTTAGTACTGATTCAGCACCAGATATTTTTCAGATACCTGGCGGTGAATACAGTAAGATTTTGGAAAAAGGATATCCATTGGACATTGCACCATTCATGAGCGATGATTACAAGGCGAGATTTGGCGAGGGTGCTTTTGTAGATGGAATTAACGCTGATGGTGATGCGATTTATTCATTGCCGTATACCGCAAGTGCAGTGAGACTGTTTTATAATAAAGATATTTTTGAAAGAGTTGGAATTACTGAACCGCCAAAAACACTTGATGAAATGGTTATAGCGGCTGAGACAATTACGCGTGAGTTATCTTCAGAGGGTATCTATGGTATTGCTGGTAATTATAAAGGCGGCGGAGCAGTAGCCAGAACGATTGATCCGATTGTGATGAGAAGTGGCGGTAATCGCAGTGGTTTTGATTTTTCGACGGGTACTTATGATTTCTCTAGTTATAAACCAGTTTTGGAGGCATTCTATCAGATGTATGCTGGTGGTGCTGGATTTCCAGGTAGTGAATCCCTTGATATTGATCCGCTCAGAACCCAGTTTGCAGCTGGTAATATCGGTATGTATATGTCACTTAGTCATGCTGAGCCAGGTGTATACCAATCCCAATTCCCAACTGATATCAACTGGGACTGTGCGTTAGTGCCGACCGTTAATGGTATTGTGGAGGGGAAACAACAGTTATGGACAGGAGGTTCTCATCTGTGTGTTAATGCTCAGACGAAGAATGCTGAGGCGAGTTGGAAAGTAATGGAATTTTTGCATAGTGATGAAGTTATGAGTGGTTACTATTCAGCAGGGTTGGGAACAGTAATGATTCCAAGTGCTGTAGCACAATCTGAACCACCTGCGAGTATTCAGAAGATGCCACTGTTAGAGTTAAATGAAGATGATCAGAATTGGCCAGTGCTGCCAACTAATGTTGTTGTCGAAGGGAAAGATTATTTGACGGTGTTCACTGAGGTTATCTTTGGTGTGACTGAGGTGGATCAAGCGATTGAAGACTTAAATCAACGTTATAATGCAGCTTATGATAAGGTGGTTGCAGAGGGAAGTGAGCGAATTGTGTATCCGAACTTTACACCGCTTAATCAAGATACAGAAACAAATTAAATAAATGAAGATGGAAAGGTATATTGTCTGATGCAATATACCTTTTCGGTATAGGTGGATATATGGGAAAACATATCAGTTTTAGGATTAAGCTGGCAGTATGTCTTTTGCTGGCGGTGATGTCAATTTTGCTGTTTGGGCAGTTGATGTACTATCATTTGGCGGCAGAGAAAATGCGGCAACAGGAACAAGAGCATGTGAGTTCAAGTCTGGAACAGATGAAAACCTATCTGGATACCAAGATGAAAAATATTATTGAGCGGTTATTTTATATCAGAATGAATCCGGACTTTTCCGAGAATATACAGAGGCTTTTGCTGGAACCAGAACAGGTTGATAATGGCAGACTTTTTAATGATATAACAACAACTATTTCGTTGTATAAAATAACGGAACCACTGCTGTCCTCGCTCTATTTTTATACACCGGTACGCAGTTATACTGATAATATTGTTATTGTCAACCGTGATTTTGATTTTGAGAAATCGGTCTTTTATGAGCGGTTTCAGAATGAGAGCGGCCCGCTTATATGGGGGACTTTGCGTAAAGACGATATATTTATTTCTAAGAAGAGCGTAATACCAATGATTTATAAGTTTAGTATCGAAGGATATTCCGACGAAGTCGCACTATTGGCAAATCTTGACCAGAATGGGATTCGTGAGTATCTGCAGCAGATTATTTTTACGGAAGATGCGACAGTAATTCTATTTGATGATGATGGCAATCGGATTGCCTCTTGGGTCTGTGATAGTCATATGGATTTTGTTGAACGTCAACTGGAGCCAGAAATGCTTCGCAGCTTGGGCGCTCAGAATCAGAGTCGTTATACTGTGAATGATGATCAGGATGAATACTGGCTTAGTTACAGTCAGTTAAATACAGCACCGTGGCATCTGATTTATGTACGTTCAAAAGCAGACGTTTATTCTAAGCTGAATGATTTTACAAAAACATTTGCGGGAATGACAATCATAATTGTGATTTTGACTTTTTTAGCAGTTATGGTGATTATAAAACGGCTTACTAATCCACTTTATCAGTTGGCTGCGGTCATGCAAAAGGCTGGAGAGAAAAAATACAAGATTGATTTTCCCTATAAGAAAAAGGATGAAATTGGGGTGTTGGCCTCCAGTTTTGATCATATGGTGACTTATAGCCGCGAACTATTCGAGAAGTTGAACCATACAATCAGCCAATTAAAAGAAGAAAAAGAGAAAGTTCGAATAGAGCAGTTATTGAAGCGGAGGGCGGAGTTAAAGGCTCTGCAAGCACAGATTAATCCCCACTTTTTATATAATACGTTGGATTCAATTCGATGGAAAGCGGAGGAGATTGAAGCGGCGGATATCAGTCAGATGACCCAAGCGTTGGCGACGGTATTTCGGATTGGATTATCACGAGGGCAGGAATTGATTTCAATAGAAGATGAAATTCGTCATGTGGAGAGCTACCTTGCAATTCAGTGTCAGCGTTATGGTGCTCAGTTTGGGTATTTTATTGATGTAGAGCCAGCATTAAAGGCTTGCTATATTGTCAAATTAGTACTCCAACCATTAGTAGAAAATGCTATCTATCATGGCATTAGGAAAAAAGAAGAGCCAGGGATGATTTGGATTACTAGTAAGTGGACGGCTATCGGAATTCTCTTTTCAGTTCAAGATGATGGAGGGGGAATTGAGCCGACAAAGCTGAAAGTACTGCAGGAAAATTTGGTTAGAAATCTTTCAATTAGCAAAGAGGGTTATGGTATTTTTAATGTAAATGAGCGTCTCAAACTGTATTTTGGTGATGATTGCGGTTTGACGATTGACAGTGAAGAGGGAAAAGGAACAGTAATCCAATTTTTGCTACCAATAATTCAAGAAAGGGATGTGGAAACTTATGTACCGTATTCTGATAGTAGACGATGAGAGTAGTATTCGAGAAGGAGTTGCCAGGTATCTGACGAAAAACTGTCCTGATTATGTAGTGGGAACAGCTGAAAATGGCAGTGAAGCATTGCAGATTGCCCAAACTCTTTTACCAGATGTGATTATTACCGATATTACGATGCCGAGACTAAATGGTCTTGATTTTCTGGAACATATAAAGCATATGCTGCCAGATACTCAGATGATTATTTTGAGCGGTTATGATAAATTTGAATATGCTCAACAAGCACTGTCATTAGGAGTTAGGGAGTATTTAATTAAGCCATTGGACACTAAGAAGCTATGCCAGATTTTGGCACAGATGAAACTGGAGTTAGATAAGGCGAAACAGAGTTGGAACCAGATGCAAAAAGCAAAGCAGCTAAAGCCATCAGGCGAAGAACTTCACCTAAAGCAGGAATATCGCAATATGTTGTTGCAGAAAAAGGATATCGAGTTTTCGGAAGCGGCGCAACGCAACTGGGTCTGTGTGGTTTGTCGTGGCTATGGTGACTTGCATATTTTAGAGGAAGCAGTCAAACAGAAGTTTGAGACTCAGATGCAGACTTGCTGTTTGTTGATAGATGAGGAATGTGTTATTGTTCTGAGTTATCAGGAAGAGAACATAAAGGGTAGCTTTTTAAAAATCAACATTGGGCTTACCTCCATTGCTAACTATTTTCGGACGGAGAATTTGGGCATACCATATTTTTTCTTGGGCAGCTTCGTTTCTTCGGGACGAGAATTGGCATTATCAATGAAGCAGGCTCAAAAAGCGGCACAGTATAGTTTTTTGGATGAAATTCCACCAGTATTTAATTATGAAGACAGTCTTGCTGATCAATTTCAGACATGCTTCTTTATCTCTGAGGATATGCAACGGAAACTGATTTTGGAAGTTCAATATGGAGACAAAGAGACATTTGCGGCGGTAACTGAGGAGTTGTTCGCATGTTTTGTGAAATATTCGGTAAAAGATGCTGTTTTTATTAGGAGTACAGTGGTTTCACTTTGTTATCGTCTTTTGAGTGGTGGGCAAGACAGTGTGGCATCGCTGAACTATTTGGAATGTAATCGTTTTTTTGCATCAATAGCTCAGGTATTGTATCTTGCTGACCTAAAGCAACAGTTTATTGAGTTCATTACTTTTCTACGTTCAAAGAGAAAGGGGAATGAAGAAAAGAATACAGTAATATCAAATGAGGTTGAGAGAATTACCAAAGCGAATATATCCAATCCATATTTTTCACTTGATGATATTGCCGATCTTTTATATATCAGTCCCAATTATCTGCGTCAGCTCTTTAAACAGGAAACAGGAACGACTTTTGTTGAGTACTTAACCGCAGTCCGGATGAAACAGGCGGAACGCTTGCTGCGAAACGGCCGGCTAAAGATTAGTGATGTGGCGGAACAGGTGGGATATAAGGATCCCCGTTATTTTTCTTCTTGCTTTAAGAAACGATACCATATATCACCCAGTGAATATCCAGTAAGTTCGTAACTTTTTCGCCGTTACTTCTGATAATTTTTGCCATTATGGCAAGGGTCAATTCGCTATAATAAGGGGGATGAAAAAGGAGGATGATGAGTTGAAAAAGAAAGACGGATTATTAAAGGCAATTAAACGGGAAAAAATATCCTACCTGATGTTGCTTCCAAACTTGGTGATGTTTGCGGCATTTACAGTTTATCCTTTGGTCTGGGCATTGCGGTATATGTTGTATGACTATAAGGGGTATGGCACACCGACATTTGTTGGAATGGAAAATTTTATCAGGTTATTTACACGTGATCAACAGTTTTGGGATTCTGTAATCAATACTTTAGTTTATGTTGGTGGAAAATTGATTTTGACAATTCCCTTGGCATTTTTGTTGGCAGTGTTGTTGAGCAAAAGCAGTAAGGGCAATGCCATCGCTCAATCGGTGATTTTCACCCCAACGATTATGAGTAGCTCGGTTATGGCGCTGATTTTCTATCTGCTATTTAATACATACAATGGTGATATCAATCGAATGTTGATGAACCTTGGTCTGATAAAGCAAAACATAAACTGGTTAGGAATTCAGTATGCCATGGGGACGGTTATTCTTATCGCTGTTTGGGGCGGTGTTGGTAATTATATGGTGTATTTTATTGCAGGTTTGACGGGAACTTCGGAAGATGTCATTGAGGGGGCTAGGATTGAGGGAGCCACAGATACCCAAATTCTGTTTAAGATTACATTGCCAATGATGGCACCGATTATTAAAATGATTCTGATGCTGGCGTTGGTGATTTCTTTCATGGATATGCAGAGTATTATGGTGTTGACCGAAGGTGGACCGATGGGGCGCACCAATGTTATGTTTCTTTATATTTATCAGTTGTTTTTCCCAGTTACAGCAGGTTCTACAGTTCCTCAAGAATTTGGGTATGGTGCAGCAGCGAGTTTGGTATCAGCGTGCATCGTCGGTATATTTACCAGTTTATATCTGATTTTGAGCCGAAAACTTGATAAGATTATGGAATAGGAGGAGAGTGGAAAATGAAAATGATAAAGGGTATTTTCAAATGGTTGTTTATTGGCGGATTTTGTATATGCGTTCTTTATCCGGTTATATATGCCGTTATAGGTTCTTTTAAAACAAATGCAGAACTGACTCTGGGCGGTTCCTTTTTTCCTGCCGAGTGGCAGTTTCAAAATTATATATATGCTTTCTCGCAGTTGGATTTTGGAAGATATACAATTAATAGTATTGTACTAGCTTTACTTACGGTTGTGTTCAGTGTTGGTACATCATCAATGGCAGCATATATAATGGCTAGAAGAAATATGCCAGGAAAAAATCTGCTCAATGCCATGTATCTGTGTTCAATGTTCGTATCAATAGGCTCAGTGGCACTTTACCCGCTGTATAAAATGTTAAATAGTCTTGGTCTGACCAGTAGTATGGTTGGGTTGGCATTGTTATTAACTGGTGGGCAGGCTGCTAATATCTTTCTGATTTCCGGTTTTATCAGAGGTGTGCCAAAGGAACTAGATGAAGCAGCCACAATTGATGGTGCTGGTCAGTTTCGGATTTTTTGGCAGATTATTTTACCAACTATCAAGCCGATTCTCGGTGTTGTAGCGTTATTCTCGTTTCGTAATGCTTGGAATGAATTTATTTCAGCACAGGTTTTTTCAATGGCTAATCAGGGGATGAAAACTCTCAGTGTCGCGGTTGCGGGTCTTCGTTATTCGGCAAATGCGGCGGCAGAGTGGAATATTATGGCGGCGGGTGCATCGATTGCTCTGCTTCCTATTCTGGTTGTATATTTGTTTGCTAATAGACAATTTATCAGTGGATTAACGGCAGGAGCGATAAAAGGATGAAAAAGAATAATTGGCGGGGACATTGGATTATATCCCCAGATTTTTTGGGAAGACAACCTATAAATGTCTTTCATAAAGAAATGGATAGTGGACAGGAGAAAGGGCATGATGAAGCCCTCAAAAATTATCATATGCTAGTGAGAAAGAGCTTTGAAGTGAGCAAGACATGTAAACAAGCATTGCTTCGTATTAGCGCTGATGATTACTACAAAGTATATATTAATGGACAATTTATAGGGCAGGGGCCATCTCCAGCCTATCATTTCCAATATCATTATAATCAATATGAGTTGGATGATGTCCTGATTGCTGGCCGTAACACTATAGCGATTCATGTATACTATCAGGGGCTTATTAACCGGGTTTGGAATAGCGGTGACTATCGGCAGGGAATGATTGCGGAGATAGTGGCAGATGATGAGGTGCTTGCTGCTAGTGATGCTTCTTGGCTTTATAGCCGAGCAGAAGAATATTCGGGTGAGCCAGTGATTGGATATGAAACGCAATTTACTGAAAATATTGATAGTCGTTTAAAAAAAGACGGCTGGTACTTGCCTAATTATGATGATCAGACTTGGTTGCCGACAGCAGTGAATTTGGCGAATGACTACCATTTAGTTCTTCAGCCGACTGCGAATTTAGCTGTATATACACTAAAGCCAGAGAGCGTAGAGTGGGTGGAGCAAGGCTATTATCTCATTGATTTTGGGCATGAAATTACGGGAACCTTTACTGCGCGTGCGTTCGGTGAAGCGGGTGAGATACTTACCTTGATTCACGGTGAAGAGCTTGAGGCTTCAGATCATCAGCGTGTCAAATATCCGATGCGGTGTGGCTGTCCATATAAAGAAGATTGGATATTATCGGGGCGGCAGGATATCCTTGAACAGTTTGATTATAAGGCATTTCGTTATGTTATGGTAATTGGACGCAGAGATAGCGTTGATCTTGACAGTTTTGCCGCAGTTGTCCGACACTATCCAATGGAAGAGGATCGATGTCGATTTACGTCCGCCAATCCATTGCTGAATAAGATTTGGGATATTTGTCAGGCAGGTGTAAAATGGGGGAGTCAGGAAGTATTCACAGACTGTCCAAGTCGAGAGAAAGGACAATATTTGGGGGACGCAACGATAGCGGCTCAGGCTCATCTATACCTAACTGGTGATCTGCGGCTGTTTCGTCAATGCCTGAATATGTTCGCGCAGTCAGCTAGAATATGCTCTGGTTTAATGGCAGTGGCACCGGGCAGTTTTATGCAGGAAATCGCTGATTTTTCGCTACAATGGCCTTATCAGTTATTGGTTTATTATAAGCAGAGTGGTGATTTAGAATTTCTAAAAGAAATGTATCCATTTGCCGAAGGAATCCTCGACTATTTTAGTCGTTATCAACGAACTGATGGTTTATTGGAATCGGTAAAAGAAAAATGGAATCTGGTAGACTGGCCAGAAAATTTGCGGGATAATTATGATTTTGAATTATCAAGACCGGTAGGTGATGGTTGTCACAATGTTATTAACGCATTTTTTTGTGGAGCAGTAGGGGTTGTGGATGAGATAAAGGCGATTCTGGAAATACCGTGTAATGGAAGATATGGTGCGTTAAAACAAGCATATCTTGAGGTCTTTTACGATACACAAAAGAAGTTGTTTCGTGATGCTCCAGACTCTAAGCATTATTCACTGCATTCTAATATACAGCCGTTGTTTTGGGGGCTAGTGCCAGATGATGCGATTACTTCAGTAGTCAGTTTGTTGGCAGAGAAACGCTTGGCCTGCGGTGTTTATAATGCCTATTTTCTGCTAAAGGGGCTGGCTAGAGTGGGAGAGTATGATTTGCTCTATGAGCTTTTGATTGCCGAAGATGAACGTTCTTGGGCTAATATGATCAGAGAGGGAGCAACTACCTGCTTTGAGGCTTGGGGAAAAGAGCAAAAATGGAATACCAGTTTATGCCACCCGTGGGCAAGTGCTCCAATAGTGGTATTGATAGAAGATATTGCCGGACTTTATCCAGCCACACCCGGCTGGCAGGAAATAGGCTTTAGACCTCATATTCCGGAGCATTTGGAAAATTTGGAACTTGTTATCACAACTCCCGTCGGTCGTGTCACAGTAAAAAAAGAGTTCGGTCAGACGAAGCTTTTTCAGAGTTAAATAGCTCTTATAAGAGATATAGGAAATTAAAGACTTCCTATATCTTTTATTATTTTATCAGGGCGAAAAGATATCAACAGCATTTTCTAGTTGATATTGATTTTGATAAAAACCTTTCCGAGAGGGGATAAAAATGGTATAATAAAAAAGTCACATGAAAATTTTAAAAGCGATTTCTAGTAGGTGTAAATGATGGGAAAAAAATATAAATTAAAGGGGCAGTTGAAAGCGTATCTGCAATGGCCAATATTTCTAACAATTCTTTTAATTGCGATGAATGTATGGTTATATATGCTAGATTTGCGCGCGGGTATTCTTATGAGTGCATTTATAGTCATTTATTTGCTTGTAGTATTGATATTATATTTTTATAACAAGCCGTTGATTATAAATGAATTGATTGCATTTGCGACGCAGTATAGCCAGTTACAGAGAGTCTTATTAAAACAGTTTGAAATACCATATGGTTTATTGGATTCAGATGGCAGAATACTGTGGATGAATGAAGAATTTTTAAGTTAAAAAAAAAAAAAGATCTATATCCACAATATTTTCAGAGATTGAAAAAAGTAAGTTTCCAGAGGATGGCGAGCAAAAGAATATTTATATTGATTTTGAAGAGAAAATATATAGGGTCAGTTTACAACAAATATCCGTTTCAGAGATGGCAGAAGTGGTTACGATGGTGGAGATACCTAAGTCAGCTACGCAATTAATCGCAATTTATCTTTTTGATGAAACGCAGTTGAAGAAATATGAAAAAAAGATGGTTGATGAAAAATTGGTGACAGGGCTTATATATATAGATAACTATGAAGAAGCTTTGGACAGCGTGGAGGAAGTAAGGCGTTCCCTTTTAATTGCCTTGATTGATCGAAAGATTAATAAATATATTACGAATATAGATGGAATTGTAAGAAAATTGGAGAAAGATAAGTATTTTATCGTATTGAAGCAGAAATATTTGAATCTTTTGGAAGAAAGTAGATTTTCCCTTTTAGAGGAAGTGAAAGCGGTTCATATCGGCAATGAGATGGCAGTAACAATAAGTATTGGTATCGGGATGAGTCAGAATTCTTATGCACAGAACTTAGAATATGCTAGAATTGCGATTGATTTGGCTCTAGGAAGAGGGGGAGACCAAGTAGTAGTAAAGGTGAATGATAGAATCTCTTATTATGGTGGAAAGTCTCAGCAGATGGAAAAACATAGTAGAGTAAAGGCGCGAGTAAAAGCACATGCTCTTAGAGAAATTATGGAGACAAAAGATAAAGTTGTGGTGATGGGACATAAGATGACGGATGTAGACTCTTTTGGAGCTGCGATTGGTATTTATTGTGTTGCTCGGGCTTTAAATAAATATGCAATGATTGTTATAAATGAGGTGACAACTTCGGTAAAACCATTTATGGATAATTTTCTAAATCATAGTGAGTACTCCAAATCGATGTTTATAAATAGTCAAGAAGCCAAGGAAATTGTGGATAATAATACAGTAGTAGTGGTGGTGGATACAAACAAGCCTAGCTTTACAGAATGTCCGGAACTTTTGAAGATGACAAAGACAATAGTGGTTTTGGATCATCATAGGAGAGGTAGTGAAGCGATAGACAATGCTACTTTATCTTATGTGGAGGCGTATGCTTCCTCCGCTTGTGAAATGGTAGCCGAGATTTTGCAATATTTTTCAGATGAAATAAGGATTAAGAATATTGAAGCGGATTGTATTTATTCGGGAATTATTATTGACACAAATAATTTCTTAACCAAAACAGGGGTTAGAACATTTGAAGCAGCAGCATTTTTAAGAAGATGTGGTGCTGATGTGACACGGGTTCGCAAAATGTTTAGAAATGATATGAAGGATTATAAAACGAGAGCAGAGGCTGTTAGAAATGCTGAAATATTTAGAGAGTCATATGCGATGACCACATGCTCTGGTGGAGGAGTGGAAAGCCCTACTGTAGTGGGAGCGCAAACAGCCAATGAATTGCTGAACATTATCGGTGTAAAAGCGTCTTTTGTATTCACAGAGTATAATGATGTTATTTACATCAGTGCAAGATCAATAGATGAAGTAAATGTACAAATTATTATGGAAAGAATGGGGGGCGGTGGTCATATAAACATTGCCGGAACTCAGATTGATGGAACATTGGAAGAAACAATAGAAGCGCTGAAACAAGTGATTGAGAATATGGAAGAAGCAGGAGATATATAATATGGAAATTATTTTATTAGCAGATGTAAAAACTTTAGGAAAAAAAGGCGACAAAGTAAATGTCAATGATGGATATGCGAGAAACTTTATATTGCCTAAAAAATTAGGAATAGAGGCAACAGGAAAGAACATCAATGATTTGAAGCTGCAAAAAGCCAATCAAGAGCGAATTACGAAGCAGATTTTGGAAGAAGCAGAGGTTTTAAAAGGCAAAATAGAGAAAAAAGAAGTGACTTTGAGCATAAAGGTTGGAGATGGTGGCAAGATATTTGGTTCTATTTCTTCAAAAGAAATTGCTGAGGAAGTAAAGAAACAATTAGAGCTAGAGATTGATAAGAAAAAAATGCAGGTAGCCAATGGAACAATCAAGACATTGGGTATACATACAGTGGCAGTAAAGGTACATCCCAAAGTGACCGCAGAGTTAAAAATAAAGGTAGTAGAAGCATAAATTCAGGAGGAGAACGAGGATGGAAGAAGCACTCATAAAACGAGTATTGCCTCATAGTATAGAAGCGGAACAATCGGTTATCGGTGCGATGATTATGGATCGAGAAGCAATTATGACGGCTTCCGAAATCATAACGAGCGATGATTTTTATCAACATCAATATGGTGTTATCTTTGATGCGATGGTGGAAATATACAATGAAGGTAAGCCGGTGGACTTGATTACACTACAGAATAGGCTAAGAGAAAAAGACGTCCCACCTGAAATAAGCAGTCTGGAGTTCGTAAGGGATTTGGTTAATCTTGTACCGACTTCGGCAAATGTGAAGTATTATGCGACGATTGTAAGTGAAAAATCAGTGCTCAGACGTCTGATTAAGACGAATGAAGAACTTACCAATCAAGCGTATGTGGCGAAAGATAAAGTAGAAGATATTTTAGCAGATACGGAAAAGAAGATATTTGCATTATTGCAGTTGAGAAGTTCAGGGGATTATGTACCTATCAAACAAGTGGTTTTAAATTCGTTGGAGAAAATAGAGAGTGCGGCTAAAAATAAGGGAGCGGTAACAGGATTGGCAACAGGTTTTATAGATTTAGATTATAAAACATCAGGATTTCAACCGTCTGATTTGCTTTTGGTGGCAGCTAGACCCTCTATGGGAAAAACAGCATTTGTTTTAAATATAGCACAACATATGGCTTTTCATTCAAATATAACGACAGCCATTTTTAGTTTGGAAATGTCTAAGGAACAGTTGGTAAATCGTATGCTGTCCTTGGAATCTAATGTAGATTCTCAAGTGATTAGAACTGGTAATTTATCCGACGAGGATTGGTCGAAGTTAATCGAAGGGGCAGGCGTGATTGGTAAATCCAACTTGATTATTGATGATACGCCAGGTATTTCTGTTTCAGAATTACGTTCGAAATGTCGTAAATATAAATTAGAACATAATTTGGGAATTATTATCATTGATTACTTGCAGTTAATGAGTGGCAGCGGCAAGAGCGAATCACGTCAACAGGAAGTTTCCGATATCTCTCGTGCGTTAAAGGGGCTGGCGAGAGAGCTTAATGTGCCAGTGGTTGCATTGTCACAGCTAAGTCGAGCAGTAGAACAAAGGCCAGCAACAGAACGTAGACCAATGTTATCAGATCTTAGAGATTCTGGTGCGATTGAGCAGGATGCTGACGTTGTTATGTTTATTTATAGAGATGATTATTATAATAAAGATACAGAAAGAAAAAATGTGGCGGAAATTATTGTAGCGAAACAAAGAAATGGTCCGATTGGTACCGTAGAGCTTGTTTGGCTTCCTAATTATACGAAATTTGCAAATATGAGCAAGAATTAGAAGAGGGTATCACTTATAGTATACGAATGCTATTGGGAAAATATGTAAAAATTTATTGCAAACACTAAATCTTGTGGTATAATAGTGTAGAAGGTAAATATTTACAACTAAATAGCGGAGGGGTATGTATGAGCGGAACAAGATTTATGATTTCAGATACTGCAAAACAAGTTGAAGTGGAGGCTCATGTTTTACGATATTGGGAAGAAGAATTAGAGCTTAAAATTGCAAGGACTGAAATGGGACATCGCTACTACACCAGAGAAAATATTCAATTATTTAAGAATATAAAAGAGCTAAAGGAACAGGGATTTCAACTAAAGGCTATTAAGATCTTATTGCCCGAGTTAGATAAAGTGGATAGTGATGATCTTGATAGTATCTTAAAGTTAAGAGATGAATTAAATGGAAAAGTATTTACAGATGCACAAGGGGATAAAAAATATCCAGAAGCAGGAACGAATGAGACCGATGCGCAAATGATTCCTTCAGAAATTTCAGGAATTGTTTATGAGGGTGATGTTGGGACAAAAATGCACGAGTTTCAAATGATTATTGGAAATATTATCTCTCAGGTAATAAAGGAGAATAACAAAGTCTTAGTGGAGGGCGTGGGCAATAGTGTGAGTGACAAAGTGACAAAAGAAATGGATCACATTATGGTAATGCGTGAAGAAAGAGATAAGGAACGTTTTAGACGTTTAGATGAAACAATACGAATATATCAAAGGACAAGGCGTCAAGTGGCGGTGTCTAATGAAGAACAAGGGATAAAGACAAGAAAAAAAGGATTTTTTAGAAGGCGAAAAAGGGATATAGAGGAATAAAGAGTGTTTATAAAAAGGGGTAGATGTCAAACATATTATGACATCTACCCTTAAATTTTAAAGTAGCTTATTCAGCTGCAATGGCGCCAATCGGGCAAGATGCTTCACATGCACCGCAATCAATACAGGTATCAGCGTCGATTATATATAAGCTATCCCCTTCACTGATTGCCCCTACTGGACATTCTGATTCGCAAGAACCACAACTAACACATTCATCATTAATAATATAAGCCATAATACATTCCTCCTTAGAAAAAATTTGTACGGCTTATTAAAACCATAATTTTAATAGCCATACATATATTGTAATATAAATAATCGAATTATACAAGAAAAACTAAAAAGTGATTTAGTTACTCTGAGCTAATTCGGCCCTTTTAGCTTTGATTCCGGATAAAATTATTTTTTTATATTTTAGCACTTCTTGTTTGTCCATATCGGGAATATGCTTCAAGGGATAATCCAGTTGAAGTTCCTGATATTTTGCTATTCCCATTGAATGGTATGGGAGTACATCGAGTGCTTTCAAGCTTTTCAAATTACCAAGATAGTACCCTAATTCAAATAAATATTCTTCGTTATCAGTAATGGTTGGGACAATCACATGGCGAATCCATAATGGAAGCCTATGCTGGTCAATAAATTGGATAAAATCAAGAACGGATTCTAAAGCCTGCCCTGTTAAATTTTTATGTTCTTGAGGATTAATATGTTTCAAATCCAGTATGATTAGGTCTACTACCTTTATTAATTGTTCAAATTTATTGACGTTATTTGGATTATCTTTTTGAAAAGTGATGCCTGATGTATCCAGACAAGTATGAATATTTTTTTCTTTGGCAGCAGTGAGTAAGGTGATTAGAAAGTCCATTTGCATTAATGCCTCGCCGCCGGTGATGGTAATACCCCCGCCATTATGATAAAAGTTAATGTTGTTATCATAAGCATCAAGAATCTCGGTTACGGTCATTTGTTTGCCAGTATTTGGTTTCCATGTATCGGGATTGTGACAGTATAAGCAACGCAAGGGGCAGCCTTGAAAAAATACAACCATTCTCACACCCGGTCCATCTACAGTTCCAAAGCTTTCAATAGAGTGTATATAGCCATTCATAAAATATATCCTTTCGTTAATGATAATTTGAATCTTTTGATATAAAATCAAGGGCAACACTTCTAATGATTGATTAGTAGTGCTGCCATTGATTATGCAAAGTATAGCTTCTTTTTAAAGTGTGCTTAATTGTTACATGGTATCATGGAAAGTTCTTGAAATAACTTCATCTTGCTGTTCTTTAGTTAATTTAATAAAGTTTACAGCATAACCAGAAACACGAACTGTTAATTGTGGATAGTTTTCAGGATGTTTTTGGGCATCTAATAAAGTTTCTTTTGTAAAAACATTAACATTTAAATGATGTCCGCCCTTTTCAGCATATCCATCTAATAAGGTTACTAAATTATCAATCTGTGAATTGCTAATATTGTTCATAGTTAAATCCTCCTATCAAGATTATTTTTTAATATCGTATGTTCTTCATCTAAAGTTTCTTATTTTATAAATTATAGACTGTCCAATTCCACTTCTAAATCGCCAACAAATACTTGGTCTTCTTTTCCAAGTGCGCCCGGAATAATTGAAAATGTATTTGAAATACCATCTTGTGCATCTTTGAACGGTAATTTTGATACTGAAGCGAGTGAAGCAATCGCTCCATTAGAATCACGACCATGCATAGGATTTGCTCCTGGTGCAAAAGCCTCACCGCCTTTTCTGCCATCAGGGGTAGAACCGGTATTTTGACCATATACAACATTTGAAGTAATGGTAAGGATGGAAGTGGTAGCAATGCCTTCGCGGTAAGTGTGATTGCTGCGAATGAAGTTCATGAATGTATGCACCAATGTATTTGCTAATTGGTCTACACGATCATCATCATTACCATATTTAGGGAAATCGCCCTCTACTTGGTAATCGATTGCAAGTCCATTTTCATCTCTGATAACTTTTACTTTGGCATATTTCATCGCTGATAAAGAATCTGCCACTACAGAAAGACCAGCGATACCAGTTGCAAACCAACGTGTTACATGTTGATCATGTAAAGCCATTTGAATACTCTCATAGCAATATCTATCATGCATATAGTGAATAACATTAAGGGTATTCACATATACTCCTGCGAGCCATTTCATCATATCGTTATATCTATCCATAACCTCATCATAATCTAGGTATTCAGAGGTAATGGGTCTGAATTTAGGTCCCACTTGCTTCTTTGTAATTTCATCGACACCACCATTGATTGCATAAAGCAGACATTTCGCAAGGTTGGCACGAGCGCCAAAAAATTGCATTTCTTTACCAAGTCTCATGGAAGATACACAACAAGCGATTGCATAGTCATCACCATGTGAAACTCTCATTAAATCATCATTTTCATATTGAATAGAAGATGATAAGATGGAAGTTTTTGCACAGAATTTTTTGAAATTAGCTGGCAAGTTTGTTGACCAAAGAACCGTTAAATTGGGTTCAGGTGATGTTCCTAGATTGATCAATGTGTGTAAATAACGGAAAGATGATTTGGTAACAAGAGGTCGACCATCAACACCAACACCACCGATTGATTCTGTAACCCAGGTTGGATCACCAGAGAATAAGTTGTTATATTCAGGGGTACGAGCAAATTTAACAAGTCTTAGCTTCATGATAAATTGATCAATAATTTCTTGAATATCACTCTCGGTAGCAATGCCATTAGCTAAATCTCTTTCAGCAAAAATATCAAGGAAAGTGGAAGTACGTCCAAGTGACATCGCAGCACCGTTTTGATCCTTTACAGCAGCAAGATAGCCAAAGTAAACAGCCTGTACCGCTTCTTTGAAAGTTGTAGATGGCTGAGAAATATCACATCCATAAATATTTGCCATTTTCTTTAATTCTTTTAATGCATGAATTTGTTCAGAAAGTTCTTCTCTTTCACGAATAACATCTGAGTACATTGTGGTACGTGTGGTGCTTTTTTGTTCTTCTTTGTCCTTGATTAGAAAATCAACACCGTAAAGAGCAACACGACGATAATCGCCAATGATACGACCGCGGCCATAAGCATCTGGTAAACCAGTTATGATATGACTTGAACGGCAAGCTCTCATTTCATCAGTATAAGCATCGAAAACACCAGCATTATGTGTTTTTCTATGTTTTGTAAAAAAGTTCACTAATTCAGGGTCTACAGTATAACCATTATCTTCGCAAGCTTTTGCCGCAACACGAATACCGCCGTAAGGTTGTAACGCACGTTTAAAAGGCTTATCAGTCTGAAAACCAACAATAACCTCTTTATCTTTATCTAAGTAACCAGCGCCATGTGAAGTTAAAGAAGAGATAATAGATGTATCCATATCTAAAACCCCACCAGCTTCACGCTCTTGTTTAGAAAGTTCCAATACTTGTTCCCATAAATCCTTTGTATTTTGTGTTGGTCCTGCAAGAAAACTGTCATCGCCCTCATAGACGATATAATTTTTTTGGATAAAATCTCGAACATTTACTTCTTTTTCCCAGGTCCCGCCTGTAAAGCCTTTCCATTCTACTCTCATTCTTCGCCTCCTGTATTGTTTGAATTGATATTATTTACCGTAGTATCTGTACCATTATTATATTATAAAGATTATATACACGTCAATATTACTATTGTTCTTTTTTGAATACAGTATACAATTTATGAAAAAAATTAGATACTGATAAAATAGTATTTACCTCACTTGCATTTTTTTATGTATTCGATATAATAGAAAGATAGTGGTGAATTTTAAATAAAATAAAGGAGAGTGTAGATATGTTTAAAGTGACAAAGGATATGATTATCGGAGATATAATAAAACAAGAGAGCAGCCTTGCATCAGTTCTTATGAGTGCTGGTATGCATTGTGTAGGTTGTCCATCTGCTCAAGCAGAAACATTAGGAGAAGCAGCAATGGTGCATGGTATAGAGGTTGACTTATTGTTGGCTAAGCTCAATACATTTTTAGAAGCGAAAAATAATTAATAACAAAACCGTCCTTTTTCAAGCGATATCGCAAGAAATAAAGGGCGGTTTTTGATTTTATATTTGTGCTAACTGCTGCAATGCATTCTGATGAATAAGCAATACAGCATGTTCTTTGAGATGCGCTTCTGTTGCATTCGTATGTTTGGCGTTAGTTGCATATTCGGAAAGGATATTGCAAATTTTATTGAATTCTTCCGGAGTATGCAGTGACTTTTTGATAATTAAAGAGTAATTGCCAGTTTTAGGATCTTTATATAAAGAATTATATCCAGTATAATATTCTTTAAAATTACGTGCCGCTTCAATAGCAGAATCCAAATTTTTGAAGCTATAAAGTCTGGTAAGATCTTTTATCGTTTTGATATCGGGAATTTCTTTTTCAAGCTCAGCTAATGCCTCGCCTTTTGAAGCAAAGGTGGCTTTGGCGTCCTGTATTCTTTTATACAATCCAACAATATCATCCGCCCCCTCTGTTTTAGGGGAATAAGAAGAATAGGAGTCCAAATCATCATCGGAAAAAGATGGTGAAAATTTGGCAAATCTAGTATCCAATTCTTCGGGATCATCGACTTTGGTGATGATTAAAATAATACATTCTGGCGATAATGGGATGGCCTCAATCATAAGCGGGATATCATCGGCTTCAAAGCCAACTTCATAGAAGGCCTGCTGCATCATATCCTTGAAAAGGGATTTTGCTTTTTCAGTACCATATGCAAGTTCACTCAGTTTTAATTCTCTATCGATTAAATCATCTCTAGTTAAAGTACATTTTATTTGATTCGCGTTAATTTTTTCAATTCTCATAATTTCTCTTCCTAACATAATACATGAAATTTGAATTTCAAGTTAATTGTTATAATTATATTATACACTAAGCACCATTATTATGTAAAGGGAATGAATGGCACTCATTATTTTTGACCATAGTATACCCAAAAAGCGGGTTGAAGTCAAGAAGTGATTCATTTTATAAAAAAATAAAAAAAGGCTTGCCATCAAGCAACAAATTGAATATAATAAATACTAAGAGAAGAGAGCGAGGAGGTGAAGATAAATATTGTTTTATAAGTTCATGAAGTATGTTGCCAATTCTGACACTTGTTTTGTCTATATAAGTGTATGAAATTTTCTGAAAAAGTTATATCAATTATATCACACGATATTAATGAAATCCCCAATTAACAACCATATAATACTCTTCTCTTCAAAAAATAAATGGTAAATTTTAGGCTCAGATTTAAAATGCAGAACTATTATTTTCTATCAATATCCTATTTCCTTTACTGCGGTCTAAAGAAATGGAATGAATAATACTATATCACGAAATATTAGTTATAGATAGAGAATAATAGTTCAGATACGAGGTACAAGTATGCAACATAAGCAGGGTAAGTTTCAACTACAATCGGAGTTAGAGGAGTATGTGAATGAGGGTATGTTACTTTGGCTGAATGGGCGATTAAGCAATCCGGAACAGATAGCCCAAGCATGCCTGATTGAGGAAGAGAATAATTATATGAGAGATTATATCCAAGATGATGAGGGAGAACTTAAGGGGGTGGCTTTTGACAAAGTGCAAATAAAATAGAAGTTTACTGATTTAATTTGAGCGATAGACCAGAATCCCCTCCGGTCCAGATGGAATTAAATAAGGTGAATAATTATGAAGTAAATAAGAACGATTTGTACAGTTCATTAAATTTTTTTTAATTTTTTCCGATTTGTCGAAATTAATAATGACGTATTTTGAAAATGTTGGTATAATAAGAAGCAAGTAGGAGGTGCTATAAAATTGAAGAAAAAAATTGTACCCATACTTGCAGCTAGTATCTTGATCTTGATTGTTGCAGGTATTGGAATTGCTAATCATTATATTGAGAAATATACTCCCACAGATGCCCGAGTGGATGCGGAGGTCTATTTTGGTATTGAAAAAGCGGATGATTTAGCGGTGGTTTTGCAGGATAAATTAATTGAAGATAAAGGAATGGTAATGGACGGTGTTGCCTACATTCGGTACACAACAATAAAAGAATATTTGAATGATAGATTTTATTGGGATGCAAGAGAGAATGTTATGATATATACAACTCCAACCGACATTATAACAGTTGATGTAGGAAGTAAGGATTATTATGTTTCAAAGGATAGGAATACAGAAGGATATACGATTTTAAAAATAGAGGATTCGGAAGCGTATTTAGCGGTTGAATTTGTTCAAAAATATACGAATATAGAATACCAAACATTTTTAGATCCTAATCGTGTACTGATAACACATCAGTGGGAAGATATTCAAACCGTACAAGTGAAAAGAGATGATAGCATAAGAACATTAGGCGGTATAAAAAGTCCAATTATTACCGATGTAAAAAAAGGCGATGTGCTTACCGTTTTGGAGGATTTAGATGATTGGAAAGGTGTTATCACACCGGACGGATATATTGGATACATTGAAACTAGAAAATTAACTGCGGAAAAGACACAAGTGATGGCCAGAGTATTTAATGAGCCTGTTTATACCAATATTTCAAAGGATTATATTATAAATTTGACATGGCATCAAGTGACTTATCAAGAAGCCAACGACGAAGTACTCAGCATGATTGCGAATGCAAAAGGCTTGACGACGCTTTCTCCAACATGGTTCTCTTTGATAGATAATGAGGGAAATATTTCATCCTTGGCGAGCAGCACCTATGTGAATTATGCTCATCGCAACGGCATTGAAGTATGGGCATTAATAGATAATTTCAATCCAGATGTAAGCACCTTTGAGGTATTATCCTCAGCATCTAAACGTGAACACTTAATTAATCAATTAATTTCGGCGGCGATTACTTATAATTTAGATGGAATTAATATTGATTTTGAAGATTTAGACGAAGCGACTGGAGAGCCATTTATTCAATTTTTAAGAGAACTTTCCATCAGATGCAGAAAAAATAATATTGTTCTTTCCGTGGACAATCCAGTACCAATGCCGTTTACGCAACATTATAATCGCAAAGAACAAGGAATTGTAGTTGATTATGTTATTATAATGGGATATGACGAGCATTATGCAGGTAGTGAGGAAAGTGGTTCTGTGGCTTCGCTTCCCTTTGTAATTGCGGGGATTGAGAATACCTTAGATGAAGTTCCAAAAGAAAAAATAATCAGTGGAATACCTTTTTATACAAGATTATGGAAAGAGACAACTATTGAAGATGGAAGTGTGGTGGTGACGAGTGAAGCTATCGGTATGAATTATGCGGAGTCGATATTAGCTTTGCATGAAGCGGAAAGATTTTGGAGTGAAGAGGCATCTCAGTATTATGCCGAATTTAAGGCGGATGGCGATTTATATAGAATTTGGTTAGAAGAAGAAGACTCAATAGAAGAAAAAGTGAAATTAGTCAAGAGTTATGACTTGGCTGGAGTTGCTAGTTGGAAATTGGGCTTAGAAAAAGAATCCATTTGGAATGTCATTTTAAAATACGTGAAGTAGTAGAGTATATAAACAGAGAATTTATTTTTTACAAATTCTCTGTTTTATTTTATGCAAAAATGAGTATACTACCATTTGATGAAAGCATATACTGTAAAAAACTAAATTACAGGGATATCTGATGAAGAAAAATAAAATTTTAGAGTCAGTAATGGCATTTATCCTATTGGCGAGTGTATATCTTCTGTCGCAGAAAAGTGCTTTGACAGTTGCCAGTCTAAATGTCGGGGTTGATAAAAAAATAGTGGTGATTGATGCTAGTCATGGTGGTGTTGATCCAGGCAAAGTTGGTGAAAATGGGGAATTGGAAAAGGAGATTAATCTGAGTATTTCCATTAAATTAAAAGCATTACTGGAGGAGCAGGGAGTTGAAGTGGTTATGACACGTACAACGGATAGGGCGTTATATGATGAGAATGCAAAGAATAAAAAAGCACAAGACCTGCAAAGGCGTGTGGAGTTAATAGAGCGAATTTCACCGGATTTAGCAGTTAGCATTCACCAAAATAGTTATGGGCAGAAAAGCGTATATGGTCCGCAAGTTTTTTATTTTTCCAACTCATCAGCAGGACAGCAGTTAGCGATAATTGTTCAAGAAAATATGAATACACATCTGGAAATTGAAAAGCCAAGGGAGATTAAGGGGAATGATAGTTATTATATATTGAAGAATACTTCTAGCCCCACAATAATTGTCGAGTGTGGTTTCTTGTCCAATCAAGAAGAAGCACAGAAGTTGATGACAGAAAAATATCAAAATCAAGTGGCAGAGTCATTGTTAAAAGGGATTATGGAGTATTTAGAAAGGTAGATATTTTATAGATTTTGAAAAGAAGAACTGTTAAAAAATGTGAGATTAAATTGTGGAACATTTAAAAAGGGTTTTACTTTATTCTTTCAAGTGATATAATAATATTGAAAAAATATGAGAATAATAGTGGAAGGAAATAAAGAAGAAATGGATACCCTAGTTTATAAAGCTGAAAATAAGCATTTGCCGTCTGACATTATTGAGGAATTACAAAGAATTTTTAAACGTGGTGGTTTGGTTGCATTTCCAACAGAAACGGTATATGGACTTGGGGCAAATGCGTTAGAGGAAGCAGCAGCGATAAAAATATATGAAGCTAAAGGGCGTCCATCTGATAATCCATTGATTATACATATTGCTGATATAGCGGATTTGGCACATATTACTGAAGATGTTTCTGAAAAAGCAAAAAAATTGGCAGAACATTTTTGGCCGGGACCGCTAACCTTGGTTCTAAAAAAAAGTGAAAATGTTCCAAAGACAGTTAGCGGAGGTTTGGATACAGTAGCAGTTCGCATACCAGATAGTTTTATTGCCTTGGATATTATTAAAGCGGCAGGCGGATATGTGGCGGCTCCCAGTGCGAATGTAGCGGGGCGGCCGAGTCCGACAGTTGCGGATCATGTGTTAGAGGATTTAAAGGGAAGAATAGATGCGCTTGTAGATGGTGGAGCGGTACAAATAGGGTTGGAATCAACGATAGTTGATATGACGGAAGAGATACCGGTTGTTTTACGTCCAGGTTATATTAGTAAGGATATGCTGGAAGATGTTGTTGGTGCAGTTATGATAGATAAAGCCTTGGCGGCGGCAGGAGAGATAAAGCCCAAGGCTCCTGGTATGAAGTATAAGCATTATGCTCCGAAGGGAAGTTTACTTATTGTGGACGGAGAAAGTGCAGCAGTAATCGAAAAGATTAATCAATTAGTGCAAGAAAAAGAAGCGCAAGGATTTAAGACAGCGGTAATTGGAACGGCGGAAACAATAAAATACTATCGCGGCAGCCATATTACCAGTATCGGTTCTCGGGTAAATGAAGAAAGCATTGCGAGGCAATTATATAGAATATTAAGAGAGTTTGATGGTGCGGATATAGAGTATATATATTCAGAAGCATTTTATACCCCTAAGATGGGGGCGGCAATTATGAATCGTTTGTTAAAGGCAGCAGGGTACCACATAATTCATGTATAGCAGGGGAAAGGTGGGAAATTATGGACAATAACTATAATAAAATTATTTTTGTTAGTAATAATGACACATGTACAGGACCCATGGCAAAAGCAATTTTACAAAGAAAACAGTTGCTGTATCCATTGGAAGTGGAATCAAGAGGGCTGGTGGTGTTGTTTCCCGAACCGATGAATCCGAAAGCGGAGAATGTTTTAGAAAAAGAGGGGTATCCCCTAGAGGCACATGTTTCGACACCGTTGGATAATCAAGATATACAAGTTGATTATTTGATTTTAACCATGCAAATGCAGCAGAAGAAGCACATAATGGAACAATATGCGAAAGAAAAAAATGTATATACATTAGCCGAGTATATTGGGGGAGAAGAAGATATTATTGTATCACCTCATGGCGGCAGCATAGAAGAGTATACAAAGTGTTACAATTTGATACATGAATTAATTGATAAATTGGTAGGTAAACTAAATGAACACTAATAGGTTCAAAAGTTTCTTATATAGAACAAAGGATAGGAGAAAATTATGATAGCCTTAGGTAATGATCATGGTGGTTATGAGTTGAAAAAAGAGATTGTCAGTTATTTGGAGGAAAAAAATATTCCTTACAAAGATTTTGGCAGCAATACAACAGAGTCTGTAGATTATCCGGTTTATGCAAAAAAAGTGGGAGCGGCGATACAAAGTGGCATATGTCAGTTTGGAATTTTGATTTGTGGAACGGGAGTAGGGATTTCGATTTCTGCTAATAAAATGAAAGGCATTCGTGCAGCGCTGTGTACCGATTGTTTTGTGGCAGAGGCGACAAGGCAGCATAACAATGCTAATGTGTTGGCTTTGGGAGGACGTGTAGTGGGACCAGGATTGGCGATTAAAATTGTGGATACCTTTTTGAATACTGCTTTTTCAGAGGATCAAAGGCATAAGGATAGAATTGCTTTGTTAGAGGGATAGAGCGAAGATACAAAAAAATAAAAATATACTTAGGAGGCGTACAAATGGCAAAGATAATAGTGATGGATCACCCATTAATTCAACACAAGATTGATTACATTAGAAGAGTGGAGACTGGTTCAAGAGATTTCAGACAAGTTATAAGTGAAATAGCAATGCTTATGTGTTATGAGGCAACGAGAGGGCTGAAATTAAAAAAGGTTGAGATTGAAACTCCTATATGTAAGATGGAAGCGAGTGAGTTACAGGGTAAAAAATTAGCAATAGTTCCAATTTTACGTGCAGGGCTTGGAATGGTAGACGGTATGCTCAGTTTGATTCCGGCAGCCAAGGTTGGACATATTGGGCTTTATAGAGATCCCGAAACATTGGAACCCGTGGAATATTTTTGTAAATTACCATCTGATTGTTCTGAAAGAGAAATATTTGTGGTGGATCCGATGTTGGCAACAGGTGGTTCCTGTGTGGCCGCGATTCAGATGCTAAAAGATAAAGGCGTGAAGAATATTCGTTTTATGTGTATTATTGCAGCACCAGAGGGTGTAGAAAAAATGAAAGAAGCACATCCGGATGTGGATATTTTCATTGGTGCGTTAGATGAGTACTTAAATGATCATGGCTATATTGTGCCTGGTTTAGGGGATGCTGGTGATAGGATATTTGGAACAAAGTAGAGAATTTTCACATGATAATAGGAGGAGCTATGGGAAGCAAACGAGAAGACTATATTAGTTGGGATGAGTATTTTATGGGCGTCGCAATTCTTTCGGGAATGCGTTCAAAGGATCCTAGCACACAGGTTGGAGCTTGCATTGTGAGTGAAGATTATAAAATTTTATCGATGGGCTATAATGGATTTCCCAAAGGATGTTCTGATGATGAATTTTCTTGGGATCGAGATGGAATAGGCTTAGATAATAAATATTTGTATAGTACTCATAGTGAATTAAATGCTATTTTAAATTATCAAGGTGGTAGCTTGGAGGGAGCGAAGCTGTATGTTTCTCTTTTTCCATGTAATGAATGTGCCAAAGCAATAATACAGGCGGGGATAAAAGTGATTGTATATGCTTGTGATAAATATGAGGATAGCGAATCGGTAAGGGCGTCTAAAAGGATGTTAGAGGCAGCAGGTGTGAAGTATTATCTCTATGAGAGAACAGGCAGAGAAATCAGCTTGCAGGTATAGTATTTTTATGAAAA
>JGI994J12354_10000976_pt1 | contig 29017 bp, 21 predicted proteins | sample IntmicLarv3ML3BL_FD_12354 | JGI IMG/M metagenome (IMG submission 12354) | reverse complement strand
CTGGGGGCTGTCTCCAAATAAGGAGTTTTGCTCCAGAAGCAAGGAATCCGGCCCTTTTGGCGAAGGGAGTGTACTCTTCTCGTACTCGACCTGAGAAAAAAGGGCTGGATGACGCAGCTAATGGACAAAAGAACTATTTGGAGACAGCCCCTAAAGCGCTGCGCCCGCAAGCAGGGGCACCACCAGGGCAAGGTCCTCGGGTCTGTCCACCCCCGGAGAGGCGTGTTCCGTAAGCACCACCCGCAGGGGAACGCCGTTTTCCAGCAGGCGAAGCTGTTCCAGCTTTTCAATCTTCTCCAGACGCGAAGGCGGAAAGGCCACAAACTGGCCGAGGGCCTCAAGGGTAAAGGCGTACACGCCCATGTGGCCCAAAATTTCCGCAGCCGGGGTGGCGGCATCCCTGTCATGCGGGACAAGGGCACGGGAAAAATACAGGGCATTGTTTTTCGCGTCGCACACCACCTTGACCACATCAAAGGAGAGGGCTCTTTCAGGGGAAATGTGCCTTGCCAGGGTAGCCACCCGCACTGCCGGGTCGGCAAAGGCCCCCAGAAGCTGCTCCACACTGGCCGGAACAAGGGCGGGTTCGTCACCCTGAATATTCACCACTATGGCCTCGGGTGGAAGATTCAGCAGGCAGGCGGCCTCGTATACCCTGTCCGTGCCGCTGGCGTGGTCGTTGCGGGTCATGACGCAGGGCACGCCAAGGTCGGCAGCCACCCTGGCAATGCGCTCGTCGTCCGTGGCCAGGGCCACGCCCGTTACGCCCCTGCATTGCGAGGCCCTGTTCCATACGTGCCAGAACATGGGCCTGCCCAGAATATCGGCCAGGGGCTTTCCGGGGAAGCGGGTGGAATCGTACCGGGCCGGAATTATCGCCTGCACGGGCCGTTTGTCGCCAGCCGGAGGGGNGGGTGCGTTCATGCTGTTCTCGATGGTTTTCCGTTGTGCTGCTGAAGTGTGCAAACCCTTTCAAAGGCATGTTGACACAAAGAGGATTTTTGTTCTCTGGCAAGGCGGAAAGCATTTTTATGGAAGGAGTGTACTTTTGCGGTACTCGACTGGAATAAAAATGTTTTCCAACGCAGCCAGAGGGCAAAAAGACCGTTGTGTCAACATGCCCTATTGTTTCACAAGAATATACACCGCCCCCCTGGCATCCAGGTGCCCGGCCACAAATTCGGCCCCCTTGCCTGCACCGCAGAAAATATCCATGCGGTTGCGTTTGATGGCCCCGCCCCTGTCCTGCGGCAACACCAGGGCGTAAAAGGGGGTTTCGCCCCTGTCTGCCCGTGGCAGGGGCGTAATCAGAAAGGCGAGGCTGCCGTGGGGCAGAACAGAACGGTCGGTTGCCACGCTCACCCATGGGGTAAGGGGCCGCCCCATGCTGCCAAGGGGGCCGGAGGAGGCTTCGCGGAAAAACACATAGCTCGGGTTCATGTCAAAAAGCTCGGCCTGCTGTTCCGGGTGGTCCGCAAGGTACTGGCGAATGCTCTGCATACTGACATTGCCTTCCTCCAACAGGCCCATTTCCTTCATCATGCGCCCAAGGCTCTTGTATTCGCGGTTGTTTTTGTCGGCGTAAAGAATATGCGAGCTTGTGCCATCGTCAAAACTCAGCCTGCCCGAGCCCTGCACATGCAGGAAAAAGGCGTCGGTCTCGCTGTCTACCCAGGCAATTTCAAGTTTTTTCCCTGCCAGTGCACCCTTCCTGTCAATGGCGTGGCGGGTATGGTAGGGGCGGCCCTTTCTCAAATTCGCGGGTTTTTTATACAGGGGATAGAAATATTTCGCGCTTTTTTTCCGGCTGGCATTCAGGGCGGGTTCAAAATATCCGGTAATGCCGAAATCCGGGCCAATGCGGAACCATTGAAATTCCGTTGCCAGCAGGGAGGGTTCGGCGTCGAGCCTTGGCAGAAGGGTTTGCAGATGAAGCAGGGTGGCGGCCAGGGTTTCGTTGCTGACCTGAAGGCCGGGATAGTTGATGGCTGCCTGCTTTGGCGGCCGGCCCGACACATGGGCCAGGCTCTGCTCAAGGGCAAAGGAAAAGTCTTTCCAGGAAGCCAGGCCCTGGGCGGCAGGGTTCAGGGAGGAAAGGGCGCGCAGGGCCTCTTCCTTGCTCACGGTTCGCGCTTCCTGCGACTGGAAGGGGATGAACCAGGTTCGCCCAAAGGATTTTTCCGGGGCCTCTGCCGAACGCAGGGAACAGCCGGGCAGAACTGCGAGGGCGAAACACAGGAGCAGGGCGTACCCGCAAACCCGTGCCTGCGGGAAAAAAGGGGGAAGATTCATGGCTGTCCTTTTCGGGGCTGGCAGGGCACGGTGCCGTGCAGCGGAGCCTTGCGCCCTTGGTGAAATTGCTGGCACAGCCTAGCATGTGAAGAACCTTTTGACAAAAGGCATTTTCAGGGGCAATTTCAGGGAAAGACTGTGGAATTTTTCCGGTGGGGTCTCACCCCCTGCAAGGTCAACAGACCAGGCCAAACACCAAGGAAGGAACATGCACTCTGCTTCAGGCACGGCCCACCTCTATCACCATCGGGTTTCCTATGGGGAAACCGATGCCATGAAGGTCTTGTATTATGCGGAATATCTGCATATTTTTGAAAGGGCGCGCAGTGCCTACATTCGCGAACGGGGTCTTTCCTACAGTGCCGTGGAAGAGCGGGGGCTGTATTTGCCCGTGCGCGAGGCCACATGCCGCTACCGAACCCCTGCCCGGTATGACGACCTGCTGGAAATACGCACGGTGATAAGCGAACTTGGCCGGGCTTCCCTGGTTTTTGCCTATGAGGTCTATAACGAGGCGGGAACACTGATTACCACGGGGCTTACGGAACATGCCTGCGTGGGGCCTGAGGGCAAACCTGTTCGCCTGCCTGCATGGTTTGCGGAAATTTGTCGCGGAGGAAAAAAACAATGAGCGCAGCCGAACGCCGGATTTGTCCGCGCCTTCCTGTTGATATCCCTGTGTTTCTGGAAATGCGCCTGCCTGCTGGCGAGGTGGTGCCGGGTATGCTGAAAGATGTGAGCCAGGGCGGTATGCAGGTGGGGCTTGCTTCTGCCTCGGTCGGGCTGAAATTGTCCCTGGGCATGAGTGTGTTGCTGCTCTCGCTGCCCCCTGCCCTGGACAGGGAGGGTGCGGGCCTTGCCGCAACCATCACCTGGCAAAGCCCGGAGAGGCTTGGAATGCGTTTTGACATCCCCCTTGCCCTTGCGGAAGAAGAAATACGGGAGCTGGTACGCGCATTATAAAGCCCTGGGTGGTTGTAAACGGTAACTATTTCTGATAATAATTCGTAACGACACTTTTACAGAAATACACCTATGCAACTCTACGTTCATGTTCCCTTCTGCCGCAAACGCTGCGCCTACTGCGCCTTCTATTCCATTCCCCTTTCCGGGGCGGAGAATGGCGAACCTGTGGGCCAGCCTCCGGGCGGGGAAAATTTCGCCCTTCGCTTTGCGGACAATATCTGTAGTGAAATGGCCAAACGCAAGGAAGATATTGACGCGTCCAGCCTGACCAGCATCTTTTTCGGGGGCGGCACGCCAAGCCTTCTTTCCCCTGCGGCCATCGGGCAGATAATTGACGCTGCGGCCCGGCTCTTTTCCTTTTCCGACGCCATGGAAATAACCATGGAGGCCAACCCCGAGTCCCTGCATCACAAAGATCATTTTTCCGGCCTGCGTTCTGCCGGGGTAAACCGGCTTTCCTTTGGCGTGCAGAGTTTTGACAATGGGGTTTTACGTCTGCTTGGCCGTCTGCATACGGCGGAGCAGGCCGAAAAAGCCATTCTCATGGCCCGCGAGAGCGGGTTTTCCAACCTGGGCATTGATCTCATCTGGGGTGTGCCCCTGCTCGGGGCGGACAACACCGGGCTGGCAAAGGGCAGAACAGCGAGACAGCAGGCCATGCTGACCGACTGGCTGCAAACCCTTGAGCGGGCTGTGGAGGTAAACCCGGATCATATCTCGGCCTATGGCCTGACCATGGAAGCGGGCACCCCCCTCCATGACAGGTTGACAGGGGGCGAGCTTGTGATGCCTGAAGAAGAAACCGCCACCCGCATGTTTCTGGAAGGCTCGGATTTTCTGGAAAGCCACGGCTTCCGGCACTATGAGATTTCCAATTTCGCCCGGTCCGGCAAGGAATGCAGGCATAACCTCGGCTACTGGCAGGGGGAAGACTACCTTGGCCTTGGCCCTTCGGCGACCTCCACCATTGGCGATTTGCGCTGGACCACCCTGATGAATGTGCCTGTCTGGGACAAGCAGGTAGCCGCAACCGGCGCGGCTGTCAGGGATATTGAAAACCTCGGGCCATCCAAAAAACTCCGGGAAAAGGTGATGCTCTCCCTTCGCACCCGGGCCGGGCTTGATCTGTTCACCCTTATTCAGGCCATCGGGCACCCGCTCTGCCCGGAGCAGATTCATCTGGTGGAAGAGTTGCAGACGGCCGGGCTGGCTTCCCTTTCAGGCTCGCTCCTGGTGTTGACCAAAAAGGGCATGCTGGTTTCTGATGAAATAATAGCCCGTTTTTTTGCCTTTTCCCTGAAAGAAACGGAAACGCTTGATATGTAAGAGTATTCGCAAGGAAACCCCTGCGCGAAAACCGTGTGCGCGTTCCCGTCGGGCCGTATTGTCATTGTATTGAGGTTGCCATGAACAATCGATTGTGTGCTTTTCTTTTCGCGGTATGCGCTCTGGTTCTTTTTTGCCACCCGGCCCAGAGCGCCCCGGCGAAAAAACTTCGCATGGGCTTTGTCTATGTTTCGCCAGCGGGTTCCGAGGGTTTTTCCTACAGCCATGACGTGGCCCGCAGGCAGATTGGCGAGGCGGACAGCCTGCTGACCACCAGTTATGCCGAAAGTGTTCCCGAGGGGGCTGATGCCGAGCGGGTGTTCATGAGCATTGCCCGCAAGAAAAACGACATTGTTGTGGGCACGAGTTTCGGCTACCTTGAAACCATGCTCAAGGTGGCGAAAGAGTTTCCCGATACCGTTTTTCTTCACTGTTCCGGTGGCAAGGCCACCAGCAACCTGAGCAGCTTTTTCGGCCGCATGTATCAGCCCCGCTACCTCACGGGCATGGTGGCCGGGGCCATGACCAAATCGAACCGTATAGGCTATGTGGCTGCCTACAACACTATTCCTGAAGTGCTGCGCGGCATCAATGCCTTTGCCCTGGGCGTGCAGTCTGTCAACCCAAAGGCTGTGGTGCATGTGGCCTGGACCCATACCTGGTTTGAGCCGATTATTGAGAGTGAGGCGGCCGCAGAGCTCATTGCCGCCGGGGCGGATGTGCTTACCATGCATCAGGATTCGCCCGTAGCGCTTGAGGTGGCCGAAAAAGCGGGAATTTTCAGCATCGGCTACCATAACGACATGTCCGCGTTCGCGCCAAAGGGGCATCTGGTGGCTGCGGTGTGGAACTGGACCCCTTTTTATGAGCGGGTTGTGCGCGAAGTTCGCGAAGGCACATGGGAGAGCGGCATTTTCTGGTTAGGCATGGAGACAGGTATTGTGGATATTTCGGGAATCAGCAAGGATGTGCCCGAAGCCCTGCGCAACGAGGTTCTGGCCCGCCGCCAGGAAATTATAGAAGGGACATTCACCGTGTTCAACGGGCCCATATATGATCAGGAGGGGACGCTTCGCGTGGACGAAGGCAGCACGCCGGACGATGCCGTGCTCCATTCCATGGACTGGCTGGTTATGGGTGTGGTGGACGGCCCCACGAAATAAGCGTGTTCACACAAAGGTCTTTTTGCCCTCTGGCGGCGTTAGAAAGCCTTTTTATTCCAGCCGAGTACGAGAAGAGTACACTCCTTCAATAAAAAGGCTTTCCGCCTTGCCAGAGAACAAAAATCCTCTTTGTGCGGCGCGGTTCATTATTCAGAAAACAAGGAGGCGTGATGCCAGAGCATGACCATTCCCGCGAAAAAAAGGTCCTTGCGGAACAGGGTCATGGCGGCAACAGTCCTTCGCGCCCGGACAGGGGGGGTGAGAGCAGGCTCAAGGCCATCCGCCTTGTTTCCTGGGTCGGGCTTATTTTCAATGTTCTGCTTTCCCTGATAAAAATTCTCGTCGGGGTCGGAGCCAACAGCCGCGCCCTTGTGGCTGACGGCATTCACAGCATTGCCGACATTGCCACCAATATTGTCGTCATTATCGGGGCCAGATACTGGCTCTCCCCCCCTGACGAGGAACACCCCTACGGACATGAGCGGCTTGAAACCTTTGTCAGCCTCCTTATCGGCGTGATGCTGGCCCTTGCCGGGCTTGGCATCGGGTATGACGCGCTGCTGCGCCTTGCGGAAGGAACCGGCAGAGATGAAGCTGTTGGTCTGGCCGCGTTTTTTGTGGCTCTGGTGTCCATTCTCGTCAAAGAGGGACTGTACCACTGGACTGCGGCACAGGGCAGGGCGCTGGAATCGGAAGCCATAGAGGCCAGTGCGCAGGAGCACCGGGCCGATGTGCTGGCAACACTGCCCGTGCTTTTTGCCGTTGCCGCCGCGCTGTGGGTTCCGGGCCTCGGGGTCTTTGACGTGGTGGGCGCTTTGGTGGTGGCCCTGTTCATCCAGTATTCGGCATGGCAGATTTACGCCCCGGCGACCAGTTCCCTGCTGGACAGGGGGGCGGACGAGGCCACCAGAAACCGGATTGCCACCCTTGCGGCCGGGTATCCGGGGGTGCTGGGGGTGCATGGCCTGCGCACGCGATTCATGGGCAAGGCCCTGCATGTGGATTTGCACCTTGTTCTGGACAGGGAACTTTCCATTGGAGATGCCGACGGGCTGGCCCACGGGCTTGAAGAGGTGTTGCGCTCGGAAGAGGCGGCCCGGACAATAGGGGCGCGCATTTCCTCCGTTCTGGTGCATTTTGACCCTTCCGAGTGAGCAGACTCCCCGGAGGGACGGGGCCATTCCAGAGTCTCATACAGGTTCTCCAACATACCGCGCAACCATATCCCCGGCTTCCCGGCAACCGAGGGGGGTACCCTTGCCTGCGGCAGGGGCGATGTCCGCTGTGCGCCAGCCCTCTTTCAGCACCCGGCGCACGGCCTTTTCCACGGCTGTGGCCGCGGCGGGCAGGTCAAGGCTCATGCGGAGCATGAGGGCTGCGGAGAGGATGGCAGCCATGGGGTTGGCCCTGTTCTGCCCGGCTATGTCGGGGGCCGAGCCGTGTACGGGTTCGTACAGGCCGATGCCGCCTTCTTCGGCGGTGCCGCTTACGGAGGCGGAGGGCAGCATGCCGAGGGAACCGACAGCGGCTGCGGCCTCGTCCGAGAGAATGTCGCCAAAGAGGTTGCCGGTAAGGATAACGTCAAACTGGGCCGGGTTGGCAATGAGCTGCATGGCGCAGTTGTCCACATACATGTGGGAGAGTTCCACATCCGGGTAGTGCTTCTGTTCCTCTTCCACCACTTCGCGCCACAGGCGGCTGGTGTGCAGCACATTGGCCTTGTCCACAGAGCAGACCTTGTTGCGGCGGCTGCGGGCCGCGACAAAGGCCACCCTGGCAATGCGGCGTATTTCATCCTCGTCATAGATCATGGTATTGTAGGCGCAGCGTTTGTTGTTCCGTAGTTCGCGGGCGGCGGGCTGGCCGAAGTAGACATCGCCAGTGAGTTCGCGCACCACAAGCAGGTCAAAGCCTTTGACCGCAACGCTTTCCCGCAGGCAGGACAGTTCCGCCAGCTCGGGGTACACTGTGGCCGGGCGCAGGTTGGCGTAGAGGCCAAGGGCTTTGCGAAGGCCAAGCAGGCCGTTTTCCGGGCGCTGGCCGTTGGGCAGGCTGTCCCATTTCGGGCCGCCGACAGCCCCGAGGAGGATGGCGTCTGCCTTCTGGCAGGCCGCAAGGGTGGCTTCGGGCAGGGGGGTGCCGGTGGCGTCAATGGCTGCGCCGCCGATGAGTTCCGTTTGGGTGGTGATGGCGACCTTGCAGGTTGCGGCGGCGGCCGCAAGAACCTTTGCCGCTTCTGCCACCACTTCGGGGCCGATGCCGTCGCCAGGGAGAAGGAGGATCTGTTTATGCACGAGAATATCCTGCTGTATATTATAGTGTAATAATTGAATAAATTGCTATGAAGCCGCCCGTTCCGCCAGCCTCTGTTTCACATAGGGAACAAGACCGCCCGCGTTCAGAATGGCTTTCATGGCTTCGGGCAGGGGCGAGAAGGCACACTGCCTGCCTGTGCTTGTGTTGGTCACAAGGCCGGTGTCCACATCAATTTCAAGCTGGTCACCCTCGGCAATAGGGGCAAAATGGTCGCCAATTTCCAGGGGGAGCAGGCCCATGTTGAAGGCATTGCGGTAAAAGATGCGGGCAAAGCTGTGGGCCAGCACCACTGGTATGCCTGCGCCGAGGATGGCGAGGGGGGCGTGCTCGCGTGACGAACCACACCCGAAATTGCGCCCGGCCACAATAAGGGACTGGTTTGGCTGAACCTTGGCGAGCCACTGGGGGTCGTGGCCTTCCATGCAGTGTTGGCCGAGAATGGCCGGGTCGGGGGTGAGCAGATACCGGGCCGGAATAATGGCGTCTGTATCAATATGGTCGCCCAGACAAAGGGCTTTTCCTGTATATTTCATGAATCTCTCCTTACAGTGCCGCAGGATCGGTAATAATTCCGGTAACCGCCGAAGCTGCGGCCACGGCCGGGTTCGCCAGATAGACTTCCGATTCAAGGCTGCCCATGCGGCCCCGGAAGTTGCGGTTTGTGGTGGCAATGGCCCGTTCCCCTCCGGCGAGGATGCCGAGGTGCCCGCCGAGGCACGGGCCGCAGGAGGCTGGCCCGACCACGCACCCGGCTTCAAGGAAGGTTTCGACGAGCCCCTCTTTCAGGGCGTTCATCCACACAGCCGGGGTGGCTGGCAGAACAATGCAGCGCAGGTTTTTTTTGACCTTGCGGCCTTTCAGGATGCTGGCGGCGGCGCGCATGTCTTCAATGCGGCCATTGGTGCAGGAACCGATGACCACCTGATTGACGGTCACGTTCCGCACCTCGTCCACAGGCCGGATATTTTCCGGCAGATGGGGGCAGGCCACCAGGGGTTTCAGGTTGGTGCTATCGCATTGAATGTGCCGGATATAGACAGCCCCGTCATCCGGGGCGATTGTCCGGGCGTCGGGCCTGCCGGCTTTGCGGCAGTAAGCGAGGGTTTTGTCGTCAGCGGCAAAGAGCCCGGCCTTGGCTCCGGCTTCGATGGCCATGTTGGCCATGGTCAGGCGGCCTTCGATGGAAAGGGCGCTGATGGCCGGGCCGTCAAATTCCAGGGCCATGGAGCGCGCGCCGTCCACACCGAGTTGCCCGATGGTCCAGAGAATGAGGTCTTTGCCGCTAACGTATTGGCCGGGGGTGCCGTCAAAGGTAACGCGAATGGTTTCCGGCACCCTGAACCAGCTTTCTCCAAGGGCCATGACCCCGGCAAGGTCTGTGGAACCCCAGCCCGTGGCAAAGGCCCCGATACCGCCGTAGGTGCAGGTATGGCTGTCCGCGCCCACAACCAGATCGCCGGGGGCCACAAGGCCTTTTTCGGGCAGCAGGGCATGTTCGATTCCGGCATTGCCGCCTTCGTAGTAGTGGGTAAGGTTCTGTTCTTCGGCAAAGGCGCGGGAAATGAGCACCTGCTCTGCCGAGGCAATGTCCTTTTGCGGGGTGAAATGATCCATGACGAGCACCACCCTGTCCCTGTCAAAAACCTTTGTTGCGCCCATTTTTTTCAGGGATTGTATGGCAAGGGGGGCTGTAATGTCGTTGGCAAGGGCAATGTCAATGGTGCAGTGGACAATGGCGCCGGGGGCCACATCGGCTTTGGCGGCCGGGGTGGTGGAGTGGGCGGCAAGAATTTTCTGGGCAAGGGTAAGGGGCATTTATGCTTCCTCCTTGATTTTTTCGAGGCGGTTCAGGGCGTTCAAGTAGGCACGGGCGCTTGCCACCATGATATCGGGGTGGGTGCCGCGCCCGACAGCGGCCTTGCTGCCGATGGACAGTTTGACAGTCACTTCGCCAAGGGCGTCGCTGCCTCCGGTAATGGCGTTGACATGGTAGTTTTCGAGCTTGGGGTTCCGGTTGGCAACATGGGCAATGGATTTGAAGATGGCGTCAATGGGGCCTTCGCCAAACCCGGCGTGCTGATGCTCCACCCCGTCAATTTCCATGGAGAGGGTGGCGGTGGGGGGCATGCCTATGTCGCTGCTGACAATGCGCAGGTGTATGAGGCGGAACTTGTCGGGGATGCGGTAAATCTCTTCCACCACAAGGGCTTCGAGGTCTTCGTCGAAAACGTCCTTCTTTTTGTCCGCGAGGCGTTTGATGGCTTCAAGGGCCACGGTTATCTGGGCTTCGTCCAGCTTGTACCCAAGGGATTCGAGCTTGTCCTTGACCGCGTTGCGGCCTGAATGCTTGCCGAAAACAATGGCATTGCCGGGCACGCCCACGGATTCGGGGGTCATTATTTCATAGGTTTCGGGGTTGGCGAGCACGCCTGCCTGATGGATGCCCGATTCGTGGGCAAAAACATTGCTGCCGAAAATGGGCTTGTTGCGGGCAATGGGCTGGCCGATGATGCGGAACAGCCGCCGTGCCGAGGGGAAGAGGCGCTCGGTTTTTATGCCGGTGTGCAGGTTGAAAGCGTTTTTGCGCACGGAAAGGGCCATGACAAATTCTTCGAGGGCGGCATTGCCTGCGCGTTCGCCAATACCGCCAAGGGTGACCTCCACCTGACGCGCCCCGTTTTGCACGGCAGCAAGGCTGTTGGCAACGGCGAGGCCAAGGTCGTTGTGGCAGTGCACGCTGAAGCGGACAGGCTGGTGCACTCTTTCGATCAGGGTTTTCATGCGCTGGCCGAATTCTTCGGGCAGGGCATAGCCCACGGTATCGGGAATATTGATGGTGCGCGCGCCAGCGGCAATGGCGACCTTGCAGACTTCTACAAGGAAGTCCATGTTTGAGCGGGAAGCGTCTTCACAGGAAAATTCCAGGTCGCTGGTCAGGGCCGCTGCGTGGCGCACGGCCTCTTCGGTCATGCGCAGCACCTGTTCCGGGGTTTTTTTCAGTTTGTACTGCATGTGCAGGGGCGAGGTGGCCAGAAAAATGTGTATCCGCGAATTTTTGGCGTGGCGCAGGGCTTCTGCGGCCCTGTCGATATCAGCGGGAACCGAGCGGGCAAGGCTGCATACGGTGACCCCTTCCATCTCCCGGGAAATGGTGGAAACAGCCTCGAAATCGCCCTGGCTGGAAGCGGCAAAGCCGGCTTCAATGACATCCACCCCAAGAAGTTCCAGTTGCCTTGCCATGTTTACCTTTTCCGAAAGGTTCATGGTCGCGCCCGGAGACTGTTCGCCGTCTCTGAGGGTTGTATCGAATATAATCACCCGGTTGTCTGCATGCATGGGGGTTCTCCTTGATAGTGGTTGCCAGCATTGACAAAAAAAAAGGCCACCCCGGCAAGGGGTGGCGCGCATGGCCGAATACAGGAATCGAAAAAAACCGTGCGCGATCTATGTCGGCACGGATAGAAGGAGAGCGGCAAAGAAAAGGGCCATGCCGGGGGCATGATCGCAGACAGCCGCTGTGGCGGCTACCGCAACAACCCTGACCTTGCCTGTGCTTTTCATGGGCTACTCCATTTCTGGTGAATGCATGTTGCCGGAAACCCTTCCCGCAACGGTGAAGACCACAACTACCTCTAATGCCGTGAGGCCGTCAAGCAGAAAATTGTTGGTGTTGGGGTCTTTTGCCGTGATGCCGCGTCAGGCATCATTTTTTGCCGTTTTTACCCGCCGTGTCTGGTGAGTGCGCTACGCAGGAGTTCGGCGGCAGCGTCAAATTCGTACCGGTTGATGGACATGGAGAGCTGCTGGAAGGTGTCGGGGGACAGGGTCAGTTTGAACAGAGCCTCGTTTTCGGAAAAAACGCTTCCGGCAGAGCCGTCAAACTCTTCCAGAAGGGCAATAATCTTTTTCGCCAGTTCCAGCATCAGCGCTCTCTGTTCTTCGCCAATCCGGGCTTCCTGTTTGGGTTCTTCTTTGGCCGTATCCATGGCAAAGAAGCTGCGCAGGCCGCCGAGAACCTTTTCAAGCTCGGCAAAACAGGATGGGGCCAGGGTGCGGATGTCGTCGGCGCGCACTTCCTTGGCCGCAAGCTCAAGCTCGCCAGCGTATCGTTGCAGTTCCACCGCGCCAAGGGAACCGGCAAGGCCCTTCAGGGTATGGGCAATGCGTGTGCCGCCTTCAAAGTCGTCAACATAGATGGCATCGAAAAACTGTTTGGGCGTGGAGGTATAAAATTCGGCAAACTGGCGCAGGAGCTTTTCATACAGAGTCTGGTTGTTGGCAAGGCGCGAAAGCGCAAGGGCCGCGTCAATACCGGGAAGGGAATGGATGGTAAGCCCGGCCTGATCGCCCCCGGCGTCCCCTGTCTCTTCCACTTGAGGCTCTGGCGCAGCGGCCTCGCCTGTTGCGGAAGCGGGTGCGGCAGGGGTGGCTGCTTCGGCGCGTAATTCCACCTTTTCCACAGGGGCCGGCAGGGGGGAGGCTTGCTGAATTTTCAGAATTTCCGGGTATTCCGGCGACAGTTTCACCCACTTGTCCAGGGTGGCGAAGAATTTTTCCACTTCAATGGGCTTGGTTATGTGGTCGTTCATGCCGTATTCCAGGCATTTGTCGCGGTCATCGACCATGGCGTGAGCGGTCATGGCAATGATGGGCAGTACTTCCTGGTTCCATGTTTCGCGGAGCTTTGCGGTGGCGCTGTACCCGTCAAGCACCGGCATCTGGAGATCCATGAGCACCAGGGTGAAGGGCGGGCTGCCTGTGGAGTCGGTAACGAGCCTGACGGCCTCTTCGCCGTTGTTGGCGACTGTGATTTGCGCACCCGCGCCATGCAGAAGTTCCAGGGCCACCTGCTGGTTGATGAGGTTGTCTTCGGCCAGCAAGAGCCGGGTTCCGGAAAAGTTGTATTGGCCTTGCAAGGCAACAGCATAGTCGGCCTTGGGCGCGATCTGGTTTTGTATGTCGCCCATGGGGTCCCTGCCGTGAAGGGTGTTCATGATGGTATCAAAAAGGGTGGATTTATTGATGGGTTTGTACAACACCCCGGTAGCCCCGGCCTTTTCGGCCAGGGGAATGACCTCGGTATGCCCCATGGCCGAGGTGATAAAGACAATGGGCGGGGTGGCCAGATTCAGGTTGGAGAGAATTTCCCGTGTGGCGTCTATGCCGTTCACATTGGGCATATGCCAGTCAATCACCACTAGGCGGTAGGGGTCGCCGCTTTCCTGGGCGTCAAGCAGCATGGAATAGGCCTCGTCCGCCGAGCCGGCGGAATCGGTTTTGAACTGCATGCTGGAAAGTATGCTCCGNAGCATACGGCGGGCCGCGTTGTTGTCATCCACCACCAGAATGCGCGTGGGCGTGCCCGAATACTGGGTCGGGCTCAGAAGGGCCTTGTTCGGCACAATGAGGTTGATGAAAAAGGTAAAACACGAACCCTGGCCCGGTTCGCTGGAAACGCAGATGGTGCCGTCCATCATTTCAACCAGGTGCTTGGTAATGGAAAGGCCAAGGCCCGTGCCGCCGAATTTGCGCGTGGTTGAAGCGTCCGCCTGGGTGAAGGGCGAGAAGAGGGCGTTCTGCTGTTCCCTGGAAATGCCAATGCCCGTGTCTTTTACCGTAAAGCGCAGGCGAGCCACCTCGTCCTTTCGGTTTTCAAGGGAACAGGAAACAATGATTTCGCCTTTTTCGGTGAATTTGACCGCGTTGTTCAAAAGGTTGGTCAGTATCTGTCCAAGGCGCAGGGGGTCGCCGATAAGGGTATCAGGCACCCCGGAATCCACCCCGAAGAGAAGCTCAAGGCCCTTTTCTTCGGCCCTGTGGTGGATGATGCTGGCAATTTCTTCCAGCACCTGCTCGATGTTGAATTCCGTGCGTTCCATGTCGAGCTGCCCGGCCTCGATTTTGGAAAAGTCGAGAATGTCGTTGATAATGCCGAGCAGGGCCGTGCCGGCATTGTATATTTTGCTGACATAGGAATACTGTTTGGGCGAGAGGTCGGCCTTCATGGCAAGAAAGGCCATGCCGATAATGGCATTCATGGGGGTGCGTATTTCATGGCTCATGTTGGCGATGAATTCGCTTTTGGCCTTGTTCGCCACATTGGCCGTGGTAATGGCGCTCAAGAGTTCCCTGTTGTGCAGCTCAAGGGAAGAGGCCATTTCGTCAAAGGCGTTGGCAAGTTCCCCCATTTCCCCCTGCACCTTTGTCAGTTGCGAGCGGGCCGAAAGGTTGCCGTTCGCAATCTGCTTTGCGGTTTGCACAAGCCTGCCAACCGGGTGAGTGATGGTTCTGTTTCCGATGAGATAGGTGATCAGAAGGGCGGTCGCCGTGGCAAAGGCCAGCAAAAAGAGGTTGCGCACCAGATTAGCGTCGGCCTTGGCAAAAATGTTCTTCCTGGTGTTGGAAATGGTAACGACCATGTAGGGGGCGGACTTGGGCAGGGCTATTTTCTGATAGGCCACAAGGTATTCAACGCCGTTCTGGTCATTCTGGGAAACATAGCCCGAAGGCTCAAGGCACTCGGAAATCTGGTTCCAGATACCGCGCCGGAACTCGGACCGCAGCATGGAAGGGGCGTATTCCGGGGGGTAGGCGTAAGAGGTTTCGCCTGTTCCGTCCAGCACATGCACCACGGAACCTTCGGGCAGAAAGGTGACGGCCTGACGCAGAATGTTTGTGTCGACAACCACATCGCCCACAAGAAGGAAGTCGAGCTGAGCGGTTTTCTCGTCGGAATATACGGGCAGAACAAAGGGGAAAACCTTCTGCCCGGTGACCGGGTCAGGCTGCTGGCGCCCGATGGTAAACTGCCCTGTGCGCATGGCTTCCTGATAGAAGAAGGCGCCGGCCATCGAGGTGTTCACCTCTGTGCCGCTGGTGGAAACAAGAACCCTGCCTTCGGGGGTGATCATGCGAATAGTGGCGAAAGAATTGTTGATGCTGACAAGGTCGGCAAGCTGGCGCGTGGCATTCGGCCCGCGTTCATGTTTTATGGAGTTCATCTGCGCAATGGCTTCAAGAACGGTTTTTGTCGCCTGGGTAACCGTACTGCGGTTTCCGGCAAAGGCGGCAAGCTCGCTCAGGGATTTGCTTGTGGAGATTTCCGCAAGGCTTGCCCGGTTGTCAATGCCGAAAAATACAATGACAGCAAGGGCCGGTAAGATAGCCAGCAACACAATGAAAAAGAGAATTCGCTGTACGGAATAGACAAAAGACATGAGGTTCCCTTTTCTGGCCCGATTACTGACAACAATAGACAGACAATGCAGCCGCATTCGGCGAGACTGGAACAACTTTGAAAAGTTGTCCGTGCCCTGCAAGAATTTACCTGTAAAGCCTTGCCGCGAAATGGTTGCAGGCGGCTTTGGCTCGCCGTCTGGCCTTTCAAAGCGAGAATGCTCTAAAATTGGATGACAATAAACGAGCGCATGGTCCTTTTCCGAGAATAGGGGAAAATCAGCTATGAAGCAAGACCCTGACGGTGGAAAAAGTACCGTTACCTCACCATTTTTCACGGGAATTGCGTCTGCCGCGCCAGTCGGGTTGCAGCGGGTCGCCCGGGAAAAATGAAGACGCCTTCGCACGGAAAGGCCCGAAAGCCCGCACCCCTCTTTTTTTGCGGAAAAGACCGGGGGATTGTGGTGAACATAGGATAAAAGGGTAGTGTAATCGCCTTTTTGTTGCTAAAATAGGGTAAAGTGAGGTACAGTGTATTTCTGTTGTCTACTGTTGACATTAGTTGCATGTTGAGGCAGAAAAACAGAAAAGGCCTGCCCTTCATGTCTGGTGGAAAAGTGAAAACAACGTACACGCTTTCCGAGGCGGCGCATCTTTTGAGTTGCCACCCGGAAACCCTGCGCCGAGCCATTCGTAACGGCACCCTGCGGGCTGCGAAACTTGGGCGCGAATTCCGTTTTTCCCGGTCAGACCTGGAAGCCTTCTGGACTTCGCGCGGCGGCGGTTTTCTTTTTGAGCCGGGCGGCGAAGCGTCCCTGCCCCCGCCCATGCATGCGGCAGCGCAGAAAAAGGCGGGCCGGAAAGAAAGGGGCAAACAGCTTTCCCTGCTTGACCAGCCGGAAATCGATTGAATTTTTTTGTTGATAGCCTTACCATAACGACATGAACGGGGTAGCAGAGATCCCTTCAGGGAGAGAGCATGGATTCTAAAGCGACGGCGCCTGCGGTGGGCGAAAGGGTTACCTTGAAGAGCGAGAATGGTACGGAGCTGACCTTTACGGGCCGGCTTTTTTCCGAAAGCTCGTACTATGATCAGGACACCGCCCACCTGACCAGACTTCGCCTTTTTGTCACCGACAGCAAGGAACTCGTGTATTCCATCATATCCGGCGCTGGAACCGAGAAGACGCGCCGGTACTATACGGTGACGGTGGAAGACGAGCTGTGCCTCATGAGCGACGGCGTCCTTTCCATCCGCCTGCCTGTGGACATGCTCTTTTCCGCAGTATTCGGGCTGTGCGGCATAGACCCCTCGCGTGCCGAAGAACTGCGCCCCCTGTTTGAAGAAAATTTGCGGGCGGCCAACAGCTAGCCTCCGGCGTTCCCGGTTCGCCCCGGCAGCAGAGAGCATACCCTGCCCTTTCCGGTCGGCAAGTCGCCAGAGAATGTTTTTTCGGAGTTCCGTTGCCCCCTCTACGCAGGCTGTCCGGTGAGGCTTCAAGGGCGCTTTGTGCGTTTCCTTGGGCCTCACCGTGTTTTAGAGCCTTTTCACACATGAAAGGCTCCACAAGGGTTTGTCCTCAAACCCATGCCCCTTGCAGTAGCCGCAACGCGGCCCGCGCATTGAAGGAGAAAATATGACCTCACACGGGTTTACCCTTGTTCGGGAAGGACGGGTGGAAGAACTTTCCAGCACCGTGCGCCTGTACACGCACGACAAAACAGGCGGGCAGCTTGCCTCCTTTGTCAATGCCGATGAAAACAAGGTTTTCGGCGTGTCCTTCCGCACCCCTCCGGCCGATTCCACCGGGGTGGCGCATATTCTGGAGCATTCCGTGCTGTGCGGGTCGAAAAAATACCCGGTCAAGGAACCCTTTGTGGAACTGCTCAAAGGGTCTCTGCAAACCTTTCTGAACGCCTTCACTTACCCGGACAAGACCTGCTACCCGGTGGCGAGCGTAAACTTGCAAGATTTTCGCAATCTTGTGGATGTGTACCTCGATGCCGTGTTTTTTCCGGTCATATCGGAAAACATTTTCATGCAGGAAGGCTGGCACATTGAGCAAGAGGGGCAGGAACTCTCGTACAAGGGGGTGGTCTACAATGAAATGAAGGGGGCCTTTTCCTCGCCGGAATCGGTTCTGGCCCGCCACTGCCTGCATTCCCTGTTCCCGGATACGGTGTACGGCCTGGAATCGGGCGGAGACCCGGAAGCCATTCCCGACCTCAGCTATGAAGAATTTACGCGCTTCCACGCCACTTACTACCACCCTTCAAACGCCCGCTTTTTCTTCTGGGGCGACGACAACGAGGAAGAACGCCTGCACCAGCTTGGCGCGGTGCTCGACCAGTTTTCCGCCATCACCCCCTGCTCGGAAATTGCCCTGCAGGCGCGGCTGCCAGAGCCTGTGTTCACCGAGGTGGCCTTTCCCGCTTCTGAAGGCGAGGGCGAAAAGGGTATGGTGGTGGTCAACTGGCTCGGGCCGGATGTCATGGATATGGAAACCGGGCTGGCCTTCAGAATACTGGAACACATTCTTCTCGGCATGCCCGCTTCGCCCTTGCGGCGGGCGCTGATAGAATCGGGCCTGGGCGAAGATATTGCCGGGCAGGGGCTTGAATCGGAACTGCGCCAGCTTGCCTTTGACGCGGGCCTGAAGGGTATTGCCCCGGAACATGCCGCAAAGGTTGAAGAACTTGTTCTTGCCACCCTGCGTCAGCTTGTGGAAAACGGCATTCCCTCGGAATGCGTCGAGGCGGCCATAAACAGCGTGGAATTTGATTTGCGGGAAAACAATACCGGGCGTTTCCCGGTGGGCCTTGCCATCATGCTGCGCAGTCTGGTCACCTGGCTGCACAATGGCGACCCCCTGGCCCCCCTGCGTTTCGAGGCCCCCCTTGCCGAAATCAAGGGCCGGGTGGCTTCGGGCGAGTGGTACTTTGAAGAACTGATACGGTGCTGGCTGCTGGAAAACCCCCACCGGGTAACGGTTTCCCTGGTGCCGGACACGAAGCTTGCCGAGCAGCAGGAACAGAATGAGCAGGAGCGCCTTGCCCTTGCGGTTTCCGCCATGTCGGGCACGGAACGCGAAACCCTTGCCCGCAAGGCGGGCGAGCTTGCCGAATGGCAGGCCACGCCCGATTCGCCCGAGGCCCTTGCCTCCATTCCCCGGCTGGGGGTGGCCGATCTGCCGCGCACAAACGCCCTCATTCCCGGGGAAGACCTTGACGCCGCAGCCCCCATTTTCTTCCACGCCCTGCCCACGGGCGGCATTGTCTATGTTGAGGCCGCCTTTGACCTTGGCGGGCTTGACAACAGCCAGTTTGACCTCTTGCCCCTCTTTGGCCGGGCCCTGCTTGAAATGGGCACGGCGCAGCATGACTTTGTTGCCCTGAATATGGAAATTGCCCGTAAAACCGGCGGAATGGATGCCGGAAGCCTCTTTGTCTCCCGGCTGGGGGAAGAGGCTGCCTGCGCTAAGCTGGTGATAGAGGGCAAGACCACGCCTGACAAGATTGACGGTCTTTTCGCCCTGATGGAAGAGGTGACCACCGGGCCGCACTTTGATCAGAAAGATCGTTTCCTGCGCATGGTGCTGGAAGAAAAGGCCCGCATGGAACACGGTCTTGTGCCTGCGGGTCATATGGTGGTGGCCGCACGGCTGAAGGCGGGCTTTTCGGGCACGGGCCTGCTGGGCGAACGCACGGGCGGCGTTTCCTATCTTCTGTATTTGCGCGAACTTGCGGAAAAAACGGAAAAAGAGTGGCCCGCAGTGCTCGCAGCCCTCAACGATTTGCGCAAAGCCCTGTTTTTCCGCTCCAATCTGGTTTTCAACATCACGGGCATGAAGGAGCAGCAGGCCCCCTTATGCCACCATGCCGCCCATTTTGCCAGGGCGCTGCCCCCCGGAGAAAGGGAGGGGGCAGGGGAAACCCTTGTCCGCCTTTCCCCCCGCATTCTGCCTGCGGGCGAGGGGCTGGTGTTGCCCGCGCAGGTCAACTACGTTGGCAAGGGCATGAACCTTTTCCAGCACGGCTACACCTGGCACGGCTCTGCCCAGGTTATTATCAAGCACCTGCGCACGGGCTACCTGTGGGAAAGGGTGCGGGTTCAGGGCGGCGCGTACGGTTGCCTGTGCGGGCTTGACAGGGCCACCGGGGCTTTTTACATGGTCTCGTACCGCGACCCTGCCGTGCTGCCCACCCTTGGAGTGTTTGACGCCGCAGGCGCGTACCTGCAAAAGAACCTGCCCTCGGGGGCCGCGCTGGAAGCGGCCATTGTCGGGGCCGTGGGCGAGCTTGATGCCCACCTGCTTCCCGATGCCAAGGGCCGCATGGCCTTTACCCGCCGCCTGTCGGGCGATACGGACGAGCTTCGCCAGCAGGTGCGCGAGGAAATACTGGGCGCCACAGCGCGGCATTTCCGCGAATTTGGCGAGGCCCTTGAGGCCTTTTCCGCAAAGGGCCATGTGTGCGCCCTGGGCGGAAAGGCTGTGGAACGCGTCGCTGCCGAGGGAGGGTGGACAAGTGTTGCCGTGCTTTGATCAGGGCAACCCTGCTTGGGATAGGTACAGGGAGGAAGGTTGTTGCATGGAGTGAAGAAATATTTCGGCTTGCGCGCCACCATGGCGGCCCTGGGGAAATATGCCGGGGTGGCGCTGTTGCTGGCCTTAGTGCTGGGTTCCACAGGCTGCTCCTTTCGCAAGTCAGCGGGGGTTCAGACGGACGAGCCGCGTCTGGTGTGCGAGCCGGAATACGGCCAGCAAGATTTGCACACCCAACTGCTGACCACGGCCCGCAAGTCTATAGGAACGCGTTACAAGAGCGGCGGCATGAATCCTTCCACCGGGTTTGACTGCTCGGGCTACATGATGTGGGTGTATTCGCGTTCGGGCATAAAACTGCCGCGCACATCCAAGGAACAGATGCTGGTGGGCCGGGCGGTGAACAAAAAGGACCTCAGGGTGGGGGATATAGTCTGCTTCCGTATTTCCAGGCGCACCACCCACACGGGCATGTATACGGGGAACGGCATGTTCATTCACAGCCCGAGCGCTGGCAAGAAGGTGTCTGAAACACCGCTGAACGACGCCTACTGGGTGAAAAAGTATCTGGGAGCGCGGCGCATCAAACAGCTGGAACAGTAGTAAGTTTCTCCCCACCTTCCTGTTGGCTATGATCCTTTACTGTGCGCTCCACAGGGCAATGCGGGCAATCTGCTCAAGCTCTTCGGCCAGGGCCAGGGCGTATTCGAGGCTAGGGCCATGGGTGACCAGCCCGTGGTGTTTCATCCACACTGCGGGTTTTTCCCTTGCCGCCCCGGCCACGGCCACGGCCAATTCTTCGCTTCCCGCAGGAAATTCCTCCACCATTCCCAGGTTTTTGCCGTGCAGCTTGGCCTCCACCAGAGGCAGGTTCAGCCAGTCCGCGGCCTCGTGTTTCAGGGAAAGGGCGAGCAGGGCCGGGGGGTGAGTGTGTACAATGGCCCGGGTTTCCGGGCAGACGCGGTAAATTCCGGTGTGCATGGCCCCCTCGCTTGAGGGGCGCGCGCCCGCGAGGTGCGCGCTGTTGTCAAGGGCCACAAGGGAGAGGTCGGCCATTGCGGCAAAGGCCTTGGGCACGGTGGTTCCGGTGATGAGGCAGGCTTCGGGCAGGGCGTCTGGACCATCGGCGGCGGTCAGGCGGGTGCTTATGTTGCCGTTGAACCCTGCGAGAAGCCCTGCCTGCCAGGCGGTGTGGCAGCATTGGAGCAGGCGTGCCGCAACGGCGAGGCCCGGGCCTGAGAGCAGGGCGGAAAGGGTTTCCGGCGGACAGGAGCACGGGGTTTTCGCCTGCTGCGGGCTGGCAGGGGGAGCGGCCTGACCGGAAAAATGGTCAAACCCCTTGAGGACATGGGGGGCCGGGGCACAGCCGAAGCGGCGCAGGCCGGGTTCCTTTTCCACAGTACCGAGGATCAGCAGTTCGGGAAGGGCCCCGGTCAGCGCGTTGACAAGGGAGGGGTGGCAGGAGCCGAGCAGGGCGTAGTCTTCCCCGCCTCTGAAAAAGAGGCTTTCCGCATCCTGCCCTGTATGTTCGGCAAAGCGGCGCAGGGCCGGGGCAAGGCAGGCCGGGTCAAAGGTGCAGTTTGCGCCCGCCTCCCGCCCCAGCAGGCGGGGAAGGTCTGCGGCAAGGCCGTCGGAAAGATCCATGAGGCCAACAGGGTGCTGGCGGTTTTGGGCCGCTATTTTCGCAATGATCTGCCCCTGTTCGATGAGGGCTGTGGGCGAAAGGTGGGCGGCGCAGAGTTCGGGCCAGAGGGAAAGGGCCTTTCGGCCCTCCTGCTCCAGCAGGTGCAGGCCCGCCCTGGCAAGGCCGACCCCGGCGTGGCAGGGCAGGGAAGACGCGCTTTTCGGAGAAACCAGAAAGAGGGCATGGCCGGGCCGGGCAGCACCCCGGCGCAGGAAAAAGGGGCGGCTGCCCTTTTCCACGCTTTCCCCCCACACAGTGACGCAGAACCCGAGGCGCTCGCCCCGGCTTATGTCTCCGCCCGTGAGAACAACCCCATGCTTGTCCGCCACTGCGGCCATTCCTGCCAGAATGGATTCAAGGTCGTTCATGCCCAGCCAGGGGGGCAGCGCCAGACCGAGGGAAAAGCCGAGGGGCACGGCCCCGCAGGCCGCAAGGTCGCTCAGGGCCACGGTCAGGGCCTTGGCCCCTGTTTCTCTGGGCGAAAAATAGCCCACCCGGAAATGGATGTCTTCAAGGAAACAGTCGGTGGAAAGGGCCACGCCCTGCGGCATGGCAAGCTCGGCGCAGTCGGTGGTGCGCAGCGTAAGACAATGCCCGCCGCTTATGGGGAAGAGGGCGTTGACAAGTTCCAGGCAATGATCTTCCGATCGCGGGGCGTCAACAACCCCTGCCTGCCATGAGCGCCAGAGGCTGTTCTCGCCGGAAGGGGAAGCTGTCAGGGATTCGGGGTGGGGCATGGAACCTCCGGCGCGTTATTTTTCAAGGGTCAGAAAGGCGGACATGATCACCTTGAGGCCAAAACCGGGAAAATTGACACGGAATTTGTCGTCGGACAGGTGTTGGACAATTTTTCCCCTGCCGAAAATCTTGTGGTGGCAAAAGCCGCATTCTTCCGGTCTGGCCGGGGAAGGGGCCGCCGCAGGTTCACCTTCAGGGGCCGGGCCATACGGCCCTGCCTGCTCCGCTCGGCTGGCCGCCCGGAAGGCGGAAAGCGCGGCTTCGGCCTTCCTCTGTTTTTCCTGCACCAGAATTTCGCGCCTGACCACGGTTCCGCTATAGCCCTCCTGCAATTCTTCATACAGGGCAGGGGCAATTTCGCGCACAAAGGGGCTTGGCGTGGCCTGCACGGTTCCGCCGCTGCCCCTGTCAAAAGTGGTTGCGGGAACAAAGAGATCCAGATGTTCCCTGGCGCGGGTGCAGGCCACATAGAGCAGCCGCCGCTCTTCCTCGTATTCTTCCTCCCTCACCATGGAATGACGGGAGGGGAAGCGGTCTTCCACAAGGTCGAGCACCAGCACGGCCGACCACTCCAGCCCCTTGGCCGAGTGGATGGTGGAAAGGGTGACCGAAGAGGGGTCTTTCTCGTCTTCCCCCAGGGGGTCGTCAAGGGAGAGGTCGGAAATGAAGAGGTCAAGGTCTTTGTAGCCCGAAGCAATGAACACAAGCTGTTCAAGGCCCTGCTGGCGGCGGGGGTAGTCGTCGGGGTACAGGAGCATGAGGCGCGGCCTGTAGTGCTCCACCACCTCTTCCAGGAGGGGGCCGGGTTCATGCCCGCCCTTGCGCAGTTTGTCAATGATATTCAAATCTTCGGCCATGTCCGGGTACTTCGTCAAAAGCGGGCCGAGCTTTTCCCCCCTGCCGCTTGTGAGGGTCTGGTAAATTTTCAGGCAGGTTTTCGGGCCAACGCCCTTGCACAGGGCCGCCACCCGCGAAAAGGCTGTATAATCAAGGGGGTTCTGCACAAGGCGCAGGAAGCTCATGGCGTCTTTGACATGGGCGGCCTCGGCATAGCGCATACCGCCGTACTTGCGGAAATGGATGCCCAGTTTGTTGAGCTGCAATTCCGTGTGGTAGGAATGAAAGCCCGAGCGGAAGAGCACGGCGATTTCCCGCGCAGGGTAACGGTTCAGAAGCTCGACCACCCGCGAGGTGACAATCTGCGCCTCGGTGCGGTCAGAAACGGGCCGGATGATGCTGGGCTTTGTCCCGCCCTCGTTGGCGGTGAAGAGTTCTTTGGCGTAGCCTTCGGCGGCGTTTCGCAAGAGCCCGTTGGTAAGGTCGAGAATGGGCTGTGTGGAGCGGTAGTTTTCTTCCAGCCGTATTATTTTTGTGTTGGGAAAGAGTTCGGGAAAGCGGAGAATGTTCCGCACATCCGCCCCGCGAAAAGAGTAGATGGACTGGGCGTCGTCCCCCACGGCCATGATGTTTCCGGGGCCGGACGGGCCACTGGCCGCATCGTCTATCGCGCCGCCGGCCACAAGGGCGGCAATGCGGGCCTGCACCGGGTTGGTATCCTGGTATTCGTCCACCATGATGTAGCGAAACTTGTTGCGGCAGTAAGCAAGTGCCTCTGGCCGGGAACGCAGGGTTTCTTCAAGGGTAAAGAGCAGGTCGTCGTAATCGAGCAGGCTTTTTTCCTGTTTGAAGCGGGCATAGGCCGCACCAACCTCTTCCATGACGCGGCAGTGGGGCAAAAGGTGCCCGGACTCGCGCACGAGGATGTTTTCGAGGGGCAGTTCCTTGTTCCGGCATTTGCTGAGTAGGGAAAGGAGCTTGGGGTTTTTGGGAAAACTGCGGTCGCCCTTGCCTGCCTTCAGAATGTCGCGGCAGTGGGCCAGGGCGGAAATCATGTCCGCATTGTCCATGACCGTGAGGCGGGAAGCAAAGCCGTGGGGCTGAAAAAGCCGCAGGATGGAAAAGGCGAAGGAGTGGAAGGTGCCGCCCTGCACAGCCGCTATATCGGTCAGGTGAGGTGAAGCCTCGCGGGCCTCGGGCACGGGGCCGGAAAGGGGCGGGAAAACGCCGGAACCGCGAAGGGGCGAGGTGGTTCCCGTAAGCAGCAGGTTGCGGGCGCGCTCGAGCATTTCCTGCGCGGCCTTGCGGGTGAAGGTGAGCAGAAGGATGGAAGAGGCGGGCACCCCGGTTTCCACCAGACGCGCCAGCCTGTAGACAATGGTGCGCGTTTTGCCGCTTCCGGCCCCGGCAATGACGAGAACCGGGCCTTCAAGGGTGGTCGCCGCCTCGTACTGGGCGGGGTTGAGGTCGCTGGTATACTTGATCATGTGTTGGTACTGGCTTGTGAACCTGTGAATAGGTATGGCGGTACAGTGTGTTAGTGTACCTTTATTGTCCCTGTCAGGCAAGGCGGTCATTTTCACAAGAGTCCACGGTCATTTCAGGTGCAGGTAGGGCACAAAATGCTTCTCCAGCCCGTCGAGGCGGCAGTCAATGTAGCGCGAGACAAAGCCCGCGAAAGTCATTTTTTTGTTGAAAACGTGGAACTGCCTGCCGGGCGGGCAAAAGGCAAGGTTGAGGGCAGCCGCCACCTGCGGGTGTATGGGATGCTCGAAATCGTTATAGGCTGGCTGATAGGCGGCCTTTGCCGTTGCTTCCAGCGGCGGGTAGCCAAGGGCGTGCAGCACCCTGTCGGCAACATGCAGAAGAAGGCGCTTGCCCGGATGGTTCACAGTGTAGAACAGCATTTCCTGTTGATAAAATTCCTCTATTATGTCCGTTGTTTCCATGCCGGAAAAGGCTTCTTTTTGCCGTTCCACCGCAAGGGTATGGGCCAGGGTTTCCAGTACATTGCCGAACACATTGATGTCGCGTTGCAGGTATATCCGCATGATTTCAGACTTTTGCGCTCCCGATTCAATGAGCTTGTCCAGCACCCGGTCGCCGAAATTGATGGGGCTGTCGCTCACCCAGAAGGGCCAGTACCCCTTGAAAAAGAGGTTGGGCAGGCACAGGCGCGGGGTTTTTTCCGGCAACCGGGCCAGAAGAGAGTGCGAAGAAAGCTCGGCCCACTGCCCGCCCAGATGCTGGTAGAGAAAGCAATGGCAGCGCTCCAGATCGTCCGCGCTCACGGGCTGCTTCAGGTAGTTCAGACGAATCTCCACTTTCCAGCGGCGCGCAAAGGGCGCGGAAAGGGGCAGGATTTCCGCCAGCCGCTCACCCTGGCAGTTTGCGTGGAGAAGGAGGGTTTTTTTCATGGAATTTTGCCGCATGGTTGAATATGTCTACAGAGACACGGGGAATTATGCAAGTAATGCGCACCGGAGGGGCATTTGCCTTGCTCACCGGTGCTGTGCTAGGTATGACCTTTGGCAGACACACAGAACGAGCGGCTGTTCCCGCTGCCCAGCGGAAACTCCGCGCACGGGCAGCGCCAGGGCCAAGGAGCAGAATATGCAAGTACAATCGTTCAAGTACGTTATCGTCGGGGCCGGGTTGTGGGGGTGCGTTCTGGCAGAGCGCATTGCCACCGTTCTTGGCGAACCGGTACTGGTGGTCGAACGCCGGAAAACCTGCGGGGGCAACTGCCATTCCGCCTTTCACCCGGAAACGGGCATCGAATGCCACAGCTATGGCACCCACATTTTTCACACCGCCAACCCCGAAGTCTGGCAGTACATTACCGGCTTTACCACCTTCACCAGCTACAGACACAAGGTATTCACCACCTCGCGCGGGCGGGTGTACCCCATGCCCCTCGGCCTTGCCGCGGTCAACGCCTTTTACGGAAAAAATCTGAAGCCGCACGAGGTCGAAGCCTTTATCGCCCGCGAAGCCGCCGGGGAACTGCACCCGACGAACCTTGAAGAAAAGGCCATCTCCCTTGTGGGGCGGCCCCTGTACGAAGCCCTCATCAAGGGCTACACAACAAAGCAGTGGGGCAGGCACCCGCGCGACCTGCCCGCCGAAATCATAACCCGTCTGCCCGTGCGCACAAACTACAATACCGACTACTTCAGCGACCCCTGGCAGGGCCTGCCCGCTGGCGGCTACGGAAAGCTGTTTGAAGCCCTGCTGAACAACCCGCGCATAACAATACTCTACGACACTCCCTACAGGGCCATAGCCCCGGAACTGGCCCCGAATGCGCGTCTGCTGTATTCCGGCGCGCCGGACGACTTTTTCGATTACGACCTCGGCACTCTGGAATGGCGAACCCTGCGCTTTGAAACCGAGGTGATGCCCCATGCCGATGTACAGGGCACGGCCGTGATGAACGAGGCCGACGAAGAGGTTCCCTACACCCGCACCCACGAATTCAAACACCTGCACCCCGAACGCGGCAAACAGGGCGACCGCAGCGTGATAGCCCGCGAATACTCCAAACCCTTCGCCAAAGGCGACGAACCGTACTACCCCGTCAATACACCGGAAAACAGGAAGTTGCTGGAGGCCTACCTCGAAAGAGCCAGAGCCCTCGGAAACATCGTCTTCGGCGGACGCCTGGGCAGATACCGCTACATGGACATGGACGTGACCATAGCCGACGCCCTCGAAACCTTTGCGGGTCTGAAAGGAGGAGGCTGATCTGTGAGCCTCGCAAAGGGAGGCTGATCTGTGAGGTTCGCAAAGGGGGGGGATATGGGAGGCTGGCAAAGGGGCGCTGCCCCTTTGAATCCCCGCAAGGGGCATGATGCCCCTTGACCCCCGGTTGGGGGTTTCCCTAAAGCCGACGGCAGTCGCGAGCGTAGCGAGCTTTGAGCGACGCAGGTGGCGCAAAACAGGCTTTGCCTGTTTTGTATGGTTTACCCCTCAAACTCCCCGCAAGAGGGACAAACGCTTCAACCTCCCCGAAGGATGCCGTATTACGAGGAAGGAGAGAGTTCCCCAAACAGGCTGATGCGCTCCAGAATGTCCTTCAGAGCCGTATGCACCACCGTACGCGAAAAGTCCGTCAGTTCCCGCACCTCATAGGTTCCGGCCAGTTTCAGGGTGTTGCCCGAAATGTTCGCCCTGCTCCAGGCCGTCAGGTGGGTGGCAAAGCCCGAGCATTTCTTGTGCTGCACACTCAAATACCCGTTATACACATGCTGCTGCCCCTTGAGGGCCGAGCGTATGTCCCGTTCAAAATCGTCAAACTGGCTGGGCGAAAAACGGATGTCAAACCCGCCCACCGCGTCCAGGTTGGCCCGCGTGAGCAGGTGACAGCACCCAGTTACCGAAAGACAGGGCCGCAGGTAGCAGAATTCGCCGAAATCCGGTTCGGAACTCGAATAGACCACAGGCTTGATATGCCGGTATATTATGGGGGATTCGCTGGTCAGGGCCGGATTTTCCACAAAAACATCGGCGCACTGCCGGGTCAGGGGGCTGCCCATGTCGTTGATGCGGCACCCGAAAATTCCGGCTCCAGGGTAGGCCCGCATGGAGGTGCCGAAAAAACCGAGCCAGTTGGCGGGCACCATGGCGTCGTCATCCAGGTAGACCACCCAGTCCGCCTCCCAGGCCTCCTTCTCCGACAGCAGCCAGTTTCGCGCCGCTGGCGCGCCCACGTTCACGGGCAGGGTGATCAGCCGGAACCGCTCGCCCAAAGCCCCGGCCCACTTGCGGGTCACTGACGGGGTGTCATCTGTACTGCCGTTGTCAAGGCAGAGTATGGGTGTTCCATGCAGCTCCGAGGCGGCCAGAGCCTCAATGGCCTGATCAAGATCAGCCGCATGGTTCCACGAATAGAGCAGCACCACGCCGCGCCCCGGAGGCGGGCTTCCGGGCAAATCGTGACCCCGCGCAAGGCTGCCAAGGCAGAGAATGAGGCTGGCATCCCACGGGCGCAGGGCAAAGGCCCGCAGCATGAGGCGGAGGGCCTCATCCCTGTTGCCGAGCCTTCGGTGACAGTCCGCGGCCCTTTTCAGCAAAAGGGACATGCCAAGGGCGGTGAACAGGGAAAGATAATTGGTTGCCGCCTTTTCATATTCCCCCCCGGCAAAAAGCAGGTCGGTCTTTACCAGCAGCTTGAGAAGGGGCGGAATGTGGGCCTTTTTTTCCAGAAAATGGTTCAGCCATTCCCCTTCGTTGTTGTGCAGGCACATGTCAACGGCAGCCTCGGCCCAGGCTGTGGCCCGAGGGTGGGCGCGCTCTTTCTGCCGAAGGGTTGTCTTGCCCCCGGCTATTTCCTCCGCCCCCCTGATGCGGTGAAACCCGATCAAATCCGGGGCCTCAAAGGTGGGGAGCATGGCAATGGCCCTGGCCGTTTCAAGGGCGCTGGCCCGTTCCGGGCCAAAGGCGTGGGCATGGGACATGAGGGTGGCGGCCGCAAGGGAATTGAGGGGCGCGTATTCCCACGAGGCAAAGGCCAGCTCTGCCGCAAGTTCCCGCGTCAGCCCGGTCGGGGTCCACGGGCCCGCAGGCGGGTTGACTGCTGCGTCGGCCAGAAGGGAAGAGAGCACATGAAGCCGCACAGTGCCCGTGGAACTGAGAACAAGGGCCTCTTGCACATCTTCGGGCATGGCCTGCCAAACAGCGGTGGGCGAATGGTTCATGGTGGCTCCGGCAGCATTCATCGGCGTATAAGACCGAATTTTTTGAGTTTGTACTGAAGGGTTCGGCGGCTGATGCCGAGGGCGTCAGCGGTTTTTTCCCTGTGGCTGTTGTTTTCCTGCAGGGCCTGAATAAGGGCGATGCGCTCGGCTTCGTCCAGGGGAGACATGGGGTTTTCGTTGCCCGCAACCCGGTCTCCCGGAGGGAAGAGAGGCCATGTTGGGGTGGCGAGCCCCGACTGGCTGGCAGGGTCAGCCCCCGGCAGGGCCGATTCTTTG
>JGI994J12354_10000975_pt1 | contig 29018 bp, 22 predicted proteins | sample IntmicLarv3ML3BL_FD_12354 | JGI IMG/M metagenome (IMG submission 12354) | reverse complement strand
TGCACGAATTTACGCCTTCGCGTGTAAATTTTCAGACAGACCGGCTTTAAAATAAGTCGGATGGGGTGACTTTTACTTTGTTTGTACTCCGCTCAGTTATATTGCTATCGACTGAAATTTTATCTGAAAAGTTATCAGTTACGCTTGTTCTACACAAAAGAAAAGCAAGCTTTAAAAGTTTACTCCCATCAAAAAAACTTACTAATTTTATGCTTGCCTAATATGTAATGCAATCTTTGATAATTTTAAGCAAAACTTAAAGCATTTGGGGCGATTTCCGCCATTATTTTTAAAACTCAGTCAAGCCTTACAACTTCAACTAAACTTAAAAATAATAAGGAAATCGCCCCAAATAACTTAAAATTTTGATCAAACTTTTATAAAAGTTTGGACTTCGTAAACCTCGTAAAAAACTACGTGCGTTTGCGGATTTTGTTGACAATAAAAGTGAGCTCTTCGGTTTTGAGGAAATAGAGCGCGACAAAGTACGATAGGAACGCGAGTCCGCCGCTAACCAAATAAGGAAGAAGTATCAACATTTTCGCTCTTGCACCGGAGGCGTGTGAGGTTATCTGTAGCGCGTCGATATTCAGCGTTACATAGCAAATCAATGCAAACGGAATGAGCGCTAAGATGATTTTAAGTAATGTTTGAAGCAATGACTTTATCGGCAATCCATCTGTTTTGTGACGAATCATCACGTACAAAATAATCACCTTTGCGACTCGATAAACAACAATCGCCAGCACCACGCCGAGCGCACCGATACCAAAGTGCATAACACCAAGATAAGCGACAACAGCGTACAGCGGCAGACAATATATGCCGGTCAAGGTCGGGCGAACCGTGTCTTTGTTCGCAAAGTAAAACTGATTGACTATGATCTCAAGCGCGCCAAAAACCATTACGAACGCGTAAAATGAAAGGGTGGTTGCAGTCATTGTCACTGCTTGCTCAGTAAATTTTTCGCTCGCAAAGAGTACGGAAACGATGGGTTTACTAAACAAACTTACCGCTATCGCGAGCGGAATAAAGATTAAAAGCATTATCTTTGTCGCAGTTGTGAGCATTTCGCGAAGTTTTCCCTTCTCTCCCCGTGACGCAATATCATTTAGGAAGGGGAAGAGTGCAATACCAAAGACGTATGGAAATACCGTGATGGGGATATCACATATCTTTTTTGCAAACTCAAATGAGGTCATCGCGCCTTCAACCATTGATGATGCCTGTGCTAAGAAAAATGCCTCAAGCGCAGTGCGGAACGTGGAAAATGCCCAACCGATAATCAGCGGCAACGCGAGCAGAAGAAAAGATTTGAATGCCGGGTCTTTTAGATCTATCTTCGGTGTATATTTTACGCCATCGTACCCGGCGCGAATCATCTTTATACCCACCACTTGTGTTAGGAGCTTTAAAAATGCGCCAAACAAAAAGCCGACGGCAAAAGCGATAAGCCCGATCTTGCCATTTAATGCCACGCCAATGATTAACGTCGTTGCCTTTAGCACAAAATCGGAAGCCGCTGGAAGCCCAAATTGCTTGTAGGAATTGAGCAAACAATAGGTGATAGAAGATATCGCCATAAAGATCATTGCGCCCAAAAATACCTTTGTCACCTTTAAGATAAAGGGGATATTTTCCATATAAGCGGGGTTGTTTTGCCACGCTGAGGTTATAATACCGTTAAAGTACTGTCCAACGCTTTTGATGCCTTCCTCTTGAAGAAAAAATCCCAAAAACTGTGATGTGTACAAAAAGCCGATAATGCCGATACCGATCATTATTATCAACATCAAATTTATGACAGTTGACGCGAGATGCCACGCTTTTGCCTCTCCCTCTTCTTCCATTTTACGCACAAATGAGGGCAAAAACGAGTGCATTATTACCTGCTCACCAAAGGACATAATGGGGGAGGTGATTTTTCGCGCTAAAAAGTAAATATCGGTTATATTGCTTGAGCCGCCAAGCTGTGAGATAACGATATTTTCGATTATCCCAAAGAGGCGCATAAAGAGCTGTACTGCGACCAAAATCCCGGTCGCTTTTGCTATTTTAGTGGGAATGCTTTCGCTCTTTTTTACTGCATCTTCTGCTGAAAAAGCGGCGTCTGTGACTTTGTTTGCCCCACGCTCGCCGCTGATAATTTCTTCATTTTTTTTGTCGTTCATATTTGTCCTAAACACTTGAGGGCATCTCTAAAACTCTCATTCAATTGTTTTTGCGGCAAATTTTCCGTGATACCAGCGTCCAATATATTACTACATATCTTCCAAGTATGCGTTTAATATATTGTCCGTAGTATGCGCGAAAAATTATCTCGCAAACACAATTAAAGCAGATTTTTAGAAACACCCATAAATAAAGCAGCGGCTACGGTTTTGCCGTCCAAGATTTCGCCGCTAAAAATAGCTGACATAAAATCATCACGCGTCATGGTGACGATATCCAGCCGTTCGTCTGCATCCATCGGCAATGCGCGGTCGACCATATCTGTTGCTTTAAATAAGTATAGTTTTTCTGAGCTGTAGCCCGGCGCTAAGTACATTGCGGTCAACAATTCAAGAGTTTCGGGGTATTTTCCGATCTCCTCCTGCAGCTCTCGCCTTGCGCAATCTGTAGGGTCTTCGCCGCGCTTTAATCCCCCTGCGGGTATTTCAAGCATTGCGCTTTCTGCCGCGTTTCGCCACTGCCGCACCAAGATAATATCGCCATCTGCGGTTATCGGCAATATCGCCACCGCGCCGTTATGCTCCATTCTCTCACGTTTAGACACCGTACCATCGGCTAAAGTTACAGTATCGACAAATAAATTTACTACTATACCGTTAAAAACTTGTTCGGACGTGTTTCTGGTTTCCTTTAAGTGCAGGTGTTTTTCGTCCATAATGCGCTATTTTCGCTCCCAATCTTTTAATTTTGCGACCTTAGCCAAAGTAGAGCCTGCCTCAATCTCGCTTCTAAGGCGGTTTTCGTTTTCTAAAATGCTCATCGCCTTGTTTGTGATATTCACTGCTTTTTCTTGCGGTATAACTGCTACGCCATCATTGTCAGCTATGAGGTAATCGCCGCTTTTGACAGAAATACCGTTAATTAAAAGCGCAGCACCAATCTCTCCATACCCCTTTGGCTCTCCGGCATTTGGGCAAGTTGTGGTGCAAAAGAGCGGATAACCGAGCTCACGGTTCTCATTAGTGTCGCGGATAGCGCCAAATATCACTGTTCCGCCGAGCTTTTTCTGTATGGCACTGGTAGTCGCCAGCTCGCCCCAAATAGCGGGAGTTGCGCCACCGGCATCTATGAGCAGGATATCCCCCTCATTCGCCTCATCAATGGCGATAACCGGCTTTGCCCAGTCACCGGGAGCGGTTCGCACGGTCAGCACACGACCTGCACACTTTGCGCCCGGAGTAAGGGACTTTATGCCGCTTATCACGCCGCCGTGAAACATAGCGTCTGAGACATTAGCCACCGAGACCTCGCGCAAAATCTCCAAAATATTATCCGCGGTAGCGCGCGCAAAATCCGCTGTATCAACACTTTTGCCGGAGATCGCTTCAACAAACATCTTTGCCGAAGTTTTCGCGTCTTTGGTTTTGGTGATAGCTCCGCCGACAATCATAACATTGCCGCCTAAAGCTATAACTTCTTGAACATTGTTGAGTGTAATGCCCCCTGCTACGCAAATAGGCAAAGAGGTGTTTGCGCGCACTTCTTTCAATGTGGCAAAGGGGCTTTTTCCCTCCATCTGCGCATCAATGGGCGTATGCACGTCAATATAGTCAACACCGAGCAGCTCAAGCTCACGCGCCCGCTCGGCAGGGTTTGGGGTATTGATGAGGTCACAGGCTATCTTTACGCCGTATTCGGCTGCTGCTTCCACACATTCCGAGATGGTGCTGTCAGCTGCTGCCGCAAGCACAGTCACAAGGTTCGCGCCTGCTTTTGCCGCATACTCAACTTCTGTTCGTCCGGCATCCATCACCTTCATGTCGGCAATGATAAATTTATCCTGGAATTCTTTCCTTAATGCGCGAACAGCGTCAAGCCCCACGCTCTTTATAAGCGGAGTCCCTGCTTCTACCCACTCGGCACCTCCGGCCACAGCTTCACGTGCCATAGCGAGCGCACGGTCTAAATCTATAAAATCTAATGCGATTTGTAAAGTTACTTTGTCCATTTCTTTATTTGTACCTTTTTTTGTAAAAAATTGCTTGTACGTTTAAGCATATATATTATAACATATTGCGGGCTGCCTAGTAAAGCGACGCAGCGCAGATTGACAAAATTATGGAAATTTAATATAATATTGTCAGCGTTTCGCGCTTGTTTCGGGGGTTTTTATGAATAAACATGAGCGACTTATGATGAGCTTTAGAAGTTTGTTGTATAAGTTGCGGTGGCTTGATAAGATAAATATGGAGGAGGTCTTAGATAATTATAAGCCCTTCGAAGTGCACTGCATTGACTATATCGGCAAAAATGAAAATATTAATGTCACAAAACTCGCGAAATCCTTCTGCGTCACGAACGGAGCTATAAGCAAAGTAGCTGCAAAATTGATAAAAAAAGGCGCTGTTGAAAAATACCAAAAAGCTACAAATAAAAAGGAAGTTTACCTAAAACTGACCGATGTGGGCAAAAAGGTTTACAACACCCACAAGACCGCGCATAAAGCATTAGAAGAGCGGGATAATATCATTTTTGAAGATTTTAGTGACGACGAGCTTGCTGTTATCCTTAAATTTACCGATAAATACCTTCAATATCTCAATGCGGAAATCGAAAAAAACAAAAAATAGTTTTCCACTGTTTTTCTTTACGTAGACCGTCCGTATTCACGCATTTTGTAAGGCGTCTTTTTAAGCACGTGTTTATTTTGCCACACCAAATAATCACCCCATCCCTCTCGCAATCTTCCTCTTTAGAGGGCATAACCCCATAATATAGTTGACAAGGAAACAATATTGTGGTACAATATATGTTCCACGGAAATAAAACAAGAGTATTTAAAGAGGAAAACAATGAAAAGTGACAGGTGCGAAAATGCGCAAACAATACGCGGTGGCGTAGATAAGAAATCATTTATATTTGGCATCATGGCAGTGCTTTTGTGCGGCATGGGGTTTGGCATAATAGCGCCTGTCGTCCCTTTTTTGGTAAAGCCCTACATCACGAGCCCTGCGGAACAGGCGCGCGCTGTCACGCTTTTGACCGCGATTTACGCGCTCTGCGTTTTTTTGGCTGCGCCCGGAATAGGTGTGCTCAGTGACCGCTACGGCAGAAGACCGATTCTTCTCATAAGCCTGCTCGGTTCAGCTGCCGGATATATCATTTTTGGGGTTGGCGGCGCGCTGTGGGTGCTCTTTTTGGGGCGAGTCATTGAGGGGCTTACCGGCGGCATTATCAGCACGCTTTTCGCGTTTTTTGCCGATATTACGCCAAAAGAGGAGCGGACAAAATACTTTGGTTGGGTGAGCGCGGCAGCAAGTGTCGGTGTGGTAATCGGGCCTATTGTCGGTGGTCTGCTCGCGAATTTCGGCTATTCTGTTCCCATGTTCTTTGGCGCAGCCCTCACCCTTTTAAATTTTATTTACGGTTATTTTTACATGCCTGAAACCCTTAATAAGGATAACCGTTTACCGGAGTTTACGCTAAAAAAGCTCAACCCCTTCATGCAACTTTTCAGCGTCCTTTCCATGAAAAATCTGACCATGCTCTTTTTAGCTTCGTTTTTGATCTGGGTGCCAAACGGCTCAATGCAGGCTATTTTGTCGCAGTTCTCCATTGATAATTTTCAGCTTGAGCCGACAATAATCGGGCTGATGTTCTCCATTATCGGCGTGCAGGACATCATCTCGCAAGGGTTTATCATGCCACAACTCTTAAAGCGGCTGAGCGACAAAAAAATCGCGATTTTGGGTATGGTATTTGAGGTTTTTGGGTACGCTTTTATCGGCGCAGCAGCGATGTTTTCTCGCTTTCCTCTCTTTGTTATCGGAATGTTCCTCTTTGCGTTCGGCGACTCTGTTTTCGGTCCGTCATTCAGCGGTATGATTTCAAAATCTGTTGCGGCAAATGAACAGGGGCGTGTGCAGGGTGGCAATCAAGCTATTTCATCCTTTGCCCGTGTTGTCGGCCCTGTTGTAGGCGGGCATCTTTACATAACTTTGGGACACTCAGCTCCGGCATTTATGGGTATTATTCTTATCATCGCGGCAATAATCGTTCTATCTTGCAAAGTGCGTATAAATGAGAGCTAAACATATTTAAAGTCGTATTAAGGCACTCTGTCAAAACAATATTCATACTCAGTAGCTTTATCTGCTCATATTATACACATATGTAAACCATCGGTTAGAATTCGGGAGTTATTTGCCGCTCCGTAACTTTATCCTGTTTTTCTAACTTTTTGAGGATAGTTCAAAAGGTTTTTTTGCTGTCTTGGCAAATATTATTATATAGGTAATAAAAAATGTCTTGTAAATCAAAAAAATTGATGTTAATTTTTGGCACGCGTCCCGAGGCGATAAAGATGTGCCCACTCGTCAACGAGCTCAAAACCAAGGAAAATATTCAAACCCGTGTCCTTGTCACAGGGCAGCATCGACAGATGCTGGACAGAGTGCTTGCGGCGTTTGATGTTACGCCTGACTATGACCTTTCCATTATGAAAGAAAGGCAAGATTTATTTGACATCACCATCACTATTTTGAGCAACCTAAAGGCAATCTTAGAACAAGAAAAGCCGGATTGTGTGCTCGTCCACGGAGATACATCCACCTCTTTTGTGGCTGCGCTCGCCTGTTTTTATCTCAAAATACCGGTAGCACACGTTGAGGCAGGGCTTCGCACTTATAATATCCACTCTCCATACCCTGAGGAGTTTAACCGCCAAGCCGTAGATGTAGTTTCTCAATTTCTTTTTGCCCCGACAGAGGATGCGAAAATAAACCTCATACGCGAAAATAAGGATGAAAAAATTATCTTTGTAACCGGAAATACTGCTATTGATGCCCTGAAAACTACGGTTAAAAGCGATTACTCACATGCAGAGCTTGATTGGGCAAATGGGAGTCGCCTCATAATGCTTACCGCACACAGAAGAGAAAATCTCGGTGAGCCGATGGTCAATATGTTTAAGGCGATTCGGCGAATTATTGACGAATTTACGGATGTGAAGGTCATTTACCCTATTCACTTAAATCCTGCGGTTCGAGAAATAGCAAATGAAATCTTTGCTGACTGCGATAGAGTTCGTTTAATAGAGCCGCTTGATGTCGTTGATTTTCACAATTTCCTAGCTCGCTGTTATCTCATTTTGACAGACAGTGGCGGCATCCAAGAAGAGGCACCCTCCTTGGGAAAACCGGTGCTTGTTATGCGCGATACCACTGAGCGCCCGGAAGGCATTTCCGCAGGAACGCTCAAGCTCGTTGGCGTGGAGCAGGAGACTATTTACGCGGCTTTTCGCGAACTTTTGGAAAATAATGCTGAATATGAAAAGATGGCAAAAGCATCTAACCCATACGGTGATGGATTTGCCGCAAAGCGCATAGCAGACTGTTTATGCAAGTTTTTTGATATCTGACTTTTTAATGCTTGAAATGGTGGTATTTGTAACGATACCTTACCTTTTAAAGCAGCTTAAATAAGATATAATAAGTGTTATATTATGAAAAAACAGACAAAAATAATATCTTTGATTGCTATCCTGATGCTGATTATTATTGCGATTTTCGCTGTGAAATCTGCAAACTCTGATGGCGCAAAGTATACGCAAACGAAAAGAGGTAAGAACGCGAAGATTTCTGAAAAAGCAAAATTACCTAAAGCTGTAACAACAGCGCTTGTTGCCGATACTATGTATCCTGCGAATATGCCTATTGAGCATATTTTCTTTCATCCGCTCGTGGCATACCCGAAAAAAGCGTTTGACGGCGACAGGATTTCACGCGGAATGGACGACTATATGGCAACCACTACCGAGTTTAAGCGTATATTGGATGAGCTCTACAAAAATGATTATATTTTGGTGGATATTGAGAAAGTTTACGAACGCATTTTAGATGAAAACAGCGGAAAATATGTTGTGCGCCGCGCAGAACTCAAGCTGCCAAGCGGCAAAAAACCTTTTATTATCAGCTTGGATGATATGAACTACTACCCGTATATGATAGAAAATGGGTGCGTTCATAAGCTCGTTGTCGGCGAGGGCAACCGTATTGCGACTTATACAAAGCATGATGACGGGAGCGAGAGCATTGACTACGACAATGAGGTGATCCCTATTTTAGATAATTTCGTAGCTGAGCACCCCGACTTTTCGCTAAATGGTGCGAAAGGGTGTGTTGGCTTGACCGGATTTGAGGGTGTTTTGGGGTATAGAACACAGAGTGGGTCTGAAAATCGTGATGCGGAAATCAAACAAGCAAAAGAGGTTATAAAAGTTTTAAAAGATACCGGCTGGACATTTGCCTCACACAGCTATGGACACCCGGATATGGCAAAGATAACATATGAAAAATTTAAATATGATACAGACAAGTGGAAAGCAGAGGTTGAGCCGCTTATAGGAAAGACCAAGGTGCTTTTATACCCTTATGGTGCGGGTGTTCCGCACGCTTCACCGAAGATGGATTACCTAATGCAGCGTGGTGGATTTTATGTTTTTTGCGGCGTTGGCATACGGCACTATGAACGAGTTTACTCTGATGCTGTTATTGCTGACAGGAAGAATATTGATGGTTTGACACTGCGTAACCGCCATCGCGAAATGCTCCATATGTTTGATACATCTAAAGTTATAGATTTATCTGCCCGCTAATTTATTACTGGGCCAAACTTTTATAAAAATTTGGCCCAGTAAACCTTCGTAATACCCATAAAAACCTTGACAAAATTTGAAATAAAACATACAATATAGTAATGCAATGTAAAATTATCGCCATTGTGAACCAGAAGGGTGGAGTTGGGAAGACAACTTCGGCTGTGAATCTGGCAGCGGCTTTGGCGCAAATGGGGCACAAGACCCTTTTAATAGATATGGACCCGCAAGGGAACGCGACTACGGGCAGCGGAATTGATAAGAGCAAGATCGATGGTTCTATTTACGAGTTTTTACTCGGCGAACTCCCTTTTTACGAGGTGGTTAAGCCGACTTGTATTGAAAATTTAGATATTTTACCGGCAACACTTGACCTCGCTGCGGCATCGGTGGATTTCGCGGAGCTTGACAACCGCGAGCGCATTTTAAAAGATATGCTCGGGTTTATCGATAAGTACAAGTATATGATTATTGACACGCCTCCGTCGCTGGGGCTTCTTCCTATCAACTGTTTGGTCGCGGCTGACAGTGTTATTATCCCCATGCAGTGTGAGTTTTACGCGCTTGAGGGGTTAGCACAACTTGAGCATACCATAAAACTAATCAAAAAATCGCTCAACCCCAACCTTGACCTACTCGGTATTTTGCTCACCATGGTCGACAGCCGCGCGCGACTCTTTCGCGATGTAATGCAAAATATTCGCGCGACATACGGCAAAAAGGTCTTTAAGTCCGAGATACCGCGCGCAGTACGCCTGGCGGAAGCACCGAGCTTTGGCGAACCGATAATGAAATTTGACCCAAAACATAAGGCAGCGAGAGCGTATATGGAGTTTGCTAAGGAGGTAGTAAAGCGATGTTAAAGAAAAAAGGGGGCTTGGGGTCTCTCATCCCGGGGAGTGAGCTTGGGAATGACAGCGATGTGAAGATGGTGGCGGTGGATGCTATAACCGCGAACCCGTACCAACCACGCGCGCACTTTGATGCTGCCGAGATTTCCGAACTCGCTGACTCTATCCGCACCTTTGGTATCATTCAGCCTCTTACCGTGCGCAAAACCGCTCAAGGGTATGAGCTTGTCGCGGGTGAGCGCCGTTTGCAGGCATCAATAAAGGCCGAGCTTCGCGAAGTACCGGTCATTGTGCGCGAATGTACGGAGCAGGAGATGCTCTCATTAGCGCTCATTGAAAATATCCAACGCTCTGACTTAAACGCCGTGGAAACCGCTGTTTCGTACAAGCGTTTACAGGATGAATTTGGCTTAACTCAACAGGAGATAGCGACTCAAGTGGGCAAAAGCCGATCTTCTGTTGCCAATACATTGCGTTTGTTAGATTTGCCGAATGATATTTTAGAAGCGCTTTCCGGTGGCAAAATAAGCGAAGGGCATGGAAAATTATTGCTTTCAGCTACGGATTCTGTCATTCAAACCCGTTTATATAACGAAATTTTAACGGAAAAATTGAGCGTGCGCGACCTTGAAAAACGGTTAAATTCCATAAAATCTGCTTCTGTTGACGCACCATTGCCGATAAAGGCGAAGAAATCTGCTAAAAAAGAGAAAATTGACCCGAATTTAGCGCAGATTAAGCGTGAATTGGAAGTGTCCCTCTCAACCCGCGTCACCTTCCGCGCCGGCTCAGATGACAATGCGGGAACTGTGGAGATTGAGTATTTTTCCGCCGCTGATCTGGAAAATATTTATAGTAAACTCTTGAGCTGATAAGGATAAAATTAAACGCGAAAGGTCTACGAGGTTTTACGGAGTCCCTGCGGGGTCAAACTTTTTCTTTTTTTAGCGGTTAAATCTAATCACACGTTTTATGCGTTTCTGTCGGCAGATTTGTAATCTGTATCGCAAACACTAAAAATTCAACGCTTGGAAAGAGTGAACCGATGGCTTTGTCAGTAATTTTCTGGATTACCGACGTTTTACACGTTTTTTTAGCGCTACGTTTTAAGGGAGACTTGAACGAAAAAGCGCGTGATTAGGTTTAATGCTTAAAGCAATCTTTAATTTTTCGCCTTCTCGATTTCTTAGCGTTGATTTTCTTAAAATCGCTTGGAAATACTTTTTACCGGTTCGTTAGAAAAATACGCACGAAATCGCGAAGAGCGAAAAAATTGAAAGATTTTACGCTTGGATCGGAAGATTGGATACAAAGGCAGAGGCGTGGAAGGTCTACGAGGGCTTTACGGAAGCCCCTGCAGGGAGCTAAACTTTTTCGGAAAAAGTTTAATCAAAAACTTAAGGGCGCTTCGCGCGAGGTTTGTGCAAGATTTGAGGCGGGACTGATTAAATATCAGAAGCAGTCGGGTTAAAAACAACGGAAATATCAGAAAAATGGAGTACAGGCAAGCAAAGTTCACTCCGCCAAGCTCGCTTTAAAGCATTTCCGTGTGAAGATTTACGCGCGAAGGCGCAAGTTCGTGCAACGTAAGGTTGCCTTTTTTGAAAAAAGCTTAACCAAAAACTTAAGGGCGCTAACGCGCTAGGCGTGTGACTAGATTTGAAGGATAAAAAAAATGATATTTTATATATTTTTTCATGATTTTGCCACTCCGATAACGGTAATTTGCTTACTCGTGTCGCTCTATTTTTTGATGCGTTATATTATTTTTGTTAAAAAAGAGAAAAAAAACGATTCCGCAAAACTCATAAAAATATTTGTGCCACTTTTTGCTTGGGGTTTTATCCTGCTTTTCACTACGAACGGGCAATTCATCTATGAACATCTGAGTATTATCCCTGTTTGCATTGTAGTAACGGCAGTGTTTTATATAAATTACTTAATTTGCACACAGCGCGACCGCGCAAAGTTCATGATATTTGTCGTTTCAGCATCGTTAACAGGGCTAATGATACTCTCTTTTTTGGTATTTGTCCGCTACGCGCTGGCAGTTAAAGCCCCGTTAAAAGACCGCGCTTGGAATACTGTTTTAGACACTATAAAAGTAGCTGATGACGGAAAACTTTCTTTTTATTTGAGCCAACACGCGAAATTTCAGAGTTTTAAAAGCTTTCCAACGACGCTTTATGTTGCCTCTCAAAAAAGAAAAGAGGATAAGGCAATTACCTTCTCAAGCCCGATTATCGGTATGAGCGTAACGAATAATGGTTCTTTCGTCTGTGCTAACAGCGACTTCGTGATGCTTTACGATTACAAAAAAGAGGAGGAAAAAGTAATCTTCAGCGCTGATGCAGCTAAGGGAGAGATTGTTTTTTCAGCTATTGCAAATGATGATGCGAGTTTTATTGTCTTCACAGTAGCTAAGGTTCCTAAATATGATACGCGTCGTACAGGTTACCCATTTGCATCATATTGCTCTTTACAAGGGTCGGATATCTATATTTATGATGTTAAAAACGACATTAAGAGTACCATAAGCTATGTTAAAAATCCTGACCAAGTATTGACGGCGCCAACCATTTCAAATGATGGAAAAGTAACCTTTAGCATTGATAATCAGATATATTTATACGATACAAGCACGAAAAAGGTGAGCGTGTTGACCAACGGCGAATACCCGTTGATTTCCAAAAATGGAGAGTATATCGTCTTTAGAGAGGCATTGCCACAAAAATTGCAACAAAATAAGAAAGAAGAGGGTGTGGCATCACCACCGAATGTGGATACTGCGCAGCACGATACTTACAGCATTTACAGATATGACATCAATAATAAAAAGCGAGAGCTTATAAGTCCGGCGCGCAACAGCAAGGATGCGCTGACTGCCCATTTACAGCATGGTGCTTGGCAGGATATGGATCACCGCTTCAGTAATACCGCTACCTTTTACTCTATTTCCGCGGACGGCAACATAATCGCATATAGCAGTATTAAAAATCCGCGCAAAAAAACAGAGGATGGGAAGAAGAGGGAGTTTTTGGTCAGCTATTACGATGTAAAGGCAAAAAAACTTACAATTGTTGCGACTTTTGCTGAGAAAAATAACGAAATGACTCCAACGCTTACCCTCTCGGACAATGGCAGGTATCTCTTATTCACCGGCAACGGTCTTACAGAAAAAGAGGATAAATTCGCCATGGATGTTTATTTGAAGGATATGCAGACGGGCGCGTTGCGTTGCTTATCAACGCCGCTGAAACGACAATTTTTATATATGCCAAAAGATATGGTAAAGATTGATTTTTCAAAGTTTGTCAGGTAAAAAAATGATGTAAGGTAGGTAATGCAGAAAGTGAAAGATCTACGAGGGCTTACGTGGCTTTTACGGAGCCCTGTGGGCCAAACTTTTTCTTTTTTTATCGGTTAAATCTAATCACACGCTTTAAGCGTTTCTGTCGGCAGATTTGCAATCTGTATTGCATACACTAAGAATTCAACGCTTGGAAAGAATGAACCGATGGTTTAAACAGTAATTTGTTGGATTACCGACGTTTCACACGGTTTTCTTGCGTTACGTTTTAAGGGAGATTTGAATGAAAAAGCGTGAGATTAGGTTTAACTGATAAAAACAATCTTTATAATTTTTCTTTCCTTGCAATTTCTTAGCGTTTGTTTTCTTAAAATCGCTTGGAAATACTTCCTACCGCTCCTAGCGAAAAATACGCACGAAATCGCAAGGAAAGCAAAATTAAAAGATTTTACGCTTGGCGTGGAAAACTGGACACGAAGGGCAGAGATATGAAAAGTCTACGAGGATTTACGGGGGTTTTACGAAGTCCCTGCGGGGCCAAACTTTTTCGGAAAAAGTTTAATCAAAAACTTAAGGGCGCTAGCGCGCGGGTTTGTGCAAATCTAAAACAGCATATCGTTAAAACGCACAGGTAACTCCGGGTGAAAGGTCGGTAATCCAACAAATTACTGTTTAAACTATCGGTTCACCCCGCAAATGGTTGAGTTTTTAGGTTAGTAAAACAGATGACTGAATTGGCAGAAGAAAAACGCAAAACGTGTGATTAGATTTAACCGATAAAAAAAATCTTTAAGTTTCGTGAAGATTTTGAAAAAATCTTAAGATACTTAAAACAAAAACAAAAAAGAAAAAAACTCACGTAAAAAAACGAAACAAACAAACAGACAAAGTGCAGATTTAAAGGGTAAAAAAAGAAGAGAAGTTGTTGATTAATTCTATTAATGGTTCCCATTTGGTTTGTTTCATCACTTCGGCGCGGAATTGCGGCGCGCCATTAAAACCCTTCATGTACCACGAAACGTGTTTACGCATCTCTTGTACACCGATTTTTTCGCCCTTGTCCGCTATCAAAAGTTCGCCGTGACGTATTGCCATCTCGGCGCGCTCCTCTATTGTCGGAGGCGCAAGCTCCTCACCTGTTCGCAAATAGTGGCTCGTTTGCGTAAATATCCACGGGTTGCCCTCGGCAGCACGACCAATCATAATACCGTCACACCCGGTCTCCTCAAAGCAGCGCAGAGCATCCGCGCCGCATTTAATATCGCCGTTGCCGATGACCGGTATTTTGACATTTTCCTTCACGCGCTTTATCACCGACCAATCCGCCTCGCCAAAATTATGATGCACTTTTCCGGGTCTCGGATGCACGGTAACTGCGCTCAACCCCTCTTCCTCCGCTATTTGCGCCACATCGAGCGCGGTAGGGCCGTCAGCGAGCCAATAGGAGCGCATCTTGACTGTCACAGGCAAATCGGTTGCACCACGAACTGCCTGAAAGGTATCACGTACAAGTTTGAGGTCGCGCATCATTGCGCCGCCTGCGCCAAGTCGGGTAACTTTCGGCACGCCGCACCCCATATTTATATCAATAACGTCCGGCTTGTACGCGCTGATAAAACTTGCGGCTTGCGCGAGATTTTCCGGCCATTGCCCAAAAATTTGCACTATCACCGGATGCTCGGCATCAGACATCCGCACCATCTTTTCCGTGCGCGCGTTGTTATGAACTATTGCGTTACTGCTGATAAACTCGCTCACCACGCCGCCTGCGCCTGCCTCTCTGCAGAGCAGACGAAAGGCACGATTTGTGATGCCCGCCATCGGCGCAAGCAAAATCGGCGGATCAAAGATTACATTTCCTATTTTTAAGGGTTTTATTGTCATATTTATGTCGGTAAAGTCAAAATCCCGAGGTAATATTGTACCATATTATCATAAAAATAGCAATAGAAAAACGCTAATCTGCCCAAATCTTATCCCACCCATAATAGCTTGAGTTATTATGGTATTTTCTAAAAATTTTATGGAACTCTTTCAATTTTTTTCTTGATAAAAAGGATTTATGAATAAGATAAGCAAAAAGATAGAAAATTCACAAGAAGAAATTTCGTCAATTATTACGCTGTTTTTTAGCCGACTTAAATGCCTGTCAAAGGCATTTCATGAATATGGTATCCACGAAAATTACTTGACTTTAAATGAATAATCGTTTATAATATATATACAACAAAATGAGGATTATAAATTGAGGAGAAAAGACGACAATAAACGAGAGGCGATTTTTGAAGCCACCATAAGTCTGCTGAACGAAATCGGCTTCTACCAAATATCTATGTCCAAAATAGCTAAACGGGCAGGGGTTTCTGTCGCCACTATCTATGTTTACTTTGAAGATAAAGACGATATGATACGTAAACTGTATTTTTACGTCAAGAATCAATTCGTCACTTTCACTGTCCAAGATTTGGATATGACAAAATCGGTTCAACAAAATATTGAGTATTCTGTACGGAAATTGCTGGATTTCATACTGGAAAATAAGGAATATTTTTTATTTATTGAACAATTTTTGAACTCGCCGCTCTTGCAGAACCTTTCTATTGAAGATAATGTAGAGAACATGGAAGCGCTTTACAAAATCTTTGAAATAGGAAAAAAAGATGGCGTATTAAAGCAGGTTGACAGTATTTTATTGATGGGTTTTTGCTATTCTCCGGTGATGGAGCTCGCAAAAGCGTATTTTAACGGCAATCTGGAGTTGTCAGAAGATGTTATAAAATCAATCATATCAATGAGTTGGGACGCCATTAAAGCGTAAAAATCAGTGGAAGTATATTTTTTTGACAATAAAATAAATGAACATTCAGTTAATAACTAAAAAAAAGAAAAAGGAGGGTATTTTATGGAAAATAATATAGAATATCGCAATATTGGCAGCTCGAAAATAAGAGTGCCGGCAATAGGAGTAGGAACGCGAACATGGGGCGTAGAGCAGTTGGGATGGGGAAAAGAGTACACTAATGACGATTTATTCGCAGCGTACACTACCCTTTTGGACGCCGGGGTGAACTATTTTGACACCTCGGAAAGCTATGGTAAAGGTATATCCGAAGAGCTTTTGGGTGAGTTTTACCGCCGGGATGGGCGACCAATAATTATAAGCACGAAGTTCACCCCATTTAAGCCGTACGACCCGGAGCCAAACTTCTCCCCAAAAGCGGTCATGCCCGTATTGGAGGGAAGTTTGAAGCGGCTTGGGGTCAATTCGATTGATCTGTACCAGATTCACTATGCGCCGGCGCGCTGTAGAGTTAATGGTTATTTGGATGCATTGGCGGAGACTGTCAAAAGTGGCAAAGCCAAGTCTATCGGTGTTAGCAACTTTAACGCCGACCTTTTACGCTATTCGTATGACTATCTTGTTAAAAAGCACAACATTGAGCTTGCATCAAATCAAGTCGGCTACAGTTTACTTAATCGCTTGCCGGAAACCAATGGTATGCTGAATATTTGCGAGGAGTTAAATATTAGCCTAATTGCGATTTTGCCGCTTACTGAGGGTGTTTTGTCCGGAAAATACAGGATAGGGAACGCAAGGCCGCCGAAAATGGTATCAATAATGCTTCGCATTGTCCAGATTTTGGAACATCAGGTTCCGCCATCAAAATATTTCTCAACGCCATTTGCTTTGAGGGCTGATAAATTGGAACCATTATTCGTGGTCATGGAGGAGATAGCTACCGCGCGCAATGCGACTATTTCACAGGTGGCTCTCAATTGGTTAGTTGCGAGCAACCCGTTAGTAATTCCCATCCCCGGGGTTAAGAACGTCGCTCAAGCGTTAAGCAATGCTGCTGCACTCAGCTGGAGTTTATCTGTCGAGGAATTTGAACTTTTGTGTGAAACTGAAGCGATTTGTGCGGACGCATAGATTGCCTTTATTGTCTTAAAGGGGTTTTTGCGTGCAGGTTTGCACGCAAAAATGCCTAAACGTGCGAACGCATGCGTTGCCGTGTTTGAAAGGGCGTAAAATGTTTTAGTAACTTCCCCTGATTTATAGACCCGAATAGGCCCTTTTTTTAGATAACCTACGCTAAGCGCAATTTTTTTTCGAAAAATTTAATCTAAACTTAAAACATTTTAGCGCGATTTTCGCAATTTTTTTGCCAAAAAGCGCAGATGTCATTCAACTTTCCACTAGCTTTAACAAAAAAACAAGAAAATCCCCTGAAATAACTTAAAATTTTGATCAAACTTTTATAAAAGTTTGTTCGTAAAGCCCTCGTCAATCTCGGGTTGTTTTCGTCCATTTTGGGATGACGATTGGACGAGACTAGATGAGGTGTGCTCCGCACTCCGAAATCGACAGCTCGTTCAAAGGCGCGAAGCGCCGGTCTACCCCCAAAATGGACGAAAACTTTTCTAAAGGTCTTCGAGTGGAGCAGCAGCATTGCGATGGTCGATCATCGACATGCAACAAGGAGCTTTAACGTATTTCACACCATTTTTGATGATTTTCATCACGTTCTCGTTGTAAAATGTTGGGTAAGACTCGTGACCCGGTCTAAAGTAAAATACCTTGCCCTGACCCTTGTTCCAACAAGCTGCTGAACGGAAAACATCGCCACCCTTAAACCAGCTGAGCATAATTAACTCATCCGGAGTCGGGATATCGAAAAATTCGCCGTACATCTCTTCGTGCTCAAGCTCAAAATAGAGTGGGATGCCTTTCATGATTGGGTGATTAGGCATAATAGACCATAATCGCTCTTTTTCAGCAGCCTCTCTCCAGCTTAAAGCGCAAGTTGTGCCGAGAAGGGCTTTGAAAATCTTTGAAAAGTGACCGGAGTGCAGGACAACAAGCCCCATTCCGCCCTCTAAAACGCGGGTTTTCACCTTCTCTACGATCTCGTCCTGAACATCGCCGTGCGCCATATGACCCCACCAGACCAAAACATCGGTGTTATTCAAAACTTCGTCAGTAAGACCGTGCTCCGGCTCGTCCAAAGTTGCGGTTTTCACCTCAATGTCCGCGTCTTTACCAAGATATTCGGCGATTACAGTGTGCATACCGTTCGGGTAAACTGCTTTTACTTCTTCACTGTTTTTTTCATGTCTGAACTCATTCCAAACTGTTACTTTTATTGCCATTTTTCTCTCCTTTTCCTTAGGCATTAATCTGTTGTAATTATCTACATTGTGAAATATACCACAATTTCGCGAAATTGTAAAGTCTTTTTTCGTAAGTTTTGGCAATTTTAAAAGGTTTTTTTGAAAAAAAAGCAAATATAATTAATGTTATGCAAATTGATTTTATGAAAATGCACGGGCTGGGCAACGATTTTATCATCGTAAATTGCCTTGAAAATAGCGAAAATGTGCAAGAACTTATAGATATTGCGGAAGAGCTTTGTGACAGGCGTTTTGGCATTGGCGGAGATGGGCTTATCTTGGTCTTGCCGTCAAAAAAAGATGACTTTATGATGCGCATCATCAACAGTGACGGCTCAGAGCCGGAGATGTGCGGCAACGGTATACGCTGCTTTGCTAAATTCCTCTACGAGACGAAAATTACCGACAAATTGACCTTTACCGTGGAGACGCTCGCCGGAACTATAGTTCCGGAAATCATTTTAGAAGAGGGCGTTGCTGTAAGCGTGAAGGTCGATATGGGCGAACCGGAACTTGTCGCCAAACGCGTACCAATGGCAGCGAACGAGGAGCAGGCGATAAATTACCCGCTCAAAGTAAATGATACCCTAACATTAAACGTGACCGCAGTCTCGATGGGCAACCCGCACGCCGTAACCTTTGTTGACGATGTTTGGGATTACCCGGTCGAAGAGGTTGGCGCTATTGTGGAGATAAATAAAGCGTTTCCAAAGAAAACGAACGTTGAATTTGCGGAAATAGTTGACCGCGAAAATATAAAAATGCGCGTTTGGGAGCGCGGTGCGGGGATTACCCTCGCCTGCGGCACAGGCGCGTGCGCAACACTTGTTGCGGCGGTTTTAAACGGCTTGACCGAGAGAGCCGCGACCGTTGAGCTTCCGGGCGGCCCGCTTAAAATAGAGTGGAGCGCGGAAAATAACAGAATCTATATGACCGGCCCTGCCGAGATGGTCTTTGAAGGTGCTTTTGAGATATTTTAACGTATGCTAAAAATTTTACTCACCAATGATGACGGCGTTTTCGCGCCCGGAATAATGGCAGCTAAACGCGCGCTTGAAGAGATGGAAGAGGTGGAAGTGACAATAATCGCTCCCTCGCGTCCACGCTCGGGTTGCGGTCACTCTATCACCCTTCACAAGGCACTAAGAGCGGAAAAAGTTACCTTAGCGGACGGCACGAGCGGCTACAGCTGTAGCGGCACGCCGAGCGACTGTGTGGTGCTTGGGGTTTCGCATCTTTTGACTGACTGCGACATTGTCATCTCAGGCATAAATAACGGTCCGAACATCGGCGAAGACCTAACATATTCCGGCACGGTCGGCGCAGCCATGGAGGGCGCTATTTGCGGTCTACCGGCTATAGCTATCAGTTTAGACACCTTTACAAATGAGGATTTTTCTGTTGCCGGAAAGTATCTAAAACGCATAACCCGCTTTTTGCTCGAAAATCCGTTGCCGCATGACAATTTTTTAAATGTAAATGTCCCGGCTGTACCGGCTGAAGAGATCAAGGGCATAAAGTTTACTGAACAGGGAACGAGGAAATACGAGGAACGTACCGAAAAACGGCACGACCCACGCGGGGGAGAATATTTTTGGATATGCGGAAACGTTATCCAGACAGGGCAAGATTCAGACGACAGTGACTACGAGGCGGTCAAGGATAATTACGTTTCTGTCACCCCGATAAGCTTAAATTTAACGAATTTTGAGCTAAAAGCCAAATTTGAAGGTAAGCTCTAAAAGTTTGAATGGCTATATTTTTGGGGAATACTCTGTTTGTAGGTAAAAAAATAGGGGATTTTCCTTCGAAATTCCCCAAATAACAAAGGAGAAAAGGAAAAAAGTGATGAAAAAAATCAATGTTTTATTAGTTTTGGTTTTGGCAGCGATTCTGTCATTTTCCGCTTGCAAAGGTAAGGATGCAGACACTGATGGCGAGCTTTACGGTGACGGCACAAAGGTTGACACTGTAGAGACCACAACTCCTGCTGCAACTGAGGAAGAAAAATTTATCTTTGAGTCAGCAAAGACCACGTCAAAGGTAGCTATTGAAGCGCCGACTAAAGAAGACGTGGAAGCTGCACGCGAGGCAGGCACTATTAAGGGCAAAATTACGACTAGCTTGGGCGATATCGAGGTTGAACTTTACGGCGACAAAGCTCCTATAACGGTCGCAAACTTTGTAAAGCTTGCTAAAGCCGGCTTTTACGATGGGCTTAATTTCCACCGCGTTGAGCCGGGATTTGTTATCCAAGGCGGCGACCCAAGCGGTAATGGCACAGGCGGCCCGGGATACTCAATCTTGCGCGAAATCTCTAAAGATTTACGCCACGTTGAAGGCGCACTCGCCATGGCGAGATCTCAGATGCCAAACAGCGCCGGCAGCCAGTTTTATATTACTTTAGCTAAAACCGACTTTTTAGATGACGCATATGCTGTGTTCGGCAAAGTTACCAAAGGTATGGATATCGTGAAAAAAGTCAAAGTAGGAACTAAAATCACCTCCATAGAATTTGAATAGATTTTCATCTGTTTTGGGCGTAGACCGATGTGCGGAGTGCTTTTAAACAGAGTAATATAAATATCCTACCTTTTCTCTAAAAAGGTAGGATATTTATATGTGTACCTCTAAAAACTTCATTTACGTGGTTGGTCGAAAACTTTGCTGATTGTCTATTCAACGATGAGTTTACCGCCACCCAACCCTGATATCGGGACGACCATATCGTCAGTATAACTATTGTAAGTCTTTGTCCATACCATTTCAAAATTCTTATCATACTTTGTGGCAGTAGTTATGCTGTCATACCATATTGAAGAGATATACATTGGAGTGCTTAACTGTCTACCGATGCTTGTCTGAACAACGATAAAACCGCCATCGTCTGTAAAAACTATATCTCTGCAATAACCGGAGATGGTTGTGTTATTTAGAATATTGCCCTTTTGGTCAAATGAAAATACCTGTGTTGAATGCCCGTCTTTTACTGCGATTATACCATCATTTGCAGCATAAATACTTGGTTGCAATGCAAACATATCATTTAGCGCTGTTCGCCAATTCTCTTCGCCCTCTGAAGTTGCTTGGGCTAAACTCAGAACTCTTTTATGTATATTTTTGTCAAAGTGCGAAAATATAATATAAATCATCCCGTCAAAAACCGTAAAATCATCGTTTCTTAGGTCGCTGTCAATAGTTTTATCTTTCTCTGTATTCTCAAAAATAAACTTCACGTCAAAACTCTCAAGGTCAATACTCGCTACAAAGTCACTCTCTATGTCGCCAGCTGCTTTTATAAAATCGCCATTCAAAGATTTTGTTGTTCCAGAAATTATCAGACCGGCTTTTGCATCATACATCGCTTTGTTTAAGATAACTTCGCCGCTGCCGCCGAGCGCTTTTTGGGTCACAATCTTCCCATCTTTATTGACCTTCGTTATGACTATTTTTGCTCCTTCACGATAGCTAATATTAGTACTACCGCTAAAGTTCAATTCACCGGTTTGAAATTTCTCCAGCAATATGATATCACCGGTTTCAGTTGTCAGTATTTGTCTTTGCGTATTATATGTTAGACCACATTCCCACTCAACATTGCAGTTTGCATCAAACTTTATGAGGCGAAAGTCAGTCAATGCTAAAAATTTTCCGTCAGATATTGTAATAAAGTTTACATCCGGCATGACGCCTAACTTGATGTCTTGCGTTATAAGTTTTGATATATTTTTAACCCATATTTTATCGCTTTTTTCATCAAATTTTGTCAAAGCAATAATCCAGCTTCTTGTAGTATTGTTATAGTTATATTTATAAGCCAAGTAGGTTTCAGAGTTTGGAAATGCGTACACTTTGCTATATGACCCTCCGAGCGCAATCTCAAACTCTTCCCGCTCTTCTTTCTCAGAATCTGCAACTGCCTTCGGAGCAGAGCGCGTGATATTAACGCGATTTTCTGTTTCAGAAAACAATGCTGTGTGTTCAAAAATTTCATCAGAAATAGCGTCAAGAGGAACAAAATATGTGTCGTCAACTTTTTTTGCTGGTGAACTTAACACTATAATATTATTAAGACCCTCCTTTGTTATGTTTCCTTCAGGCGACAATACAAATCTGGGCTCATAAAAGGGTTTTTCTTGTGTTAAACAGTCTGTGCTAAAATTCATATAAGGACTGTCCAACACAAGGTTAATTGACTTAAACGTGTCTGTCATCACAAACAAAGTTACGCGTTTATTATTTATATGTGTGCTAAACTCTGCTTCGAGCGCTTCAAAAACCTCTGCTGCCGGCAACATAATATTCCCGCCAATTTCTCTTGCCGGAACATTTTCAAGTTCAATGTCATTTAAGAAAATTTTTATGCTGTCTTGCGCGCTGAGTGCCATTGTAAACACAGCAAGTAAGATAAGTAAACAGATTATCTTATAAGTTCTCATGGGTATTACCATCCAATGCTCTTATTATAACATAATTTATTTATAAATTCAATCATAAATAAAAAAATAAAAACTCACGTAAAAAATAGAAACAAATTTAATATTAGGTTAACAATCTATCAATCAAAATGGACGAAAGCTGAAAAATGTGGTATAATAAAATAAGTATGACTAAGCACGAAAATATGGTAGAGCAGGAACTTGTTGAAAATTTTAAGATTGCGGTTTTAAATAATCTTGAGCATCATATAGGAAAAGGGCAGCAGGATGCGACTGAGTACGATTATTTTTTATCAGTGGCGTATTCTGTGGCAGAGCTTATTGCCAAGCGGTGGATTTTAACGCAACGGCGATATAAAGAGATTAAGCCAAAGCGCGTTTATTACTTAAGTATGGAGTTTTTGATGGGAAGAGCACTGAACAATGCGCTCATCAACCTTGATACTCTCGAAGTTACACGAAAAGCGTTGTTGGAGCTAGGGCTCAAACTTGATGAAGTTGAGGAGCTTGAGCAGGACGCTGCTCTCGGTAACGGTGGGTTGGGGCGGCTTGCAGCGTGCTTTATTGACTCTTTAGCGACCCTTGACATCCCTTGTCACGGGTACGGCATTAACTATAATTTCGGGCTTTTTAACCAAGAAATAGTTGACGGCAAGCAGGTTGAAAAACCGGATAATTGGCTGAAAGTTACCAGCCCTTGGCAATTTGAGCGTCCGGAATACGCGGTCGATATTCACTTTGGCGGTCGCATTATTGACGATATGGACGAGTCAAATAACAAATACAAGCGAAAATGGCAACACGCGGAGACGGTCATCGCGCACGCAAGCGATACACCTATTCCGGGTTGCGATACTATCACCGTTAATACGCTCCGCCTTTGGAGCGCACGCGCGGCTGCAGACTTTGACTTCACCTTTTTTAACCGTGGCGACTATATGCGAGCGAGCGAACAACAGGTGATGAGCGAAAATATCAGCAAAGTACTTTACCCTAGCGACGAGGCAGATGTGGGTAAGGAATTGCGACTAAAGCAGGAGTATTTCTTAGTTTCCGCCTCTGTTCAGGACATTATTCGCCGCTTTAAAGCGGAAAATGGTGATGATTTTTCACTGTTGCCCGATAAGGTCGCAATACAGCTAAACGACACTCATCCAACGCTTGCTATACCGGAGCTCATGCGGATATTGGTTGATATTGAAAGCTTAGAGTGGCATACAGCGTGGGAAATAAGCCAAAAAGTGTTCGGCTACACGAACCATACCGTACTCCCCGAAGCGCTTGAGGAATGGTCGGTTCCGCTTTTGACAAAACTTTTGCCGCGCCATATGGAGATAATTTTCCTCATAAACCATTTCTTTATGCTTGACGTTTCCGCATTTTTTGTGAATAATGCCGATAAGATGCGCAGTATGTCTATCATCGCCGAAGGGGATATTCAACACGTTAAAATGAGCCATCTGGCAATAGTTGGCAGCCACAAAGTAAATGGGGTTGCGGAAATTCACTCGAAAATTATTCGCGAAACTATGTTCCGTGATTTTTACGAAATGATGCCGCAAAAGTTCGCTAATGTTACGAACGGTATAACGCAACGCCGCTGGCTAAAGTCCGCTAATCCAAAACTTGCTGAACTTATCACCGAGGCGATAGGTGACGGCTGGGTCAAGGATTTATTGCAGCTTACTAAACTTGAAGAGTTTGTGCGGGATGATAACTTCAAGGAAGAGTGGAGACATGTAAAGCGGCATAATAAAATCCGCCTTGCAAATGAAATAGAGGCGCTCACGGGAACTATTATTTCACCTACGACCATCTTTGACGTGCAGGTCAAACGCATTCACGAATACAAACGTCAGTTGCTCTTTGCGCTTTACGAGATAGCCGAGTATATCCGCATCAAGGAAACAGGCGCGACCTTAGGACCGCAGACATGCATTTTAGGGGGCAAAGCCGCGCCCGGATACCGTACTGCAAAGCTTATAATTGAGTTTATAAATCGCGTATCTGAGATGATATCCCGCGACCCTGACTGCAATGGGCTTTTAAATGTGATTTTTTTGCCCAACTATCGTGTTTCGCTCGCTGAAAAGATAATTCCGGCAGCGGATTTGTCTGAGCAAATCTCTACCGCCGGCATGGAGGCATCAGGAACGGGAAATATGAAGTTTGCGCTAAACGGTGCTATAACTATCGGCACGCTTGATGGGGCGAATATTGAGATTTTAGAACATGTTGGCAAGGAAAATATATTTATTTTCGGCTCTGATGTGAAAAGGGTGAACGAGCTTCGTCATAATGGATTTAACCCACCTGAGTTTATTGAGCGTTCGCCACTCCTTCAAAAGGTGCTGAACCTTATAGAGACGGACTTTTTCAGTCCTTCCGAGCCCGGACTCTTCCGCCCGCTGTATGATATCTTGACTAAAAGCGATTATTATCAGATAACCGCTGACTTTGATGCCTATATACATGCACAAGACCAGGCAAAAAGTGCGTACTTAAATGAAGATGAATGGACAAAAATGTCGATACTGAATACCGCGCGCAGCGGATACTTTTCAAGCGACCGTGCTGTCTTAGAATACGCTCAGAACATTTGGAATGTTAAAGCTGTGGAACTATACGAAGGCCTTACGTAGTTTTTACGAAGGGTTTTACGAAGTTATATAGTCCAAAATTTTATAAAAGTTAGGTCAAAATTTTAAGTTATTTTGGGATTTTCGTCCATTTTGGGTGTAGACCGGCGCTTATGCGCCTTTGAACGGGTCGTCGGCTTCTGAGTGCCAAGCACACCTCGTACTAGCCACGTCCAATCTACCTCCCAAAATGAACGAAAATCAACGCTGGTTTGCCTTTTGGTTAGACTTAAAAACAGCTAACGTTTTTTGACAGAAAATTGCGAAAATCGCGCTAAAATGCTTTAAGTTTAGATTAAATTTGTTAAATGCGTGGTTTTAATGATGGGTGAGCGTAAATTTGGCAAGCTTTCTTTGGGTGGGGATGAACTTATGAGGTTTATTTTTCTTTTGGGTAATATAAGCGTTTTTGATAACTTTTTTTGGATGAAATTTGTGTTAAAGGCGATATAATAGGACGGAGTGCAAACAAGCTAAATTTCACCCTGCCACTCTTATTTTAAAGCGTTTCCGTCTGAAAATATACACGCGAAGGCGTCGCTTGCGTGCAACGTAAGGTTGCCGAAAATCGCGCTAAAATGCTTTAAGTTTTGCTTAAAATTATTAAAGATTGCATTACATAGTAGGCAAACGTAAATTTGGTAATCTTTTTTGGGTTAGGACAAATATGTGAGGTTTATTTTTCCAAACGCAAAGTTAAAAAGTTTCGTCACTCACAATACTATAAGCTATATTACGGCTCCTATTTTTATCAAACTCGGCAGCGTATGAACCTTCGGTGGCTTCTATCTTGATATTAGAAAATACAGAAAAAGCATTTTCACCAATAGACTGTACACTGCTCGGAATAAAAATAGAAGTCAATTTAAAACATTCACCAAAGACATAATTGCCTATAGAGAGAAGTCTGTCGGGCAAAGCAATTTCCGTCAAATTTTTGCATTCAAGAAATGCGTAATCACCAATAGAAGTGACATTCTCCGGAACTGTAATAGTGGCTAAGCTTATGCAACCCCAGAAAGCGCCGCTATTTATCGTCTTCACATTTTTTGGAATATCAATAGTTGTTAAACTTATACAACCACGAAAAATATTGTCACTGAGCTCTGTTATATCACTAGGCAATTTGATGGACGTAACAGCTCTGCAACCGAAAAAAGCACCCTGTCCTATTTCCGTAACCGAAGTAGGTATATCAATAGAGGTAAGAGCAGAGCACCCGAAAAAAGCGCCGCTGCCGATAGAGGTCACGTTCGTCGGAATAACTATAGAGGCAAGAGCAGCACACTCATAAAAAGCTCCGTCACCGATAGAGGTTACACTGTTTGGAATAATTATGTTCGCCAATTTTTTGCAGTCAAAAAAGAGCGAGCGCTCTATTAATGTAATACCATCGGGAATATTAATTTCAGTCAGCCCCGAGCAGTTTCCAAAAGCAGCGTTTCCGATAGCAGTCACGGTATTTGGGATAGTTATGGACGTTAATCCCGTACACGAGAAAAAAGCGCCTTCTCTTATGGTTTTTACAGAATCCGGCACTGTGAAATTTCCCTCTTTTGCAATCGGAAGACAAATTAAAAGCTCTGTTTTATCTTTATTGAATAATATTCCGCCTTCAAAAGTATAATATGGGTTATCCGCGGATATATTTATTGATTTTAGCTTTTCGCACCCTCCAAAAAGGTTGCTGCTCGCAAGCTGTGTGCTGTTTGGTATAGTTATATCCGTTAAATTGCGACAACTGGAAAAGGCGAGCTGCTCTATCAATGTAACTGAGTCCGGGATATTAATAGATTTCAACCCACTGCACCCGGAAAATGCAAGAGGACCTATTTTTGTCACACTGTCCGGAATATCAATGGAGGCTAGTTTAGAGCAGCTCATAAAAGTTTGCGATTCTATGGTTGTTATGCTATTTGGAATAGTAAAAGAGGTTATGCCTGTGTAAATAAAAGCGCTATTACCAATAGTAGTTACGCTGTTTGGGATATTTACTGTAACAAGGTCAGAGCAGGAAGCGAACGCAAGCTCAGAGATCTCAGTTACACTCTCAGAAATGGTCACAGAAACCAATCTCGAAACGCCGTTAAAGGCTGATTTACCAATTTTTGTGACTTTATCCCCTTCAATAACGCTCGGAATCTCTAAGTTAGCTGTATTTCCGATAAATTTAGTAATCGTAACCTCATGTTCGTCATTAACTTCGTATTCAAAATCTCCGCTTTTTAAGGCAAAAGCATTTTGTGTCAAACAACACAACACAAAAATAAGCGTAAATATAACAATTTTTCTCAAGTCAACACCCCAATATTATAATAATACATATATTGTAGCACTTTTATATAAAAAAGGCAACTTTCCTGCAGCAACCTTGCGTTGCACGAATTTGCACCTTCGCGCTTAAATCTCATCCGAAAAGTTATCAGTTACACTTGTGCAATACAAAAGAAAAATAAACTTTACAAATTCATTCATACCACAAAAAAACTTACCAAATTTACACTTGCCCGTCATTAAAACCACACATTTAATAATTTTAAGCAAAACTTAAAGTTACTAAAGATTGCATTACATAGTAGGCAAGCGCAAATTTGATTAGTTTTTTTGGCGTAGAGGATATATTTATAAAGTTTGTTTTTCTTTTGGATAGGATAAGCGTAACTGATAATTTTTCGGATGAAATTTCAGCTTATGGCAATATAAACGGACGGAGTGCAATACTACAAAAGTCACTCCGCCCGGCTTTTTTAAAACATCTCTGTATGAAGATATACGCGCGTAGGCGCAAGATCGTGCAACGTAAGGTTGCCTATTCAAGAACTTGGTAGTTTGCTTTATTCCTGACTTTTATAAACCAGAATTTTTTCTGCACAGTGTACTCAGCTGATACCATCTGCGCTGTTGAACGCCATTTAGCACCGCTGCAAACTAATTTTCCATCTGTAAAGTCTACGTCATAAATCGTAATCAAAAAACCCTGCTTGAAATCAGTATCAGTAGCATAACCTTGAGCTTTTAGCTCGTCAAAAGACATATCTAGGAAGGTTTTTGCCTCATCATAACAGAATTTGTTAATCATTTTAGTCAGCTCTTCACGAAACTCCGGCTCTACGGCATTTAAGTCAACTGCCACATACTGCATCTCACGGTTAAGCGTTTGGGTGTCATAAAAGAGATCTTTAAACACCTCGTAATAGGCAAGCACCTTATCATTTGGCATTGCAATCTTTTGGTCTGAGGCGAAAAAGGTTACAACCCCTAAAACCACCACAATGATAAATGCGATAAAAATTTTCATAATGATTTTTACTCCTTGATTTTTTAATTTGTTACATTTATAATATTATACATTAATATTATATTCCCTTTTTTCATAAATATAGAACAAGTATATTGACAAAATATGAAAAAAAATGATAAGGCAGAGTAAAGTTTACTCTGCCTTTTTCGTTTTTAAATAAACAAACAAATAAAATTAGGGTCTTGACAAGAACAGAGTGATAATGTTATACTATTATGTTAAAAATCACGAGTAAAATCATCACTTTGGAACTTAAAAACAGGTATGTCAAAAACGCGAAAATTTCCGAGGCAAAATTCCGTCAATTATTGCGGTATTTTGCCCTTGATTTAGACGCCGGTCAAATAGCCGAATTATCTAGGTAGTGTTGACACTATGATATATATATATGGCAACCTCTAAAAACCTCAATTTCCGTTGCCATAGTACAATTATATTCCTTAATAGCTAAAAAGTCAATCAATTTTAGCGTATTTATA
>JGI994J12354_10000974_pt1 | contig 29021 bp, 31 predicted proteins | sample IntmicLarv3ML3BL_FD_12354 | JGI IMG/M metagenome (IMG submission 12354) | reverse complement strand
AGGCCCCAACGAACCCGGAGGAATACCCTTCGGATTCATGGCTGATATGGCCCAGTCCGACCGTGTGAAGCCGGAAGATCCCGGACGCGCAGCACTCGAAGCAGTAGCTCTCGGTGCAGCAGTGTTCGACCAGATCTACCTCGGTGGTTACATGTCCGGCGGTGTCGGTTTCACGCAGTACGCTTCGGCAGCATACACCGACAACATCCTTGAGGACTACGTCTACTACGCTATCGACCACATCAAAGACAAGTACGGCGGCTTCTGTAAAGTCGACCCGAACGACTTCGACAAAGTTGCAAAGCTCGGTGACGACGTGAACGCATACGCACTCGAAATGTACGAGAGATACCCGGCTGTCATGGAAGCCCACTTCGGTGGATCCCAGAGAGCAACCGTTGCCGCAGCAGCGACCGGTATCGCCGGTTCAATGGCAACCGGTATCGCAGACGTCGGTGTGAACCTCTGGTATCTGTCCATGTTACAGCACAAGGAAAGGACGGGAAGGCTCGGATTCTACGGTTACGACCTGCAGGATCAGTGCGGTTCCGCGAACTCCTTCGCATACAGGTCAGACGAAGGTCTCCCCATGGAGATCAGAGGTCCGAACTACCCCAACTACGCAATGAACGTGGGTCACCTGTCTGGATACACCGGTATCCCGAAGGCAGCTCACTGTGCAAGAGGGGACGCGTTCACAGCCAACCCGTTCATACGCGTCGCGTTTGCAGACCCGAGCCTTGTGTTCGACTTCGCAAACGTCACGAAAGAGATCGGAAGAGGCGGACTCAGAGAGTTCAAACCTGCCGGCGAAAGGACTGCAGTCATCAAAGTGTGATCGCGTGAAAGTAGGAGATCTCTGTAAATACATGGCAACGTCCACAGTGGGAAAAGTACTGGATGTCATAGAGAAGGATGGAAAGGTCTGGGTACAACTGGACTTTACCCATCTGTACTATGACTCGGAATACCTTCAACCTGCGGATCCGTCAGAGTATAAGGAGATCAAATACAAAGAACGTGAGAAGAACTCTGATCTCAAGACTGTACAGGACTACAAAGAAGTCGCCGCGGAAGTGAACATCGAAACGTTCACGCCGTCAGGCGGCGGATAAACCATTTCCCTTTACTTTTATTTAGCAGTTCAAGCGTTCACTTTTTATTCATCCTATGTAATCACTTATTCATGTCAATGGGAACACTCGAATCACTGAAGAAGATGCAGATAATATCGGCAGATGCGTTCTATGTAGGGGAAGTAGTGGACATACGTTACGATCCTGCAAATTGGAATGTTATCGGAATAAGAGCGAAAACGGAAAAGTCAGCGGCGAAGATAATGGCCGCCGGATCTGGAAAGGTCCTGGTCCAGATCAAACCTAAGGATTATGTCATAAACGATGTAATGCTGATGCAGGAACACCTCGAAGACCTGAGGGGGTCCGTCGAACAGGATACGGACAACTTCCCGACGCTCTCCTTCCTGGAGGACAAGAAGGTCTCATCAAGCGAGGGTCTTACGTTGGGTACGATCCAAAGCGTGAACATCGATGTTTCGTTATGGAGCGTACCATCGATAAGCGTACGTTTGGATAAAGGTGCGTATGAGATGCTGGGCCTGAAGAAAGGATTGCTTTCTAAGACCGTCATCGTGATACACACAGAGTACATCCAAACCGCAAGTGATGTTGTTACGCTGAATCAGAACATCAGCGACCTCAGGAATGAGATAATCATAGAATGATCCTGTCAGGATCAAACAACGTTGTATGCCACAAGGATAGTTGCCAGTTTCGGGTTATCTTCCATGCGGTAGTTCTTCTTGATTATCAGATCCGACGTAGGTGACGGTGAACACGATACGACGTCCTTGCACCCGTTCTCGGGGTTCAGTTCAGGGAACGATACGGGAGGCATGATGAAATATTCTCTCTTATCTGCTCGTATCTCCGGGAAAACAACGAATCCGTCGGACAGCCATATAACGTCTGTCCTGCTCTGATATTCCTTTGCTGTATGCGGAAATACTTCCGTCCCCATCAACGTACCGTTATCTGCCCTCAGGATCACAGTAGGTTCGGGAGGAGGCCTGAATCTCGGATCCTTGAGAATGCAAATGACATTCTCTCTTGACAGAGCTTCATTGAATCCTTCGTTAGTAACGTCGATGTTCATCGTTGAACGCACGGTCGCTTCTTCATTGCGTAACTCTTCCATCGTATCATGGTCAAGATAGAACGCATTGATTACGCCACGCATTTTCTTTATGATATCCAACGGTACATCGAGATCGAACATACAACGCGTATTGAAAAAAGAACTTATAAAATATTGGTGTGGTCTCAGGTCATCAATGACATTAGAAATGCTGAACCGTAATGATCCCGACGTTCTGAAGTCGCTGTACGCGTACAGGCGCGAAGTGTTCAAAGAAGGGGAACTTTCCCTGAGGGAAAAGGAACTGATCGCAATGACCGTTGCCATAGTGATGAAATGTGAGACCTGCTACGAATATCACGCAGAAGCTGCGCTGAAGGCCGGTGCTACGCCAAGGCAGATACTTGAGACGGAAGAGGTTGCGATGTATATGAGCGGTCCATCGGCTATGATATGGACCAAGAAGATAGATGAATACTCCGAATGATCATTCGTATATCATCGATACAGGTTTCTTAAGTGCCAGTTCACCTGCTGCTTCGCAGATCTTCACGATAGCAACAGGTATCGGGCAAGCTGCATGCGTAAGTATTTCACCACATTTGATGAACACAACATTTTCGGTGATGGGTGTGGCAACAGCTTCGAATACGTTCACCGACGTCAATTCGGAAGCAAGTTTCTTCACAGCAGGACATCCTCCTTCGATCTTTAACGTTACGTTAAAATTCTCATCACATTCTCCGGCGATCGTGGTCTTGAACTTACACGCTCCGGCATCTACGATCATGACAGCATTACTCATCCGCAAACCTCCTTATCAGATTGTCCACACCCGCCATTGAACGAACGTCAACAACGCCGATCACAGCAATTATGCGGCTATCCAATTCGATAGGGGTCACAATGACCTTAATACCTTTGTACGGTCCCGATGTCGCAACACGTCTTATTGTTGTGGCTTTGGCCATAGCTTCTTCCAGAACGTCTCCGGTGTATGCATTATCGATGACAGCACCGTTCTCTATCCTTATTCCCAGATTATCCCTGCTCTTCGCACATACCGGAAGACCGCCGACAAGATCGTGAATGGCAAACGCTAACGATATGATCTCGGAAGGAGCGCTCCTCGGGCTGAGAATGTCCCTGAGTTCACGGTTGACCTTCAGTCCTCCCATGATGTTCAGCGATGCCGTAACAGCACCCACTTCTGCGGACTGATATGATTTTGCGGTACCGATGACCAGAACGTCCTCGTTCTTGATCCTGAACTCACGTTTCAGGATGTTGCTTGTGACATCGTCAACAGGATACAAAGAGCCGGGGAACACGAACGCGCCGTCATGATACACCAATGTGGTCGCGCCTGTTGCTCCTGCCTTTATCGCAGCGTCCCTTTCCTCGCATCCGTAAAGCACCTTCTTTGCCATTTTCGGGATGCGGACGGCGCAGTCGTTGTCACCTATTGTCAATTCTCCCAGAGAGATATGTTTGACATCAAGGTGAATTGAACTTTTGGTCACTTCGCCAAGTTCTGTCAGCACGATGCCGTTCTTGCTTACAGTAACCAGATTATGCTCAGTAAGCATGTTCAGGATGGTCCTCGTGCTTCCCTCTCCGACGTCAAGTTTCTGAGAAAGCACTTTTCGTCCCATCGGTTTTACAGGATCCAAGGAATAGAGTGCTTTCCATATGTGGTAATCACTGAATTTGGGTATCGGCCCTCCGCTCCTCTTGACATCGGATACAAGCATATGGATGGATAGTGTATCCATCCTAATTAATGTATCGAACAGATACATTGTGTAACACACATCACATGGCAGAAAAAGACACAGGCCAGATTTTCACTTCCCGTTAGGATAAATTATAAAAATGCATACGACCTAACATTGTTTAAGATAGGTGGTGACCATGGGCAAATTCATAATAAAAAAAACGAACACAGGTTTCATTTTCTATTTGAAAGCGAACAATAGTCAGACCGTGTGCACATCTCAGGTGTATACATCACTTTCCGGATGTAAGAGCGGCATCGAAAGTCTAAGGAAGAACGCAAAGGTCAAGATCGAAGATCAGACGTTACAAAAATTCGAACCGCAGACCAACCCCAAATTTGAAATATATTTAGACAAGGCGAAGGAGTATCGTTTCAGACTGAAAGCCTCCAACGGAGAACACATAATCTCATCTCAGGGATACACCGATAAGTCAGCGTGCAAGAACGGTGTCGCAAGCATCGGGAAGAACGCACCGGACGCTACAGTGGAAAAGGAAGAGGAGTGACCTCTTCCGGATCCTTTTATTCCCCACTTTCAGCTTCAAGCTCTTTTTTCATCCTTCTCTTAGAGAACAGTACAGAGTCCATGAAGACCACCCAACATATCTCAATGACTATCGACGCAGCAATGACCACCATCGCTTTGGGGACAAGCGGACCCATGACCGCAACACACATCGCGATCGCGATACCTTTGTTCTTGTATGATGCCATAAGGACATCAGTGACCCTTTGAGACCAGGGGATCCCTGCTTTCTTCTCAGCAAGTTCGATAACGTTCCCCAGGAAGAAGGTCCTCAACGCGGCAATGAACAGGAACACTGCAAGTATCCCTATCCCTAGGCCGGAGAAGTTGGTGGAGCTGACAGAAAGCCAAACGAGGAAAAAGATACACAGGTTCATGAATACGGACATGACCTCGCGGCTGATCTTCAGTCTGGTGATCAATCGGGAAACTATCAGCGGAACAGCGATGATCTCTATGACCGTAATGATAACATCGGTCATCTCCACGAACTTTCCTAACATGATCCATATCAGGAACGGTATCCATACCAATGATACCAAATAAACTGCGATAGTGCCTCTTGCGGCGTGTTTCATGTCGCCTCTCAGGATATACGATAAAGGAACGACAGAACCCGCAAAAGGAGTTGCGGCGATGAATACTAAACCTTTTGCCTGATCAGAATATGAAGTTGCGTCAAGCAGATAGAAAGCAGCTATCGGAATAAGTGATGATAATATCAAGCCCAAGAAAATAGCGCGCATCATCGACTTTGAATTACGAACAGGATCGAGGTCCTTGTACGGTATCCGAGAAAGGGATATCGTCATCATCACAGCCAGGATGAGAACAGTAAGATCTGCACGGATATCAGCGTTCAGTGACTCGGGGAACACTTCAGCAAAATTGGTTGCTAATGATACGATAAGAGATAAGGACATCACGAATGCGCTGCTGCACAGCAGGTCGATCAATTTCATAGACGTGGAATGCAACAATATATATTGAATCTTCTTCGACCGTTTTATCCCGGGACTTCGTAAACATTTGCTTGATAACGACCCCGGAAACGTTTCAAAGGATGCGCATTGTGTTCACGCAGCCTATAGATAAAACAAAACGGTTTCTGCGACCGAAACAAGATAATATCTGCTTGACGTTGCCGGTTGAATGAAAGATATGAGGCCGGTAAAGGCAGGGTGGTATAACGCATTCCGCCCATGGACACTTCACGGTGCGGTAATTCCTGTGCTTATCGGCGGAGCGGTAGCATATCATGACGGTTCCTTCAACGCATGGATCCTCATACTGATACTGATAGGCGGATGTCTTCTGCAATCCGCTGCTAATTTACTGAACACTTACGGCGACTTCGAAAAAGGTACGGATACTGTAGAGAACAGACACCGTTCCCCGGAACTTGTGACCGGAACCCTGAAGCCGAAAAAGGTGTTGTTCACAGGTATTGCATGCCTGGGGATAACTGCGCTCATAGGGTTGGTGCTGATATGGTACGCAGGATGGGGGATACTGATATTCGGTATCATCGGCATGGTCGGAGCAGGAACATACACCATAGGAATGTCCTACAAATATCACGGTCTGGGTCTTATCAGTGTATTCATCTTAATGGGCATGCTGATGCCCGCGGGAACGTACTATACATTAACAGGGACATTGACCTGGGAGCTCATTCTCATATCATTGCCGAACGCGTTCCTGATCACCGCAGTTCTAAGCGGTAATGAAACCCGCGACTATTATGAAGATAAGAAAGCGAATGTCGGAACGCTGTCGGGAATGTTGGATTACCAAGGATGCATGAGCCTGTACCGTTCACTCAATGCAATAGCATTCCCGGCGATCGTGTTGCTGGTGATCTTCGGCATCATTCCCTGGATGTCGCTTCTGGCGTTGGTTGCGTTGTATGATCTCAAACTGCTGATAGACAACAGTAAGTACGCGCATGAGAATAAAATGTCAAACATTCGGCTTGTTCCGTTATCATTCAAGCTTAATTGGCATTTTGGTGTGCTGCTGATAATAGGATATTTAATTGGGCATTACGTAATACCGGGGTTATTATGACATCAGAGGGGACACAGTTTGACGGAAAGGAGGAATACGTTAAGGACGTGTTCACCGAAATTGCGGATTACTACGATGAAATGAATCACATCATGACAATGGGCATGATCAAAGGATGGCATAATTTCATGATGAAGAAGGCCGGGAACATCGTTGGCAAGAAATGTGCCGACATCGGTACAGGGACCGGTGAGATTGCGTTTTACGTAGCAGAACGCGTCGGTGCTGACGGTGAGGTCATCGGCGTGGATATAACGCCGAGGATGTTGGAACTCGCAGAGAAGAAAATGGCAGAAAAGGTTCTTCCTGTACAAGTGAAATTTGAACAAGGCGATGCGTTGGATCTTCAGTATAAAGATGGCGAATTCGATCTTGTGACCTCAGGATACATGTTACGGAACGTAACGAACTTACAGAAAGCCGCAGATGAGATGTTCCGCATACTCAAACCCAATGGCATGGCAGTGGTCGCAGAGCTGGCAAAACCCGACAACCGTGTGATACGGTATTTTTATGAATTTTACATAAAGCACAGAGTTCTGAAATACGGCCGCAAGTTCGATAAAGGCCAGAGTATAGACGGAAAGATGCCGGCGTATGATTGGTTAACGTCGTCAATAGAGGGATTCCCTCACGGCCAGGAGATGGCAGGCATATTTGAAAAAGCCGGTTTCAGCGATGTCAGATATTACGTCAAATCATTCGGAGCAGTGAACATCTACGTTGCATCAAAGACTCAATAATCAGAAAGGGTACTTTGGAATTTGAACAATGTTTTGTATTCTTCGATGATCTTGTCCATACGGTAAATGATGCCAAGCTCATCGCATTCGGCCCTGAACGCTTTTTGAAGTTCGTCATGGTTCGGAGAAGGACATTCGTAAGCGTCGCCGTACATGGAAACGTGTTTATTCCGAGCATCCGGGGAAATTTCACCAAGTTTACGAAGATACCATTCTCTTGAACCTGCTCTCGTTGTCGTTCCGAAGAAAGGAAATATGAAACGTGCACCGCATTCCTTTGCTTTCCTGACGATCGATAACATATTGTCAAGCGTATCATTAACGAACGGAAGAATAGGCATCATCAGAATTCCGGTAAATATCCCTGCATCGGACAGTTGTCTGATCGCTCGGAATCTTTCTGATGTGACGGAAACGTTCGGTTCGATCTTCCTGCAGAGTTCGTCATCGTATGTTGTGACCGTGACGTTAATGACCATCGGCGAATGTTTTCTGATCCTTTTGAAAATGTCAATGTCACGGGCAATCAAGGAACTCTTTGTGGTTATCGATGCACCGAATCCGTACTTGTCGAGAAGGATCATCGCTCCGCGGGTAAGTTCCAATTCCTTTTCATGCGGATTGTACGGATCGGACATTGCGCCGGTTCCCACGACCCCTTTATTCCTCTTCCGTTTGAGATCGTTCTCGATAACATTCAGACAGTCTTCCTTCGCACGTACTTCGTCAAAACCCTCTATGCAGTAACAATCACTTCTGCTGTCGCAGTATATACACCCGTGGGAACATCCGCGGTAGATGTTCATGTTGTAATTGTGACCGAACCAGCTACTGCCGTGTTTCACAGGCCGGACGATGGTTTTTGCGGAAACATACTGCATCATCTCCGTTTCGTTATCATAGTATATAACTTCAGACAGGGAGGTCTCCGAAACTACCTGCCGGCCATCTGAAAGCAGGATCTTGGACACGACTCCGCCATAATGATGGCCCATGCGCTTCAGGATCTATCGCTGATGTTTCTTCATGAAGTGTTCCAACTTGCCGTAAGCTTCTTCGAGAACATTCATCGGCGGCAGGAGCAGCGTTCTGAAATGTGATTGCCCGAACTCAGAACAGAATCCTGAACCGTTCACAAGAACAACGCCTTCTTCCTTTATCAGATCGATAACGAATTCTTTGTCCGTTTTCCAATCTGTTAATTCGACCTTGGGGAACATGAACATGGAACCCTTTCCTTTCCTTGTTGATATTCCGGGGATCTCGTTCAGCCTTTTGTACGTAAAGTCGGCTCTTTCCTTGAGTTTGCGGTTCATATCAATGATATAATCCTGCGGACCCTGGAGCGAAGCCTTAGCGGCCCACTGACATGGAACATTGGAACAGATGCGTGCGCGAAGCTGTTTCATAATTCCCTCGAAGATATCATCCATTTCACCCGACTCGTCCATGATGTAACCGTAACCGACCCTCCATCCGGGCATCAAGTTGACCTTGGAGAAACTGTTCAGGATGATCTTCATGACATCTGGCGATAACCTCGACATCGAGAAGAACTTGTCAGCGCCGAACGTGATCTTATCGTATACTTCGTCTGCAATGATCGGAACGCCATATTCCGCGGCTATGTCGCCGATCTCCCTCAGGGACTTTTCAGGATACACCGCACCGGTCGGATTATTGGGGTTGATTATGATGACCGCCTTCGTCTTATCGTTCATGCGTTTCCGCATCATGTCGATGTCCGGTCTCCAATCCTCTTCCTCGATCTGTCTGTAAGGAACGGCGCTTCCGCCGAAGAATTTGATGTATTGTGCGTATGAAGGGTAACCGGGTCCGGGAACGAGTATGTTGTCACCGTTCTCGATAAGTGTGCCCATAAGTATCTGGATAGCCTCGCCGACACCGCTCGTTACGAATACGCGTTCTTCAGGAACACGCACACCGTTCTTCTCGAACTCGCGGTCAACGATGGCTTGTCTGAACTCAGGACTTCCCCTCGAATCGCCGTAGCCGTTGTCGACACGGTCGACAGCTTCCCTCAACGCCGCTTTGAAGTATTCCGGAGTCTCGAAATCCCACTTGTTGGGGTCTCCGATGTTCATTCTGATGACCTTCTTGCCGCTCTTCTCTACTTCATCTGCAGGTACAGAGATCTCGCGGATAGCGTAGTCCATGCCTATAGAACGGTTAGATGCCCTCATGACTCAGTGATGAATGACCGTGTATAAAAACATTAGAACGCGGGAGCGTACGTAAAGAGACCATTTGATGCCGCTCACAGGCAATACTTCGACCGCAGACATCCAGCATGGAAAAGTGTGCAGGACAGTGTGTAAGGTGATGCACAAGATCATGTGGGATAATGCGCAAGATGTTTGTCTAGGCAGCACAGATATCTGCAACGCAAATCAACTTTTATATAGCGGAGGAACGTCATGCGGGGTTGTGGCAGCGGTCAGATTAGGAAAAAATCATCTCAGATGGTGTTACTCGTGCAACCTTCCGATATTGGAAACGCATACATGTCCGAAATGCGGATACCGGACGGAAGAAATAGAAGTGACACCGCCGGGTGATGTACGGCCTGCGTTCGACCACGATATCCTATTGATCAAAGAACTGGCAGAAAAACAATTCGGCCCGGGAACAGGCGGATCGCTGTTGCCGGAAGGTCACGTTGTGCTTTTGAACAAAGCACCGTCACTTGACAGAATGGATGAGATCATCGTTGACGGTGCGATCGTATCAGCGATACGTTATGACATGGGCAGAGGATGGACATTGGTCAACCGTATGCAGGGTGCATTACGCATCGGGAAGACAATAAGCAAAGGTTTCGTGGTCTGTGATCTCTCTGCAGTCCCCTTCATCCGCGACAGCAAGAACCTCATGGCCCCCGGGGTCGTTGATGCACATCCTGATGTTGTTTCAGGCGATGAGGTCATTATCGTAGACACCGACCGTAACGTAATAGCGACCGGTCTTGCGAGAATGTCCGCAGAGGAAATGATCCGCGAGGAAAGGGGATTGGCCGTCAAGACAAAATGGGTAAAGGCCGTCGAACCGATATCATCTGAAATTAAAACAACTTGGGACGAAGTCGTTGCGGTCAACGAAAAGGTCATCCAAAAAAGAGTTGCAGAAGCTGTTACGTTCATTAACAATACAATCGAAAAACACAATGTGCCAGCTATTGTTTCTTTCTCGGGAGGAAAGGATAGTTTGGCTACGCTTTTGCTTACCTTGGATGCAGGGAAAAGATTACCGATATTGTATATCGATACAGGTTTGGAATTCAACGAAACGACGGAACACGTTCATGAGATAGCTTCGAAATACGAACTGCAGCTGATAGAGGAACACGCACCCACGGATGCGTTCTTTGGTAACTTGGTGCACTTCGGCCCCCCTGCTAAGGATTTCAGATGGTGCTGTAAGACCAACAAATTGGGACCGACGGTCAACGCAATACTGAAGAACTTCCCGAACGGAGTGTTATCATTCATCGGTCAACGCAAATATGAATCAGAAGCAAGAAAGGCAAAACCAAGGATATGGAACAACCCTTGGACCCCGGGGCAGACGGGAGCATCGCCGATCCAGGAATGGAACTCACTACACGTTTGGATGTACATATTCTACAAAAAAGAGAAATTCAACGTTTGGTACACAAGAGGGCTGGACCGCATAGGTTGTTTCCTGTGTCCCGCGTCGGATCTGTCCGAATTGGACATCGTTTCGGCGAATTCCAGATATGGACAGTGGGATTCATACCTCAGGGAATTCAAGGAACTGCGCGGCCTTTCCGATGAATGGAAAGAATACGCATTGTGGCGGTGGAAGAAACCTCCGCAATCGATACGGGATGAAGTGATGCGCGTGACAGGAAAGGATACTTCCGAACTCACGGAACAGAAAATAAGGTCAGAAAAAGGGCCGTTGTTCCTGAAGATGCAGGATGGTTATTCGCCTTGTGTCATAGGATACAGTATCGAAGGTGCGTTGTCAAGACCGATCAACATTCCGCGGCTGTCCGCAATGGTACGTGTTCTCGGAAAATACATTGAAAAGGATCCGGAAGGACAATGGGTGACCGTTGACAACATAACGGTATTCGGAGAAGGTTCCATCATTTCCAAAGCGAACGTAGAGGCTGACGCAAGATCGAACATGAACAAGATGTTTGAAATTATCGTACGATCAGAACAATGCGTCGGTTGTTCGTTATGCGTCGCAAGATGTGACCAAGGTGCGTTGAAATTGGAGAATGGTGTTGTCGTTCTCGACGAAGATGAATGCATCGGATGTCAGTATTGTTTGGGACCATGCCCTGCGGTCAATTTCAGAGAAGAAATAGATATTTGATGTAGGGATCACATTCTCTTGAAACCGCGGAATATCCATTCCGTTATCGATTTCCAGGTGTATTTGAGGGTCTCTCCGAATCCTCTGCTATCTCCGTCGACGTCCGTTTCCTTGCTGATTATCGCGTTCACGGCATCTCCCCATGTTGCGATATCGTCCGGGAATATCGTATAACCGTTGCCGATGCATTCCGGCGTGTGTGCGTCGCTTCCTCCGGTGATAGGTTTGTTCATGCTCATCCCCAGCCTGAAGGATCTGCGGTTGTCCCGGGTGCGTGAGCGTGCGTTGAATCCTTCTACACCATCGAATTCGGGAACAACGTTCTTTTCGCCGAGACCTGACCACCACCGGTACGGATGTGCAGCAACTGCAATGCCGCCTGCGTCATGGATCGCTTCGATCGTCTTGATCACAGACATTCCTCTTTCGATCTCGCTTTGTATCCCATACGCCAGTATGTGTCCCTCGGCCGAGGATACTTCTTCGCCGGGAATGACTATGAACTCTTTTCGATCCTTCAGGAGATCGTATGCTTCGAACTTGTTGTGGTCCGTGACCGCGATACAGCCCAACCCACGCTTAACTGCAGATTCTGCAACCTCTTCTATCGTCGATCTCCCGTCGTTGGAATAAAGGGTGTGAATATGCAGGTCTGCCTTCAACGTACGCGCGCTCCGTTCATGTCGCCGTCTGTGGTTGCGAAACAATCCTTCCCGTCCGTCAACGGTATTGCATTTCCGTCATCGAGTATGAATGTGACAGTTCCGATCTTCGGTGCATCCGTTGAAGAGCCTTCAACGTCTGCCTTTCCGTCCTTTACTGAAAACACCTTCATTGTTGCCTTCTGGAAATCCTTGAACTCTATCTTTCCGTCCTTGGTCGTAAGTCCGCAGTTCATCTTCGTTCCGTTCGCGACATTGAGAGAAGGTTTCAGCAGCATCACGGATGAACCGCCAATGTCCTCATCATCCGCAGCGAGGAGCATTCCCTCGGACATCTGTCCCCTGAGCTTTGCGGGTTTGAGGTTGCATACCACAAGGACCTTCCTGCCTTTGATCTGTTCCTTAGAGTAATACGCTCTCAACCCTGCGACGATCTGTCTGTCCTCACCTACGTTAACTTTCAGCACGAACAGTTTTTCAGCGTCGGGGTGGTCCTCTGCTTCCATGATCTCACCAACGCGTATGTCCATTTTCTTGAAATCCTCGAATCCGCTCACATCGTCAACTTCTTCTATTTTCTTGTAAACCGGTAACGGTTCATTCAATTCCAGACCGGGAACCAATTTTNCAAATATTCCTNTGATCCCCGTTTCCTTTATCTTCCCNGGCTGTCCCGTGAAGCCCCATATCGTTTCTGATGAAGCAGGAAGGAACGGCCATGCCATTATCGTCAACGCTTTCACGATACGTAAGTTCGCATTCAGGACAGAACCGCATTTCGCTTTATCCGTCTTGACAAGAGACCACGGTTTCACAGTATCAAAATACTTGTTTCCCGTATGTGCCAGATCCATGACACAACGTATCGCCTTCTTGAGGTCACAGGATTCCATGAGCGGAAGATATTCATCCAACGTTGCCTTGATAATCCCGTCCGTCTCCTTCAGATCCTCGTCCAAGATATCAGGCATGGTTCCGAAGTTCTTCTTTGTGAAGCTTAAGCATCTGTGGTAATAGTTGCCCAATGCCGATACAAGTTCTGTGTTCACTTTCGTCTTGAGATCATCCCATGAGAACTCTGAATCGTGGGTATCGGGCATACTCACCGATAAGTAATAACGAATGATGTCGGCATCGAACTTCTTCAGAACATCCGGTATCTCGATCGCACCGCCTTTGCTCTTGGAGAGTTTTCCGCCCTTGAACATCAGGTACTCATTTGCAGGGATATCATACGGCAGATTGAGACCGCCGTATCCCATCAGGATGGACGGCCAGATTATGGAATGGAACGGGATGTTGTCTTTTCCGAGGAAGTAGTAATGCTTAACGGAAGGATCCATCCAGTATTCCTTCCAGAGGTCAGGTTTTCCCACAAGTTGTGAGAACTCCTTGGATGCACTGAGATATCCGATGACCGCCTCGAACCAGACGTAAATGACCTTGTCGTCCCAGCCTTCCATAGGCACGGGGAGTCCCCAATCCATGTCCCTCGTTATCGCGCGATCCTTCACTTCACCCTGTATCCAATTCTGAGTGAACGTCCTGACATTGGATCTCCAGTAATCCTTGTCGGCAAGGAATTTTATAAGTTTCTCCCTGAATGCACTGAGTTTCAGGAAGAAATGTTCCGTGTCTCGCACTTCCGGAGAGACTCCGCAGTGCAGGCATTTGACGTCAACGAGATCACCTGTTTCGAATGTAGTACCGCATTTGTCACATTGGTCTCCTTTGGAACCTTCGCCGCAGTTCGGGCAGTTCCCTTTCACATAACGATCCGGTAAGAAGCGTGCACACGACGGGCAGTAGTATTGCTCGGTCACTTTCCTGTAGAGGTGTCCTTTTTCAAGAAGCGTAAGGAAAACGTCGTGAACAACCTTTTTGTGGTTTTCCGTATGAGTTTTCGTGAAGAACATTTCCACGCCCATATCTTCAATTGCCTTTTTGTTGATGTTGTGGAATTTCTCGGCGATTTCCAGTGCTGTCGTGTTGCTCTTTTCCGCTGTTACCGTTATCGGGGTTCCGTGTTGATCGGAACCGGACACCATCAATGGTTCGTTCCCTAAGAGTACGTGGAATCGTCTGAATATGTCCGGCGGAAGTATGGAACCCGCCATGTGCCCTAAGTGTATCACACCGTTGGCGTAAGGCCACGCCATGTTGATCATTACCTTTACCATCGCATCCTCATACAGCGCGCACGATATAAAGTTACGTCATCAGCTGTTCGAAGAGGTGATAGGAAACTACGACGGAGATCCTGTCCTGACGACACTGTTATACTGCCGTATCAGGAATCTTATGGTAAGCAGTCCCCATATTCCCACAAGTAACGGTCCTGCGATCTCTGCGAATGCGACTCCCCACCATATTGCCTTCAGACCGTGATCGATCAGGAAGTAACATATCGGAAGCATCAGGGCATTCCTGAACACAGTGGAGATAAGCGAACGTACGCCCATCCCCATCGACTGGAACAACGATGCAGAAACTATACCGAAGGCCATGAACGGCATGAATATACACGCAATGCGTAAGAAATCCAGCATATCGCCCTTGAGGTGTGCCGTACTCTCATCGTATGTGAACACCGTAAGCATCTGTGATGCGAATATCGCAGTTATGACGCTCAGCAAGATCATGAATGAGATCGAGATCTTCAGAGAATAGAGATACGCTTCTTTGATCTTATCGAAACGCTTCGCTCCGAACGCCGCAGCACACACAGGAACAACTGCCGCGGATATTCCCATGATCGGTATCATCAGCATCTGGATGAGCCTCCAGTCTGACGAATAGACAGCAACAGCATCTGTCCCTGCGGCCTGTATCAGAATGAGGTTCATGATTATGGACACAAGCGAAAGGATCATCATCTCCATCGCCGCCGGCAGACCGACCCTCAGAATGTCCTTTGTGATGACAGGATCATGTTTGAAACCACTGAACCTGAACTTCAGGAACGTGTCCTTCTTGGCGAAATACCAATAGAATGTCATCATCATTCCGATAGCGGATGAGATGAGCACTGCAATTGCNGCACCCGTTAAACCCCAACCCAGTCCGAATCCCAGGAGATCATCGTAAATGAACACCGGGGCGATGGCCATGTTGATCAGTGCCGGAATTATCAAGGCGATCATGGAACGTTTCGCCGCCCCCTCGGCCCGAAGGATGCTGGACATGACGCTGCCGATCATGAAGACGAACATCCCCGCACATAACGGCATGGCGTAATCGTAACAATCGTCGATGATATCCGCCCCGCCCATTATCATCAGCAGCGGACGTAATATGAGCAGCATCAAAGGCGTCAGTATCAAAGACGCGATGACCATCAATATCAGTGCATGTGTCGTTGCATTGTCGGCATCGATCTTGTTATCCTGGCCGACACGTTTCGTTATCGCAGATGCGGCACCGATACCGATGCCGTTGCAGATGCCGATGATTATAAAGAACAGCGGAAAGACAACACCGACCGCGGCCATTGCGTCGGAACCGAGCCGAACGACCCAAACCGCATCGATGAGATTGTTGGCAGACTGTGCTATCATCGCAATTGCGATGGGTATGGCCATGGCAATGATCGCCTTCTTCGGGTCTCCCAGAAGGGTTTCAACATCTTTTGTCTTAGGATCATCCATCTCCATCGCCGTCTGTAGCGAGGCTAAAGAAGGGGAGTATATCATTCTTTCCAACGATCTTTGATAATATATTCCCTTTCGCGAGGCTTCGAAATTCACTAACACTTATATCCAACTTACTTAATCGGTGTCGTTATGCGTATAGCCACGGTCCTGCAGGACAGATGTCAGAGCAGGAAATGCAACAAGGAATGTATCAAATTCTGCCCCAAGGTAAGAACGGGTGTGGAATGCATCGTACTGGGTGAAAGAGGGAAACCTGTAATTTCCGAAGAATTGTGTGCAGGATGCGGGATATGCGTCAACAAGTGTCAATTCGATGCTGTCAAGATAATCGGACTCGCAGATGAACTGAAAACAGAAATGATCCACCAATACGGTGAGAACTCGTTCAGATTATATCGTCTTCCCGTGCCGAAGAAAGGCATCGTTACCGGAATATTAGGACCGAACGGTATCGGAAAGACAACAGCAATAAAGATGCTCTCAGGCATCGAAATACCAAATCTGGGGAATTTCCAGAACCCTCCGTCCAAAGACGATGTGTTGAAACACTTTGCCGGAACGGAGATGCACGACTATTTGAGCATACTTTACCAGGGCAACATCAAAACCGCGATGAAACCGCAGTATGTGGACAAGCTGGCACAGGCAGTGACAGGCGTTGTCCGCGACCTTCTGGGCAAGGTCCAGGAAAGGATGACGCTGGAAGAGGCCGCAGAAGCTTGCGACATAACCGAAGTACTCGACCGCGAACTCAGCAAACTCTCAGGAGGAGAATTACAGAGGGTTGCAATGGCTGCCACTTTGATGAAAGATGCAGACGTATACTTCTTCGACGAACCTTCCTCTTACCTCGACATCTACCAGCGAGTGAAGATGGCAAGGCTGATCAAGAAATTAAGCGAGGATAAGCAGGTGGTAGTGATAGAACACGATCTTGCCATTCTGGACTTCCTTGCAGATAATGTGAACGTTGTCTACGGTTCCGAAGGGGCGTACGGTGTGTTCACATTACCGCGTCAGGTCCGCACAGCAATAAATGTGTATCTTGACGGTTACTTACCTGAGGAGAACATCAGATTCAGGGATACACCGATCGTTTTCACAGCATCTCCGCCGAGAGGAGAATGGGATACTGCTGAGTTGGTTGCGTACAACGAACTGAATAAGGATTTCGGAGAGTTCGAACTGAACGTCAAGGCAGGAAGCATCAAGATCGGAGAATCCGTCGGAGTCGTCGGTCCGAACGCAACGGGGAAAACAACATTCGTGAAGATGCTCGCAGGTGTGATAGAAGCAGATTCCGGATCCCTGGATTCCAAGATCAAAGTCGCATACAAACCGCAGTACATCACTGCCGATTATGAAGGTACTGTGAAAGACCTGTTGTACACCACAGCCTTCGATGCCGTGGAGTCGGGATTCTTTCAAACTGAAGTGATCACCCCGTTAGGGATCAAACAACTGATGGAGAAGAATGTATCGACCTTATCCGGCGGTGAATTACAGAGGGTTGCGATAACGCTCTGCTTAGCTAATGAGGCAGATATCTACTTATTCGACGAACCTTCCGCATACTTGGATTCCAATCAAAGGATGAACGCGGCCAAGACCATCAGGAGAATGATGGAAAAGAGCGGAAGAAGCGGACTCATCGTTGACCATGACATATACTTCCTGGACATGGTCTCGGATTCGATGATGGTCTTCGGCGGGGAACCGGGGCACAAAGGTGTCGGAGAAGGTCCGTATGAGATGAGAGAGGGAATGAACAAGTTCCTTCGCGCGGTTGAGATAACATTCCGCAGAGACGCAGATACACACAGGCCGAGGATCAATAAACCCGATTCACGTTTGGACAGGGAACAGAAGAGCAAAGGCGAATACTATTACGGTTCGTCATGATCGTTCCCTAGTACGTAAGACCGGGAACGAATGCCATTGCCATGATGTATATGGCGTATATCGACAGCAATAGGAACCCCATCCCTCTGGTCACTTTTCCTTTGAACCGTACCATCAAAAAGAGCATGAACGCCATCAGGACCATCACGGGCATGTGGAACGTAAGCAGTGAATTTGAAATTGGAATCTCAGTCAGTAATGCACCTAATCCCAATGCGAAGAACGAATTGAAGATGATGCTTCCGACTATGTTGCTTATCACGATCTCATTCTCACCTTTGCGTGCGGCCATCAAACAGATGCACAATTCGGGAAGGCAGCTTCCTATGGCAACCACAATGAGCCCGATAAGCAACTCGGAAACTCCAAGTTCGGCGGCAAGGCTCACAGCACCGTCAACGAAAACATCGGCACCGAAGTATAATGCCAAGAGACCTACGACGATCATCGCGGCACATTTCGGTATCGATACGTCGAGATCCTTCTCTATTGCTTTTGCCTCTTCCGTGTCCTTCTTGGATATGTACACGACATAAACAAACACCAAAAGTGCGATCAAAAGTATGATGCCCTGATAGAATCCGAGAACACCTGTGAACGACAGCAATGTAATGGAAACGACAGCGATGACCATTGTGATCAATTCGAACTTCGTTGTTTCGTATCGACTCACCAATGTTGTGATGATCGCAGACAATGCGATCGCCAGACCGACGTTGGCGATGTTGCTTCCTATCACGTTACCTATGATTATTTCCGGATTGCTGGCACTTAATATCGATGTGACCGCTTCCGGAGATGATGAACCGAATGCTACGATGGTCAGACCGACAACAAAAGGTGTCACGCCCAAACGCAATGCAAGGTCCTTGGCGCCGTCCACCATCCACTCTGAACCGAAATAAAGAAGCACGATTCCGAAGGGGATGCCCAGCAGTATCCAGTCCACACATTCCCGATATTCTCATTCGATTAAAGGGTTTCCGTTCGATAAAAGGCTCTTCCGGTGTTTTATCAAATTAGGTGTGAAATGACTATATAGTTTGCACCTCATCCACGACACAGATGGGGCAAAGGGCAGACACACATACCCACACATTATATTCAGGTGTGGGAGATTTCGGTGCACTCAGATTCCCTGAATCTGTTACAAGACCGGAAAGACTCGTGGATCATGCACGTTCAAAAGGATTGGACGTCCTGTGCATTACAGATCATGATGCGGTAGGCGGGGCCCTTGTCGGTCAAAAATATGCTGAACAATTCGATGATATTGAAGTGGTCATCGGAGAAGAAGTATCCACAGCAGACGGAGAGATCATCGGGCTATGGCTGAATGAAGAGATACCGGCGGGGCTGAGCGTTGAGGAAACGATCGACATCATACGGTCTCAAGGAGGCATTACCATTGCACCGCACCCCTTCAGTTTTCATGTTCCCGCGTTAGGAGACAAGGTCTTCGAACTCGATCTGGACGGCATCGAAACGCTCAACGGTGGCCACATCGACAAATATTCCAACAGGTTCGCGCAGGAAGTTCGTAATAAATATCCGAACAGATGGGCAGAATTAGGATCGAGCGACGGGCATTCACTTTCTACGGTGGGCTATTCGTGGACGGAGTTCGAAGGATGCGGAGCAGAAGACCTTCGCAGATCGATCCTGAACAAGACGACGGTGCCGTGCGGACGTCCCGTACCGATCGATAAAGCGGTATTATGGTCTATGGAGGTAGTTCTGTCAGCAGGATGGATGATCCTCAAATCATTATTCAGAAGATTGAAGCCGGATCCGACCAATCCGTTGGTAGAAAGGGTCCAAAGCATCTCTACGCCGAAGAAAGTTGCCGCTGTCCTGGGAGCTTCGATCTATGTGTTGCCGCCTATTCCTTTTCTGGCAAGCATCGCAAGCAACAGGTGGCTCAACAAGAAAGCTTCCACCCTTCTCGACAATATTGTAGAGAAGTTAGATTCTGTCTAACTCATCACAAGGACGACCAAAGCGGACCCTATCATAAGCAGTACCACGAATACCGCAACGATCGCGACCCATTTCTCCTGTCTTGTCCTTTTGGGTTTCTTGGTCTTTCCGTGTTCATCAGGTTTAGTTCTGTGTGATTCTGCCATTTTACTTCACATCTTTGACGTATATCAGGTGCCACCCGAACTCTGTTCTCACAGGTCCGGCAACTGCTCCCTTCTCGGTCGAGAATGCAGCATCTTCGAACGGCTTTACCATTGAACCTCTGGAGAACCATCCGAGGTCTCCGCCTTTCTTTCCGGAAGGGCATGAGGAATATTTCTTGGCCATATCGCCGAACTTCTCTCCGCCGTATATCATTTCGCGGATATCGAGTGCTTTCTTCTCTGTGCTCACCAAAATGTGGGATGCATTGACCTCTTTTACCATACCTCCCGTAATGATGAAGATGATAATAACCTTTGTCTGTTGGATAAAAGAGACTTCAAAGGAAAAGATGTAAATCTCAGTATATTCTGTGACATTCATGGACATCTGTAAGATCATCGTTTTCGTTCCGCCGGAATTTTCGGAAAGGCTGATGGATTCGGTGACGGAAGCGATAGATCCGCCGTATGATAATTACGAGAGGGTGTTCTCCAATTTCCAATGTAAAAGGAACTTGGAAGCCTATCAATGATGCAAGGCCGTTCAAAGGCACCGTAGGAATGGTCGAAGAGGCTGAAGAGTTACGGATCGAGTTCATCATTCAGAGGAAGGACCTTGCCGTTACAGTACGGACCATATGCAAAGTACATCCTTATGAGGAACCTGCGATCGACATCATTGAAATGACCGATTGGCACAGTTTACTCTGATTCCTTTTTTCGGAATGTGTATACGCCGTCGAACGTCCTCTGCAGACGGTGTACCTTCAGGCTTTGCACCCTGTAATCAAGGCCCTCTTTGTCAAGGAGTCCCATGTTGAAGAACCTGTCAAGTTCAATGAACGCCTGATCGTAATTGACTTCTACGCCGACAAGAACATCAATGAGGCGATTCCTGCAGTTCATCTTCTGCGGAATGCCGTTGTTGTTCCTTTTGTACTCGGATTCTATCTTCGGAAACAGTTCCAGATTAACGTTGCATAAACGCTTAGCGTCGTCGTACCTTTCCGTTCCGATGTATGCGTCGATGATGAGCTCATTGAACATGAACTCCTGATATGCATCCATTCTGATCCCATGGGTGTCCCCTATCACTGCGGCGAATTTGAAATTCTCATCCTTCAGCGAAAGCTCCGCGGCCGACATGAAGAATGATATTTTCGATGAGGTGTCGCAATCCTTCAGGTATCTTCCCAAAATTCTGATCGTCAAGTGAAGAATACCATTTCGAGACCCCTGCGGAAGCAACCTCGGGAGGTACGTCGCGTTTGAACATATCTCCCGAAATGTAAAGGACAGTAATATCACTTTTCCCTACTGACGGGTGATACTTTCAACGGTCCATTCCGCTTCTTCCAGAAACGGTTCGCGGCGTTCGTCACATTCATTGCAGCAGTTCCCGCATGAATATTTGTGGCAAGGCTCGCCCATGATCGTTAATTCGACGGTCTTTCCAAAACGTTCCGTTACCGCTTTTTTGACCTCACACGTCTCGAAATGCTGTTCGCGGACGGTCATGTCGCACGGAAGAACGACGCAAAGGTCCATGTGCAGTCTTCCGCCCACTTTCAGGATACGTAATCCGTACATATCGATCCAGTCATTGTGCCTGTGTTCCCTGAGGCATTCCACAACTTGTTCAAGAAGTTCATTATCCGCCCGATCCATGATGCCGTCGAAGGAATCCTTCAGCACCCTTGCACCGGTGATCAGGATTATAACACCGAAGAAGCAGGCGACAATACCGTCCAGCCACCCTGCGTCATATCCGAAATATTCCAGAGCGTAGATGAGAGTAAGTCCGAGAACTATTCCTATCGATGAGTATGTATCAGAACGTAAATGCCGGCCGCTGGCTATCAACGCCTGCGATCTGTTCTCCTCTCCTTTGCGGACCGCTCTCGAACCTGCAACGAAGTTCAGGACCGCAGACAACGCGATCAGAAAGATACCAACATCGAGATTTTGAATTTCCTGAGGGTTGAGGATCCTGTTGAACGCCTCCATCAGTATCAGGATGCCGGCGAATGCGATCATTGCACCTTCAACGGATGCGGATATGAATTCTACCTTACCGTGACCGTACGGATGATCGCGGTCCTTCGGTTTTGCTGAAATATAGAGTGCATACAATCCGATAGAACCGGCTACAACGTTCACGATGCTTTCCAGCGCATCGGTGAGAACCGCCACTGACCCGGTGTAGAACCATGCCGCGAACTTCAGAAAGAAGAGACTTACGCCCAAAAGCACGATATACTTCTGGAAATTGTAATTCTCCCGTTCGCGGTCCATATACGAACCTACTTCCGTTCACTATATAGGATTTGTCATTTCGGAAAAGTGTTAAACTTTCCTAACTTCTGTCAACATCTTCTCCGGCTTGGAAGATCTGCTGCGATGTTCCGTATATCTCTTCCATCCCTATGGATTCGATTGACGAGATCGTGCGCATTTCCCCGAAGATGCCGATGTTCTCCAATGCTCTGAACAACTCCGTACCGACGACCGTTTGAGGATCCGCATCGTTATCCAGAAGATCGCCGTACAGCGTTTCGGGATCGTCGAACCATTCTGTTATCCTCTTTAGTTCATCTTCTTTCAGAACGTCTATCTTCGACAGAAGGGTGATCATCGGCAGCTGCAATCTGAACCTTACTAATGATGACAGCATCATAGCAGAAATGAAACCGTTGGACGATCTGCAAAGTAACGGGTCCATAAGGAATGCTACCATGGACCTTCCTTTTCCCAAAGCTTCCGTGAGAACTTGGGAAGAGCTCCTGAATGCGAACAGTTCCAACTGACCCGGCGTATCGATAAGAACGTACTCCGTCTTGAACGTGCTCAATGCTTCTGTCAGGTTGTTGATATGTACTGCCATAAGGTCCGCGGCAACTATCTGAGCGCCGTTCGGCCCCAAGGCGTATTCTTCCATTACGTCAGAGAGATCTATCCATTCCCTTATGTCAATGTCCGCGTTGTAAGGAAGCACATCCGCACCCGGATCCAGGTTCACGATAATGGAATCTATGCCGTTATGGTCCATCCATTCTTTGTAAGCTTGGACCATTGTGCTCTTCCCGCTGCCTGCGGTTCCGACGAAATAGATGAACTTCATATTCTCACATGGACACGAAGTAATTTATCCTTTTCATTCAACGTTACTTGAACATGTCCGCATCTCATCTAATGTTCCGGATCGGTCTGGCCGTCTTTTACCGGTTTTCCGCGGAACCATGATAATACGCAGCCTACAACGCTCATTCCCACGAATATCAGGAACGCAGTCTTCATGGCCTTCATGAACAGATCTATCGTTGCAGGATTGATGCTGCCGTTACCGACTATAAGCGAAACACACCCGACCGCGATACCTATCGAGAGAAGGATACCGCCCTGTCTCATTATGCTCAGCATACCGGATGCTTCGCTGTATTCCTTCGGTGTTACGGTGGCCATGACGGCATTCGTGTTCGGTGCCGAGAACAACGAATAACCGGTTCCTAACAGGATAAGCGCGACCGCGACATGCAGCATATTGACCTCCCTTGTAAGAAGGACGATCACGAACAGGCCCGCACAGGTGATGATCATTCCGACAGTAGGCAATATGCGTGCGTCGACCCTGTCAGAGAGCTTTCCTGTGATCGGGGTGAACACTGCCTGTATCAGCGGCTGTATGAGCAGCACCATCCCTGCCTGTGACGGCGTATAGTCACCGACATCCTGTAAGTACAAGGACAGGAAGAATGCGACTGCGAATGATGAAGCGTAATTAAGAAGTGCAGCGGCAACCGATCTGGTGTAGCGGCTGTTGGAGAACAGTTTAACGTTGAGGACTGGGAACTTCTCACGTTTTTCGATGATATAGAATGCCCCTAACATTGCAACACCCGCGATGATCAACGGGATCGAATACCATTCGGTGATGCTCATCAATCCGTATGTAGCAATGGTTATCGCCACACCGTAAACAACTGATCCCTTCGCATCAAAGTGCTCTCCCTTGGAGGGTGCAAAATCGGTCTTGAATGTAAGTATCGCAACAAGTGCCAGCAGACAGAACGGTATCACCATGTAGAATGTGCTGTGCCATCCCAAGGTGTCTGTAAGGAATCCCCCCAACGGAGGGCCCACGGAACTTCCGAGATACACCGCAGCAGTGTTCATCCCGATAGCTCCGCCGCGGTGATTTTTGGGATATACTTCGGTAAGCATTGCGATACCCGTGCAGGATATCGCCGCGGACCCCAATCCCATTATGACCCTGCACGCGAGCAGCGCAGTGAAGTTCGGGGAAACCGACGCGAACAAAGCTCCTGCGATGGTGATGAAGATACCCGCAATGAACATCTTCCTCTTTCCGAACAGGTCCGCCAATCTTGCGATCGGTACCATGAATGCGACCGATGACAGGAAATAAACGGCAATGATCCAACCTTCCTGCGATGTACTGATCCCGAACTCGCTTCCCATGGTAGGAAGAGCAAGGTTCACCATCGTACCCATCAACGGAGTAGCGAAGATCGCAAGACATGACGCGAGCAGTACAAGACGCTGTTCCTTCTTGGAAAAGACCCTTGTGCTGTCTGCCATAGGGCGGCGAATATCTGGAAGTACTTAATCATTGTTTTCTCCGGAGAAAATAAGTGAATTCCCGTGAAAAGGAAAGAGCGATTTTCCGATGTTATCATTATATAGTTTCGATGCAAGTATCGATACCATGGGAAAACTACTATTGGTTATAGCCGTTGTAGCTGCACTCGCCATAGCAGGAGGAGCATACTACTATTTCTTCTACGGGGACGACACGCTCAGCGCAGAGCTGGATGAATCGAACGACAATTTGGTCATAAAGGGACCGAAGCTGGATGTCAAACTTGATAAGAACAAGATCAAAGAGATCTATCTTGACACTCTGTACGGAGCTCAGGATGGGGAACTCATCAGCGGTATAGATAATTCCAAGGTCCGATCGGGGACGTTCAAGTACGGTGTATCCGGCATGCAATGTTTTGCTAATTACCACAAGGACGTGTCCTACCGTATCACAATATCTTACGAACGCGATAACGAGATAATGGCCGGTGACGTCACCGGACGTCTGGTATTCAACCTCGACTCGAATGAAAAGACAGAGGAGTTCGCATTAGCCCTGAAGTCCTTCATACCAAGTGCCGTATACCAAAAGGACGGATATGTAATACCGTGAACTAAAACACCTTCCTTTAACTTTTCAGGACCTGTTGCTCTTGCAGCAGGGTCGTCTTTTTTTTAATTCGGCATGTGTGTGCAGAAGTCCGCATCATGGATGTTTTCGTTCTCATTCTGTGAACAGCAGTGTTAAGCAGCATTCTTACAGAACATGTCCTGCTCTCCATTTGCTTGTTTTCTCTCTTTCCTCTCCTCCCAGGGATGTCATGGTTTATATCTCGGAATCGTTTACAGAATGATCATGAGAAAGGTCATTATGATCTCAGCGATCCTTTCCGCTGTGATCCTTGTTGGTGTCGTCTACGTTGTGTTCTTCTACGGTGATGTTTCCGCAGAGATCAGCAGCGATGAAGAAAGGTTAATGGTCTCCGCTCCTATGGTCGACGTTACGATCGAAATTGATAACATCACTTCGGTCGAATACAGAACGGAATTCAGAGCGGGCAGCAGGACCAGTGGTTTCGGTACTCCTGTGGTGAATTCAGGTTCATTCCGGAACGATGAATTGGGAGACTATACGTTAGCAGCTTTGGCCAACGTGAATGCGTTCATCCTGGTGAAGCACACTTCGGGAAAGGACCTCGTGTTCAATGTCGGTTCCGTTGATGAAACGCATGCGTTCTACGACAGACTCGTTGCTTTGGGCGTTCCTGTTGCTTAGAACGAGTCAAGTCTTCCTGTTTTCTTCGTCCTCTTTTCGAAGTATATGAACAATACATACGAAAGGATCGCGAAGATCACTCCCAGCACGACCAGTATTCCCAGCTCGCCTGCGATATCCGAAAGTCCCGCTCCCGCTACCGAACTGCGCATGGCATCGACCGCATACGTCAGGGGATAAGCATGTGCGATCGTCTGCAGCCACCCCGGTAATTCAGATATGGGGAAGTTGACGCCGGATATTACGAGGCCGATGTATGCAATTATGTTCGCCAAGATAACCGACGTTCGCAAATACAGGCCAATACTCCCGATGGCCATTCCGACACAGCTCATCACCACTGCCGTCAGAAGCATCACCACGATCATTGACAACAGGTTAACAGCAGAGAAGTCGACGCCGAAGATGAACACCGCATAGCCCAAGGACAATCCTACCGTAAGGAACCCTGTGAACATGCTGAATAAAGACATTCCCAAGAACACAACGTAAAGGTTCGCAGGGCTTGACATGAGCACTTCCAATGTTCCCACATGTTTCTGAACACCCGGAACGTTGGATATGGAATACATCGCTGATGTCGCGATCGTCTGTACGGCGATACCTATAGCAACGAAATCCATTGTTTCCCTGCTTCCTGTGGCAAAGTCCGCTAACAGAACGAAGAATGCCATCATAAAAAAGGATGTTAAAGCAATTTGAGCGAACCACATCGCCGGCGGAACAGCTGTGAATGCCGTTTTGATCGAAATGTCGTATGATGACCTCAGAGTCTGCATGGTCCCCATATCAATACCTCGTCATGCTTCCGCTCATGCGGACGTTGCGTTCTATCACTTTGAACATGCTTCTTGCTATCAGTGCATAAATTACCATCAGGATAAGCATTATCCCTATATCTGCAAGGATGCCGGCACCGATCATCCCTTCATAATCTCCGAGGGCGGCAAGTTTCATCGCATCCACTCCCCATGATGGCGGTAAGATGTAGGAGATATACGTCATGGGCCCCGGGAGCATGCTTACCGGGACCATTGCGCCGCTCAATATGTAGATCGGAAATTCAAGGATACTGAATATCGTTGATGATTTTCTCGTCCATACAAAGAGTGCCGCGAAGATCAATCCAAGGCACGCCAGGGACAGGAGCGTCATTCCTAACATCATGAAGAACAGTAACGGATTCAGAAGGTCCATGCCTGTGTTGAACATCAACACTGCAACAACGAACACTAGCAGCGCGTTTATGAGCCCGATGAAAGTGTTCCATATCGCTCTTCCCAACGTCACGTCTATCAGATTCGTGGGTGACATCATTATCGGTTCCACGGTTCCGTTGTATCTGTCGTATGATACGCTGTAGCCGGATGCAAAGAGGCTGTTACCCCACATTCCCAATACACCTCCGCCTATGACAGCCTGAAGCACAATGGGGCCGTCGCTCGAACCGTATATCATCAACGTCACGATAGTGAAAATGAATGGTGCTATGATGCTCGGAATGATCCACTGAGGGTCGGCAAGGAATTGAATGCCTTGCTGTTTGAACGCCGAAGCGGTCGCCCTAAGATTCATCGGCACCCACCAGTGAAAGGTAAACATCCTCAAGCGTGGGCTCATCGTAACCGATACGTCTTACACCATGGTCCTTGAATATGTTGTCCAGATCCGACAGGATGTCGGAACCTTCCTCTACATTTATGCGCGTAACGAACTTGCCGCCGCCGATACGTTCTGATTTTACGTGGATCACACCGGTCATCTCAGACACCGTATCCACAGCCTCATGAGGGTCGTCTGCCGTCACTATCTCGATAACTGCAGTGCTGTTGACCATCTTCTTCAACTCGTCAACGGATCCGTATCCAACTGCCTTTCCCTGAGAGATTATGAGGATGCGATCACACAGTTCCTCAGCTTCGAACATGTAATGTGTTGTTAAGATTATGGTAGTTCCGCGAGCGGCCATTTTCCTGACCATTGCTCTGACGTCCCGAGAGACCTCCGGGTCCAGACCGATGGTAGGTTCATCAAGATATAGGACATCTGGGTCATTCACTAAGGCGCGTGCAAGATGGATACGCTGTTTCATTCCTCTTGAATATTCTTCTACCTTGACATCAGCTGCTTCCGTCAGTCCGAACAGTTCCAACAGATCATCGATCTTCTTCTTTTGTTCGGCCGGCGGTATTCCGTACAGGTCGGAAAAGAACTTCAGGTTCTGTCTTCCGGATAATCTGTAATATAGTCCGCGTTCCCCGCCGGACACTAGGTTGATCTTCTTTCTTATCTCCCTGTCGCTCCCGGTCGTAACATCGATACCAAGCACTTCCGCTTTCCCTGAGGTCGGTATCAAAAGTGTGGACAGCATCTTGATGGTCGTTGTCTTCCCTGCTCCGTTAGGTCCGAGCAGACCGAAGATCTCTCCTTTCTTTACGTGGAAAGAGAGATCATCAACAGCCACTTTCTCAGGAATACTGGCCTTTTTGTTATAGAACGTCTTGTTAAGCCCTTCGACCAAAATGGGGTACTCATATTCAGGCATGAGCCCTGTATTGTAACAATATGTAATGAACATATCTGTTAATACTGGCTGAAAGGCGTCTCTTCATGTTTTTGAAAGTTCTCTGAAAGTTGTATATTGCAGTAGCAACTATGGAAGACTTTAAGTTATATATGCTATTGTAATGGCATTTATCTGTTAATTTTACCTAAAGTTGCTATCACAGTAGCATATTTTAAATATCCTCATATCTATGTGTCGTTATGGCCGAGCACGAAGTTGAACGTACTTCATATTTGGACAAACTGGAAATGTTCCGTGACCGCACCAAAGTGATCAAGATCATCACCGGCGTCCGCAGATGCGGTAAATCTACGCTGATGATGCAATTCATACGGAGACTTGAGGCATCAGGTGTACCGAAAGAGAACATAATCCATATGAACCTCGAATCTTCGGACATGTATAAGATAAAGGATCATGTCGATCTTTCNTCATACCTTAATGAACAGATATCAGGTAAGGGAAGACATTACATTTTCTTGGANGAGATACAGGAAGTGAAGAATTGGGAAAAAGCAGTTAATGCATTGATCATCGATCACGATGCTGATGTGTACATAACCGGATCCAATTCCAGAATGCTTTCATCC
>JGI994J12354_10000973_pt1 | contig 29032 bp, 30 predicted proteins | sample IntmicLarv3ML3BL_FD_12354 | JGI IMG/M metagenome (IMG submission 12354) | reverse complement strand
GGGGCGATTTATGAAAAGAGATGGAAATAAGTATTTCGCATGTCCTGTAGTGACTATGGGCCTCTTTTTTGGTATATAGGAGATTTTCGGCTTGCAACCAATCCATTAGCTCAAAGAACTGCCGATATGATTGCTGTTGAGCTGAGAATGATTAAAGAATATAATTCAACAGAAATGTTGGATAAAAAAGCGAAATTTCTTATTCGCGGCGAACATACAACAGGCTCTGAAAATGAACTTAGGAGTATTTCTCGTGAAGGAAAGAGAGCTACCGAAAGTGAAATCCGAGAGTATTATGTCGTAGCCCTACCAGAGCTGGGTTGGAAATATATGGGTAAGACGGCGGAATATTGCCGAGGCAAAGCGATAACAAGGGTACATTTATTTGAAAAGGGCGATCTTTATTTAAAAATTAGATTTGAGGTGTCCAAATTAGTATTGGTCATAAGAAATTTCTCCAATGAAGTCAGAATTTATACAGCCTTTAGCGCATTCGCTTTAAAGGCTGTATTTTTTTATTCGACAAAAGTATAAGATTTTTTGAATATTTTGAGAATTGCCTATAGCCACTCTTCGAAAAATGATATAAAATGGTAGTAGAAAGGCTCGTGAAATTTTTACCAATCTATTCTGCTTTAAACGGAGCTTTTAAAAGTAAGAAGAAAAGAGGGTTTTTGAGATTATGAAAACAGGTCAACAATACGAAGAAAGCTTACGACAGATGAATTTTAGGGTCTATGTCCAAGGAGAATTGGTGGACAATCCGGTGGATCATCCGATTATCCGCCCATCGATGAACTCGGTAAAAATGACCTATGAACTGGCAGAAAATCCGGAATATCAAGACCTCATGACAGCGACTTCCCACCTGACAGGGGAAAAAGTCAATCGCTTCTGCCATCTCCATCAAGACCAAGGGGACTTGGTCAAAAAGGTAAAAATGCAGCGCCTGATGGGTCAAAAAACTGCTGCCTGCTTCCAACGCTGTGTAGGCATGGATGCAATCAATGCGGTAGACAGCACCACTTTTGAAATGGATCAAAAGCTGGGGACTAATTACCATGAAAGATTTACCAATTTTCTCCTGCAAATGCAAAAAGAGGACTGGGTAGTGGACGGTGCGATGACCGACCCGAAAGGAGACCGTAATCTGGCACCGAGTAAGCAAGCCGACCCGGATCTTTTCCTTCATGTAGTGGAGCGTCGGGAAGATGGTATCGTCGTGCGAGGTGCTAAGGCTCATCAGACCGGTGCCATCAACTCTCACTGGATTCTGACCATGCCGACTATCGCTATGGGACCTGATGATGCCGACTATGCGCTGGCTTTTGTTTGCCCGGCCGATGCCAAAGGAGTCTTTTACATTTATGGTCGTCAGTCCTGTGATACCCGCAAATTAGAAGGCGGCGATATTGATGTGGGGAACAAACAATTCGGTGGCCACGAGGCTCTGATGATTTTCGACGATGTATTCATTCCTTGGGAGCACGTCCTTATGTGCGGCGAAACCGAATTTTCCGGTATGCTCGTTGAGCGCTTTGCAGGCTATCATCGTCAAAGCTACGGCGGCTGTAAAGTCGGTGTCGGCGACGTGCTGATTGGTGCAGCGGCGGTAGCGGCAGAATATAATGGCGCCGAAAAGGCTTCTCATATCAAAGATAAATTAATCGAAATGATTCACTTAAATGAGACTCTTTACGCTTGCGGCATTGCCTGCTCCAGCGAAGGTCATCAGACCGCTTCGGGCACTTATTTAATCAATCTGCTTCTGGCAAATGTCTGTAAGCAAAATATTACCCGACTGCCTTATGAAATCGCTCGACTCGCCGAAGATATCGCCGGTGGTTTAATGGTTACCCAGCCGGCTGAACAAGACTTCCGTCATCCGGAAATCGGCAAATATGTAGACAAATATTTCAAAGGAGTCGCTTCAGTGCCGACCGAACACCGCTTCCGCATCATGCGTCTGGTAGAAAACCTTACCTTGGGAACTGCAGCAGTAGGCTATCGAACTGAGTCCATGCACGGCGCAGGCTCCCCCCAAGCTCAGCGCATCATGATTGCCCGTCAAGGCAATTTGGCTCAGAAAAAAGAGTTGGCAAAAGCGATTGCCGGTATCCCATCCTAATTTTAGACCCAATTGGGGAAGGAATTGAAATCAATGGCAAAAAAATCAGCATCACTCATCAAAGAAATGCAGGAACTGCTCGATGCTTCCGATTTATCCATTCAGGTGCGAGACTTCACTGATACCGGGGATTTGACCCTCAAATTGGTGGGGGCTTGCGCAAATTGCCCCAGTGGACAAGCCGAATTTCAAGAAACTATGGAAAACATTTTCTGGGAAAAATTCCCGGAAATCAAGGAAATCCACTGGGAAACCGGGGTAAGCGACGAACTGATTCAAGAAGCCCTGCAGTTTCTGCGAAGAAATCAGGGAAACCATAGTGAAAAAAATTAATCTGCGTTTTTGCGGCGGTTGCAACCCCCGAATCAATCGGCAAAATCTCGCCCAAGAGCTGGCTCAAAATCTGGCAACTCTGGGTTATGAGGTTGGCAATTTTCCGGATTCGCCGGATTTTACGATTTATTTGAGCGGCTGCACCGCTTCTTGTGCACTGGAAAATCGAAAATATCAAGACCATTACCTGTCAATCAGCGGCACTTCCGTCAACGGCCTTGAAACCGAAGCAAATCAACTGATTAGCGAAATTCTAAATAGAGTGAGGGGATACCTTGAAAGACTGGCAAATTAAATATAAAGACAAAGTCGTTACCGCTGAAGAAGCCATCGCCAAAGGAGTAAAATCCGGCGACCGAGTAGCGACTGCTCATGCGTGCGGCGAACCGCCTACACTGGTAGAAGCCTTAGTCGGTGCAGCGCCAAACCTTAAAAATGTAGAAGTTATTCATATGCTGGCCATGGGGCCCGCTAAATATGCCGCTCCTGAGTATGAAGGTATCTTCCGGCACAATGCACTTTTCGTAGGCGCAGGAGTTCGTAAAGCGATTGCCGAAGGGCGAGCCGACTACACTCCCTGCTTCTTCTCGGAAATCCCGCTCCTCTTCAGGGATAAAATTTTGCCCGCGGATGCGGCTTTAATTCAAGTCTCCGAGCCCGATGAGGACGGCTATTGTAGCTACGGACTCTCCGCCGACTACACCATGGATGCGGCAGAGCAAGCCCCAGTCGTCATCGCCCAGGTCAATTCCTTCTATCCCCGCACCGGCGGCGTCAAGATTCATCTGGACGATATTACTTATCTGGTACCGAAAGATGAGCCGATTATTGAGCTCAAGCCACCGACCATCGGCGAAATAGAGGAAAAAATCGGTGCCAATGTAGCCAAACTCATTGAAGATGGGGATACCCTGCAACTCGGAATCGGCGCAATTCCCGATGCTGTACTCCTTTTCTTAAAGCACAAAAAAGACCTCGGCATTCACAGCGAAATGTTCTCCGACGGAGTTGTAGAACTCGCCGAAGCCGGCGTTATTACCAATGCCAAAAAGACCCTGCACCCGGGGAAATTCATCGCCACCTTCTTAATGGGAAGCGAGCGACTCTATAATTTCGTCAATAACAATCCGGATGTAGAGCTTTACCCGGCGACTTACACCAATGACCCCTATATCATCGGGCAAAATGACAACATGGTCTCCATCAATTCCGCTCTCCAAGTGGACTTCATGGGGCAGGTCAATGCAGAAGTCATCGGAGGCAATCAATTCAGCGGCATCGGCGGTCAACTCGACTTCATCCGAGGCGCTCGTCGCTCGAAAAATGGTCGCTCCATTATCGCCCTCCCTTCAACCGCCTCAGGGGGAAAACTCTCCCGCATCGTCGCAGAATTAGATCGAGGCTCTGCAGTATCCACCACCCGCAATGATATCCATTGCGTAGTAACCGAATACGGCATCGCCAACCTCAGAGGCAAAAGCCTTCGCCAACGAGCCGAAGCACTTATCGAAATCGCTCACCCGAAATTCCGAGAAGAGCTTTATGCTCAACTAAACGAAAAATAAACACCAATGGATTCTTCAAAAAAAGCAGACCAAAAGGTCTGCTTTTTGCATTATTAATTTAATTTTTTCTCTATCAACCATTTTTCTAACAAATCAGCTATTTCGATATTATTCAAATCGGAAAATGGAAAATGAGTATTACCATAAATTCCAATTTTCGGCAAAACTCCTTTCAGTTCCGGTAAATAAAAATAAGCCTTTAGCTTATAATTTTTATCTTAGCGGTTAAAGTTAGCTTTAAGTCAATAGTTTTTTATTAAATCCCTGAACCTCTTTTAAGTTAAATATGCTCAAACAGCCATGATTCTCTCTCAAATAACTCTTTTAAAAATTTGTAAAACACTCCGACAAGTCCTTTGTTTTTTAGAAATGACGTTGTATAATGAGAATAGATAAATAAGAAGGAGTCTTTTCTATGAAAATAAGATCATTTATTCTGCTGCTTGTAAGTTGCCTGCTCATCTCCGGTGTCAGCAGTGCTGAAAATGCAGCATTCAAGGATTACGAGCCCAAGACCATTCTCATCGACCCTTACTTTATCGGTCACTATGAGAGTTATGATTTAGACAAAAAAGGGATGCGCAATCTCATTGTCAATAAAATCATGGGCGCAAAAAAAATGCGGGTTAAATTCATTACCTTTGGGGAATTAGAAGATAAAATCTCCGAATTTTCCAAGCACGATATGAAAGCCCTCAAAAAGGAAAGACCGGACTTTTATCAGGAATTATTGGAGCGATACACCGCTCGCTATATTGATGGTGTGCTAAAAGTTGATGTGTTCTATGAAGAACGCTCCTTAAGCCGCTTATCATCCGGTCAAATTCCCATCCCCGGCCATCAGCGCCGCCCTCATCACGACCGACCTCTTGGCAACAATACAGAGGCAACAGCAAATCACGACAACAAGTCCGAAGGCACCCAAATGTATCGGAATGAAATTCGCCAAGAGCGAGTCTATGATTCTGTTTCCGGCAGTTATATCCTGAAATCAACCATCGTTTCGGTTCCGACCGAACAATATTTGGCCATCGCCGAATCCAAAGAAATTACCAAATCCGTAAAAGTGAATCTCTCCCTCTGGCGAGAAGGAGAATCTACAAAGGCATGGGAATACGAAGAAGAGCGTTCCATTGAAAACCTTCACCAAACCCCGCTTATCGCAGTAGGCAACCTTTTTGATAAAGGAATGAGAGAATGGCGCAAAGCCCACGGCGACGGGCTGGAAACCACACCCAACCCGGGCGAAACTTTCACCGGTGATGACATTCACTACGCTCGTTAAGAAATAGCTAAAATACAAAAAGAGTGACTATGCGGAATTTGCATAGCCACTCTTTTTTATTTCCATGTGAATCACTATATTGGTGCTGTGCATAGCCAACATGAATTAGATTGCTCAAACCTTATGCGTTAGCTATTATAATCCAAAATTAAATCAGATGGTTCCGAATTACGAAAACGATTCGATTGTGCTATGAAATGGCAAGTCATTTCGTCGAGCCAGGATATAAAAAAGGCATAGGGTCTACACCGCCAAAAATCAGCATGGCTATGCATCAAATCCAATAAAAGCACCTGCAAACACAAAAAAGGTACTACTTTTGTAGTGCCTTTTCAGCGCGCTTACACAGTCCTTCTATTTCCCAACCAATTAGCGAGTAGTGTTAGCCGATAACGCGGCAGAGCGAGAGAGCTGGGGCGACGTGTACATTAAGTACATGAGCCACAGTGAGTCGAAGGTCTAACAAAGTTAGCGGTAACAATACGAAGCTAATTATAAAGTGACGCCGCGTTTAAAAATGGTCAAATCCTTTGCTCCTAAGTCTTCGGCTTTGGTTTTATCGCCGGAGGCTACGCCAATCAGGTATTCAAAGAAATTTTCAGCCAGCTCGGACATCGGTACGCCATCAATCAGTTGCCCGGCATTGAAGTCAATCCAGTTGGCTTTTTTCGTTGCTAGTGGAGTGTTGGTCGCTACTTTTACGGTGGGGATGACGCTTCCCATCGGGTTGCCTCGGCCGGTCGTAAAGAGAACGATATGGCAACCCGCCGCCGCTAAAGCAGTGCAAGCAATCAGATCATTTCCCGGTCCGGAAAGCACAGTCAAGCCTTGCTTGGTTACCTGTCCGCCGTAAGGAATCACGTCGACCACCGTGGCCACGCCGCCTTTTTGAACACACCCCAAGGATTTATCTTCCAGAGAACTGATGCCGCCTTCTTTATTTCCCGGGGAAGGATTTTCGTAAATCGGCTGATTGTGAGCATTGTAGTAGTCTTTAAAGTCATTAATCAAATGGACAATATCCTCAAAGATTTTCTCATCTGCCGCCCGATCCATCAAAATCTGCTCCGCCCCAAACATCTCCGGCACCTCGGTCAGTATGCTACTGCCGCCGGAAGCCAGATGAAGATCCGAAAGCGCTCCAACCAATGGATTTGCGGTCAGGCCGGAAAACCCGTCAGAGCCGCCGCACTTGAGGCCAATTATCAGTTCCTTGGCATCAAAGGTCTGCCGCTTGAATTGACTGGCATATTCCGCCAACTCGCCAATCAACTTGACCCCTTCTTCAATCTCATCTTCTACCTCTTGGGCAACTAAGAAGCGCACTCGTTCATCATCCCACTCACCAAGCACTTCCTTAAATTGCGCCATGTAATTGTTCTCACAGCCCAGGCCAAAGACCATTACCCCGGCGGCATTGGGATGATTGACCAAATTCGCCAGAATCTGCTGAGTGGACTTGTGATCATCTCCCAGTTGAGAGCAACCCAAAGGATGAGTCAGCGCGAAGATACCATCAATGTTCGGCAGATGCCCAAATTGCTTTTTCGCTTCTTCCACAATCACTTGGGAATTTGCATTCACGCAGCCCACCAAAGGCACAATCCAGATTTCATTCCGCACTCCGGGCTTGCCTTTTTTACGCGGGTATCCCTGAAAAGTCCGCTCTTTCGCATCTACCGGAAAAGGCACCCGGTTTGGAGTAAACGTATATTCCAGATTATCTTTCAGGGTAGTCTTCAGGTTTTGGGTATGCACCCAACCGCCGACTTTGATATCCGCTGTGGCAAAGCCAATCGGAAAACCATATTTATAGATTTTTTCCCCTTCGGAAATATCTTTTAAAGCGATTTTATGTCCCTGTGGGATATTCTCTAGTGCAGTAATTTCTTGCTCCCCGACGGTCAGAGTTTCCCCCGCCCCCATCGGATGAAGCGCCACCGCTACAGTATCCTGAGGATTGATTTTCAGTAGTGTCATATATTATTGACCTCCTGTTACTTTTCCGATACGTTCTGCCAGTTTACCCTCGGCAATGACTTTCAGCTCTTCGGCGATGCGCTCAGTCAATCCGGCAATTTGGTTGAGGTCTTGTCCCCAGATTCGTTCCGCTCCCAGAGCTTCCTTGGCAAAGCTTAAAGTATCATCGCCCCATTGTTCCCAAGCTCCATGAAGGATTTCCAGCGCAAAAGCATCATCTTGCATATCAAAAGCACCTTTGTCCCGTTTGCCGTGGAGAATATTGCCTTCGACTTGACCTTCCCGATATACCCAGAGAAGTGATGCCAAGGAGAGACAGATTTTCTCCGGTAATTTGCCTTGCTTTCCCTGATATTGAAGCAAGCTCGGCAGTACCCGTGATTTGAATTTTGAAGTGGAATTTAGCAAAATGCTAAGCAGATAATGCTTGATATAAGGATTGCGGAAGCGATCCAGCACGTCTTTAGCAAAACTGCGCATCATATCCGCCGGGTAATCCATAGAAGGAATAATTTCCTCATAGACAATTTCTTCCACATATTTACCCATTTTTTCGTCGTTCATCATATCCAAGACGGTTTCCAAGCCATAGAGATAAGAAATCGGGATACAGGAGGTATGAGCCCCATTAAGAATCCGCACTTTCCGGGTACGGTACGGAGTTTGATCATCGGTCCAGACTACGTCCAATCCCACTTTATCGAAGGGCAGGCGTTTAGCCAGCTCTGCCGGGCCTTCAATGACCCACAGGTGAAAAAGCTCGCCGGTATCTACCAAATTATCTTTATAACCCAGAGATTGCCAGATTTCCTCGATTTCATCTTTCGGATAGCCGGTCACTACCCGATCAACCAAGGTACTGCAGAAGGTATTATGCTCCTTTAGCCAAGTTTGGAATTCTTCCGGCAGATTCCAATGAACCGCCATTTTCAGCACGCATTCCCGCAAAGCTTTCCCATTGGCTTCAATCAATTCACAAGGAATCATGACCCAGCCCTTATCAGCCGCACCATTGAAGGTCTGCCAGCGATGATAAAGAAGAGCTGTCAATTTGCCGGGATAGGTCTCCGGCGGAGTATTTTCGAGTCTATCGCTTGGGTCAAAGACAATGCCCGCTTCGGTAGTATTAGAAATCACATATTCCATCTCCACGCCGGCAGCACAAGCCTTCACAGCCTCCCACTCAGTATATGAATTCAGGCAACGACTAATCGCTGTAACGACCTCTTTAATCTCTTTGACTTCGCCATTTTCAAGACCTCTAAGAAGCACCGTATAGCAGCCGTCCTGCTCATTAATCATCGGCGCCAGACCTTGGCTAATCGGCTGAACTGCTACCACAGAACCGTTGAAATGACCTTCCCGATTAAGACGGTTAATCATCCAGTCCACAAAAGCCCGCAAGAAATTTCCTTCCCCAAATTGCAAAATCTTCTCCGGAAAAACCTCCAAAGGGCCACATTCTACTCCTTGAGGCAATTGGTTTTTTTTCAAGTATTCCCGATTCAGCATTTCCATGAAAACAAGCTCCTTTCATTCTCTTGAGTGTCTAATTTTTGCAGGACATTCCACTTAGTTAACTTAATTAATTATCTCATAATTTTGAATTTTCGCCTAGTATTTTCCCTGTTTTTTTTATTATTGAAAATCCTTCGGAAAAAATTCCAATTAAAAAGAGTTACTGCTATTTTGAGCAGTAACTCTCCCTCAATATTCCTTATGACAATTCCCGCAGTAGCCGGAAAACTCCATTTTATGGTCTGTTGCGTAAAAAATCTCATCAAATTCCGGCTGAAAAGATGCTATCGGGCAATTAATCAACGGAATGACCTTATGGCAACCCACGCATACCCCGTAATGTTTATGTTCATTGCGATTGAGCTCGTAAAAACTTTGCCCGTTATCCAAAAGTCCGGTTTTGATAATCACGCCATTTTCCTGAAAAATCGTTAAGATTCGATAGACCGTAGATAGCCAAACCGTCTCCTTCTGATCCATCGTGATTTGATAAATATCTGCTGCAGTCAGGGGCTTTGCGGCTTGGCTCAAAATTTCCAAGACCTGCTCCCGTTGCTTGGTTCTCTTCAGCTTCTTCGACCAAATCATTTTATATCCGCCCCCTTCTAATCGCCTCAATTTACCGAAAACTTTTTCCGGCTAAAATTCCCAAAAGCCCGACCACTCCGGTCAGTACAATCGTTCCACCGGGCTTTAATCCCCCATAATATGAAATCGTAAGCCCAATCACCGTAAAAAATACTCCGAAAAACATTCCCAAAATTACCGTATGCTTATAGCTTTTTCCCAACTGCATCGCACAGGCTACCGGAATAATCATCAAAGAGGACACGACCAGCGCTCCGACTGTACGAGCCGCAATCGACACCGTAGCGGCGGTCAGCAAAGTAAAGATAAAATTGACCGTCTGCACAGGAATCCCCGCCAGCCTTGCCCCTTTTTCGTCGAAAGCCACATAAAAAAGCTCCCGATAAAAAAGAATAAAGACCCCCAATACCGCACCGCTAATCCCGACAACCAAATAAAGCTCAAAGTCGCTAATCGCAACAATGCTACCGAATAAAAAACTGTTAAAATTCGCCGCACTTTTGACAAACCCCGAAAAAACGCCTGCCAAACCAATCCCGGCAGATAGTACAATGGCAATGGCAATCTCGCTATATCGGGAAAATTTCTTTCGAATCAATTCAATACTCAAGGCTGAAATAATACAAGCAACTATCGCCCCGATAATCGGATTAATCCCCAAAATCAACCCGGCAGTCACCCCCGCAAGAGAGCTATGAGAAAGAGCCTCGCTAATCATCGACAGCCGCTTTAAGACCACCACAATTCCGATGCAAGGTACAATCAGCCCAAGTAAAATGCCCACTACAAAGGCTCTCTGCATGAAGCCATATTCAAGCATGTCCATGACAGCACCCCCCATCGGCAGTCGGATGCTTATGACGGTGAGTCAGCTCCTCTTGCAATTCCTGTGGGTCAAGGCGCACCATCGAGCCTTCTTCTAAGCAAAAGACCTTGCTGACATAATCCGTCAAGCGAGCGATTTCGTGAGTTACCATCAAAATCGTCAATTCCTCGGCTTGATTCATCCGGTAAAGAAGTTCATAAAGCCCGGCCGCAGCCTTCACATCTACCCCGGTGGTCGGCTCATCCAAAATCATCAAAATCGGATCATTGACCAGCGCTCTTGCCAGCATCACCCGTTGCTGCTGACCCCCGGAAAGATTGCCCACCAAGCAATCCGCAAATTCCGCCATCCCAACCGCTTCAAGACTCGCCACGACTTTTTCTTTATGATGCTTTTTTAAAAATCCCATCAGGCCAATCTGAGAGAAAAGATTTGCCGTCACCACTTCCCTTACTGTGGCCGGAAAATTTCGCGCCAGATAAAGACCATTTTGCGGCACATAGCCTATTTTATGCCAATCCTGAAAGCGGCTGACCTCAGTGCCCATCAAAGAAATGCTTCCCTCGCAGGGCAAAAGCTCCCCCAACAGGATTTTCAAGAAGGTACTCTTTCCAGCACCATTAGAGCCAATGATTGCCGCAAATTCTCCCTTTTCAATTTCCATATTCAGATGATGAAAAACTTGCAAATCCTGATAGCAAAATCCCAGATTTTCTCCCCTAATGACTTCATTCATGATTATCTCGTCAAAGCTCCTTGTATCGCTTTCAAATTTTTACGCATGACCGAAAAATAATCTTCTCCCGCATTGATTGCCTCCAAGCTCAGGCTTTCCAAGGGATTCAGCACATCTACCTCTGCACCGATTTCTCTGGCAATAGTCTCAGATATTTTCGAATCGACCCCTTCTTCAAAGAAAATCACTTTCACCTGATGAGCTTTCGCAAATCGAATGATCTCTCCCATCCGAGCCGGACTCGGCTCTTCTTCCGGCGAAATGCCCCGAATTGATTCCTGGGTCAACCCATAAGCCTCACAGAGATAGCCGAAAGCCTGATGAGACACGATGATTTCCCGATGGGTAAATGGCTTTAGCCCCTCTTTGTATTCCGCATCCAACTTATCCAACTCCGCAGCATATTTTTGGTAATTTTCCTCATAATAGTCCGCATTGTCCGGGTCAGCTTTGGCAAGGGCATCTTTGATTGCCTTCATCTGATGCTTGGCATTTTGCGGATTTAACCAGACATGAGGATCTTTACTGCCCTCCTCACCATGTTCCTCGTGATTTGTCGGCTCTTCGTGCTCATCATTTTCCCCATGATGATGGTGATGATGCTCGTGTTGATGAGTCCCTTCCAGCAAAGCAAGTCCTTTTGAAGCCTCTACAACCACCAGTTCTTTGTTATTTAAAGCACCCAGCACCTTNTCCACCCAGTGCTCCAGACCGACACCNCTATAAATAAATACTGCTGCCCGCTCCAAGGCGCTGATATCCTTTGCNCTCGGCTCCCAATCATGAGGCTCAGCTCCGGCGGGAATCAAATTAATCACTACGACTTTATCGCCGCCGATTTTCTTTGTAAAATCATACATCGGATAAGAGCTGACATAGACTTCCTGCCGCTCCGACATCTTTCCACCGAAATCGCAACCGCTAAATAGCAATGATACCAGTAAAAGAGATAGAATTATCCCAAGTTTTTTCATATGAATTCCTCCAAAAATAAGAATGCGAATTATTCGCATCTAATCCTACCGCTTTTTTTCTCTTTCGTCAAGAGCCATTCTCACATAAAAAAGAAGAAGCCTGATCTCAGGCCTCTTCTTCCAGTTTTTTCAGCAAATATTCTCTGAGTACCACCGCCGGATTTTGCTCTTCCGCTTTTGACCCATAAAGTAGCGTCACACCACCAATAGCTAATTTCTCCCTGATTAACTGTACAAATTCGCCGGTTTTCGGATTTTCATCCAATTCCTTTTGATAATAGCAAATAAATTCCGGGAATTTCTCCGGAACATGGCAAAATTCTTTACGAATTTCCGGGCTTGGAGTAATCTCCTTTGCCCATAAATCAAGCTTCATTTTTTCCTTACTGATTCCCCGCGGCCACATCCGCTCCACTAAAATACGAAAACCATCCACATTTTCCGGCGCCTCGTAAGCTCTTTTCAGTTTCAGCATTTAGTAAACCTCCTATTTCTCACCAATCCACTTCGCGGCAACGCTCAGCCAACTATACAACATCAGAAAAAACAGAATTGGAATCGCAGTAAAGAAATAACGAACCACTTTGCGATCCAAGCCCCCATTTTCCCAATATATTTTCTTGAAAACCCCAGAAAATTTACTGATACTCATTGAAACAATCATCACTGCTCCGATGAACACCAATAAATTTACCTCTGCCCAAGATTCACGCACCATAAATATCGCAAAAAGATTATTCAAAATATGAAGGACAATGGCAAATTTGAGTGAATACCTGAAGGTCGCACATCCGAAAATCACTCCCATCACGAATGCTGGCGGAATTTGAAGAGCATTACCATGAAAAAAACCAAATAATAGCGCCGAACCCAGCACCGCAAATACCTTACCAAATCGTTCAAAGGCCCTCAAAATAAAACCTCGGAAAATAATTTCTTCTCCAATAGGCCCTAAAATAATTGCATATAGCAGTAAAAACATCGAATTAGACAGGGTAATTTCTTCCATCATCTTTGCGGACACTTCCAAAAGCGATGGATCAATCAGGCTAATCAGAATTGCAACAATCACCGTAACTACCTGATTCATCGCCAATAAAGCCACTAACCACTTAAAAAGATCCAGCATCGACCATTCCGCATTTTCAATCTGCAAATCCCGATACTTGCGGCGATACCAGAAAAACATCCCCATGCCAACCAGCATCGTAATCACCATTGACAGTCCGATATTTCCCTCACCAAATCCGATAGCAAGCCCAAACATCACAATCGTATAGCCAATCAAAAGCAGACCGACGTTGCGAAATTCCCGCCGTGCCTCTTTATAAAAAATTTGAAGCTGCTCTTCTTTATTTAATTCATCCGAAACTAATTCATCATCCCTGAATTCCATGCAAAACTCCCTCCGAGGCTTTGTTTGACCCTCTTTTACTATTCTATTTCACAAAAGACCTAAAATTCCTCTTTTGGAAACCCACAATAGCGCATCGCTGCATTTATTAAGCTAGTTCGACATTCACTACCAATCCGGCACATTTAGCCGTGAAAAAAAACGAGGTACTCTCCAACAGGATGAGTACCTCGTTTTGCGTCTTATTTCAATTTTGAGCTGACTGGGATAATTGGCTGTGTTTTCGCACAACCTGTATTTTTCGGTCCTCTGCCAATTTTGCAAGGAAAAATTGGTAGGCATCATTCAGGTGTCTCTCTGTTTGCTTCTCTGCTTCAAGCACATCGCCTTTTAAAATCGCCATGGCAATTTTATAATGGTCTTTATAGGCTTCTTTGCGGCGCTCCGGATTTCTCCTAAGCAAGTGATGGACTCGGTATAAGTAGTCATGAAGCCCTTCAATCATGCTTTTCAGGCGTGGCATATGAACCATCTCATGCAAAATCGGATGAAAATCTTCAAACAGTGCATTTCTTTCCACCGCTTTCCCCTGGATGATTTGGGATAGATGAAAGGCTGTGGATTCTAGTATTTTTCGGTCTTGGGCAGTCATTTTTTCAATCACTACCGCAATCACTAATTTCTCCAATGTTACCCGCAGACGGAAAATTTCTTCCACATCCTTGATGCTCCAAGAGGCCACCACAGCCCCTTTATTGGGCACATGAATCAGCAGTTTTTCATTTTCCAATTTCCGCAAGGACTCGCGAACCGGAGTTCGACTCACATGGTAGCGCTTGCAAATTTCTTCCTCCACAATCCGGGCTCCCGGCTCAAGTACTCCACTCAAAATCTCCTGACGCAGTTTTTCATAGACTTGATCTCGAATAGGACGAGCCCTTTCAATTCGTTCGATAGTCAATGAAATCTCCCCTTTTAGAATTTTGATTTACCCGGAGCATAGATAGCATCAATGATGCTGCCATCTCGATACTCAATTACGCCGATAATGTCATCTGTAAGCGGCACAGCTTCCGGTTTGCCTACTTTTTTGTAGGCGATCGCCTGGAGCTCTTCGATGGTTTTGATATTCAATCCGGAGCCTTTATAGTGATCAATCAAGTCTTTGCGGCGCGGGTTGATGGCAATTCCATAATCGGTCACCACTACATCAATGCTCTCACCGGGAGTGACCACATTTTGCACATGATCACGAATCATTGGTAAGCGACCTCGAATCAAAGGCACTACGATAATTGTCATTTTCGCCCCTGCCGCAGTATCACAGTGGCCACCGGATGCACCCATCAATAGACCATTGGAATTGGTAATTACATTAACGTTGAAATTCAAATCTACCTCAGTAGCCGCCAAGAAAACCACATCCAAATAATTGACAATTGGCCCTGCATGATGAGGATTTGCGTATTGAGATGCAGAGATTTCAATGTGATTTTGATTTTCCTTCATGAATTGAGCAGACTGAATATCGAAGGATTGAGTATCGTAGAAAGCCTCAAAGAACCCTTCTTTCATCATAGACAAGAACATAATCGTTGCCCCGCCAATGCCGAAAGAGGCTTTCATTTCCCGCTTCATCATTTCCTCTTTGACGAATTTTTGAACCGCCATCGAAGCGCCGCCGCCGCCCATTTGTACCGAAAACCCTTCTTTGAAATAAGGAGAGCGGACAAACACATCAGATGCGGTTTTCGCCAACATAAGCTGAATCGGGTCGCGGGTCATCCGCAAAGAACCAAAGCCGATACCTTCCGGATCACCAATTGATTCTACTGCCACCACATGATCTACCTGGTGCTGAGGAATACTAAATGGGAACAGCGAGCCTTCCACCAGATGATTGGTCAAAAGAACCACTTGCTCTGCATATTGGGCATCCACCATGGCATAGCCCAGCGCACCGCAAGGAGTCGGGCCATCAATGCCATTGGCATTTCCGAAGCGATCTGCCGCCGGCACACCGAGAAAAGCGATATCAATGCGGGAATCACCGCACTCAATAGCGCGGGCCCGTCCACCGTGGGAACGGATAATCAACGGTTTTTTCAGTTTGCCCGGATTTTTCGTCAGAAAAGCTCCCAATTTGCCCCGCATACCGCTAGTCTCGATTTCGGTAACCACACCGGACTCGATATAATCAATTAGAAAATCGTGGCAATCACTCAAAGAACTTGGCACCAACGCCAAATCTTTAATGCCTTTTTGATTGGCGATTTCCAAAACCTGCTTAATCACTCCCTCGCCATTTCGGAAATGATGATGGAAGGAAATTCGCATACCGTCTTTCAGACCGGCAGCTTCAATGGCTTCTTCCAGATTTTCCCGGACTTTCCCTACTCCCGGAATCCCCATTCGCAGACTTTTGCCAATCAAATTCCCGGTCGGAGGATAGGCGAAAGCGCCTTTAAAGTGCTTAACTTCACCGATGCCGGGAATTACGTCCGGCACCTCACGAAATGCTGCATTTTTCATTATTCCGCTACCTCCTCTAATGCTTTGATGTCTACATTGGATGCCAAAGCCTGAGCAATAATCCGCTCAGCCCTTACAATCAATGGGCCATCGATCATTTTTCCGTTTACGGTAATCACGCCGACCCCTTTTGCAGCNGCCTCAGCCGAAGCGGCAACCACTTTAAGAGCGTGCTGGATTTCTTTATCACTNGGAGTGAAAATCTCATTGACTACCTCGATTTGGCTCGGATGAACAACCGATTTACCGTCAAAGCCCATNTCCTTAATGCGGGTCACTTCATCTCGGAAACCTTCCATGTTGTTCACATTGGAATATACTGTATCAATCGCCTGAATCCCGGCCTCGCGAGCTGCCGCCAATAGCTGACAACGAGGATAGAATAACTCAATCCCATGCTCGGTGCGATGAGTCTGGAGATCAGTAATATAGTCCTCGCCACCGATTGCCAAAGCGACCATACGAGGGCTGGCAGTTGCAATTTGATAAGCTTGGCGCATCCCTTTTACGGTCTCAATGGCCGCCATCAATTTAATTGTTCCGGGCTCAAAGCCTTCTTTGGCTTCCACTTCATCAATCATATTGGAAACGAATTTAATATCCTCCGCCGACTCCACTTTCGGCATCCGAATAATATCCGGCTTTGCCGGCAATACGACTTTCAAGTCATCCAGTCCATAAGGGGTCGACAAATGATTCGGACGAATTGCAATCTCACAAGGAAAATCCAGCTCTCGCAAGGCAAAAGCCACCAAATTTCGAGCCGCATCTTTCTGAGTAACTGCAATCGCATCTTCTAAATCCAAAATCAAACAATTTGCTCCATGAGAAGCGCCATTATTGAGCATCTTCGGCTTATTGCCGGGCATAAACATCATCGTTCGGCGAATTCGATTCGGCATTATGCGTTCCCCCTTTCAAGCACCGTAAGCACTCGCGCTCTTACGGTATAATCCCAAGCACCTTTATCGCGAACTACCATTTTGAGGTCTGTATAATCTGCATCGGCTACGGTTTTCAAAATCAGATTGTGCAAATGCTCGCCATATTGATAAGGAACCGAGGTTTTAAAATCCAATTCCACACCGCTACCTTTTTCGGACGGCTCAATTTCAATGAACAAATCATTGGTTTCTTCGACACCAATTGATGCCTTTTTTTGAATCGTTTTCATCAGATTGCTCCTTTCAAGATTAGTTGAGATTGAAGGGGAAAACAAATAAATTGTATTTGCATTGGACTTTGGATACAATTTGCAAAAATAACAACCTGCAAATACAACCTTTCACTTAACGAATTTCGGAGTTGATTGCAAAAATCCTTCTCTATGAATTTCTACTGCTCTAAACCCTACAAAAAAACCTGACACCCCTTTATTATCAAGGATTTTTCATATCTCGACTTGCGGTTTTCTCACTTTTAATTCCTCGCGCTCTTTTCCGAAAAATCATCTTGCTGACCTCAAACAACCCTGTAAAATCAAGCATTTTCGCGATATTCCCACCCTATTCTTATCAAAAAACCCCGCCTTGCTTGTACTTTTTAAAATACAATATCGCAAAATTACCAAATACACCCTATTTTACTGGCTTTACCGCACTATCCGATTCGACAAATCCAAAAGTTTTCCGATTTTATTCACCAAATTGACTTGCTATTTTAGAGGAGAAAATTACTCCAATAAAGGAAAAAGCTTCCGAATTTTCTCGGAAGCTCTTCTTATTTTATTACACATTGAAGCGGAAATAGACCACATCGCCGTCTTTCATCTCGTACTCCTTACCCTCTAAGCGAACCAGACCTTTTTCCTTGGCAGCGCTTTGTCCACCTAAACGATCTAAGTCATCGTACCCAGTCACTTCAGCCCGAATAAAGCCTCTTTCAATATCCGTATGAATTTTCCCCGCCGCTTGCGGTGCTTTTGTGCCTTGACGAATTGTCCAGGCCCTTACCTCAATTTCGCCGGCGGTAAAGAAGGTAATCAATCCTAAGAGTTTATAACTGGCCCGAATCAACTGATCCAGCCCGGATTCAGCCAAGCCGATTTCCTTCAAAAATTCTCTAGCTTCTTCCTCATCCAGTTCGGCAATTTCAGCTTCCAACTTCGCAGAAACCGCAATCACCTCAGCATTTTCCTCAGCGGCATATTTCTTGACCGCTTGGACTGCTGGATTTGCGCTGGTATCAGTCACCTCATCTTCGCCGACATTGGCCACAAAAAGACTGGGCTTTAAAGTCAACAAATGCAAATCCCGCAATACTTCTTTAGTCTCGTCGCTCAAATCAGCCCGCCGAAGCGGAATCCCTTCATCAAGAGCTGCTTTCGCCGGCTTCAGATACTCCACCTCCGCCAAAGCCTTTTTATCACCGCTTTTGGCCATTTTCGCCAACCGCTCAAATCGCTTATCCAGAGTCTCCATATCTGCTAGGCAAAGCTCCGTCGAAATAATCTCAATATCCCGAAGAGGATCCAGGCCGCCCGCCTCAACGTGCATAATATTCTCATCATCAAAGCAGCGAACCACTTGAGCAATCGCATCCACCTCACGGATATGAGCCAAGAATTTATTCCCCAGCCCTTCCCCCTCAGCGGCACCTTTTACAAGCCCTGCGATATCCACAAACCGCATCGCCGTCGGCACAGTCTGCTTCGGCTTTGCAATCTCCGTCAGTCGTTCCAGCCGTGGATCCGGCACATCTACAACCCCTACATTCGGCTCAATCGTACAAAACGCATAATTTTCCGCCGCCGCCCCGGCCTTGGTAATCGCATTAAACAGGGTACTTTTCCCCACATTTGGAAGCCCGACAATTCCTACCTCTAAATTTGTACTCATCTACTTCTCCTTTAAATTCGCAATTTTTGCGAGTTATCATCTTTCCCATTATAAAAGATTCCACCCAACAAAGCAAAAAAGCCTTTTCTGATGTTTTACCGCCAATTTTCCGTAATCCACTTAGCGGCTCGCCGAGATTCGTGAAATTCAATAATCGGCATTGCAGCCGGTTCTTCCCCTTCGTCATAGAGCCAACCTTTTTTTCGGAATTCATCGTAGAGAATTTTAAAGCGATCCGGTTTCCAAGCGGCGCGCGAATTAATCAGCCCCAGGCTGATTCCCCATTTTTTAAATTTCTCTTTCGGTCCTCGGATATAATCCGTCTTTAAAAGAATTACTGCTTTTCCCGCAGTAAGAGATTCCGAGACCATGGAAATCGAATCTTCGGTGCAATAAACCCGATCCGCCATTCCCAGAAGTCCGGGCACCGGATTTTCCGGCCGCTCTGAGGCTAGCCAAATCATACGAGTCGCCGAGCTTTGAGAAAGCAAGTCCCTGATGACCTGCTCGGTATCCTTGCGAGTTCGCCGAGAGGTCGCCACATAAAGATCCGCTTCTTGGGCTTCTGCTTTTTCAATAATGCCAGGCAGTTTATTTTTCGCCCAGTCCGGGCCAATCCGAAAGGTACTGCTTTCGCCGCCAATTAAAAGAATCCATTTCTTTTGCCCTTTCCCCGGAAATTCCCTTACTATATCGCCGGCTTTTTCTGCCAGTATTTCCTTTTGAATCCGATTCGGAGCTCCTAAAGTTACAAGCTGATTCGCTCGCTCATCTCCCTGATCATGGCTGGGAATCATGCTGAAATCAAAAGGTGTCGTCCCCAGATATTTCGGAGTCATCAAAGTCCCCGTCCGACACAAAAGAATTTTTCCCAATCCGAAATTATAAGGAGCTACCCGACTTCCTGCCGAAAGAAGCAATAGTTCCGATGGCTTTACGGATATTTCTTTTAGCCACTCGGCGATTTCTTCTTTGAGAGGAGCACTGCCGGCTTGGGTCAGCCACTTTTCAAGCTCCTCGGGCTTTAATTCAGGCAACCGGGATAATTTACTTTTTACCTTAAATAATCGCTTTAAGCCTCGAAAATTCGGCACTTCAAATTCTCGGATGACTGCACCGACTTCTTTTTGAAGAGCTTCAGCGACTCCTAAGCTTTGATTCCGATGCCCCGGCACATTCTCGTGCAGTACCGCTACTGCCTTGAGAGCTGATTCTTTTCTTTCCATACTATGCGTCAGCCCTTCCCTTCGATTCCGGCTTTAATCCCAATAAAAGCACCCGTACCCAGTCGCTTTTCAAGCTCAAATTTTCCCGAACGCTCGCCATGACCCGACAAGTCGGTGGCACTCCTTGACGAATTGCCAAAGACAGCGGATAAAGATGGCTTTGATCCACCAGATAGGGCGAAGATTGAATCAGGAAAAACAGCACCTGCACCTTGCCCCACCGACTATCCCAGCCGACTGTCGCCAGCATCTCATCGGTCACTTCTTCGAGCCACTCTTCATGGTCCGTAGTTACCATTTTGATAATCCCTTCATGGGGTCTTTGAAAATGGGGCAGTAAATCCTTAAAGCCATTACTTAAAATTCCGAAAGGAAAGCAGCCCTCCAACAGCTCAAATAAAAAATCCTCCAACAAGCCTTGCAAAGAGCCCGGCGCTACCTCAATCCACACTCCGGGCAACACCCGCCGACTCGGTAATTTCGGCATAAAAATAAAAGACAAGCTTTCTCCTTGCCCGCGAATCCATTTTTCCAAAGCCGGGGTCATCTCTTCCATTGAATCAATAATCAGCACCCGAACCTGATCGGAATCGGATAAAAGCCCCTGATTGCCTACGCTGCCAATGCTCGCACATCGCTCTATTTTTTGAGAATCCAATAGGGAAATGACTTTTTCGCCCCAGGCTCCGGCTCCGGCAACCGTTGCCTGCAGCCAGCCCGCAGAACGAATCCAGCTCCGCCATGGCTCACGCCCCTCGCTGCGAATCCGGTCAAGCACTGCCATACCCAGAGGAAAATCGTCCATAAGCCCCTTCGCTTCGACTTGCCAGTCCTGCCAGCCTAGTAAATCCAGCTTTTTAAGCAGTGCTTCCCGATTAATTAGCGCCTCCTGCCGATCTCCATAAGCGAGGCTATATGTGACTTCTCCTTTACGCTCCAACCGATGCACTGTAAGAGCTTCGCCGGCTCTCAGAGCGGAAAAAAGAAGGCGGCGATTCCATTTTTCTTTCGATGACTCCATTCGTTTTCTCCTTTTGTGTTTTCATCTTTATTTCATCTTTATTTCGTATATTAATTATTAGTTTTCGAAAAAAGATTTTTTTATTATTTATCTCAAGTAAATTCCACAAAAGAGCTTAAAAATCCTTTTCTCTTAAAATTGGGCAAAAAAAATCCGCCTCTCAAATGAGAAGCGAACTCTTTTTTCAATTAACCTTGTTGACGGCTGAAGCAGTCGCGGCAATATACCGGACGCTCACCGGATGGACGGAAAGGCACTTCTGTGTCCATTCCACACTCTGCACAAGTTGCTTGATGCATTTCACGAGGCATACGTCCGCCGCCGTTTTGTGCACGACGAGTTGAACGGCAAGCCGGGCAACGACTTGGGTCGTTGGTGAATCCTTTCTCGGCGAAAAATTCTTGCTCCGAAGCGGAGAAAACGAATTCTTGACCACAGTCACGGCATTGAAGTTCTTTATCTTGATACATGGTATCACTCCCTGAATAGATTTGCCCAAAACTTACTGGAGTGTTACCTAGCCAACCTGCAATGGTGAGACTTTGGATTCCCCCGGGTATGTATGAGCCTATTTGCTATCATACACTCTTTTTTAGAAAAAAGAAAGAGGTAAAAGTAAATTTTCAGAATTTTTTTAAATTAATTTTGACAATTTAATACCGAAAACTCTTCTTTTTCAAAATTCATATATTTGTGCAGTTTGCCGGAAGGTTTTTCCTTAAAGATACCGAAATATATAATGTTATTCTGCCGGGTCTTATATTCATCCGGCTTTTCAAAATTTTTTAATACTCGAAAGTGGGGAAAACTCGATGGTGCACCGATTGCCGATAGGTCTTTTTCTTTTTTGGGGTTCTTTTCTTTTCTTCTGGCTCTTTTCCGGCTGGGGCCCGGTCACCGATCCGGTTGAATCCAATTACGCACTTCCGGCAAAGGAAATGCTCTTAGGAGGCGATTGGCTGACCCCTCATATTTATGGGCAAATTTGGTTTGACAAACCGATTTTGATTTATTGGCTGACCGCACTTTCTTATCAATTATTCGGATTTTCCGATAGCGTTTCCCGGCTCGTCCCGGCTTTGGCCGGTGCCGGCGGCATTACTTTAATTTATTCCTTTGTGGCTCGAATTGTCTCCCGCCGCCATGGTCTGGTAGCTGCAATGATTTTAGCGACCTCAGTCCACTACTACAGTATGTCTAAAGCCCTAATCACAGATATGCTGCTTTTTGTAGCCGGAAGCGCCGGATTGGCTTACTTTTATATGGGTTATAGCCGTTATAAGGGCTCTACTCGTTGGTATCTCTGGATGTACCCGTGCTTTGCTCTGGCGGTGCTTGCCAAAGGGCCGGTAGGAGTTCTCATTCCGGGTCTGGTGGTTTTTCTCTTTTTACTGGTTGAAAAAAATTGGCGCGAGCTTCTTAAAATGCGGCTTCTTATGGGGATTCCCTTCTTTCTTCTCATTGCAGTCCCGTGGTTTTACTATATGTATCATTTGCACGGCATGGAATTTCTCACCGTTCTTCTGGGGGTTCACAATTTTCTGCGTGCCACAACAGCGGAGCATCCGGGAAATAATTTCTTCCTTTTCTATCCGGCAATTTTCCTGATTGGTTTTCTCCCATGGATTGGCTTTGTCATTAACGGAATTTGGAAAGGCTCCATTGACGCTTGGAAGCAAAAAGCCCCTTTTCAGCGGTTTTTACTCCTTTGGCTATTTAGTTTTTTCCTCTTCTATTCCCTGATGGCGACTAAATATCCGACTTATCTCTTTCCGATGTGGTTTCCCGGTGCAATCCTGACCGCTCTCTATTTGCCTTGGGCACCGAAGAACTTTCGCTTTGCCGAATACATTCTGCCGGTCGCTATCTGGTGGCTGGCTCTGACGATTGCCGGAGCGGTTTTTCTAGTTGGCCCTTTTCGCTGGGTCTATGTAGGCATCCTCTTAAGCGCGGGACTCTTTTATGTCTATACCTCCCGCATCGCTTCAAAAGGACGTTTCTTTCCCAATCTTTGTCTTTTCGCGATTTTCATCTATCTGGTTGTTTCTGCCTTTGTGCTGCCCACCGCGGCAGAACGGCGTTCCGGCCTGACTCTGCCTGCTAAGCTTACGCAATATTCCGATGCCCATGTGGGCTTTTACCGGACTTACAGCGCCTCATCGGTCTTCTACGGCGGGCCTACCACAACAAAAGTCGTACTTCCGGAAGAAATTGTTTCCTCCGACGATGGGGCAAATTGGAATTTAAAATATGTCATGCCCCTTGAGACTATCCGTGATTTTGCGGAGCCTCACAGCGGTACTCGACGAAATCTACTTTTCATCCAGACCTCAAAAGTCGATGACTTCAAAAAAGTTTTAGATCCAACCGTTGAAATTCGCTTCGTTGAAACTTTCCACAAATTCTCGATTTTTGAAGTTCGGAGAAATGAAAAGGTTTCCGAAAATGATTGAAAAACGACTTATTATTAATGCCGATGACTTTGGGCTTCATTCGGCAATTAACGAAGGCATTCAAAAAGCCCACCAAGAAGGTCATCTCACCTCAACTACTCTCATCGCTTCCGGCAACGCCTTTGATGAAGCCGTCCGAATTGCCAAAGATTGCCCGGAGCTCAGCGTCGGAGTTCATCTGACTTTAGTAGGCAGTTTGCCACCCATAAGTGCGCCGGAGAAAATTCCTTCTTTGCTCACTGAAAAAAGAGTTTTTCGGGATAGCCACATCCCCTTTATTCGAGATTGGACAAAAAGGCAAATTCAAAAAGAGCAGATTTATCTGGAATGGTGCGCTCAAATCGAAAAAATCAGGCAAGCAGGCATTGAAATTTCTCACATCGACAGCCACCAACACCTTCATGTATTGCCGGGACTTTCGGATTTATTGCTGAAAGTCGCAAAGGAGTATAATATCCCTGCGGTACGAATTCCCAAAGAACCCTATTCCTTTTATGGAGCCGACTCTTCAAATATGGCGCGAATCGTTGCCCGCAACGGCCTGACTTTTTGCTCTAAGATGGCCGAAAAAAAATGGCAGCCTGCTCTTGCCATGCCGGATCATTTCTTTGGAATGCTGGCGGGCGGGCAAATGACTTTAGACTGCTGGAAAAAATTAATCCCGATATTGCCGGAAGGAGTCAGCGAGGTAATGACTCATCCGGGTCGGTCAAATTCTGAATTAGGCGCCTTTTTCCCTTGGAAATACCATTGGCAAGAGGAACTGGCAGCCCTTCAAAGCGAGGAACTCACTGAATGGCTAACGAAATACTCCATCAAGCTCACCAATTACCGGAGCCTGAAGAGCCCCAAAAATCCTACCGAATCCACATCATCCTAGCAATTTTATTTACTTTGGTCGTCATCATCGGCATTTTTACCTATGTGATTGACGAAGATATTTTTCAGTATCTGGATGATATCAAGCTCGGCTATCTTCTTGTAGCCGCCGCGGTTTCATTGCTCGGCATCAGCATTGATGCCAATCGACTGGTGCAAATGGCCACCCTGACCGGAGATCGCCTTAGCCAGTGGCAGGCCATGAAAGTGCTTTTTGGCAATTACTTTTTCTCCTTCTTTACCCCCGGTGGCTCCGGCGGTCCGGTAGCGCAGTATCTTCTGCTCAAGCGCTTTGGCATCTCCGGTGGTAAAGCGACTTTATTTATCCTGACCCGCACCCTGCTTTCAATTACTGTGATGGTCTTGATTTTGCCGTTTCTCTTTTCCACTGAAACCAATATCCCCTTAGATGTTCCGGCGAATTTGCCTTACTTACTGGCTCTTCTCATCGTACTCGGCATTGGCTGTGCCTTCTGGCTGGCTCGGTCAGCCCGCTTCATTCGCTGGAGCCGCGAGCGAGTCTATCTCTGGAGCCCAAAGCGTTTCCAAAGGCCCCTTCTAAGGCTTCATCAAGATTTATCGGAAGTGGCTTTTCTCTTTGCTAGAAATCCATTTCGGATGCTGATGATTCTTTTGCAGACTTTCCTCGGTCTTTCGGTCTCTTATAGCTTAGTCTATTTTTTATTTCTGGGCTTTAATTTATCCCTGTCACCGCTTCTTCTTTTAGGAAGGCTCTTTTTCCTTAATTTTCTCATCTATTTCGCCCCCACTCCGGGTGGTACCGGCATCGCTGAAGGGCTTTTCATTTTGCTTTTTTCCTCGATGGGCTCAACTAGCCTAATTGGGGTTATTGCGATTCTCTGGCGAATTATTTCGGAGCATCTTCCGGCAATGGTCGGTTTTTCTGTTATAATAAAGGAGTTCGGTTATCATTATTTTAAAGATAAATTTTTGCAAAGCGGAAAGGAACATCAACCATGAAAGTATTAGTCACCGGCGGCGCCGGCTTTATCGGCTCTCATATTGTTGAGCATCTCTTAAAGATTTCCGCGAAAGTCGTTGTCTTGGATAATTTTTCCGGCGGTTCTCTCGAAAATATTCCGGCCGGAGTGCCTCATGTAGAAATGGATATCCGCGACCCTCAGCTCATTGAGTGGATGAAAGGCGAAAGTTTTGATTATGTGATTCATCAAGCCGCTCAGACCAGCGTACCCTATTCTCTGGAGCATCCAATGGAGGATTGCCAGATTAATATTCTTGGGCTCGTCAATTTAATGGAAGGGGCAAGACTTTCCGGTGTCAAGCGGGTACTTTTTGCTTCCACCGCGGCGATTTACGGAGATACCGAAATTTTTCCGATTAAGGAAGATGCACCGAAAAATCCACTTTCTTTCTATGGGCTCAGCAAATGGACAGAAGAGCAGTACCTCGCCCTTTACCAGCAAACTTTCGGCATTGAGTATGTTATTCTCCGNTATGCCAATGTCTATGGAGAGCGGCAAGGCACCAAAGGCGAAGGCGGCGTTATTGATATTTTCTCCCGAAAAATCCTTAAAAACGAAGCGCTTTCGGTCTATGGTGACGGCGAGCAAACTCGGGACTTTATCTACGCCGGCGATGTCGCTGCTGCGAATATCAAAGCGCTTTTGACTTCTCACCCTAATCGTGCCTATAATATAAGCAATACCAGCGAATGTACTTTAAATGAACTGATTTCGGTTTTCGGCTCCCTTGAAAAGCAAGATTTGGCTGTCAATTACCTACCGCCTCGCACCGGAGATATTCTTCGCTCAGTGCTGGATTCAAGTGATGCACAGCAGCTTTTAAATTGGAAACCGGAAGTAAAACTTGCCGAAGGGCTTAACGCTCTTCTTACCTACATTCGCACCCATGATTAATTTAATTCCTTTGGAAAGGGGCCGTTTATCTCGTGTCAACGCAATCACTCTCTAGCTTGTCTTTTGTTTTCCCCATGTACAATGAAATTGAAAATATTGAGCCCTGCATCAAGGGAACTCTTTCTATCGCCGAAAAACTCGGTATTGACTGCGAAATTGTCGTAGTCAATGATGCCAGTACCGACGGTTGCGGCGAACTCGCCGAACGGCTGGCGGAAGAAATTCCGGAGGTTAAAGTCTTTCATCATGAAAAAAACCGCAAACTCGGCGGTACTCTGCGCACCGGATTTTACGGAGCAACCAAGGATTATATCCTTTACATGGATTCGGATTTGCCTCTTGATTTTAATGATGTAGCAGAAGCAATCCCGAAAATCGGCGATGCGGATGTCCTGATTGGCTTTCGTTTGACCCGAGATGAGCCTTTCAAGCGAAAAGTCCTGTCTTTTGGCTATAATTCCCTGATTCGAGTGCTATTCGGGCTTAAAGTGAAAGATGTGAATTTTTCCTTCAAACTCTTCAAGCGGGAAATTTTAGAAAAAATCACCCTGACCTCAGAAGGCTCTTTCATTGACGCCGAGCTTCTCATTGAAGCCCGCAAAGCAGGCTACCAAATCGTCCAAGTCGGACTGCCCTATCATCCTCGCATTGCCGGCGAATCGACCCTCGCCAGCACCAGCGTTATCAAAAAAACCTTTGAAGAAATGGGTACTTATTTCTTCAAGAGATAAAAAAAGCTGCTTACTCAATCAAGTAAGCAGCTTTTTCTGCGATTTTTATACTTTTAACGGAGGTTCCCAATGAAAATTGATTGTCACTTACATACCCTGCCCTTCTCCCAAGATGCCGGACAAAGCATTGATGAGCTCATTACAGCTTTAAACGAAAAAAAGCTGCGTGGAATCCTCACAGAGCACATGGACTACGACTTCCCTTTAGACCCGACCATCGTAACCTTTGACCCACAAGAATACTTCGCCCACTATGAGCCTTACCGAAATGACCGACTTCTTTTAGGAGTTGAGGCAGGACTAATGGAGTCCTGCCGCGACCGCAACAATGCTCTTGCCAAAGACTATCCGTGGGATTTTTTCTTAGTCTCCATCCACACGCTCTACGGAAAAGACCTCTGCAATCGAGAGTTTTGTCTAGACCGAGATCAAAAAATCGTCTACAGGGATTATTTGCTGGACTTAATCAAGGAAACCAAAGCGCTGGATGATTTTGACAGCCTCGCCCACATTGACTATATCTGCCGCTACAATCACTACGAGGACAGTAATTTTTATTATCGCGACTACCCGGATTATTGGGATCAACTCTTTCGAATTTTGGCAGAAAAAGAAAAAGCCCTGGAAATCAATACCCGCCGCTTTTTAACCCCCAACGCTCCGGAAAGCCTTTTTGAGCTTCTTCAACGATTCCGCGAACTGGGCGGCAAATACCTCACTATCGGCTCTGATGCCCATCTGCCCCGCACTGTCGGCCACCATATTGACGCCGCCTATGCCATGGCAGAAAAAGCAAATTTGCGCCCGGTATTCTTCAAAAAACGACAACTGAACTACCTCTAAATATAAAAAAGCGACTTCCCCGAAGGAGAGGTCGCTTTTGCTATTTTCGGATTTTTTAAAAGACTACTTCTTGGCATTCCTCGGTATAACGGCCATAGGTATAGAGAAGATCCGACAGGCGATTGATATATTTAATCAGCAATGGATTAATTTCAGTCTGGTCATTGAGCTGAACCATCAATCGCTCAGTACGCCTACAAACAGTGCGAGCAATATGCATCACCGCCGATGCCTGATTGGAGCCGGGAACAATAAATTTCGGTGCCGGATCATAAAGCTCCAGCGCCTCGTCAATCCAGTTTTCCAATTTTTTGACCGTGTCCTCATCAAAACCTGCCTTATACTGACCGGAAGGATCTGCAAGCTCGGCAGAAATACCGAATAACTCCCGCTGTACTTCCTGAAGTCGCTCTTTCATCTCCGGTCTTTCCAAGAAATGACGAGCAAAACCAATTTGAGAATTCAGTTCATCAATTGTGCCGTAGCTCTCCACCCGAATATCGTATTTCTTCACTCGCGTACCATCTAAAAGGCTGGTCATCCCTTGATCGCCACCTCGAGTATAAATAATGGATTTTCCTGACATTTTTACCTCCTCCTTTACTTATGAAAAACTTATTCCCGATGTTCTTATCTATATAAGACATTCGCCCTTTTTCGGTGCTTCCCTGCCAAAATTTTCAATATGCTATAATGAAAAAGTATTTTTTATTTACCAAATAAGCCAAACTCTTGACATCTCCCATATTCGGCAATTGATAAACCTTTACAACTCCGCAATTTAATGAATGAGGTGATTCAGCCATGAAAGAAATCGAAGATTTAATTGGCCTTAATATTCGAGTCGGCAAAATTATTCATGTGGAATTTTTCGCCGAGGCTCGCACCCCGGCTTATAAATTGAAAATCGACTTCGGCGAAGCCGGACTTCGTCAAACCTCAGCCCAACTGACCCGCCGCTATAGCGAAAGCGACCTCTTAGGCCGCCAAATCGTTGCCGCTCTCGGACTTCCCACCAAGCGCATCGCCGGCTACAAGAGCGAATGCCTCGTCATGGGCTCCGTCGACGGAAAAGGAGACGTCATCCTCCTCGACCCCGGACAAGACACCCCGCTTGGCTGGGCAATACAGTAACTCCTTAAAATTCCGGCATCTTTATAGGATTGTGCATAGCCGTGCTAATTTATGATGGCAGATTCTATACTTTTTTAGATATCCCGGCTTGAAAACAAGCTTTTATGATACACTTTAAGGCAATTTTTACCGACAACATAAAATTTCTTATACACCTGATAGCGAGTATTTTAGTTGAAGCGTTAGGCAAA